>ERZ724506.19-NODE-19-length-70473-cov-152.419665_pt1 | contig 70473 bp, 57 predicted proteins | sample MGYA00376039_ERZ724506 | MGnify/ENA primary metagenome ERZ724506 (study PRJEB28724, sample SAMN07190887) | wastewater metagenome | isolation source: effluent of sewage treatment plant in Hong Hong | place: USA: Christiansburg, Virginia | collected 2016-03-01 ... | reverse complement strand
ACGGGGCTAACAGCGGACTTACACCGCCTAGATGTGCGCCATGTCTGGCGCACCTCAATCACTAAATACGACTTATTTAATAGTCATATTGAAACGTCCCTTAAATAATTCATTAAATCACTTAAAGGTGTTTGATTAAATAAAAAATGATGGCATCCGCCATCATTTTTTATTTTGTATTCAACAAATCTATCCCAAGATATTATGCCAGAAACCAGCAACAGTAGCAGTCATAAAACCTGCCATAATCGCAGCAAATAAGGCTTTAAATCCCATACTTGCTAAATCAGATTGACGACCTGGTGCTAATGCAGAGAATGCACCTAATGAAATTCCAATCGATGAGAAATTTGAAAAACTAGCTAAAGCAAAAGTTGAAATAAATATGGAGTTCGCTGATAATAAACCCGCAGCTTTCATTTGCCCCAAACTCATATAAGCCACAAACTCATTAATAGCCACTTTCTGACCAAGCAAGCTACCAACTTGAAGGGTTTCATTCCAGCTAATTCCCATAAAGAAGGCAAAGAATCTAAAAATTAAACCAAAAATGAACTCAAGCGACAAACCAGCAAAAGCTTTATTCGACATGCTTTCAATCCATACATTAATGTTGATTAAACCACCAACCCACATCAAAATACCATCAATTGCATGAACTAAAGGAATTACTGCCATCAAAGCGGCACAAATCGCAACCCCGATTTTAACCCCTGTGAACGCACCATGCATAATTGCTTCAATTGCGCTATCAGCTTGCATACCACCCACTTTAATATGTGAAGTATCCATAATCTTGTCATATTCAGTCTCAGGAAAGAATATTTTGGCAAAAACTACCGCCGAACAAGCATTCATAAAAGTTGCGGTTAACAATGATTGGGCAAATACCATTTCTTGCGCACGATCACCACCACCTAAGAAACTTAAATAAATTCCTAAGGTTGAACCAGACAAATTAGCTAAACCAGCAACTAAGGCGCAGGCTAATTCTGAACGCGTCATTTTAGCTACATACGGTCCAATAACCATTGGTCCCTCAGATTGACCAAGAAAAATATCGGCAATTACAACTAAACTCTCAACACCTGAAAGTTTAATTGTTTTACGTAATAGAAAAGCCAAAAACACAATCACACGCTGCATAATTCCAAAGAAATACAGTAAAGAAATCACCGAGCCAAAAAACACAATGGTTGGCACAACTACTAAGGCAAAAATAAAACCATTTTTAGATTTATCCACTAAGCTACCAAATACAAATCCAGCTCCCTCATTGGCATAATCCATAAAGTTTAAAAGTCCAGTAGATAAACCTTGTAAAAGGTAATTAACGACAGGAACGTAACGAATTAACAAAAATAATACATTTTGCATTATAAATGCAGTCAATATTAACTTCCAATTAATGGCTTTCTTATTTTCTGACATAAAAAAGGCAATTGCTATCAGAAAGAAAAACCCGATAAAACTCTGAATCACTAACATATCGATATCTCCAAATTTATACACGAGACTATGATTTTAACTAAAAACCTTAAAGCGATGTAGGCTCATTAATACTTTTTTGCATTATACAGGCAAAAAAACCATCGGTATCATGCGTAACTGGACTAAGCTCTAAATAGCGCTGATCTTTCAGCGCTAAATCCAAATTCTTAAGCACCTGCTTAACCTCAATTATTTCAAATTCGGCATGCTCAGATAAGAAATTTTCAACGATGTCCTGATTTTCCGCGCGTAAAATACTACATGTCGCATAAACCAACACTCCACCAGGTTTCACCAAGCGGCTTGCCGCAGTTAAAATATCTAATTGTTTAACATTTATTTCAGCTAAACCTTGTTCATTCTGACGAAATTTTAAATCTGGATTGCGGCGTAAAGTCCCTAAGCCCAAACAGGGTGCATCAACAAAGACCCGATCCATTTTTTCTGCCAAGCGTTTAAGCTTCGAATCATTTTCGCTCGCGATTAATTGCGGATAAACGTTTGATAAACCAGAACGCGCTAAACGTGGAGTAAGATTTCCTAAACGTCGTTCATTTACATCAAACGCATAAATACGCCCACTATTTTTCATTAACATACCAAATAGCAAGGTTTTGCCGCCACTGCCCGCACAAAAATCAACCACCATATCACCGCGTTTAGGCTCAAGTAAAAGTCCAGCTAATTGACTAGCTTCATCTTGAACTTCAATTAAACCCTGCAAAAATAATTCGTTTTTTATCAATGCTGCTCGATCATTCAGTTTGACACCATACGGCGAAAGTAGCGTTGGCTTAATTTTAATGCCTTGCTCTGCAAACGCAGCCAAAACATCATTGCGGCTGGTTTTGATGGTGTTTACACGCAAAGTCAACGGAGCTTGTTTAGTCATGGCTTTAGCTAATTCAGTAATTTCGTCCATCGTTAAATTAGCCGACAAACGCTGAATAACCCATTCAGGTAATTCAACCACATTCATGTCTAACTCTGGTAATTTATCTAACTCACCCAAATTAATTGTGCGTAATTCGCGAATTTCATGACGCCCAACCCCAAGCAATTTAACCCACGTATAACCAATCAATGTAAATGAGTTTTTTACTGCTACAACTTTGGTTAACTTAATATAATGGCGCAAAATAGTATAGGTGGTCTCCGCAATTACATTGCGATCTTTCATACCTAGTTTACGATTTTCACGGAAAAATTTAGATAACAGCGCATCAGCGGGGTGTTCAAACTCAAGAACTTGAGCCAATAATTTTGCACAAGCACGAACCATACTATCATTTACGTTTTGCATTAATTTCCTCTTCATATTTATTTATTAATTTATCTAAAACTATCTCTGGAACATATTTTGCAACAATCTGTTGCCAACCGTTAGTTCCTACAAATCCCTTTACTAGGCTAGATGATACTTCAGCAAAATCGCGGGGTGGAATCAAAAAAATCGTATCAATTGAGGAACATACATCAGAATTAACATAACGTAACGTTTTCTCAAATTCATAATCTTGATTATTCCTAATTCCACGAACAATAAAGCTCGCATGTTCATTTAAGGCATAGTTCACCAAGAATTCACCACTAAATTGATCTATTTTAATGTTTTTATATTTAATTAGCGTTTGCTTTAATAGATCCACGCGTTCATCCATCGAGAACGTATAATTTTTCCCTGGATTATCACCAACCGCAACCACCAATTCATCAAAAATTGTAGCGGCTTTATCTATTACCCATAAATGACCATTGGTAATTGGATCAAAACTGCCTGCATAAATTGCTTTGGTCATATTTTAGCCTTTCAAATTAATTGCATTATTGTAAGCTACAACTCATCGGATAATTGATAAATTTACTCTAAATCTCACAGCAAAGACCACTTAGTATGGTAAACTATTGCTTGTTAAATTTATTATCTCATTATTTTGAATAAAGGATGACCCCATGGAACACACTTTACCCCAACTACCATATGCAATTAATGCTTTGGCGCCACATATTTCACAAGAAACCTTAGAATATCATTATGGTAAACATCATCAAACTTATGTAACTAATCTAAATAATTTAGTTAAAGATGGCGAATTTGCCAATTCCACTCTAGAGGAAATTATTAAAAAATCTAGTGGTGGTATCTTTAATAACGCAGCGCAAGTTTGGAATCATTCATTTTACTGGAACTGTTTGTCTCCACAAGGTGGTGGCGAACCAACTGGAGCTTTAAAAGAAGCCATCAACACAAAATTTGGCTCTTTTGAAGAATTTAAAAAACAATTTACCGCAACCTGTGTTGGAACTTTTGGTTCTGGCTGGGGCTGGTTGGTAAAAACTCCAACTGGTGAGCTAGAATTAGTTTCCACCTCAAATGCCGCAACCCCATTAACTTCAGCTAACAAAGCTTTATTGACTTGTGATGTTTGGGAACATGCTTACTACATTGACTACCGCAATAGCCGCCCTAATTATATGGCTGCATTCTGGAATTTAGTAAATTGGGACTTTGTTAGCAAAAATTTTGCATAACATCTAACCTAACTAAGCGAAGCCTTGCATAACTGCAGGGCTTTTATAATTTACGATGTTCTAAGGCTGGTAATTTAGAACGAACTTCTTGCAAACGTAAAGAACTCAGCTCTGCATAGATTATGTGCTCACCCTCAGCGCAAGACGCAATCAATTCACCCCACGGATCACAGATTAAACTATGTCCATAAGTTTTACGCCCAGATTCATGTTCACCACCTTGATTCACAGCGACAAAATAACACTGATTTTCAACCGCTCTAGCACGCGCTAATAATTCCCAATGGGCTAAACCTGTTTGATAGGTAAATGCAGATGGCAACAAAATTACATCAACTACACCCATGGCACGGAATAGCTCAGGAAAACGTAAATCATAACAAATTGACAAACCAATTTTAAATCCATCGATATCACAACAAATTACTTTATCCCCAGCAACAAAATCAACCCCCTCATCATAAGCAACACTGCCATCATTAAATTTAAATAAATGAATCTTATTATACGCACAAAATAACTGACCATCTGGGGCATACATTAGCGCCGCATTATAGTATTTGTCAATAATTGCAGATTTCAAGGGTATGCTTCCAGCTAATAGATAAACGTTATTTTCCAACGCCAGCCGTGCTAGCTCAGTTTGAATAACTCCATTGCCTAGCTCTTCGGCGATAGCAAACCTATCTTGAGCTTCAGGCGTACAAATTTGAATAAAAAACTCTGGCAGCACCACCATCCGAGCCGAATTTAACGCGGCTTCTTTGACCAAACGCGCGGCAGTTTGCAAATTTACTTGACAGTTTGGCACGGAGAGCATCTGAATTGCTGCGACTTTCAAGGAGTTATTTAGCATCTAGTTACCTATGGTTGAGTTCATATTTTTAAATAGTTGTTCTGACGTTTCAACACGTTTAACACTCGGTTTCTTTAAATCCCCAGTTACATGATAACCAACTGTAAATAAATCATTCTGGACATCACCTGAAAGTAATTCACCAGCATAAACAGCTAAACCTACAATTGGGTTTAGTGTAGCAAATCCTGCCGTTAATGCTACAACAAAGCCAATCCTTGGTGTAATCGCAACTTCAGCATTCAAGGTGTTATTGGCAAAATTAACTTTTCCTGCGCTTTTTACGCTTGCCAATGGTCCAGACATATAAACTTGCTTTAATAAAACTTGCGAGGTTAGGATGTCAATATTCAAATCCAAACTATTAAAATAGAATCCTTTTTTAAAGATGCTGTTAATATCACCACTACCGAATTCAAATAAGCCTTGTAAATTAATAATACTTAAAAGCCCACCAAAAACACCTGGGTCAACTTTTAACAATTTGCCTGAAACCATCTTAGCCTTAATCGTCCCAACCGTTTGGAGTAAATTAAAATCTTGAAATGCACCATTCCATTGCAATTCTGTATCGAGTGTACCGTGTCCATCACTAATAATCCGTCCAAAATCAAGATTATAAACCGAATTACCTAAATTTTTAACTTTTGCCGTCGCTGAAAAGTCAACGTATGCCATATTTCTACCACAACCGAAACAATAATTAGTTCCATTAAAACTAATCTCGGCATCCTGATTACTCATCACACCGCTCTCCATGTATAAATCAACACCCTCTTGATGGAGTAAGGTACTAACTTTGCCTAAATTATGATTTTGGTAATACAAATTATTTATACTAACGCTAATATCTGGTAACTGAATATGATTGACTGACTCAGAACCATTCACAAAATTAATTCTAGTTGAACTTTCATTGCCTGGAGTCTTTATTTTTTTATACAACATAAACTTATCCAATTTCAGCTGAACTTTTGACTCGGCATAATTAAAATCACCAAATCCATTCGCAATTGGGGAATATAAATTAAAATAGGTCTGCTTACTATCAACTACCATATTGGCAACACCAGCGCCCAAACTCATTTTACCCAACTCTAAATTAGCCGTTTGCATATAAATTTGCAATGGGAAAACATTCCTCTGATAATGTGTTTGGCTCGCTAAATTATCGTTCCTTGATGAATGTTGCGATACGCTTAAACTATTTTCAGCGGCTTTTGCCTGTTTAATCGTTTTAGTAATTTTAGTAACCATCGCGATCCACTCTTCAATATTCACTTGCGCTAAATTAACATTGATGCTCATTACCGAACTTGGATCTGGTTTATCTAAATAAGCAACCCCACGACCAATCGCAATTTGCCCATTCGTCACAGCGGATTTTGAAGAAATAAATTGCTGCCCTTTTAATAAATCAGAATACGACCAACGAATAACCACACCAGAATTATTTGGCGCAGGTTGTAAATTTAAGCTCATTGACTTGGATTCACTAGCAAATTTATTCAATGGACTAGGAGCATCAAAGCTCACTCCACGCAACTGACTACTGGCATTAAGATTTTCAATACCATGTTTTCCAATTTGAAAGTCAATTGAGGTATCAGCTTTACCGCTCACAATAGATTCAAACAGCGGTAGATAGAATTTAGTTACGGCTTGATAATCTAAATCTGGCGCGAAAACCTTAAACCACATCTTACCACTCGCATCGATTCCAGCAGTTAATTTAGCTTGAGAATTAAATGCATTCGCAACTAAACTCTTAATTTCAACTCCACGTTGAGTAAAACCCAAATCACCATTCACAGCACTCAGTTCAGGAATCGGTAAATCAAACTTTACTTTATTATTATCAAAGTGATAGATACCCTTAACTTCTGTATGCTTAGGATCTTTAAATGGAACTTTTAGATGAATTTTGACACTACCATTGCCATCAGTCATTAATTTTTCAGGTAATTTACCAATCACATCGTTAATTGGAGTGTGTTTCAAATAATCCATAAAATTAGCCGTACTACCATGGGCATTTCCATCAGCAGTCAAATAAACCCCATTCGGATCCGAAAAATCAGGAATAACCACCACGGTTGAATCAAGTTGATTACGCTGTAAAACTCCCGAAGTCGGTTTAATTGTAATATTCGTATTTTTAAGTATAAATTGTCCACGAATCTGTTCAATTGGCGGCCAATCTTTAACATATTGAACTTTAGCATTATCCAATTCAGCGGTAATATAAAATAAACCGTTACCATCACGAAACGGAAAATTACTTAATGGACCCTTAAGCAACATATTTGCATTAGCCGCATGACCACCAGCCAACCCCATATTGAGCCATTTATGCACGCTCATTGGAATTGCCTTCGGTAAATAATCACCAATTTTACTGATTAACGCCCGCTCTAAGTGTGCATGCATGGTTAAATAACTTGGGCTAACTGTATTAGCTGGATCATTAGTATAAACACCATCTAACCAACCTTTAAAATCTTTAGTTTCAAGATTAGTGCGATGCAAGTTCACAGTTAAGATATTTTTATCTGAAAGATTCCAATCAATTTGACTTTGCAATGATTTAAATTCATATGGAATTAAAAAAATTTGATCATAGTTCAAAATGCTATTTGCTAAACTCAAATTCAATTTACCTGCATTTTTACTCAGATCAAGCGTCCCGCTAACATGACTTAGACTTGGATAATCCGTACGAGTGGATTTTATTGAGATATCATTAAAATCAGCAGTTAACTCATAATTCTTGGGTGCAATAAACTCACCATTCCAACTATACTTAATTTGCTTAATAATTCCATCAATGTTTAAACCCTTCGTTGCATCGAATAAACTTAATAAATTATTCAGTGCGACCAAATTAGTATTGGATAAGCTTAAATTACCACTTTGGTTAATTATATATTTTCCCTTGGCTTCAGCATTATCAAACAAAGCCCCTGCGCTCGTTACCGCAACTAAATTTTTGGCTCGAATAGTATAGTATTTTTGATCGATTAAATCTATATTTAGCGTTCCACCAAGCTTAGGAAAATTAACTAAATCAGCGTCCGACATGGCTACTTTAAAATTATTAATATCGAAATTAGCGGCCAATTTCTGTAATCGCCCTTTTTCCATGCTTGCTTCAAGTGCCGTTGTTCCATCAAAACCCTGTTCAGCCACTACATTCGGTAAATAATTCTGTAGTTTAGAAACGAAGGTATTTTTATCACTTAAGGTACGAACCTTGAGTGATGCGTTATTCCAATGTTTCCAATCTTCAAATTTACCACCTTGCCACTTTAACTCGGCTTCTAAAAAGTTCAGATCAGTTTTACCATAAACGTCAATATACAAACGACGCTTACTCCATAAATTACGCTCTAAACCAATTCGAATACTGCGTAAATTCATTTCTGGCAGCCCATTTTTTAAATCTAAAATACTTAAATTCACATGATTCAAAATTACTTCATGTTGTAATAACAGCCATTTTTCAATATCAAAGCGGCTATTTTTCGTATTTTCTAAAGTTTGATCCAGAGGATCATAAACAGTTATCCCATTCAGAATTAGATTGCCGTTGGTATCTTGTTCAAGTTTTAAATTGGCACCATCTAGACTAATTTTATTGAAAATAGGTTTTAGATGCCAAATACTCGAATAAGACAACACAAAATCTAAATTATCAATGTGTAGTTCTTGCTGGCGATGAATTGGATTAATTAATGAAGTATTTTTTATAATTATTTCTGGTAAATAACTATTATTTAATTTGGTTTGAATAGACCCAAGCACTAATTCATAAGTAGTGTATTTATGTACGGATTGCTCAATTCGTTGCTTATACGCATCTAGATTAATAAAAATATAACCTGTGACAGCAACCGAAACAATAACCAATAAAAGATAGAATAATACAACGTAAGCAACTACTTTAACTAACAGTTGACGGAGAGGAATTTGTTTCAAACTAATCGACATTCTACTTTGCTCTTAAACACTAATGATGGGTAAATAATTTAGGTTAGTTAAAATACGTGTGTTAAAATATGCTACTATCACAAATATAATCGAATATTATAACACTAAGCGTTGTAAATTAAATTCAATTTAAAGTAATAAAATAAAGAAGGACTTTATCAGCATCATGGAAAAACTCGTATCATCTATTTTCAAAGCCTATGACATTCGCGGAATCGTTGCCACCCAATTAACTCCACATACTACCGAATTAATCGGACAAGTGCTTGGGTCAATGGCCATAGAAAATCAAGTTAAAGGTTTAGTGGTTGGCTACGATGGGCGTTTAACCAGTCCAATGCTGGCTAAGAGTCTGATTAAAGGCATTTTAAGTACAGGTTGTAATGTTTTTGAAATTGGTGAAGTTACAACGCCAATGGTTTATTTTGCTAATTATGAATTGAAAACCTATTCAGGTGTAATGATTACTGGTAGCCATAATCCACCAGAATATAATGGCTTAAAAATGGTTATGGCTGGCGAGACTTTATCAGGTGACAAAATACAACAAATTTATCAACGCATCCAAGATAAACAAATTATCCAAGGAAATGGTGTACATTATTGTGAGAATATTCTTGAAGCTTACTTCACAAAAATCACTTCAGATGTAAAACTCGAACGGCGCATGTCAATTGTAGTTGATGCAGGCAATGGCGTCGCAGGTAAAATAGCTCCGCAACTTTATCGCCGTTTAGGTTGCAAAGTTTTAGGCTTATTTTGCGAAGTAGACGGTAATTTTCCAAACCACCACCCAGATCCATCAAAACCAGAAAATTTAAATGACTTAATTCATGCGCTTAACACCACCGAAACCGAAATTGGCCTAGCCTTCGATGGTGACGGCGATCGTCTTGGTGTAGTTACCAAAGATGGCAATATAATTTACCCTGATCGCCAAATGATGTTGTACGCAGCGGATATACTTAGTAAAAACCCACAGGGCAAAATAATTTATGACGTAAAATCATCGCGCTTATTAGCCGATTGGATCAAAGAAAATCAAGGCATTCCAATTATGTGTCGCACAGGACATTCATTTGTCAAAGCTAAAATCAAGGAAACTGGCGCGTTACTAGCTGGTGAAATGTCAGGGCATATTTTCTTTAATGATCGCTGGAATGGTAGCGATGATGGAGTTTATGCTGGTGCACGACTCCTTGAAATATTAGCTCAAGTTGAAGATCCATCTGAACTCTTAAATGCATTACCAAATGCAATTTCTACCCCAGAAATTAATATTCCAGTTGAATTTGAAGGTGAGCAGCACCGCATTATTGCTGATCTTAGCCAAACTGCCAAATTTGAAGGCTCACAAGAAATAATTACCATTGATGGATTGCGTGTCGAATATCCGGATGGTTTTGGCTTAGTACGTGCATCAAATACCACGCCAGTTCTCGTTTTACGTTTTGAAGCCGAAACTAGTAGTGCCTTAAAACGCATAATTGATCAATTTCGCAATATCTTAAGCGCGCATATAAAAAACCTTGATTTATAAGCTAATCAAACAGCAAATTTATCCAAAATCGCTGAGGCTAATTCAATTGAAAGTTAGTTTCAGCAACAACATAAAGAAACAGCAAAACTCATGAGTAATTTATCCGTAATTCAAACTATAGCGGTATATATAATCCCGCTAATTTTCGCTATTACACTTCACGAAGCCGCGCATGCTTATGCCGCAAATAAATATGGTGACAACACCGCTAAAATTTATGGCCGCCTTTCATTAAATCCAATGGTACATATTGAACCCTTTGGCACAATTATATTTCCTTTAATTAGCATAGTTTTGGGTGCGATGTCGGGCGGATTAGGTTTTATTTTTGGCTGGGCTAAACCTGTACCAATTAACTATTCTAAACTCCATAACCCTAAACGTGATTTATTATGGGTGGCTCTCGCTGGTCCATTAGCTAATTTAGCCATGGCGTTAATTTGGGCATTAATTCTCAAAGCCTCATTCTTATTAAGTGCTTATTTTAGCGTACCACTGTATTTAATGGCACAAGCTGGAATCAGCATTAATGTTAGCTTATTTATATTAAACCTATTGCCGGTCTTGCCTTTAGATGGTGGTAGAATTTTATTTTCACTGCTTCCAATTAAACAAGCGCAAAGTTATGCAAAAACCGAACAATACGGGATGTGGATCTTAATGGCACTCCTTCTACTCGGTGGATTAAATTTAATTATGCGACCATTTTACTCGGCAATTATGAATATTATATTTTCCTTGTTAAATTAGTCATGAATACAGAAACAACACGCGTACTCTCAGCAATGAGACCAAATGGTAGACTACACCTTGGGCATTATCTGGGCGTTTTACAAAATTGGCAGCAAATTCAATATCAATACAAGTGTTTTTTTATGCTTGCTGATATACACGGTCTAATCAATAATTACCATGCCAGCCAACAGCTAAATGAAACCATGCATGAAATGGTTATTGATTGGCTAGCAGCGGGTGTTGATCCGTCACAAGCGACCATTTTTATTCAATCACGGGTTCCTGAACACTTCGAATTAGCCAATTTATTAGGTGTAATTACCCCGCTTGGATGGTTAGAACGAGTTCCCAGTTATAAAGACGCGCTTGATGAATTGGAACACACCGATGGTAACACCTATGGCTTATTAGGCTCACCGTTACTCCAAAGTGCAGATATTTTATTATATAACTCACATTATGTAATCACTGGTGAAGAACAAGCCGCTAATATTGAACTAACCCGTGAAATAGCCCGCCGCTTTAATCATTTATTTGGGCGTGAGGATGGATTTGAAGAGAAAGCCAGTGCCTCGATCAAAAAACTCGGAATTAAAAAAGCCGCGCTATATGCTAAACTATTGATAAAATACCAACAAGAAGGTAACGATGAAGCTTTGGCCACCGCGCGTTATTTACTCCAAGATGCTTTGAATTTATCTCATGGTGACCGTGAGCGTTTATTTGCGTTCCTTGAAAATAAAGGCAAAGTTTTTTTACAAGAACCACATATACTAACTGGTAACTCAACGCGTATAATTGGTACCGATGGCACTCAAATGAGTATTGCTCGCAATAATACCATTAATATCCGTGACGAGCCTGAAGTAGTCAGTAGTAAAATTAGAGGTATGATTACCGACCCTGCCAGAGTAAAACGCAGCGATCGCGGAACGCCAAGTTCTTGCCCAGTTTGGCGTTTACATCAGATTTACTCAACTCAAGAAGTTAGTAACTGGGTTGAAATGGGCTGTTTATCGGCAGGAATTGGCTGCTTAGATTGTAAACAACCTCTAATCGATGCAATTAACCTCCAGCAGCACGAGCTGATTGAGAAAGCCAAACCCTACCAAGAAGATTCAACATTGGTAAAACGCATCCTTAGTGATGGCTGTGGACGTGCACGCGAAATTGCAAGCACGAATTTAAAATCAATTAAACAAGCGATGAATATCGATTATTAGGATTTAACTATGCCAATTATTATTAAAAATACTCAAGATATTGAATTTATGCGAATTTCATGTAAACTTGCAGCAGAAGTTCTCGATTATATTGAACCTTATGTTCAGCCTGGAATTACAACTCTAGAACTAGATAAACTTTGTCATGATTACATTGTTGATGTGCAACAAGCCTATCCATCGCCACTTAATTACAGGCCTAATCCCAAAGGTCCAGCCTTTCCAAATTCAATCTGTACCTCAATTAATAGCGAGATTTGTCATGGCATACCCAATGAGAAAGCCCTTAAAGATGGCGACATTATCAATCTAGACATTACAGTTTACAAAAATGGCTACCACGGTGATACTTCACGAACTTTTTTGGTTGGCAATAAAGTCTCACCACAAGCAAAACGCTTGGTGCAAATTACCTATGAAGCGATGTGGTTGGGAATTCAACAAGTAAAACCAGGTAATTATCTGGGTGATATTGGCCATGCCATTCAAACCCACGCAGAAAAACATGCCTATAGCGTGGTGCAAGAATTTTGCGGACATGGCATTGGTAAAGGTTTCCACGAAGAACCACAAGTCTTACATTATGGACGAGCCAAAACAGGGCCAAAACTTGAAGCAGGCATGATTTTTACCATTGAACCAATGATTAATCAAGGTAAACGCCACGTGCGTTTTTCAAGTAACGGTTGGACTGCTTTAGCTAAAGACCGCAGCTTATCCGCTCAATTTGAGCATACCATACTGGTTACAGCAAATGGTTACGAAGTCTTAACTATTTCGCCAAATATGCCTGCGATCCCTGAATTTATTTAAAATACCAGCTAAATATCATTCTGACAACGTTGATAATAACACAACCCAGTCAGTATAAAAAAGCGCACAGGCATAACAATTAACCTCTCATTTATTGCACATCTGGTATGTTGCATAATTTTAAATTTTTTATAGATGACCTTGATATGATAACTTTTAACAACCTTAATCAAAAATTAATCGATGCCGAATATGCTGTACGCGGGAAAATTGTAACTCGTGCCCAAGAACTTGAAAAATCTGGCAAGAAAATAACTTACTGTAACATCGGTAATCCACATGCTTTTGCACAAAAACCTCTTAGCTACGTACGTGAAGTACTCAGTTTACTTGAATTTCCAGATTTATTAGAACGCGATCTGAGTAATTTATTTCATAGTGATTCAATTGATCGTGCACGCTATATCTTACGCCAAATTCCTGAGGGTGTTGGGGCCTACTCAGCAAGTGCTGGGGTTGAATTCGTTCGTGAAGCTGTGGCTAAATTTATTGCTAAGCGGGATAATATTCCAACCAATCACGATCGAATTATACTAACCGATGGCGCAAGTAAAGCCGCACAATCGGTAATTGCCGCAATTATCAAAAATCAAAATGATGGTTTAATGGTTCCAGTTCCACAATATCCGATGTATAGCGCGGCATTAACGCTCGCGGGTGGACAAAGCATCGGCTATTATCTGGATGAAGAAAATCATTGGCAACTTAACGAAGAAAGCTTAGTAGATAGTTATAATACGGCACGCCTCAATAAATTAAATCCAGTTGCTGTCACGGTGATTAACCCAGGCAATCCAACTGGCGCAGTGTTATCTTACGAAAACATTAAGATGATTATTAATTTTGCGCGTCAGCATAATTTAGCTATTTTGGCCGATGAAGTTTATCAAGAAAATATTTATAATAAAGCTGGCAAGTTTCACTCATTTGCCAAAGTAATGCACGAAATGCAAGTTAGTGATGTATCTTTATTTAGTTTTCACTCAATGTCCAAAGGATTTTATGGTGAATGTGGTCATCGTTCAGGTTACCTTGAAGTTCGCAATGTACCCGATGATGTCTTTGAACAATTTGTCAAATTTCAATCAATTAATCTCTGCGCCAATGTAGTTGGTCAAATTGCAACCTATTTAATGGTTAGCCCACCGCAACAGGATGACGCCAGCTATGCTAAATATATTCAAGAGCGCAGTATGATATTGGAAGATTTAAAAGAAAAAGCTCATATTTTAGGTAATGAACTAAATAAAATTGAAGGAATTAGCGTTAATGTCCCTGAAGGTGCGATGTATGCATTTGTTAAACTAAATTTTCCTCCGGCTAAACTCAATACTTCACTCGGTGCTACCGTTGATGAACGTTATTGTCTGGCATTACTCGAAGATACTGGTCTGTGTGTTATACCAGGGACTGGCTTTGGTCAATTACCGAATACTTGGCACTTTCGTACCACTTTCTTACCACCACGCAATCAAATCATAGAACTAGTTGCTCAACTAGCTCAATTTCATAAAAAATACGTCACACAATTATAATTGCATAATTGCAAAATCTAGCCTGATAACTTTCATCGAGTTATTAGGCTATTATTTATACCAAATTTATTCGATAGTGCAAAGCCCAAAAACCATAAAATAGACAGTGTTAACGTGGTAAACCACGTCAGCGTAGCTAATTACAACACCACCAACCCCATCAGTTATATCCATTTAATTCAATAAGATAGTACACAGCAAATAAAGAAACTTATTTAAATTATTAAAAACCACAATAATTTAATGGCCTAAGCTTGACCATGCTACAAGTAATGTATTACACTAATCACCTTGACATAACAAATGGCGTTTAAACATAATTCAAACAATGCCAATAAAGTTCCAAATAATTACTTTACTTAATAGAAACATAAAGGGATAACTTCAATGAAAAAAATTTTAGCCGTTTTATTAGCTACTTCATCAATTGCAGCCTTTGCTGAAACTTTCCAAGATTTCAATAACAACGCATACTTACAATATAACAATACTTCAATTAACTTAGGTCAAGGTAATGCGGTTGGTTATACATTGGGTGCTACAATTCAAACCAAAAATAATGTTTGGATTAACGCAGAAGCCTATGGTTCTGCATATAACTCAAACAATTGGGCACTTTTGGATACAAGCGGCAACCCTCAACAACCTAATAACCTAGGTGGTTCAACTTATGGTCAATTCTTAGCAACGGCTAAAGCTGGTTATGCATTCCAATTCTTTGGTGATGAAGCTAGCGGTTTCCAAGTTATTCCTTACGCTACCTATACTTATGGTACATCACTTGGCGCAATTACACAATATTATGGTCTAGGTGTAAAACCTGAATACCGTTTATTGAACGCTTTAAAAGTATCGGTTGATATGACTGCCTATAATGCAACTCAAGCTGGCGGTGGATCTGTTCCTGCAGCTGTAAATCCAACATTTAATAGCTACGCTGGCAACGTTAATGACATTTCAGATTTCCGTTATACACTTAACCCTGAAGTTCAATACGACATTGCTAAAACAATCTTGGTTGCTGGTGGTTATAAATATGACCAATCATTTAACAACCAATCTTACGATGCTGGTAACAATACAGTTTATGTACGTGTTGGTTACTTATTTTAAGAACTTAGTTTCCTATGCAAAGCCGCAGTTTTACTTGCGGCTTTTTTTATTTTAACCTATCACTCAAATTTATTTTCCACTCTTCACACGAACTATTAATGCGTTTGCCATTACCACAACGCACCCCCAACTTCAACAATTTGTATAACACCAATTAAAAAAGGTATTACGATAAATTTATCCAATCCTGATAGCATTTATTCATATAAATACATTCCTCAAATATATACTACAATTCACCTTAAAATATAATTCAACTGATATTAGTGTCATAACGTTACTAATAATAAATTTATTTAAACCATAATTTATTGCTGAATTATACATAACTTCATGCAAAACCAAACGATTTTAATTTAACTCTAGGGCGCAATTTTAAATTTACTCTACCTAACAAATAAGCCTTTTATCAAGGTCATGCTCACCATAACGAACCATACCACAGATGCTCCTACTAATTTAATTTTAAAAATACTGCAAAAATATTTGACACATAAACCATACAATGTTATAATTCGCCCCTCGTTATTAATAAAAGGATTTAACGCTTTATGAAACTATCTAATTTATTTACTTATTTTACATTCTTCAATTTTAGCCACAAGCTAACCAAACCTAGCACTGCTTCACTTTTGAATGCAAACAAGTCGCACTTCCCATCTGTTTTACGTAAAAAAGATTAATTTTAATTTTCCAATACTATCCTCAATAGTACCTTAGTTTCAACTCTAATTAAAAAAACCGCGCGTAGCCAAATAAGATTAAAATCAATTAAGCAACTCGTTTTATAAATTAATTTTACTGAATACGCGCAAAATAATTTGACAGCCCAAACTAACGGTGTTAGAATCGACTCCTCTCTATTTTAATGGATATTGTCTGACAATATTTAAATTATGAAAACTTTTAACTTATACTCTCATTACAACGGTGCAAATAGCTATCACACAGCACTAAAAATTAATTACCTAATCTCATTAAGTAATCTCACACTACCACCAACATTCCCAAGCACCTTACGCCCAAATACCTAAAGTCACTGCACTAATACTAGTTTTTCAAATTACGCTCAGCTGTTCCATTATCTATCAGCAGATAATTAATCTATGGTAGTATGGATATCTGAGACATACTTTTAACTCTATACAGCAATCGAAGAAAATGAAAAATAAACAATTAAGTCTTTTAGACAAAAAATTATTGCTACCAGCTATTACTGATAGCTTTAAAAAACTCAACCCAATTACCCAAGCTAAAAACCCAGTCATGTTTGTGGTGTATATTGGCAGTATTTTAACAACTTTACTTGGCATTTACTCCGCAACTGGACATGATGCGGGTGGCTCAACTAGCTTTATTATAAGTATCACCATTTGGTTATGGTTCACCTTGCTCTTTGCGAATTTTGCCGAGGGCCTAGCGGAGGGGCGCTCTAAAGCCCAAGCCGAAAGCTTAAAAAGTGCCAAAAAGGATATTCAAGCCAAACAATTAAGCACCGCTAAAGCTCGCGATAAAATTAACTTAGTTTCCAGTAGCACCTTACGCAAAGGCGATATCGTTTTAGTTGAAGCTGGTGATAACATCCCATGTGATGGTGAAATTATTGAAGGCTGTGCATCAGTCGATGAAAGTGCAATTACTGGCGAATCAGCACCCGTGATTCGTGAATCTGGTGGGGACTTTTGTTCGGTGACAGGCGGAACTAAGGTACTCTCGGATTGGATCGTCGTACAAATTTCGGTCAATCCAGGTGAATCGTTTCTAGATCGCATGATTGGAATGGTTGAAGGTGCGAAACGCCAAAAGACACCGAATGAAATTGCTCTCTCAATTTTACTCACGGCATTGACCATAATTTTCTTATTAGTTGCGGTAACACTCTTACCAATGTCTATTTATAGCGTCAATGCCAATCATAGTGGCTCGCCAATTAGTATAACGGTACTCGTGGCACTAGTCGTATGTTTAATTCCAACTACCATCGGCGGTCTATTATCGGCAATTGGCGTGGCTGGAATGGGTCGCATGATGGGAGCAAATGTCATCGCAACCTCGGGGCGTGCCATTGAAGCGGCTGGGGATGTAGATGTATTATTACTCGATAAAACAGGTACGATAACCTATGGTAATCGCCAAGCCAGCAAATTTTATGCCGTGGCTGGGGTTGAAGAAATTGAATTAGCTAAGGCAGCTCTACTCTCATCTTTATCCGATGAAACCCCTGAAGGTAAAAGCATCGTAGTGTTGGCGCGTCAAGCATATGTGATTGACGAACAAGATATTGATCCAGCTCAAATTGAATTTATTCCATTTACCGCTCAAACGCGGATGTCGGGAATTAACTACCGCGAGCAACAAATCCGTAAAGGTGCTGCTGATGCACTCAAGAAATTAATGACACAACTTGAGGGTGGAAATTACCCAGCAGACACCCAACAAATTGTTGACATGGTTGCATCACGTGGTTCTACCCCATTGGTGGTTGCCAAAAACAATCGCGTCTTAGGCATCATTGAACTTAAAGATGTCGTCAAAGAAGGCATCAAAGAAAAATTTGATGAACTACGTTCAATGGGAATTAAGACCGTTATGATTACGGGCGATAACCGTTTAACTGCAGCATCAATTGCTGCCGAAGCGGGTGTGGATGATTTTCTTGCCGAGGCAACCCCTGAAAATAAACTCGCGATTATTCGCGAATATCAAGCCAAGGGTAACTTAGTTGCAATGACCGGCGATGGTACCAACGATGCACCAGCTCTCGCTCAAGCCGACGTTGCGGTGGCCATGAATAGTGGTACACAAGCCGCCAAAGAAGCCGCGAACATGGTCGATTTGGATTCATCACCAACCAAACTCATTGAAATTGTTAAAATTGGTAAACAAATGCTGATGACACGTGGCTCATTGACAACTTTTAGTATCTCGAATGACATTGCTAAATATTTTGCAATTATTCCAGCTACTTTTGCCAGCACCTACCCAGTGTTAAACCGCTTAAATGTTATGCATTTAGCTACACCAACTTCGGCCATTATGTCCGCGGTAATTTTCAATGCTTTAATTATCATTGGGCTAATTCCACTCGCACTTAAAGGGGTTAAATTTGCGCCAATGTCGGCCAGTAAAATGCTCCGCCGCAACTTCTTAATTTATGGAGTTGGTGGTGTACTAATTCCATTTGTTGGAATCAAAGCAATTGATATAATTTTGCAAATATTGCATTTAGTTTAGGATTAATATAATGAAATATCTACGTCAAGCACTAGTTTCACTAGTGATTCTTACCCTGTTAACTGGAGTTATTTACCCATTATTTATCTATGGAATTGGAAAAGTATTCTTTAGTAACCAAGCTAATGGTAGTTTAATCGAAAAAGATGGACACATAATTGGCTCAAGTTTAATTGGACAACAATTTAGCCAAGCTAAATATTTTTGGTCACGCCCATCAGCAACCAGCGGTAACAGTTATAACGGCTTAGCCTCAGGTGGTTCAAATCTAGGTCCACTTAATCCACAATTAGTTAGCAATGTGCAAGCTCGAACTACGGCATTAGAGAGTAATAATCCAGATCACAAGCCAATTCCCGTTGATTTAGTTACCGCATCAGGCAGTGGTCTAGATCCTGAAATTAGCCTTGCTGGAGCAGAATTTCAAATTCCACGCATTGCTCAGGCACGCAATGTAAAACCCGAACAAATTCAACAATTAATTAATCAAACAGCAGAATATCCCCTGTTTGGTTTGATTGGTGAAGCGCGGGTAAATGTATTAAAACTTAATTTAGCGCTCGATCAATTGAGCCTTAATTTAACGGAGCAAAAATAATGGAATGGTTATACATTACAAGTGGCATTATTGCCCTAGCGGTATTTGTGTATTTATTTATCGCACTATTTACGCCAGAAAAATTTTAATTAGTCAAAGCCTAATTTAAGTTCTAGCCATCGCTGAATAAGATTAAGTTCCTGATATTCAAATATACCCGACTTAATCTTAAAACTTAAATTGACTTAAACTAACCTAATTTATGCAATTTTAATTTAATCGAGAATAAAATGAATTTAGCTTATTATAATTTAGCTGTTTACTTAATCATCTTAACCCTCTTGGCACTGCCATTAGGAAAATATATTGCGCTGGTCTTTCAAAATAAGATTACTTATTTGGGCTGGATCGAGCGTCCAATTTATAAACTCTTAGCTACCAAGCCAGATGAACAACAAAATTGGCGCCAATACGCATTCAGCGTAATGCTGTTTAATCTAATTGGTATCGTGGTGCTCTTTAGCTGGCAAATTGCGCAAAAAGGTTTACCACTTAATCCACAACATTTAGATAATTTAAGCTGGGATTTAGCCTTAAACACCGCGATTAGTTTTGTTGGCAATACCAATTGGCAAGCTTATGCAGGCGAAACCACCATGAGTTATTTCACCCAAATGGCTGGCTTAGCGGTACAAAATTTCGTCTCAGCGGCAACAGGAATTGCGGTAGTCGTGGCTTTAATCCGTGGTTTTGGCAGCGCAACTAAAGGCGTTATTGGGAACTTTTGGAGCGATTTAACCAAAGCCACATTGTATATTCTATTGCCATTATCGCTAATTTTTGCAGTCGTTCTTTTAAGTCAAGGCGTACCACAAAATTTTAATAATTATGTTAACGCTCAAGTCTTAGAACCACAAACCATCAGCCAAACTATCGCTGGAAAAACAACTACTCAAATTAGCCGCCAACAAATTCTCCCAATGGGACCAGTTGCATCACAAGAAGCTATCAAAATGCTTGGCACTAACGGTGGTGGCTTTTTCAATGCTAATTCGGCTCATCCCTATGAAAATCCAAATGCATTGAGCAATTTTATTGAAATGTTAGCCATTTTGCTAATTCCTGCCGCACTGTGTTTTGCTTTTGGAAATTTAGTTAATGACAAAAAGCAAGGTTATACACTCTTTATTGCCATGACTGCAATGTTTATCATCTTAACTCTAATTCTAATGAGTGCAGAAATGCGGGGTAATCCACTCTTTAATTCGCTGCATATTGATCAACTACATAGCACACTACAAAGCGGTGGGAATATGGAGGGTAAGGAAACCCGTTTTGGGATCTTTGGCTCAGGACTGTTTGCGGCGGTGACTACAGCAGCATCCTGTGGCGCTGTAAATGCAGCTCATGACTCGTTGTTACCTATGGGTGGATTTGTACCATTATTCCTAATGCAACTCTCTGAAGTGGTTTATGGTGGTGTTGGAAGTGGTTTATATGGTATGTTAGTCTTTGCAATTTTGGCGGTATTTATTTGTGGACTGATGATTGGGCGTACCCCTGAATATTTAGGCAAAAAAATCGAAAGTTTTGAAATGAAAATGACCGCGCTAATCATCCTGATTATTCCGATGATAGTGTTACTTGGAACTGCGGTTTCATTAATTGCAACTCAAGGTCTAGCTGGAATGAGTAATCCGTCCGCGCACGGCCTATCAGAAGTATTATATGCCTTTACTTCGGCAGCCAATAATAACGGGAGTGCTTTTGCAGGACTCAATGCCAATACGCATTATTATAATTTAATGTTAGGTGCGGCAATTTTCCTTGGCCGCTTTGGGGTAATTGTGCCTGTTTTAGCCATTGCTGGTAGCTTGGCGATGAAGAAAAAACTACCTGTTACAGTTGGGACGATGCCAACTACAGGCACACTATTTATTGCAATTTTAATTGGGACGATCATTATAGTGGGTGCATTAACCTATGTACCATCTTTAGCATTAGGTCCAATTGTCGAACATTTACAGTTGTTTAAATAACCAAAGTAGCGGAATTCGTACAAATAAATCTATAAATAGTACCACAACCGCCACTAAAATTCACACCACCATGCGTTCACTGTAACCATGGTGGTTAAAATTAATTTAAATCAAGTACAGATACTAATACCAATTTAGCAAGTGTATAGTAAGTAACTGCATAAAAAATCTCTAGCCTCTTTAATTGCTACGTTTAGACAGACAACATAACTAGACCGCAAGCTAAATGAATTTAATCCACAGATTTTTAGATTACAAGATTTTTTGATAATGCAAAACAGTAGGAAATGGGTCATAAAATTTATGGAGCAAATCTTTCCACCGTTGATATTCTAAAGATTTCCTAAATCCTAGCGTATGATCCTCCAGAGTCTCCCACCAAACTAACAAGACGTACTTATTTGAATTTTCGATACAACATTGTAATTCATGCCGAATATAACCAGGCATTGATGTAATTATTGGTACTGCCAATTCAAACGCTTGCTCAAACTCCTGATTTTTACCTTCTATCACATCTAACATCGCTACTTCTAGCACTGAAGAATCCGTAATTACAATCTGCATAATAGCCATTTCTAGCTTAACAAGGTTCTATCGATAAAAATTCGGCTAATCGATAACTTTAATATATACAACTGTATTTGGGTATTTATAACCATTGATAGTTCCTCCATAGTAAAGACTCAGTGGGTACTTATAATCTTGACATGCTCTGACATTTAATGAAAATGGATGTCCAGCAGTATATAGCCGCACTTCGCCATAGCCAGTATTTCCAACTACGATAGGAATGTCCCCATCAGATACGTCGACGACATACCCATTAAGAGTAGCATTACCAGATACGGTTTGACCTAAAATACCAGTGGCATTATTTACCATCAGATATATAGGTTTATTCAATCCATTGCTGCAACTATAGGTGATATCACTTACGTTTGTGACGGACAAGCTACCGTATCCTTCCGGAAATGGAACCGCTGGCACCACGGTTAACTCTGAATATTGCGACCAGAGATAATTGATATTATAAGTGTTAGATCCTGCGGTAATGAGTGTATTACCAAGGTTAATTGGGGTAATTTGACCCAATGAATTTACACTGGCGATGCTTTCATCCGTTGAACTCCACACGGTTTGTTGAGTAATATTCGCATAGCAATTATTCGGCGAGTCAGGCATCATAGCCATAGCACTATACTGAGTATGACCATCTTGATTAACACTGGCGATCGCTGGATTTACATACGCATAGCAACGATTCTGCTTACTGCAAGATTGTAAGTCAGAAGTAGAACAGGTATGTTCTAGGATAAATAGATGAAAATATTTTGGGTAAGTGACAATGATCTCAGTGCTTAGATCATTAACTGTCAGACTAATTGAATAGCTGCCAACAGCGCCAGTTGAATCATCAATATTTAAATAAGCGGTACTTGTTAGATGTGGAATCACCGAAATTGCGCTCGGTGAAATTGAAATTAATGGAAGATCCGAGCTTTCTTGCAAAGCATTACTAGTCTTGGCAGCTTGACTTTGGCGAGTAAGCGTTGCTGAAAGCATGAGTGACTCGCCACTAGCAAGACTCCCTCCAACAATCGTAATTGGCACTTGAAGCGTTTGATTATGAGGAACATCAAGATTGGTGCTCGGGATCGTAATAGTTGTGCCACTGGGCAAGGTTATGGTCGTAGGCTGATACGGTGAACTTTGAGCCGTCGTATTTGAGCCACTATTACAGGCCAATAACGCTAACCCACAAACTAGCATGATTCCTAAATGTTTAAATAGTTGCATAACTCATCTGCTTTCAAAAATTAAAATATTTCAAAGTGTTATATTGATACAAGTATAATTAATAAGATAAGCTAAAACATTTAGCACCCATTAACTACATAGATTTTAGCATACACTCACACAAATCTAACTATCCGTTATGGATATTTTACAAATCAATTTAATTTAAGCTTAGCGTCAGTTTTGGCAAATTCAGCCACGACAATCCGCGTTGCATCAGCAATTACTTGGTCATTAGCTTTCGCATCGGGTTTATTTTGAGTGAAATAAATTGCCAACACAATCGGTTGAGCGCCAGTTGGCCAAATTACGCCAACATCATTACTCGTACCATATTTTCCAGTTCCAGTTTTATCACCAACTAACCAATTTTTGGGCACACCTGCACTAATTCGTTGACTACCAGTTGTGTTATTTTTTAACCAATTTTGCAATTGTTGACGTTGCAGAGGAGCCAAAGAATTACCTAAAACTAAAGTCTGTAAACTATTTTGCATAGCTAACGGTGTAGTTGTATCACGCAAATCACCTGGAATTGCAGAGTTTAATTCAGGCTCATGACGATCCAAACGATATGAATTATCACCAATACTTCGTGCATATGCCGTCACAGATTTTGGACCACCCAACTTCTGTAATAACATATTCATAGCCAAATTATCGCTATAGTTTAAGGCTGCTTGGCACATAGCACCCACAGTCATTCCAGTTGACAAATGTTTGGCTGCAATCGGTGCATAACCACTCGATTCTACATCTTGCGCCGTATAACGCAAATTAGTCTCAAGCAATTTAGAATCCGTACCACTTTTATTTAAAATAGCTGCAGCAACCATAAATTTACTCGTGCTACACATCGGAAAACGTTCCTCACCACGGTATTCAATCCGTTGATTATTGCCAGTATTTATAGCAGCAACACCAAGGCGTCCACCACTAGACTTTTCTAATTGCGATAATTGCTGCTGAACTGAGTTAAACTCATTTTGTGAATTAGACTCAGTTATGCCATTTGCATTTGCATATGAGCACATCATCGCGGATAAACAGAGTAAGCGCTTTAATTTATTAACCATCATTAAAATAATCCTAAAAATTTATTGAGTTACAGCACACCCTTAGTTGACGGCAAATCATTGCTAGTAATTGCAATTGCCTGATGCAGTGCTTTAGCAAAGGCTTTAAATAAACCCTCAACTTGATGATGCGCATTTTCGCCAGTCACTTTCAAATGAATTGCCGCTTCAAGTTGATCAGCTAAGCTCAAGAAGAAATGCTGCACCATTTCCACTGGGAAATCGGCAATCATTGGTGTGGCAAACTTAGCCTCATACACCAACACCCCACGACCGCTTAAATCAATATTTGCACTCGCAAGACTCTCGTCCATCGGTACACTAAAACCATAGCGATTAATGCCACGTTTATTACCTAGTGCTTGTTTTAAAGCCTGCCCAAGCGTAATAGCAACATCTTCCACTGTATGATGATAATCAATGTGCGTATCGCCATCGGCAATTATTTTCAGGCTAAAACCGCCATGTTTACCTAACTGTTCCAGCATATGATCAAAAAAACCAATTCCTGTTTGAATTACAACGGGTGCAGTTTGATCCAAATTCACTTCCACAATAATTTTAGTTTCGTTGGTATTACGTACCACAATTGCGCTACGCTCAATTTTACTCACCACACCACCGACACCAAATGCAGCTAATAGCAAGTTATTTTCAGCATGGCTGGCAATGGTAACGCGCAATGTATTGGCAATATCTTTATGCCTATTACGCACGATAATTCCTTTAGCCAACAACTCTCGATAGGTTTTCGCCGCATCCGCCACTTGAATCAACAAGAAATTAGCATCGCTTGGATAAACCTTAATTCCAGCAACCGCTTGCAAAGCTTGAAAAACACGTTCGCGCTCAACTTTAAGCGTTTCAATTCGTTGTTGCGCCAAATAAAGACCTTGTGGAGCCAAAGTTTGCAATGCCACCCGAATACACGGCTCAGCCAATGGATAGGGTGCCATAACCTTACGAATCAACTCAATAATCTCTGCTTGCGCTAACACACTACCTAAGCGCACCCCAGCAAAAGCAAAGGCTTTAGACATAGTTTTCATTACCACCAAATTCGTATATTTAGCCATTAAGGCAATTGCCGATGGTATAGCACTAAATTCTAAATAAGCCTCATCAATTGCAATTACAGTTTCAGGCAAAGCTTGTAACACATACTCAATTTGCGCCAAACTTAGTGAATTACCCGTTGGATTATTCGGCGTACATAAAAATACAATTTTAGTTTGCGCATCACACAGTCCAATCAAACCATCCAAATCTAAGGCAAAATCTGGCGCATCCCCAATCGCTAGCTCACGCGTTTCAATGCCATGAATATCTGCCGCAACTTTATAGTAGGAAAAAGTTGGCTTAGTCGTCACGATATTATCTTGATAGGCGGTGCAAAACACCCGAATCAATAACTCAATCCCCTCATCCATGCCACGCCCAACAAAGATTTGCTCGGTTTTAACCCCGTAAAAAGTTGCCAAACGACTCAATAAATTGATCGGTTGTGGCTCAGGATAGCGATTTACCTGCGCCATCTCTGCTGTTTGTGGATATGGTACCCACGGGTTTTCATTCGCATCTAGTGCAATTAACCCGCTCGCATCCGCTAGTTCGGAACGCGCCGACACATAGGGTGCTAATTTTAAAATTTCTGGACGAACCTTTTTATTTAACCATTGCATTTATTTTCTCTTTCTTCTATGTCAGAACCATTACTCACAGCACCAAGGCGCAAGCTTAAACAAACCACTTTATTTAGCAAAAAACTATTTAATTACTGGCAATCCATTCGCATTTACAGAATAACCAGCTGGCTTTTGTCCGCTAGTATAAATGATATCCGAACGACGATTTTTCGCCCGACCATCATCACTCGCATTAGAGAATTTCACCATTAATTTACCATTTGAAATGGCTTCAATCTGCTTAATGTTAACCCCTTTGCCAATCAAAGATTTTTTCACCGCATCCGCACGACGTTGTCCAAGCGCTAAATTATATTCAACCGAACCAGTATCATCGGTATTGCCTTCTACTCTAACACTTGCCGCACCATGACTAGCTAAATAATTAGCGTTACTATCAATCACCGCAGCATATTGCTCATCTACACTATATTGATCAACCGCGAAATAAACCGAATTAGTGGCGTGATCGGCATTAAGATTATTGTTAGTAATCGTAGCTGAATCTGCATCAGTGGCTGGATTATACATGTTACTACTTGATTCTGACTGACTCAGCGGCGTAATCGGTTGATTCGACGAGCTTGCGGCTTGGTTACTCGCACAGGCCATAAGCGATAAGCTCAATATGCCAATTGACCAAAATTTTTTATTCATTAGGATACTCCAATTTACTAAAACTAAATTAATTTACGTTGTGCTCAGCGCATTTCTACACAGCTGAGCAACTAAAATAACGCTGAAAGTTATATTATTACAACATAATAGAAAATCACATCAGCTCAGTGGCGATTAATTTCCTTATTTTTGCAAACTCGCTAAGCGTACCGTTACCGCATTTTTATGTCCATCCAAGCCTTCCAAATCAGCCAAAATTTCTACAGTTGGCCCAAGGTGACGAATTCCATCTTCAGATAAATTTTGATATGAAATTGACTTCATAAAGGCAATCACATCTAAGCCACTATACATTTGTGCATAACCATAGGTTGGTAACACATGATTGGTTCCGCTGGCATAATCACCAACCGATTCAGGTGTCCATGCACCAACAAATACCGACCCAGCATTCATAACTTGTGGCAAATAACTTTCCGCCGCTTCAATTTGTAAAATTAAATGTTCAGGCGCATATTGATTGGAAATCGCAAATGCTTCTGTCATATCCTCAGCAACAATCATTGCGCTTTTTGCCAAGGCTTGTTCAATAATTTCTTTGCGCGATAAATATGCGGTTTGGCGTACAACTTCAAGTTGAACTTGCTCCGCTAATTCTGCCGATGTTGTAACCAAAATAACTTGTGCCGCCACATCATGTTCAGCTTGGGCTAATAAATCACTCGCCACAAACACCGGATTAGCTTTATCATCAGCAATTACTAACACTTCCGATGGTCCAGCTGGCATATCCATTGCCGCACCTTGATGATGTTGTGCCGCTTGAATTTTAGCCTCAGTTACATATTTATTGCCTGGGCCAAATATTTTATAGGTTTTTGGAATTGACTCAGTACCAAAAGCCAAAGCTGCAACGGCTTGTGCGCCACCAACTTTATACACCGCATCAATGCCACACTCTTTAGCTGCAAATAAAATTGCGGGGTTGATCGTGCCATCTTTACTCGGTGGTGTTACCAAAATTTTGGTTGGACAACCCGCAATTTCCGCAGGAATCGCCAACATCAACATGGTTGACACTAGCGGCGCGGTTCCACCTGGAATATATAAACCAACTTTTTCAATTGGGCGGAAAATTTTACCCAGTTTAGTACCATTTTTTTCAAACTCAAATGGCTTTGGCGCACTAACGCTATGATAATGCCGAATATTCGCAATTGCATCCAAAATGGCTTGCTTTTCAAGCGCAGACAAGGTTTCAATGCTCGCATATTCCTCAGGACTAACAACCAGTGAGTCCAATTTAACCCCGTCAAATTTCTCCGCATAATCATACAGCGCAGCATCACCACGCGCACGCACATCGTCAATAATCCCTTTAACTAAACTAGTTAATGCAGCATCATCGCTGCTACTGCTGCGACTTAAAACCTGTTCTTGTTCGCATGCATTTAATTTACTCCACGTTACTACTTTCATTCTATCAGCTCCCTTAAAATTAATTTTTTAAAATCACCTTACTCTTAGGCAATCTTTCCGTTAATATTGTTTAATTGTTGATTCTCGTGATAAAAATCATCAATAATAATTTTTCTTCAGATCCTTCTTAACATTCTTTAGCATTTTGCCAAAATCTTTGCTCTTCTTGCGCTTCTCTACAACGGTTAATTCAAAATAAGTATTTTCTTTTTAAACTTAAACGCGAGTTGCCATCATGTCGAAAATTAGCGATTTTTTCGCCAGGTTATTTTGTCATGTCGAAAAATCAGCAAATTTTATACACGTTAATTTCTTATGTATAAATTTTACGCTTTTTTATACACGTTATTTACTCGCATCACTGAGTAATTCAAATAGACTATGGTTAATATAATAATTACTTTTACCTATTTTTTGCATGCTTAACAAGCCTAATTCGCTCAACTTATCCAAATATTTTCTAGCTGTATGGCGATGTACACCTAAATCATCTTCAATAAATTTAATCTTGGTATATGGATATTTAAACAAACTATCGAGTAATTCTTTGCTATAAATATTTGCCGCATGCATCTGAATTTTTTGCTGAAAATCATTCATTAATTGCTTAATCTGGCGGATTAATCCAACGGTCTGCCTAGAGGTAACTAAAACTCCAGTCAGCATCCAAATTACCCACTCACTCCAACTGTTTTCTACTCGCACCGTCTGCAATAAACGATAATAATCCGCTTTATTCTGATTAATATAACGGCTCAAATATAATACTGGAATATCCAATAACTGCATATAAACCAAATATAAAATATTGATAATCCGCCCAGTTCGTCCATTCCCGTCATAAAATGGATGAATGCTCTCAAACTGATGATGAATAATCGCCATTTTGATTAATGGATCAACATCATGCAATTCTGGCAAGTTAATATATTTATCCAAATTCGACATTAACTCAATAATGTCCTGTGGGTTTTGTGGCGGTAGATAAACGACTTTACCAGTAGAATTTTTGAGGGCAGTACCCATTAATTTACGAAATCCAGATTTATTGGGTTCCAATATTGCCTGTATCTCAAGAATATGGTTGCTGGTTAATAATTGATGTTGATTGATTAACTTATAACCATGTAACAATGCAGCGGCATATTGTTTTACCTCTTTCGCCGCAATATTTTTAATCCCATCGTCAATCTGTGATTTAAATAAATCATCTTGTGTGGTGACAATATTCTCAATCTCAGAACTCTCTTTGGATTCTTGCAAACTAAGGGTGTTAATCAAAATATCGCTATTGGGAATAGTTTTTGATTCACCTTTTAATTCGGCTAATGCCCGCGAAGCTAAATTTAGCGCTCGCCAAATCGCAGGGTCATCAAAATTATATTCCGGCGGTAAGTTTGTTAGTTTGTGCATTAAAGGTTATCCATTAAAAATATACAGTTTCAGCTGTGATTAGTCTCATTTTAATAAATTGCGCTTCATCATGATGATTATATACAAAATTCAGGGGCATATTGCAATGTTCCACATAGTTTAGATAAAGCTCCATCTTGTAGCTCATAGATCATAAAACATTCGCGAGGCACGTCAAAAGGCGTCAACAGATTATAATCAGCAGCTAATTTACAACCAAATCGTGGATAGTAATCTGGATGACCAATAATTACTATCGAAGCATAACCTAATTTTTTTGCACGCTTAAAACTATTCAGCACTAATTGACTGCCAATACCATTTTTTTGATAATCAGGATGAACCGAAAGCGGTGCTAATGCCAGCGTAATATGTTCTTTTTCACCAGCGATAAACTTTGCGCAGCTATACAAAATATGACCAACAATATTACCCCCAATCTCTGCAACCAGCGATAACTCAGGAATAAAAGAATCGCTGTTACGTAATCTGGCCACCAGCAGATGCTCTTGATGCTCACTAATCTCTAAATCAGCAAATGCCTTTTCAGTCAGATTTTCCACTGCCGAATAATCTTGTGGTTGTTCTTCTCGAATGACTATATTTTCCAATTGTACCAACTCCTATTTTCATTATTATCCGTTTAATTTAATTTTAAAACAGATTATTTCACGATTGAGCCACCAATACTTATGCACGGTAAAGATAGCGGTAGCATTAACTTATCTCCAAGCTATTCCATCATTTTTTCAATTGGCAACACCAAAATTGACGATGCGCCGATGCTTCTTAATTTCGCGATCGTATCCCAAAACACGCCTTCTTTACTCACCACATGCACCGCAACCTTATTATCCGAGCCATGTAAATGCAACACGGTTGGCGATTCACAACCCGGTAAAATATCTTTCAATTTACTTACGTTGTCTTTATCAATGTGTAACATAATGTATTTACTATCTTTAGCATCAATCACGCTTTGCAAGCGATACATTAATTCCGCCGTGCGTTGACGAATTTCATTGCTCGCCGAACGTCGCCCAATTAAAACCGCTTCGCTTTCCAAAATAACTTCCAATTCAACTAAACCATTTTCTTTTAGCGTCGTACCCGTGGAAACTAAATCACAAATCGCATCCGCAATCGCAATTTTTGGCGCCAATTCTACCGAACCATGCATTACCAAAATCCGCGCCTTAACCTGATGCTTTTTCAGAAAATCACGCAAAGTTTCTGGGTAAGAGGTGGCGATAGTTTTACCCGCCAAATCCGCCACAGTTTTAATCTCAGAGTCATGCGCTGCAGCGATACTTAAACGGCAGGCTGCAAATTTCAATTTCGCCATAATCTCTAAATCATGCTCGGGATTTTCCAAAATATATTCAATATAACCATTTTCGCCAACAATTCCAATATCACTAGCATTACTATCGACAAACCCAGGAATATCATCATCACGAATCATTAAAAAATCGGTATTCATCTCTTTAGATTGAATTAAATAATGATTTTTGGCTGGACGCAATTTAAAACTGCATTTATTCAATAAATCTAAACTACCCTCAGATAATTTACCCGATTTTTGTAAGGCTACCCGTAAACGTTTTTGCTCAGTCATCTGTGACTACTCCACTTTAAAATTTTAATTTTTATACTTACTTAAATATTATTGATTACTTTCAGCACTTGTTGCTGCAATTCAATATTCGCACAGGCTAAACATTGACCATTAAATTCGCACGTTAATGGATTACCCTGCCAATCGCTAATTACACCGCCACTTGCCGTGATAATCGGTATCAATGCCGCCACATCGTAATACTGCAAATCAGCTTCCATAATTATGTCAATGTGCCCTGAGGCCAATAAACCAAAGGCGTAGGCATCGCCACCAAAAGCCGTCAAGCGCACTTGTTGCCGCACATGCTCAAAACACTCACGTTCATAATCGCTGGTAAACATGTATGGCGTGGTCGCATTTAAACGCACATCACTCAATTGTTTCACTGCGCTAGTGGCTAAATTTTGTCCATTCAATTGCGCCACATTACCAACTAAGGCACTAAACCGTTCTTGGTTAATTGCTTGATCAATCACACTCAAAAGTGGCACACCATTATGCAATAATGCCACTAACGTGGTAAAAGTTGGTTTACCCGTGGAAAATGCCACCGTGCCATCAATCGGATCTAATACCCAACAATATGCGGCACTCTCCGCACTATTTGCAAATTCTTCACCAATAATGCCATGCTCAGGATAATGCTGTTTAATCAGCTCGCGCAAACGCAATTCAATCTCACGATCAGCGATTGTCACAGGGGTTTTATTTTCTTTACTATCAATTAGCAAAGGTTGCCGAAAATACTTACGGCTAATTTTAGCCGCTTCATCGGCCAAAAAATTAGCAAATTCAAATAACTCTGTAGATAAATTTATTGACACGGAGTGCACCTTCTAATATTACGGCGTAACGGTTTTATTACGGTGACGCTCGGCAATAACTTCGGCAATATCATCCAAATTCATGCCCTGCGCATGTAACAACACCAATGAATGATAAATTAAATCAGTCATCTCACCAAGATAATCTTCACGCGTTTCAGCCAATGCGGCAATAACCACCTCAACCGCTTCCTCACCAACTTTTTGTGCAACTTTGTTCAAGCCACGCGAAATTAATTTATGCGTATAACTATTTTCGGTTGGATTAGCAATCCGATCTTGAATAACCTGATCAACCATCCCTATGTGGCTTAGCCCGGGTAATTTTTGCTGACTAAAACACGAGGTGCTACCAGTATGACAAGTTGGACCGCATGGGCGCGCCATTACCAAAATAGTATCTTGATCACAATCAATAAAAATATCTTGTAATAATAGATAATTCTCACTGGTTTCGCCTTTGACCCACAGTCTTTGTTTACTGCGGCTAAAAAAAGTTACTTTCTTAGTTTGCAAAGTTTGCTCTAATGCTTCTTTATTCATATATCCCAGCATCAAAACTTGCAAGGTTGCGTTATCTTGCACCACCACAGGAATCAAGCCATCGTGGCTTTTGTTAAAATCAATTTTATTAATGTCTTGTATCATCTGTTTTCCTTGTTTTTAATAATTGTTCGCTAGGCGCATTTATGATTTAATTCTAACACTCTAACAATGAAAGCCTATAATTATCGACGTACCGCAATTCCCGCCGTAGCCAAATAATCTTTCAAATCCGCAATTGCCATAATTCCCTTATGAAATACCGATGCCGCCAAGCCGCCTGTGGCTTTAGTCTGCATAAATAAATCTTTAAAATGCTCCATTTCACCAGCCCCACCCGATGCAATTACGGGTATAGTTACCGTCTCAGCTAATAACCGCGTTTGCTCCAAATCATAACCCTTGCGCACGCCATCTTGATTCATACAATTCAGTACAATTTCCCCTGCACCACGCTCCATGACTTCTTTCGCCCACGCCAAAGTATTGCGGCGTGATTTAAGCGTTTTTTTCTCATCCCCCGTATATTGCAAAACTTGATACTCACCATCTTGATTCCAGCTATCAATTCCAATTACCACACATTGACTGCCAAAACGCTTGGCTAATTCCTCAATCAGCGCTGGATTTTCTAAGGCTGGGGAATTAATTGAAATCTTATCTGCACCATTCGCCAAAACCTCTTCAGCCATCGCTAAAGAACGAATCCCACCCGCCACACAAAACGGAATATTAATTTGCTTCGCAACTTCACGCACCCATTGTCGATCATTATTCTTGCTATCACTACTTGCGGTAATGGCATAAAACACCAACTCATCTGCACCAGCTGCCGAATAACGCGCCGCAAGATCTAAAATATCTCCAACAATTTCATGATTGCGGAATTGAACACCTTTTACAACTTGCCCATCACGGACATCCAAACACGGAATAATGCGTTTTTTTAACATACTTTGCTCTAAAACATTCTCAAATCTAACTCAGCTAAATCTTAAATTTAATTAACCTAGCTACCTCTATAATTGCTTACAAACCTTTAATTTTAACATATTACGTCAAATCAATTAAGGGTATTATTCAGCTGTACTTTAACTTCAATTAAGGCCGAATTTCTAAATTTAGCACGAAAACCACTCACTTCGCTAGGTCCAAAACAATCACCACAGAAACTCCAAACAACAAAATACATTACAGAACCACAAAATAGAAATTATATCTATTGTTTACTTTTTCCATTATCAATTACAATAACGGCTTATCAAGAATTAATTTCGTCTTTAAAGAGGTATTCATGAAAAAATTTATTAATAATCTAGCTAATCTCCCTGTCGCAGTATCTGGATTAGCGCTTGGAACAGCTGGTATTGGCAATGTTTTAGCGATTGAGGTACATTCCAATTTGCGCTATGTTTGCGCCGCAATTGCTGCACTAATTTTATTGGTCGTGACGATAAAAAAACTTGCACATCCTGGTCTTTTATGGCGTGAAATTTCGCATCCAGTATTAGGTAGTTTCATCCCAGCATTTGATATGTGTTTAATGGTACTTGCCGACATTATTGCCAATTTCTCGTTACTCAGCGGGCAAATACTTTGGTATTTTGCAATTGTTTTGCATCTGGTTTTTGCAACCAGCTTTATTTATCACCGCATTCGTGATTTTGATTTAAATCATATGTTACCTAGCTGGTATGTGCCACCTGTGGGAATAGTCGTGGCTTGCGTGACAGGTAGCAATATGCATGCACCAATAATCACACAAGTAATTTTTTACCTAGGTTTCGTTCTCTACTGTGGAATGTTACCCGTTATGATGTATCGCCTAGTTTTTGGTGATCGCATTAATGATGCCCAATTACCTTCTTTCGCAATTATGGGTGCTCCTGCAAGCTTATGTCTAGCAGGTTACTTAACTGCCTTTAGTAACCCAAATCCAATGATTGTAGGTTTTTTACTTGCTCTTGCCTTAATGATGACTTCTTTAGTATATATTTCTGTGATTAGAATTAATGCCTTCAGAATTGCTTTTATTCCGATTTATGCCTCTTTTACCTTTCCAATGGCAATTGGCTCTACCGCATTAATTAAATATTCTCACTATATTGGGATTAATAGTGATGCTGGACAATTTTAGCATGTAATTGGCGTGATTGAGATGACCGCAGCCGTGGTTGTCATTAGCTGGGTTTTAGTCAAAATGACTAAAGTTGTCACAAAAAATGTTATTTTAGCTTAAAACTATCTTCCTAACGCGCTATTTATGCGCCTAATGCAGTTCTTTCGTGGCTAGAGAACTGCATTAAATCCAATCAACTTTAACCCAAATTAAATTTATCAATAATAAAAATCTTTATTTCAATGATCTACCCACATGTTTAGTGGACAAATTATATAAAAGACTTTTATTCGATCTAAACTACAAAAACGAACTGCAATACCACTACTACGGCAAACTTAACTCAACTACTCATCATGTAATGAAAAAAACGCTAGCAAATCTTAGGATTACCAAGACTAGGCTCCAGCGACTGAAGTAAAACCCGTCTTGCTATAGCATTAATTTTAATTCGTTATTTTTGACCAAAAATATTCTGCAAAAAATAAACAACTAATTTTAAACCAGTAACCAATTACTCTAAATTTACAACCACAACCAATCACTACAACCATAAAATCATTTACAACAAACTAATTCAAATTTAATTGTGAATTTAGAACACAGAATATCACACATCACACAACAAAATAAGCTAAAATCGCAAATTAATTAATATTTTTGAAAAACCGCACATGAAACATCAAGGCTTTACAATTATTGAGTTAATGATTGCGCTCGCAATTATTGGCGTACTGGCAGCACTAGCTCTTCCATCCTATAATAACTACCTCGAAAAATCAAAGGTAGCCGAAGCTTTTAATATGATCAAACCCTTTGAAGTTGGCATTATTGAATGTTCACAAGATCGTGGCGGTGAATCCACCGTAGGCTGTAGCGCAGGGGTTAGAAGTGTACCAGCATTACAACAAGGTAGTTATGGCGCAGTTTCAGAAGTTAGTGATGGTACGATTATTTATACCTTTGATAGCCGCGCTGGTGCAACTCTTAGCGGTGGCGTAATTACCTTTATTCCAGAAATAATTACTCAAGGTTCTTATATTTGGCATTGCCAACTCGATGGCGTTAAAATAACTCGCCAAAAAGTTACCTCTTCACTCGGCTGCCAATAATATAAACATATCCACTGTGACAAATTACAACTATTTAATTAATCCATTAACACAAGCACTTAACAAAACCGCTATTACAAACATAATTTAAATAAGGCTAATCGTGTAAATATTTAGTTGTAGCCTAGTTTAATCCAGTAAAATATTGAAATACGAAGATGGTTCGTTAGTTCTTCTTTTACAATATTTCTAATTTTAATTTTGAGGAAATTTATCATGAAAAATAAAGGTTTTACTATCATCGAATTAATGATTGCCGTGGCAATTATCGGTGTTCTTGCAGCGATTGCGATCCCTGCCTACTCTAACTATTTAAATCGTGCTAAAGTTTCTGAAGCCTTCCAAATGGCAGGTCCTGCTCAAACTGGAATTGCCGAATGTGCCCAAAATTTAGGTACGGTAGCTGGCTGTACTCCTGGCACAACAACTGGTGCAGGCATAGCAGCCAACCAAGCTGGAGCTTTTGGCTCTAATGTGGTGTCAGACGGTGTAATTACATTTACATTCTCTTCTAACGCAGGTACAGCCTTATCTGGTGGTAAAGTAATACTGTCACCAGTCTTAAATACTTCAACTGGAACAATTAACTGGGACTGTTCAGTAAGTGCTCCAGTTACAACCGCTATGACCCCATCGTCAGCTGGATGTTAATTAATTTAAAATTTATCTAAATGGCTGATTTTAAAATCAGCCATTTTACATTTATTTTTTGGGCTTATTATGGCTTACCTTACTAAAATATATTCACTAATCATCTTAATTCTAATTGCAAGTCTATTTTTCTTACCCTTTATTATAAATTCAAATTTAGGAACAATTCCGCTTAATACCAGTTTCATTCAAAATGCACTATCCATTACTCTCTTAGCATTAATTCTCACCTTAGGCTTTTTCCAAATATTTTTATTAAAATCAATCAAGTTTACCCAGAGCTTTATTTATATCTTACTTATCGCATTATTTCTCTGTGTTCAATTTGCATTAATTCACCCCAGTTACACCGCACCATATTTGGCGCCAATTAGCATTTTTACCCTCATTGCTTTAACCATCTTAATTCTACAAAATAATAAAATCCCATTTTCAAGAATTTTATTTTACTCAGCACTAGCAATACTCATTAATTCTTATTGGCAAATAATCTTTGCTATGTTACAATTAATTAACTATAAATTAGATTATAAATTTCTCTTTTATGGCTTTAATGAACCATATTATATGCTCGGTAATGTATTTAAATTTTCACTTGACAGCCGTATAACTGGTGGCATTGGACAACATAACAATTATGCTGATCTCTTAAGTTGGGGCATTTTGGCGAATGTCTATTTATTTCATAAACCGACTAGATTTAAAACCGCCATTTTCTGGGTTAATCTAATTTTAATTTCTATCTTTGTGGCACGCGCAGAAAGTCGCACTACTTATTTTTACCCATTAGTCTTACTTAGCTATAGTTTTTACCTTTGGCGCTTTAAAAAAACTTCTACTAACCTATTTCACATCCGCAAACTCGCTATTAGTTGCAGCGTGCTGCTGTTAACTCTAGTGGTTTATCATTTCCTTGAAAAAAATCACTTAATTCATCAAATAAATTATACCAACTTAAATCCATTTGATAATCCTGAAATGCGCGAATCCTTACGCGCTCTAAGTGTAAATGAGCGCTTTACGATGTGGGGACGAGCATGGATGATGTTTATTCAACATCCACTTTTAGGGGTTGGTTGGAATCAATATTTACAATATTTTTTAATTACACCAACGCCAAGCTTTATTCAAAATGTGGTTGGCGAGTTGGCTGCATTTGCCAATTGTCATAACTTAATTTTACAGTTACTCGCAACCACAGGAGTTTTTGGTACTTTATTATTTATCATTCTAATTCTCTATCTTATTATAAATCTTGCCAAGCAAGACCTCGCTACTCAAATTTTACCGCTTGGAATTACTTTAATTGTCCTAACCCACTCCATGTTTGAATATCCATTATTTAATGTCGCAATCCTAATTCCTGTTCTGCTCATCACCGCAACGCCTGATAGTAAATACTTCACAATAAATCTTAAATATAAAAAATCATTTCTGTGTCTAATTGGTGCTTTAATTGCCCTAGCATGGTGGCAACTTTATGTTGGTATAAATAACTTCCTATTACTTAGTCAAGCGAAAAAGCCAGCCAATTACCAAATTCATAATCTACCCCACAATATATTAAATGTCTATTTTGCTACCGCTAGTAATCCATATTGGGATGACTCCGCCGATTCTGTACTCGCTGAAAATCTACTTTACTCGGTCCGAGCACCACAAAATCAAAAATATTTTGACTTAAATTATGAAGTTCTTTCACGCAGCTCCAAATACTCACCTAACCCATCATTCTTGCTCCGTTTGGCAGTTTTAGATACGGTACTTGGTAATACCAATAAAGCTCAAACCGAAGTTAATCTCGTTACGCAAAATTACACAGGCTTTGAATCTGAGTTTAGAGGTTTCTTTAATGCTGCCAGCCACGATAATCCAAGTCTAAATAAAAAATTACTCCAATTATTGCCGCACAAATAATTAGGCTACAGATGAAGCTGCGAAAGAAAAGCTCATTTTAAGCCCATTTGCTAGGCTAGCTAAAAAATAGTTTTAGTCAAAACTCGGCTTAATTACGGTATAATTACGCACTTATATTTAATACAGCCGCTCAATAAATTGAATGAAATAACCTTGAAACTCAACTAGATACTTCCGATATTCTTAAAAAAGAACCTATTATGACTCAGTTTAAAAATTGTCAAATCATGGATGGTAATTCTGCCGCCGCTTATATCGCACATGCAACCAATGAAGTAATTGCAATTTACCCAATTACCCCATCCTCAACCATCGGTGAAATTGCCGATGAAAAATCAGCTCATGGTGAAACCAATATCTGGGATCAAGTCCCCATCATTAGCGAACTGCAATCCGAAGCAGGAGCCGTCGCTGCTGTACATGGTGCCTTAGCCGCAGGTTCATTAAGTACAACGTTCACAGCATCACAAGGTTTATTATTAATGCTGCCAAATATGCATAAAATTGCTGGAGAATTAACTCCAAGTGTATTTTATGTAACCGCACGCACCATTGCCAGCCATGCACTGTCAATTTTCTGTGATCATTCCGATGTAATGGCAGCCCGTAATACTGGATTTGCTGCTTTATTTGCCAGTAATGTTCAAGAAGTAATGGATTTGTCTTTAGTTGCCCAAAATGCCACTTTAGAAAGTCGCATTCCATTTATGATGATTTTTGATGGTTTTCGCACCTCTCATGAATTAAATAAAATTGAGGTAATTGATTTTGCCACAATTAAGCAATTTATCAACCAAGAGGCTATTGATGCGCATCGTGAACGCCGACTCACCCCAGATAAGCCTATGATTAAAGGCACTGCGCAAAATCCAGATGTATTTTTCCAAGGACGCGAAGCTGTTACACCTTTTTATCAGCAAGCTCCATATATAATTAAGCAAAATTTAGCCAAATTAGCCGAATTAACTGGGCGCCAGTATAAACTCTATGAATATTATGGTGCAGCCGATGCCACGCGGGTAATTGTGGCAATGGGCTCAGCTTGTGAAACCATCGAAGAAACCGTGACAAAATTAAATCAAGCTGGTGAAAAAGTTGGTGCAGTGAAAGTACGCTTATATCGCCCATTTTCAATTGAAGATTTTGTCAACGAATTACCCGCCACCACGCAGGCGATTGCCGTTCTAGACCGAACCAAAGAATCTGGTGCAGTTGGTGATCCACTTTATTTAGATATCAAAACCGCGATTATTGATGCAATTGAAAATGACAGCGCGCCATTTAGCCAACTACCCTTAGTGATTGGCGGACGCTATGGTCTTGGATCCAAAGAATTTACTCCAGCCATGGTGAAAGCAGTTTTTGATAACTTAGCGCTAAACAAAAGCCTGCGCAAAAAAAGTTTCGTGGTAGGCATTGATGACGATGTTAGTCACAACAGCCTAGCTTATGATCCAAATTTCGTTAGTTCAAATCCCAATAATTTTAGCGGAATTTTCTTTGGCATCGGCTCAGATGGTACAGTTAGCGCCAATAAAAACTCCATCAAAATCATTGGCGAAAATAGTGATAAGCACGTCCAAGGCTTCTTTGAATACGATTCTAAAAAATCTGGTTCTTACACCATTTCACATTTGCGCTTTGGGGATAAAAAAATCCAAAGCACCTATTTAATTCAAAGTGCCAACTTTATTGCTTGTCATAGCTTTAGTTTTTTAAATAAATATAACTTACTGGAACATGCTACAAGTGGTGCAACATTCCTCATCGCTAGTCCATACCCTAAAGATCAAGTTTGGCAACATCTTCCCCAAACAGTTCAAGAGCAAATCATTGCACTGAATATAAAACTCTTTAACATTCAAGCCAATAAAATAGCTCTCGAATGTGGCATGGGTAAGCGAATTAATACCATTATGCAAACGGCTTTTTTTGCAATTAGTCAAGTTTTACCACTCGATACCGCTTTAAATGCAATTAAAACCGCCATTAAAAAAACCTATACCCGTAAAGGTCTAGAAATAGTTACACAAAATATTGCCGCAGTTGATGCAACACTTGCTGCAATCGAAGAAATTTCCATACCTAAAAAAGCGAATAGCAACATCCCAATGTTAAGCCAAACTAATTCAAATGCAGGTGGATTTATTCAAAATATCATTGCACCGATGTTACAACTTAAAGGTGATCAACTTCCCGTTTCAGCACTCCCAATTGATGGTAGTTGGCCAAGTGGAACTTCCCAATTTGAAAAACGCAACATTGCCGACCATGTACCCGAATGGCAAGAATCTCTATGTACACAATGTGGTTTATGTACTTTAGTCTGTCCACATGCCGCAATTCGCATGAAAGTTTTTGACCAGAGTGAAGCCCTCAATGCTCCAGCAAGCTTCAAACATGTTCCTGCCAAAATTAAAGGCTTTGAAAATAAACACTATTCATTACAGGTTGCCGTTGAAGATTGCACAGGTTGCGATGCTTGCGTAAATGTATGCCCAGTAATTGAAAAAAATAAGCAAGGCTTAACTTCAGGTAAAAAAGCCATCAACATGGTGCCACAGCTACCAATTCGCGAGCAAGAACGCGCCAACTTTGCTTTCTTTACCACACTTGGTGAAACTAGCGCCGAACAAGTAACAGGTGGTATTGTCAATCTCAAAGGTAGTCAATTAATGCAACCGCTCTTTGAATTCTCTGGCGCGTGCGCTGGTTGTGGTGAAACTCCCTATATTAAGCTCTTAACTCAATTACTCGGCGATCGTTTGTTAATCGCTAATGCAACTGGCTGTTCATCGATTTTTGGTGGTAATTTACCAACTACGCCATATACCACTAATCCTGCTGGACGTGGACCAGCTTGGGCAAATTCACTCTTTGAAGATAATGCCGAATTTGCTCTCGGTATGCGCTTAGCACAAACACAATTACAAGAACGTGCGCGCTTAAGCCTTATTGAATTGGCGCAAAACCCAGACTTTATTTCACAACAAGTTTTAATCGCTGAAATTTTAAACGCACCAGCTAAAACAGCTAGCGAAATTAGCTTACAGCGCCAACGTTTAGAACAATTAAAAGCCGCATTAATTGCCAGTGAATTAATTGGAAAAAACTCACTCCTCGAGATTATTGATCATGTCCTTGAAAAAAGTGTTTGGGCAATTGGTGGTGATGGCTGGGCGTATGATATTGGCTATGGTGGCTTGGATCATGTTATTGCTGGCGGAAATAAAGTTAAAATCTTAATTCTGGATACCGAAAGCTATTCTAATACTGGCGGGCAAATGTCAAAATCCACCCCACTCGGTGCAATTGCTAAATTCGCGAGCTCAGGTAAATCATTTTTCAAAAAAGATCTCGGTCTGCTTGCAATTACCTATCGGCATGTCTATGTGGCACAAATTGCCTTAGAGGCTAATCCAATGCAAGCCATTCGTGCACTTAGCGAAGCTGAGGCTTATGATGGACCAGCCATTGTAATTGCTTACGCTCAGTGTATCGCCCATGGCATTAATATGACTCATGGTATGGAACAACAACGTAAAGCAGTTCAAACTGGCTATTGGCTATTGTATCGCTTTAATCCCAACTTAAGTCACGAGGGTAAAAATCCGATGCAACTAGATAGTCGTGCGCCAACCGTACCACTGGCGGAATACTTTGATTCAGAAAACCGCTTCCGTGGCTTAAAAACGATTGACGCACCACGCGCGGCAGCATTCCTTGAAAAAGCCCAAGAAAATATTCTTCGCCGCTTCAAGCAATATGATTATATGTCAAAAATGCCGTTATTTTCAGATGTAAGTGCAGATATCCCTGTGGCTAAAGAATAATTTTTAGTTATTTCTAATCATGAATGAGCCTTTATTAAATTTAAATAACCCTGTAAATATCCAACTTTAACTCTAAAAGATTAAATGGCACAATTCCATTTAATCTTTTAATAGCTCATTCGTGCGCTAATTAGTTGGCTAATTAACCGCAAGATTACTGCAAATACCAAAGATTAGCATAACAATAACATGCTAAAATATAAGCTTTATCACAAAATACCGCACTATACATTCAGCAAATCATAATTCAAGCTGAACTATATTTGGCAAGATTTTTTACCTCGATGAAAAACAACTCATCAGAATTACATAATAAAATAGGACATTAATAAGGAAATGCTTATGCAGCGAACTAATTACTGTGGTTTAATTACTGACAGCTATCTAGATCAAATCGTAACTGTTAAAGGTTGGGTACATCGTCGCCGTGATCTCGGTGGCTTAATTTTCTTTGATATGCGCGATCGCGAAGGATTAGTGCAAATTGTGGCGGAACCTGAAACGGCTTGTTTTAGCAATGCAAATGAACTAAAACATGAATACGTCATTGAAGTGACAGGATTAGTACGGAGTCGCCCGAATTCAAACAAAGATTTAAACACTGGCAATATAGAAATTTTAGCTAGTACGATCACAATTCTTAATACTGCGATACCAACCCCAATTTTAGTTGATGATACCAGCGTTAGCGAAATGAACCGCCTTTCACATCGAATCATTGATTTACGTGGACAAAAAATGCGTAATAACTTGATGGTACGTAGTAAGTTAAGCCGTGAAATTCGCCGTTTTCTTGACGACGAAGGTTTTATGGATATTGAAACGCCATTTTTAACCCGTTCAACTCCTGAGGGTGCCCGAGATTTCCTAGTTCCGTCTCGAGTTCACAAAGGACAATTTTACGCCTTGCCGCAATCACCACAACTATTCAAACAATTATTGATGGTAGCAGGCTTTGATAAATACTATCAAATTGTTCGCTGTTTCCGCGATGAAGATTTACGTGCCGATCGCCAACCAGAATTTACTCAAGTCGATATTGAGACTTCATTTTTAACTGAAGCTGAAATTCGCGCTATGGCGGAACGTCTAATTCGTCAAGCCTTTAAAAATGTACTTAATGTGGATTTACCTGAATTTCCTGTTATGACTTATGCTGATGCAATGTATTACTATGGTTCAGATAAGCCTGATTTACGTCTGGAAAACTTAAAATTTGTCGATCTAACCGAAGAATTAAAAGGTAGCGGCTTTAAAGTTTTCAGCGAAGCAAGTAAACTCAACGACGGTAGAATTATTGCGCTAAAATTACCTAATTCAGTGCCCCTATCACGCAAAGAATTAGACGAGTTAACCAAATTTGTTGGAATTTACGGTGCAAAAGGACTTCCCTACATCAAAGTAAATGACGCAAGTCAGCCTAATGAAGAAGGTTTGCAGTCACCAATTGTCAAATTCTTAACTCATGCAGAATTAGCTACGATTGTGAAAGCAACCAATGCTCAAGATGGTGAAATAATTTTATTTGCCGCAGATAAGGCTAAAATTGCCAATGAAGCGATGGGCGCATTAAGACTAAAAGTTGGACATGAAAAAGGTCTTGCAGAGGGCGAATGGAAGCCATTATGGGTAATTGATTTCCCGATGTTTGAATACGACGAAGAAGCCGATCGTTATGTCGCCTGCCATCATCCATTTACCGCACCCAAAGATGAGCATATTGAGCAATTGGCAACCAATCCTGCTGAGTGTCTAGCCAAAGCCTATGACATCGTCTTAAATGGATGGGAATTAGGTGGAGGCTCAATTCGAATCTATCGCTCCGATATGCAATCCAAAGTTTTTGATGCGCTAAAAATTAGTCCACTTGAAGCACAAAATAAATTTGGCTTCCTGCTTGATAATTTACAGTTTGGCGCGCCACCTCATGGCGGAATTGCCTTTGGTTTAGATCGTATTGCTTCAATGATGTGTAAAGCTGAGTCAATTCGCGATGTAATTGCCTTTCCAAAAACCACGCGCGGTCAATGTCTCTTGACTAATGCACCAAATGATGTTGATGAAAAACAATTAACCGACTTAGGTATTGCTAAATTAGCCTTATAAATTAAAAATCCCGAGGAATACCTCGGGATTTTTAATATAATTTAACTAATACTTAGATTAATCATCGGCAAAATGTTTTTGCATTTTCTCGCGGCGCTCTTGAGCCTCAATGCTATACGACGCAGTTGGGCGGGCAATCAAACGTTTCAATCCAATTTCTTCACCAGTATCTTCACAATAGCCATAATCGCCAGAGTCTATCATTGCCAAGGCTGAACGAATTTTTTGTAGCAGTTTACGCTCGCGATCTCGCGTACGTAATTCAAGTGCATATTCTTCTTCGATAGTTGCTCGATCAGATGGATCGGCAATATAAGTTGTATCTTGTTCTTGGAAGGCCTGTGTGGTCTTTTTTGCATTCTCAACCATCTCGGTTTCAAGAAGCAATAAACGATGTTTAAAAAATGCCAATTGGACATCATTCATATAATCATCATCGGACATACTGAGAATATCATTATCGCTCATTAATTCTGGATTTAACATTTTAGGCATGATTACCTCTTACAAAAGATTAGCTTAAATTCTAGGTTCTTAAACTATTTTATTATTAATTACTCTTAATACGGCGAAGTTAATTTATATTTAAATTAACAAAGGTGCATATTATAGCCTGAAACATGATTTTGCACAATAAAATTTTAAACTTTCTTAGGGATTATTCACTAAATAAACCAAGACCTTAATAAAATCAATAGTTATACTGTTAAATATTTTCAAGAAAACAGTTGACAGACATAGGTCACTCAGCTATAATACGGTTCTCTAAGCAACAAAGCTTATCGGCTTGGAGAGATGGCCGAGAGGTCGAAGGCACTCCCCTGCTAAGGGAGCATGTGAGCTAAAACTCGCATCGAGGGTTCGAATCCCTCTTTCTCCGCCACAAAAAAAGCTTTGAAAACAGTGCATCCGTAGCTCAGCTGGATAGAGTACTTGGCTACGAACCAAGGGGTCAGGAGTTCGAATCTCTTCGGGTGCACCAACTTACTTCAAATAGTGTCCCTATCGTCTAGAGGCCTAGGACATCGCCCTTTCACGGCGGTAACACGAGTTCGAATCTCGTTAGGGACGCCACTATTTAACAGTGGAGCGGTAGCTCAGCCGGTAGAGCAGCGGACTTTTAATCCGTTGGTCGCGAGTTCGAATCTCGCCCGCTCCACCATTCTTAAGTTTCCAAAAATGATGAAATTTAAGCCAATAATTGTATTAAGCTGTTGTATAACTTCCGCTTTTGCATATACCCAAAGTGATTTATTGTCTGCGCAGTATGATTATCAGACTTCCAGTAATCAATTAACTTTAGCCAAACAAGAAAAGCAAGATGCGTCAGCTGCATTAAGCAAATCTAAGCAAAAACTTGATGATGCTCAAAAAGCTTATCAAGATGCTCAGAAAGAACTGCAAGGCGTTCAAACACGCTATGCAAATGCAGAATCTAGTCTTATTCTAAAGAATAAAGACTTTGGCACTGCTAATAATAATTTAAATCAAATTTGGAATAGTTTAAACAAATAAACTAGCTTCAAACACCTATTGTCCCTATCGTCTAGAGGCCTAGGACATCGCCCTTTCACGGCGGTAACACGAGTTCGAATCTCGTTAGGGACGCCACTATTTAACAGTGGAGCGGTAGCTCAGCCGGTAGAGCAGCGGACTTTTAATCCGTTGGTCGCGAGTTCGAATCTCGCCCGCTCCACCATCTACTTAAATTCAAAACCAACCAATAATACTTCTTAGTATTATTGACACTAATTCTTAAGATAAAAATCGCCTGCTGTTGTTTGATTTAATCCATAGATAGCATAACATGTCAATTTGTTTATAAACTTAAAAACTAAATTGGTAATTGAAAAAGATATTACAGTAAATTTATCCAATCATGATTACATTTCTCAAATATGTAGGTATCATTCACCTCGAAATATAATTCAATTGATCTAACTATAGAGCCTAGTTATAAACAAACATAGCATCAACTAAATTTAGTAGCCGTGAGACAGCTTAAATACCATCTCACAAGCAAACTTTCTTATAACCTATGAATAAATTTAATTACTGAGCTTGAATTATATGCACAAATTGTTTTTCCAATTCGCGCCACTCCAACATATGTGCAGAATGGACGTCATAAACCCACGCCGAAATTGTAATTTTATTTTGAAGAACTAATTCATGAACCATTGGATAAGTCTTTAAATTTTCAACTTGATAAAGCGCGTTAATTTTAGTTCCTTCATTGGTATCACTTGGCCAATTCTTAGCAAAGCCATCTTTGATAATTTGCAACCAATTATCTAAACCGTAAAATTCTGGACCATGTCCATGCGAGCTCATTGAGGCTTTTATTGCTCCACACTCGGTGTGTGCACAAATAACTATATTTCTAATATCTAATGCTGCTACAGCATACTCAATGGCGGCAACTTCGCTATATTTATTCAGCGGATCAAAAGGCGGTACAACATTACCCACATTACGAATTACAAAGATTTCTCCCAACCCAACTGCAAAAAACTCATTTGGATTTAAACGGCTATCGGAACAAGTTATTAATAACGTGTGTGGTTTTTGTTCTTTAGCCAAAGTTTCCATTAATTTGCCACGTTGTGAAGCATATTGCTCATGAAAAGTAGCCATTCCGTGTTTTAAAATTTCATTTGCTGAGTGTTCAACGCCTGATTGCTCTAAGATATACTTAATTTCACTCTCGGTAATCGTATTATAAAATTTCACGCCTTTGACATTGATCATTTTTAAAAGTTGATACTGATCCTTAGTCAATCCATGTACAATAACTTGTAATGAATGCTCCTGAATCTCTTCAATCATATCAATTAAATATTGTCCACCAGCATTATCAATACTTTGAATCTTCTGAAATTCAAAAATCACGTACTTTAATCCAACTTGTTTTAGAATAATGTACTTAAATTTATCAATTTCATCAATCGACAAAATGGTTAGATTACCACTAATACTAATACGCATTACTTGTTTATTATCCCATAAGCGAATACTAGTTTTAGTACGTAACATTTTAATTACCATAATCAATAATGCAACCATTACACCAGTTTGAATTCCTTCAACTAAGTTAGTGAATACCAACATTATAAATGTAACACTATAAACTAAAAAACCACGCTTGTCATTACGCCAATATTCTAAAGCATGCTTAACATTTATCATTGAAATTGCCGCACTAATTAAAACGCCAGCTAAAACTGAAATTGGAATAAACTCAATTATTTGAGGAAAGAAATACACTACGACAAAAATAAAGATTGAATGAAAAATCGCTGCCCGACGAGTTCTCGCCCCATTATCAATGCTAATTTTAGAACGAGCGAGTAACTGCGTAATTGGAATACCGCCAAAAATCGCCACGGCACAATTGGCCAAGCCTTGACCAATTAACTCATGATTTGGCTTATGGCTTTCTTCCAATGGGCTTAATTTATCTAACGCATTTGCTGACAGGACGGATTCAAGTGAAGCTAAAATAAATACCGATAAAGCACTAATAATTAATGAATGCCAATTATGAATTATCATAAAGTTAGGAATTTGTGGTAAATGAAGCCCATGCGGAATACTCCCGACAAAAGCAATTTGATGATTCGTAAATAAATGCGCTAATAATGTCGGCACTAGAACAGCAACCAAATAGGCGGGCATTTTAGGGTAATATTTAGGTAATTTACGCGCAATTACAATCGTAATTAGAGCTAAAACAAAAGCAAATGGATTCATCTGGGTAATATAAACATCAATGTCTTTAATCACATCCATTAAATGGCTTAAATTAGGTGACTCAATTTGCAAAGCACTCGGTATTGCCGAAATTAGTAAAATTACCGCAATTGCCGAAGTAAATGCATAAATAATCGGAATTGGAATTAAGCGCGTAAAGCGCCCAAGCTTAAAGACTCCACTTAAAAATTGCAACACGCCACATACAAAACCAATCACAAAAATACTCGGCAAGCCATGCGTTGCCACACAACTAGCAATTAAAATCGTCATCGATAAGGCTGGACCTGACACACCTAAACGTGTGCCACCAAAAATTGCCGCTACTACTCCCCCAATAATTGCCGCAGTTAATGCCATGCCTGGCGGAACTGATGATGCTAAACCAATGGCTAACGCCAACGGAATCGCAACAATTGCAATATTGAATCCGGCAAATAAGTCTTCTTTAAGATATTTGGGACTCAAAATTTCTTTTAACGGCTTACCTAAATATGAAAATAACATCGTACAGTACCTTTAATTTAAAATTAATTTGTTTTAGTAGTAATCTAAAAATTAACACCACTCTTAAAAACGTTTGGTATAGCCGTGGCAATATGGCAAACTACCTTTATGATTGTAATAATCACGATGATAATCCTCAGCTATCCAAAAAACCTCCATTGGGAAAATGTGCGTTGCTATCTTATAACCTTTAGCGCTCAGTAAATTAATGACCTGTTCGGCAATGTATTTTTGCTCATTACTATAATAAAAAACTGCACTTAAATATTGTTTACCCAAATCTGGACCTTGCCCATCAGTTTGTTCTGGATCATGAATTTCAAAAAATCGTTTTAAAACTGTCTCGAGGTCAATTTTTTTACGATCAAAAATCACCCGCACCACTTCCAAATGACCTGTAGTTTGACTACAAACTTCCTTGTAACTAGGATTTTTAAGCTGACCACCGCAATAGCCAACCTGAGTCAGAATGACGCCGTCCAATTTTTGCAAATAATATTCAACACCCCAAAAACAGCCGGCTGCCAAAATGACTTCCTCAGTGTCAAGAACGGTAGTATCAGTTACAAAATCCAACGCAGCTGAATTAACACAATGACGGGTATTTAACGTGGTATATTGCTCACCATGAAAAACATGTCCAAGATGCCCCAAACAATTACTACAAATAATTTCGGTTCGTCGCGCATCGGCATCAGGAACTTGCTTGACAGAACCTTCGATTTCAGCATCAAAGCTTGGCCAACCACAGCTGGACTGAAATTTATTTGTTGCGCGAAATAACGCTCGACCACAATTACGGCATAAATAACTGCCCTCAATCTCAGTCTCGGTATATTCTCCACTAAATGGAGCTTCAGTTGCTTGATTAAGAATAATAGATCTTTGTAAATCAGTTAAACTGGCTGATTTTAGCATGGTACGCTCCTTAAATTGATGATACAAATATTATGCCGTAATCGACTAAAGCTTACGCCATTTTATCTTTAATTAAATTTAAATCAATTAGTTAGCTTATTCTAAATTTTAAATCTATGACGAACAACTTAATACAATCTGCGCTGAACTTTTTGGCGCAACTTGATAATAAGCATTAAATTCTGCTAGTTCCACAAATGGCTGGCTTAACGCATTAAATAAGCGCTCAATTTCTTGATAGTTACCTTGCTGTGCGCGTTCAATTGCAAACTGTAATAAATGATTGCGTAAAATTAAAGCTGGATTGGTTGCTAACATCTGTTGCTGACGCATCGCTGGAGTTAGTTCTGTACTTCGATTACGTAGATTTAGTTTGCCAAACCAAAGTTCAAGCGCTAAACTCGGGTAGTCTAAACTTAATTGCTGTTGACCAACTTCCCCATAACTCAACCGACGCCAAAAATAAGTCCAGTCAATTTTCTCAGCTTGCATGATCTGCAATAATTCATCTAAAAAAGACATATCCGCAGCAGCAAATGAGCTCAAGCCTAATTTGGCTCCCATTAGTTGGATGTATTTTTGGTTATAATATTCGGCATATTTAGCTAAAACCGACTCTAATTGATCGCTCGCAACATTCAGCGCAGCCAAAGCTTCCGCCAAGCGATAAAGGTTCCACCAGCCGATATTAGGTTGATTGGCATAAATATAGCGCCCCTCACTATCCGAATGATTGAATATTTGACTAGGATTATAGTGATCCATGAACGCAAACGGACCATAATCTAAAGTTAAACCTAAAATAGACATATTATCTGTGTTCATTACGCCATGCACAAATCCAAGGCTTTGCCAGTGCGCAATCATTTCTGCGCTTAACTGCACCACCCGCTCCAAAAAAACTAAAGCATAATTCGCGTCGGATAATTCAATATCTTGAAAATAATTCTGACACACAAATTTAACTAACTGCTCCAACTCGCCAATTTTTCCATGTTTAGCAAAATACTCAAAATTACCAAAACGGATAAAGCTGGGTGCCACTCGCAAAACTACCGCAGCGGTCTCAACTTGCTCACGATAAACCTCGTCTTGCGAACCAAGTAATGCCAAGGCTTGTGTAGTTGGCACCAATAAATGCTGCATAGCATGTGAAGCTAAATACTCACGGATACTTGAGCGCAACACCGCGCGACCATCACCCATTCGTGAATATGGCGTTTTACCCGCACCTTTTAACTGCAATTCCCAAGTTTCACCCGCATATTCATGTTCCGCAATTAAGAGCGCTCTTCCATCACCTAGTCGAGTAACAGCATGGCCAAATTGATGCCCCATATACACCGCAGCCAAAGCTGGATAATCTGAAATCAACGCCTGTCCACTTAATAAATCAACTAACTCGTGATTTGAAATATGCCCCAGGCCTATTTTTTGCATAAGCGCAGAATTAACATGTAGTAATTTTGGAGATTTAGTTAACGCGGTTGGTTGAACTCGACTGAAAAATTCTAGCCCTAATTCGGCAAATTTAGGTTTTAATTTAAACATCATAAGCCATTTGCTGCAAAACGCTCAATTGAAAATTTAAGTGCATTTTATTCTCCATACAATATCACAGTAATTCAATCAACTATTGTATCAGAAGATTCTTGCTGTACCATCTATTTATGCTTAGACAATTCAATTAATATCGGATCAGACTGCAATGCGCCACTAATATATTCAAATGCCCGCGGATAATGAGTAATTGCAAGCAACGCTAATTCCTTATCGTCTCGCATAGCTTCGCTCAAAAATTCTAATCCACGTCCATTTAACACAACAACGGCCAAAGCAAAGCTTTTATTCGCTTTTAGCTGCTCGCTCGCATACTCTAGCGTATAAATATTCTCACTCACACATTGCAACACAAACTCTGGATGAGCACGTAACTCATCACTGGCATACTCTAGTGCCCAGCGATGGTTCTTCACCGCTGCTAAAACTACTTCTGGATCAGATGTTAATTCATCACTAACATATTTTAAAATTACCCCATCAAATTTTATTGCAGCCAGAACCAATTCTTTATCAGCTTTAAGCTCATCACTGGCATATTCAAATGCCCAACGATGCTGTTTAACCGCCGTTAGCACGACTTCTTTATCAGCGCGCAATTCAGAGCTAACATATTCTAGTGCTCGACCAGCTCGTTCTAACACCTTCAAAACGAAGCTCCGATTCGATTTTAATTCATCTTTAGCAAAGCGAAATGCATAGGCACTATGCTTTACAATGCTTAAAACAAAATCATTGTCCGACCTTAAATTATAACTAGCAAACACAAATGCTCCACCGCGTTGTTTAACCGCAGCAATGACAGTCTCCCGATCATTTTTCAATTCGTCACTAACAAACTCTAATGCCATACCATCGCGTTTAATAGCGGTTAAGACAAATTCACGATCTGCACGTAATTCTTGGCTGGCAAAATACAAGGCATCGGGGTGCTCTTTGATTATTTCCAACATAAATTTTTTATCACTCATCAGATTATCATTAACAAAACTCCACGCAAGCATGTTTTGCTTAATTGCTGCTAGCACAACCTCTTTATCTAATTTTAAATTTTCACTGGCATAATAAAGCACGCCACCACGCTGTTTAACCGCGGCTAACACAACTTCTTTATCCGCACGTAACTCTAAGCTAGCAAATTTTAATGCCCAGCCATCTTGTTCTACCGCAATTAACAAACTAGCTTTATCATTAAATAAATCTGTAGCTATCACCTCATCTGAGTTCAGTTTAGAATTAAATTCAATCATCTCGAGTTCCTATAAAAACCAGCTAAACGCAGGCGAAAGTACCAATTATTTTCTGGATTGAGCCAGTAACTTATCTAATGCATTCGCAAAATTAGCCTTATCTTGCAAATTATACGCGCCTGCTCCGCCTGAAATTTGTTGATTATCACGTAAATGACTCATTAAATCCCGCACCGCAAGCTGTTGCTGAATATTATGTGTCGTATATAATTTCCCACGCGGATTTAGCGCCTGAGCGCCTTTAGCAATTGCATCACTCGCCAATGGAATATCCGAGGTAACAACTAGATCACCAGCCGCTAACAAGCGCACAATTTCATTATCCGCCTCATCAAAACCTTTGGAAACTTGAAGTAAGCGAATCAAGGGTGACTGAGGAATTTGTAAGGCTTGATTCGCCACCAAAATTAACTCAATTGAAAAGCGCGTTCCTGCTTTATATAAAATTTCACGCACTGGTTTAGGGCACGCATCAGCGTCAATAAAAATTCGCATTACTTTATTCTTTCTATTTAATCATTCAGTATCTAACATCCCAATATAGTACCAACGCCCATTTTCCTGACGAAATTCACTAATTTCATGTAATCGCTGTTTTTTATTCTGCATGCGATACTCGGCGCAAAACTCAACCACAGCATGAAACTCAGAAAGTTTATAATGTTGTAACACATTTAATTTAAGCCACTTCACACTGAGCGCCCATTCTTCGGCCTCTTTGGCATCAAAACCCAGTAAAGCTCGTTCGCGCATAGTTGCTTGAATATATTCAATTCTAGCCTGACTATACGCCACATAGCGCGAGCGCATTAATTCTTCGGCAGTTGTTGGAAAATAACTACCCTCAATAAATCTACCACAGCAGCTTAAGTAGCTTTTTTTGCTTCCGCAATTACAATTTTTCAAGCCATGCTCCAGATTAAAAACAAAAGATAGAGTTAAAACCCAAGACCAGCAGCACAAATCTAACTGCTCAGACAAAACCCTTATAATGCAGGCAATAACGAATTTGCACTGGATAAATTTTTAACATAGGCAACCAACAAATTAATCACCGCGGGATACTTCTTCAATGTAACTTCACGATGAATTTTGGCTTGTTGTAACGCCGCCTGTTGACCGACGCTAAAAGCAGGCTGACTCAAATCACCAATAGTCAACACCGCCTTTTTATTACGTTCAATACAGCTACTAACCACACTTGACTCTTCTGCAGCATACTGCTCTTGACAAGCTAAGGTTATCGCTGCTGCTTTGAGCGAAACAATCACCGTACTATCCGCCTGTGCTTCGCTTAAATCAGGGTCAGTATTTACCGAACCATGAACTATTTGCGCCAAAATATCTTGTGCCATAGCTGGTGCATCCGCCCAAACATTCATTGTCAATAGACAACTAACAATTATCAATATTTTCTTCATAACTCCACCTTACTAATTTATTTTTTATTCTACAGATTCAAAACCGATCTAAAATATTTAGCCTAATCTGTTTAAAACCTAAAACGAAAAAAATTTAAACTTCAAAAGAACAAATCAAATTAAATCATGCCACAAATTTATGCTATGGTTATGACTTATTCTTAACTAAGTGGTACAACCATGCGCTTCCTCAACTTAGACAATTATCGAAATAAAACCTATCGTTATGTGGTTTTAACCTGTATTTTATCATATGTCTTAATTGGAAACATCCTCACACCATTGCTAAATTATCACGCCATAATGCTACCGAGTAACAATCCAAATTTTTATAACTATGCCAGCTTAGCTAATATTATCCCAAGCCTACCTTTTATGCTTTCAATATTGATTAGTTATCTGATCAATAATTGGCGCTACAAATCAATTTTATGGTTAACTTTTGCTGTGGTAATTACGCTTTCATTTATTATACTATTCTTTCCATTAGCTAATTTTTACTGGTTATGTGCTTATGTCTTAGCTTGTAGCATTTTATTTCGCGGCTTATATTTTTCATTAGATAAACAACTAACTACTATTTTGGCAGATAAAGTCCGTGATTTTCAAAGTGACTTAGTGATCTGGGGTGGAATTCTTGGCGCAATTGATATCAAGCTCTCTGGCTATCTTTATCAAAATTATCAAGTTCGCGGGATTGCAGCAGGATTTATGCTCGGCTGTGTTCTATTATGGTGGTGTGCACGCCAAATCCCACCTGTTAGTCAACTCGAAGAAACAGCATTCAGTAAAAAACTACATTTGCCATTAACTCAAGTTATCCAGCGACTCTGGCAACATCCGCAATTAGTCAGCTTATTATTTATTATTCTCTTACTCATGCTGGCAAATAGCCCATATTATATTTTGATTACCACCAAAATCCATCACGATCACATTAGCCTCAGCCATTATACCACGCTTAACTCACTTGCCATGTTTGTGGGAATTATTGGCGCGCTTCTCTATAAAACTAAATTGTTAAGCCAGTTTTCCGCCAAAAATACTTTAATAATCCTTGTCTTCTTGTATGGGCTAACTTTACTTGGTCTAAGCCTAAGCGTTAATTTTTATCAATTTGGACTAATCTATATCTTGGGGAATTTACTTAGCGGAGTTTTAGCGATTCATATTCTTACGCTAGTGTTACGACAAATTAGCCTAAGTTCAGACTTAAGCGCAATTTCACCGCTAATTAATGGAATCCTCGCGAGTTTATTTTACCTCGCCAGCTTAGTTGGTCAAACGTGCACTAATCTTGCTTTAAATCACGCTATTTCGTATAAAACTATTTTAATTGCGATGTTTATTCTCCAATTAATTTGCATTGGCGGATTACTCCTGCGTAAAACCGACCATGAAAACTAAAGCGTTAATTGCATTATTACTACATCGACAAATTGCTCAAATTTATAACCAACTTTCTGCATAATCCCAGTCTGACTAAAACCAAGCTTATGATGAAGCTTAATTGACGCATGATTACAACTATCGCCAATTAAGGCAACCATCTCACGATAACCACGTGCACGACACAGACGAATTAGCTCAATCAGCAACATTTCTCCCACACCATGCCCAACAAACTCTGGCGCAACATAAATTGAATCTTCAACCGTATGACGATAAGCTGAACGCTCACGAAAATGTCCTGCATAAGCATAACCGATGACTAAATTATCTAGTTTAACCACTATAAATGGAAATCCCGCAGCCGTAATTTTTTGGTAACGCTCGTGCATTTCTACTAGACTCGGTGGATTTTCTTCAAATGTACCTAAACCATTCAACACGTGATGCGCATAAATTTGTTGAATTATTGCAACATCGGCTAATTGTGCTACTTCGACACGAAAGACTAAGCTACTCATAGCGATCCTTTTATATAAAAATTTATTTTATCTCGAAAATATCCCTAAATTTTACATTTTATGCTGATCAAAGCACAATCTATGCCTTACACTGTTCTGAAAATGGTATAATTCGCCACTATAATATAAATTTAACTGGAGTTTAAATATGAAATTAAAATCTCTTTTTGTTGGAATTAGTGCAATTTTACTTTTGGCAGCCTGCAATAGTGGCGGCAGTGGAACTACAACTAACACAAACAATGGCGTAACAGTCATCATTTCCAACCCAAATGCATGCAAAACCATTACTAACCTAGGTAGCTGTACAATAAATATTTCATATTATGCGCAATCTAACTCAAGCAGTATAGGACAATTTTTACAACTAACCCTTCCAAACCTGTACACAAGTAATATTGTTAATCAATGCAGTTCTGGTGCTGGAGGTATTTCAACTACAACAAAAACATGTTCAATTACTGTTACTAGCCAATCTGGAGCATTAGTAAGTCAACCACAAACGGCCTCGATATACCCAGCCAATTTTCCAACAGGTGTAACTAACTTTATTATTGGCGGTGGATTATAAATAATTTATAACCGCTTGTAATTATTGTGAAAAACAGTTGAATCATCAGCTGTTTTTTATTTTATCAACAACTCTTCAAACTAACCACAACAGTAGTCAGTTACATTAAACAATGCTTTATACAACCGCATTACGCTCTCTTTATCTATTATTAACTCCATATTTTATAATACAATTAATATTATTGTATTATAGGGGCATTTATTTTTATAAGCAACACTAGCTTTTAAATGTAAAAACACCAGCTAATTCTAACTGGTGTTTTTAATAAATACTCTTTGACTTAGTCTTGAATATCGGCCAGAAACGTTTTATATTCATTACCATCATGATAAGCATAGAGTGTTTGTGCGATTGTTGTTGTGCCAGTGCAGATATTACCCTTAGCATCAATTGCAATCAACCCAGCATAATCACCGTCAACGTCACTTTCAGCAATTGAACGCTCAACTGCCTCATTTAACGGCATTCCATCCAACACCCGAGTGTGAACCTTGGTCGCAATCGCTTTATTTACAATTTCTTCACCAATTCCAGTACAAGAAATACCCATTACCGCCGATGCAAAATTACCCGCTACGGTTGGACTATCCCCAACACGACCAGGAACTTCAAAACCAGCACCACCAGTTGAGGTAATCGCACACAACACGCCATTATCGTCTAAGACAACTACCCCAATCGTACCAGTTAGTCCACGCTTTAATTCAAGATATTCCTGCCAGCGCTTTTCAGTCATCGGATTATATGGCATCATCTGCAAACTCTCATAAGCATGTTTAGTTGCGTATTCACCGCTTAAGATACTATGATGTTGATTATGCAAAGCATAAGCTACTGCTGATGGATGTTGTACATTTTGAATATTAATGACACCAGCAAATTTATTTTTGCGACTATCCATATACGATGCAGACATGCGAATTTGTCCATCTTGTTGCACTCGTGAGCCTGTACCAGCATTAAAAATTGGATTATTTTCCAATAATCGAGCAGCAAACAATGCTGTTTGAATCGCATCATTGGATTGTTCTAGAAATTCGCGCGCAGCCTGAATAATAGGCAATAAATTCTCATGATAAGCTTCAAAAGGAGTATTTAAGTCCTCGCGCGCACCACAACCACCATGAATAATTATACGTTGCATAGTATTACTTTATAAATTGAATTACTTCATGACTCTTCGTATTATAACGATCACCATCAAGTAAGGTATGAATCTTAACCCCGACTAAACTAATTGCTTCACCTGTTGAAGTACTAGCCACCGAAGAAAACTCAACCTTAGACATATCGATTATGGTCAGAGCACCACTGCCAATCGCTTCAATGTTACCATCAGCATCAATAATAGCAGCCGTATCCTCATCAACACCGACACCGGTCTTATACGGATTATATGATAGCGCCGTTAATAAGCGTCCTAATCGATTACGTTGTGAAAAATGTTGGTCGATCATAACTTTATTCGTTAAACCTAAGCCAGGCGCCAACGAAACACCACCAACGCGCGGTATTAACCCTGAATCACCAGCAACAATCATATGTTCTGGAATAAACGCAGCACCAGCTGAAGTACCAGCAACTGGAACCCCCTCAGAATTACGTTTACGGATCATCTTAGCAATAATTGTGCCACCTAAGATCGTTGATAACAATAATTGATTACCGCCAGTCATAAAAATACCAGTTGATTCGGTTAGTTGCTTAACAAAAATTTCATTATTCGCATCTAAACGACTTGTAATATTATTATTATAAATTTTTTTCACACCTAAACGTTGGAATATTTCAACGTAACGATCGCCAGTATCTTCTAAATTTGAAGCAGTTGGAATAACAGAAATTACTGCATCTTTACCACCACTTAATTCTACAAATTTTTCTAGTACTCGTGTATTAACTTCTTTTTCTTCTCGGCCGCCGATGGGAATAATAAAACCACGCTGCCCTTTATGCTCCATACTCATTTGTGTAAGTCCTCCCGTTTGTTCTCAACTAAGTCATTGATAAGCATGCAATATCTTTTGAATAGCTTACTGAAAATAAGTTTCTCAGTAAGCCTTAATAATGCACGATCAATAATGCAGATGATATTTTACCAAACTTTTAACATCTTGCTACAAAAAACCCTAAGTCATGCAATCTTATTTATAGTTTTTAATCGTCTCAATAACCTTAGCAGCATCGTCTTGGCACAACATAATATAAATATTATCTTCACCTAAACGTGATAACACAAGATCTAACGCTTCGGTTTCCTGTTCCACTGTAGCCAATATATTTTCTGCAGGAAAACCTTTCTTCAACAAATTCTCGCGAAGTAATCCAGCTAGTTCACCAACTACCGCACCGCGTAAATGACTAGTGAACATCTTCAGAATAACATAATCAATTTGGTGCTTCATTACGCTAGAAGAGATGCTTTCAATCATAAATTTACGGTCACCAGAAAAGCCTAGTAATACTGTAATTTTTGAGCTAGGTTTAGCAATACTGCGGGCAAATTTCAGCATATTATCGACTGAAGCTAGATTATGCCCATAATCAACTAATATTTTACTGCCCTTAACATCAAATAAATTAAAACGTCCTTGATTATTTTCATCATTTTTAAAAGCTAGTAGACCAGCCGTAATTTCTGCATAAGACCGACCAAGCTCTAAGCTCAAACAAATTGCAGCTAATACATTTTCAATATTATGTTTAGCTAACCCTTTGTAAGTTAAATCAACATCATCAATTGCCGCAATATGCTGTTTCTCACCATGACGATAAACATAAAAGGCACCGTCTTGAACAAAACAAGCATAATCCTCAGGATCTTTGAGATGACTTAATAATTCAGACTCTGCCAAATGTTGACTAAAAAAAGCTTTACTTCGTGGCAAATCATCAATGAAACTATGTGACAATTCATCATCCAAGTTAACCACATTATGCCCACCAGGACGGACCGCCTGCTGTACCGTAAATTTAGCCAAGGCTAAATCTGCAACTGAGTCAATTCCATTAACCCCTAAATGGTCTTCAGATACATTCATAACTACTGCGCCACCAACGTTTGAGGTTGCTAAACCACGTTTAACAATACCACCACGCGCTACTTCCAACACAGCAACATCAACTTTAGGATTTTGCATAACTGTGCGATTGCCATTTGGACCAGATAAATCACCCTCTGATACGACTTCACCATCAATCATCACCCAATCTGTTGAGCAATAACCAACGACTTTACCCGCGTGTTTGGAAATAAAGCTAGTTAAACGAACAGTAGTGGTTTTCCCATTTGTACCTGTAACCATAACACTTGGAATTTCATAAATATTATCCCAAGGAACTTTATCAAAGTCCAAATCATCAATACTAGTTATATATGCACCCTTACCGCTACCGATACACAAAGTCTCAGCATCAACATACAGGTTCAACGAACGAGATTTAGCTTCATCATAAATCTCACGTAATGCAATATAACGCTCTCTAGAAATCACGTAATCGAGATAATCAATGTCTTCTGCATAATCAGGTTCTGGCTCTTGATTAAATTGTGCAGCTACCCGATCAAAAACTATGCTAAATATTTTACACCCAGCAAAAGTTAAATCAAATTCAGTTGGCATAGCAAAAATAAAGCCACGGCTATAAATTCGCTTATATAATACAACATCATCCCAACCTAAAGCATCAAGAACTTTACGTAGTTCTGCCTCATAAGCCTGAGCGAACTCAAGCTTACGAGGATCGCGGGTGAAATATTCGGCTATTGCACCCACGCCAGAGAAAAACATATTCGTTCCAGCTAAGACACGTACAGCAAGTGTATCTCTTTGAAACATGATTATTTCCTTAATCGTTTAGTTCTTCTTCAATCTCAATAATAACACCGCGTTTGTCAGTGCGCATTGTTGCATTACTAATCGCATCAGCAATTAAATCAACTTCACCACGCTCTAACAAATGATCATCCGCTCGAGTATCAACATCTTTTACTCGAACATTACCAGTTGATTTAAACGAAGTAATTTGTTTCCAGCAACGACTAACTTTATCTGCAAACACCACAACATAATCACCTTCAACAGCACTGGATAAAGCTTTATTAACCGCTTCTTGCTCATCTAAAATAATTTCGATGTTCTCAGCTTTAGTTCCGTGTTTAATTAACAATGAACGAATTAACTCAGCAACTTCACCAGATGGGCGTCCACGACGATTATCATCTTGTTTAACAATGAAATGAGTGAAATGTTTAGGTAATAATTTTACGCTTTCTTCAATTAGTTCATCAGTACGATCACCAGGGAATGTCACCACCGCAGTTTTGCGACCAGAAACCTGCATTTGATCAACAAATTTACCAATCATATTAATTGCAGCTGGATTATGACCATAATCTAACAACACTTTAAATGGATGCTCATCATAGAAATTCATCCGACCTGGCGTTTGATGATAACTACTTACAAAAGTACGTAAACCATTACGTAAATCATCTAAGCTCATGCCCATGCTATACGCAATTGCAACCGCGAACATTGCATTTTGCACGTTATGAATTGCTTTACCTTCCATTGTTGCAGGAATTAAATGTGTCCATAACACAGGAATATGAATTTGATTATCAAAAATGGTAATCATATCACCGTTAAGGCCTTTTTCGATAATAACCGCTTTACCACCCAAACGAATATGCTCACGCACCAAACGATGTTGTGGATTCATAGTTACATAGAAAATATTTTCCGCTTCAGTTGTGGCAGCCATTTTCAAGCACTCAATATCATCCGCATTTAAAACTGCAGTATCACGAGCTGCATCGGTAATAATGCGTTTAACTTTCGCCAAATCAGCCAAACCATTACCTTCAGTAATATCAATATGATCAGCAGTTACATTTAAACAAGCACCGACATTACAAAACTCGTAGCCTAAACCGCTACGTAATAAACCACCGCGTGCTGTTTCTAAAACTGCAATTTCAGTATTTGGATCACGTAAAACCATTTGTGCTGAAACTGGTCCAGTTGTATCACCTTTAACGGTTAATTTACCATTAATATAAATACCATCAGTAGTAGTTAAACCAACGATTTTACCCGCATGTTTCCATAAATGGGCAACCATCCGCGAAGTTGTAGTTTTACCATTGGTACCAGTAATAGCAACGGTAGGAATACGCGCTTTTTCGGCTTCAGGGAATAACATATCCATTACCGCACCTGCGGCATCACGGAACTTACCTTCCGTTGGATGCGTATGCATCCGGAAACCTGGTGCTGCATTCACTTCACAAATTCCACCACCAATTTCTAAATAAGATTGACTGATGTCTTTAGTTAAGAAATCCACACCACCAACGTCTAAACCAACGGCTTTAATTGCGCGCTCAGCCATTTCTTTATTATCTGGATGAACTTGATCAGTCAAATCGATTGAAGTTCCACCAGTTGAAAGATTTGCCGTATCACGTAGGTAACAAACTTCGCCTTCAGGTAAAACAGTCTCAGCAGTATAACCTTTTTTCTCTAAAAGTTGATTAGCTTGATAATCTAACTCTAAACGGGTTAAAACTTTTTCATGTCCAACACCACGGCGTGGATCTTGATTTACAATATCAACTAACTCAGCAACGGTATGCGAGCCATCACCGACTACATGTCCTGGTACACGTTTAGCCACGGCAACTAATTTACCATTAATTACTAACATCCGATGATCTTCCCCCTCAAGGAAGGACTCAACTAACACGCTACGTGATACTTCTTTAGCTACATTAAAAGCCTCAATAACCTCTTCTTCAGTTTTAATGTTAATCGTAATTCCGCGACCATGATTACCATCTAAGGGTTTAACCACAACTGGAAAACCAATCGAGCGCGCCGCATTTATCGCTTCACGTTCAGAACCGATTACGCGTTGTTGTGGAACAGGCAATCCTACGCTATCCATTAAACTAGCCGCCGCACTTTTATTACTCGCTAATTCAACTGAAATAAATCTAGTTTCACTTGTAATGGTAGCTTGAATACGTTTTTGGTATTTACCATAACCCAACTGAATTAATGAAGCTTCATTTAAGCGTAAATATGGAATATTACGTTGTACCGCAGCATCAATCAACGACTGAGTACTTGGACCAAAATTCATTTTTTGAGCAAAACGAATAAATCTTACTTTTTCATAGGCAAAGTCAAAGTCTGCAGGAACTTTATGTTCCACTTGAGATTTTAGAGCATCAGGAAGAATCGAAACTAAAAGATCGCGAGCTAACTCACAAGCGCGTAAACCAACATCACGTTGTTGATATTCAAATACTAATGTATATTCACCCTCTTTACCAGTGCCACGTGTGCGACCAAAGCTCACATCGATACCTGATTGCATTTGTATTTCAAGAGTTACGTGTTCCCAAATATGACCAATCCAAGTGCCTTCATCTTCTTTTAAACGTCTTACAAAGCCACCCTCTTCGCCATGCGAACAATGATGCTCATGTAAAGATGGAACAGCAATCAAAAGCTTTTCAATAAACTCTTCGCCGAGCTTAACTGAAGGCCATTGTTCCAATACACCAAGATCAATAACATGTCGAATAACTGGAAAGCCAGCATATATATTAGGACCAACATAAACATTAGTAGCAAGGATTTTCATTTGTTCTTACCTATAAAAAATGATTAATACCAGCGAATATTCTATATTAAATCACCTATCAAAAGAGTAGATTTTTATAACTATTTTCACTTTTTTACAAAACCGTTGGTTTTCACAGCAAATGAAGACACACTATATATAAATAAATCAAATAGATAACTCACAGCACCGCAATAGCTTAAAAGAATAAAAACTCGCTAATTAAACTACAATTCAATGCAAAACATGCATATTTACAATTTAATTTATCTAAAAATGAAATAAAACACCACTATTTCTGCATGTAAAATAACCTCTATTTTTTAACTCCATCTCTAAACTTGAATTAAAAAAACACCCTAAAATGAGTGTTTTTTGTGATTTATGTAATTATTCTTGAATTAATTCAATTTTATAACCATCTGGATCTTCAACAAAAGCAATTACCGTTGTACCATGTTGCATTGGTCCTGGTTCGCGAGTAACTTTGCCTCCATGGGTTCTCACTATCGCACAAGCCGAATAAATATCCTCTGTTGCCAATGCAATATGTCCAAACCCAGTACCCAAATCATAGTTTTCAACGCCCCAATTATAAGTTAACTCAATCACAGCATTATCCTGTTCAGAACCATATCCTACAAAAGCCAACGTAAATTTACCAGCTGGATAATCGGTACGACGCAATAATTTCATACCAAATGAATTAGTATAAAATTCAATACTTTTATCTAAATTTCCAACGCGCAACATTGTATGTAACATTCTCATTTTTCTTACCTTTTTATTTTAATTCCATTATTAATTCACTAGATTCATTAATTTTAGCTAAAATTATTCCTTAATTTACGCAATGCCACAAAGCAATTAAATTCGCTATCAATAATTTCATCCAATGCTGCTGCAACTAATGACCAAACCAAAGGATCATGACAACGTAAAAATAAATTATATTGCAGCTCATCGCTTAGTAAGGTTGGTAAACTATTTTGCAAGCTACTTAATTTCATCACCACAAATTTGGCAAATTGCGTATAATAATCAGGTGTTTTGTCGAGTGCACTGGTGAAACGCAAATTATTCGCGGTATATTCATGTGCAGGATAACAAAGTGTAAAAGGAGCTAATGCTTTTATCTTGCTCAACGACGCATATGCCGAATCAAAGTCATTAGTGAAAACTCGCCCACACCCCATGCTAAATAAAACATCACCACAAAAAAGATGCTTCATATCAAATAAATACACGACATGCTCTGCGGTATGTCCAGGCGTTAGCATAACCTGAAAAACAGGAAATGTTCCGATTTGAATAATTTGTGATTCGAACAACTGCTGTTTGAAGTTATCAATAATTTCTGGTTGATAACTTAAATTAAGCTCTTTGACACCGCCAATATGATCCGCATGCCCATGAGTCAAAAGGATCGCTTGCAGATTCAAAGTATGTTTAGTCAAATAAGCCTTGACAATTTTAGCTTCAGTTGGGTCAATCACAATTGCATTTTGCTCATCATGAATTAGCCAAATGTAATTATCTTGCCCAGATTTAAGGGGTATAACTTGATAATTTAACATGGTCTTTAATTACTCATTGTGATAAATTTAGTATGCAGTAATGGCACAATCTCGCCAATTTTATCTGTTGGAACTATCATGCTAATATTAATATTACTCGCGCTATACGACAGCATTTGCACTTGGGTTGAAGTTGCTTGAAATAAATTAAACAACTCTTGCATCAACGAATGTTTATTCATGATTTGCTCGCCAACTAACGACACCGTGCCAAAACCTTCAATATAGTCAGTTTTAGCAAATTTATTTAATTCCTGCAACGCTTCATCCAATTTACCAATCGTATCCAAGGTTACCGAAACACTCACCTCAGAAGCTGAAAGCATGTTTACCGAAATATTATTTTTAGCTAATACCGCAAAAATCTTCTGTAAAAAGCCTTTAGATAAGAACATATCTGCCGAATAAATATTCAATAATGGCACAGCTTTTTTCCAAGTTACCGATTTAACTGTTCCATCGCTATTATCCGCAGCATGAGCAATTATAGTACCTACATTATCAATATTAAAGGTATTCAAAACTCGCACAGGAATATCCGCTCGCACAGCTGGTTGGATGGTGCGCGGATGTAAAACTTTAGCGCCAAACATCGCCAACTCTGCAGCCTCCTGATAAGATAACTGCTTTAATAGCTTCGCATCTTTAATTACGCGCGGATCAGCTGAATAAACACCATTTACATCAGTCCAAATTTGAATTTCTTCACTTTGCACGGCATAACCAATAATCGCGGCTGAGTAATCTGACCCGCCACGTCCTAAAATAGTCGTCTCACCAACCGTATTTGCACCAATAAACCCAGTTATAACTGGCACAACACCTTGTTCAATTAATGGCAATATGGTTTTTTTACAAGCTTTTTTAGTTGCTGCATCAATAAAATCTGCGCCACCAAATTGCTTAGTGGTAATAATACAGCTCGTCGCTAAAACTTGTTTGGCATTCACGCCATTGCTAATTAAAAATAAACTGATTAGTGCTGAAGAGATTTTTTCACCAAACGAAACTACACTATCATGCAATTGAAGCTGATTCACTAAACCATGACTATGCAGCAATTCACGCAACTGATCCAAATAATCATGGACTAATTTAAACGCGCTAGTTTGTAAATCCATATTTACTGCAAAAATAGTTTTAATCCACAGATCATGTTTCATAAAAATTTGCTCAAACAAATCTTCTTGTTCGTAATCTAAGATTGTATGACTTAATTTCACCAATAAATCGGTAATCCCACTTAAAGCCGACACCACCAAAATTGGTTGCCGATTTAATTCACGCTGAACTAAAGTATTTATCGCTGCAACACTGTCAGGTTTAGTTACAGAGGTACCCCCAAATTTCATTACTAACATTTATCATCCTTCTCTTATTTATATCATGACCATTTTAATTTACTTAATTCAGTTCTCATTTCACTACTTTGATTTATACTCTTCATTGATTTATTACATCAACATGAATAAACTTTCCACTCTCAGGCGTCTTAGTATTGGTGTAGTAAAATATTAATCAATAAATTATGACAAAAAGAATATTTTGTCATAAAATTTAAATCGCAGCAATCAGTTAGGATTTAAACCCCAAAAAATTAATTAATTAAAATCTCAATCTAGCTAAATTTAATTTATACAGCCGTTATTTTAACGCAAAACATCAATTAGTGCTGATGGATATGCGTTTAGCATACTCCACTAGATAAAACTTTAATATGGTTGAGAGTGAATTTAATAGTAGGAGGTTAAAATTAATAATTTTATAGATGAATGGTGGGGCGTGTCAGATTCGAACTGACGACCAACGGATTAAGAGTCCGCTGCTCTACCAACTGAGCTAACACCCCAATAAAGAAAATAGCAATTTCAAGCCTATTTAGAATAAGCAAGACAAAATTCTAACATACCTCAAAGCCAATGAATAAATTACTTTCTTGAGCAAAGCTGGTTTTAAAATTAATTTACCTTATTTAAAAGCAAACCTATTTAAAATCATGTTGAGTATTGCCTAATAAATTTAGAACAAACGTTAAACAAAATTATACTAAGCTAAGCACTTAAAAATAAAATATCTTAATTATTCATTTAGTTAATAACTATAATTTGACAAAATATTAAGAACCACTGGTTGTAGTTGGTTATGCTATAAATTATAATACAATTTTATGCATTAATACAGTCTCAACACAAAGGTTTTATTCTTTGCTGCTACATTAATTATTGCAACATTATCAAGTTTTTACCATAATTAAGCTTAACACCAACCATTATAAAAAGTGAATTTAATCATTTATAAAATCTGTTCTTTTATGTTAAGATGCAGCGCTTTAAGACAGGTAACCATTATGCGAGCACAAAATGCCTTGCTATTTAACAGGAGATACAACAATAAAAAAACTACTTTTCTTCATATTTATTATTTCAAGTTTCTACTGCATTGCTGAAAACATGGACGCTACAGAATCTAGCAATGAATCTCAAAATCAATACAAGCTGCTTGCAGATGAATACCAACAGAAAGCAAATTATTATAAAGGTCTATCTGGAATTTACGAATCTCAGCCCACAAGTAACAAGTTACTAACAGCTTTAGCGCCACCTAAAAAAGAAAACGAATATAATCCTTGGCAAGGATCATTATTTGGAGTTGGTGGTGGAAATGTAACTGGTGATTCTGCAAATACTAACTTTAGTGGTAATTTTATTTTAAATTACAAGCAACTAGAAAGTAGTACTGGCTGGAATTCAAATAGTATTGGGCAATATGATTACTTATCTGCCCAAGGCAGCCCTAATAAAAAAAATCGACTATACTTACAACAAAATAATTCCTATATGTATGATAAATTCAATGGTCTGTTTGGTCAGGTTTCGTATTTAAATGATGCTAATGATGGTTATAACTATGTTTGGAATGAAAATATTGGTTATCAACTTCAACTTTTTAACAATGATGACATGAACCTATTACTAAACGTTGGGCCAGGTCTACAACAAAGAGAATTGACCACAGGCATCGGAAACGAGACACAACCTCAATGGTTAACTCAAGCTACATATAACCTTCGTATAAATGAGGTATTAACTTTCTATGAACAATTGCAAAATACGGCAACTGCAACAAATAATACAACTTACTCAATCTCACAAATTAATTTGCTAGTCGGTAATGGATTTTCTATTGGCATCAACTATCAAATTACCTACAATACGCAAGCTCCACAGGGTAAGTCACCAACAACAACAATTACAAGTTTTCAAGTAAACTATGGAATTTACTAAATAAAAAATGGTACATTTCATAACTGATCGTATGGCTATATCTAGTTTTACATAGATATGCCATAAACTTGGTGTAATTTTTCTTGTATTTTAAATTACCAACCAACAACTGCATGTATCAATCTAATTTAATTGTCTTTTCCAATATAGAATTTCTTGCCAAGATGATTTCATTGCAAACTACAGCTGAATACTTTAATTAATTCATCAGACCTTCACACTTAAACTCAGAAAATAGCTACAGTTTTGCAAAATCTCAAAATAGCTCGTTATGCTATAATCTGGGGATTAAACTGATTGTATTTATGGAAGCCACACACGATGCTAGAAATTGAACACATTAATGAAATAGGTAATTTATGTATAACTCTGAACCAACAACTGAGTGAATTACGGGGGTTTCTTTGACTATAGTGGCAAAAAAACTCAACTAGAACAAATTGAAATTGAATTAGAGAATCCAGAAATTTGGAATAATCAAGATAACGCTCAAGAGCTAAGCCGTAAGAAAAAACAACTTGAAACGGTGGTTAACAGCCTAGACAATCTAGGGAACAACATCGCATCATGTAAAGAACTTTTTGACATGGCACGTGCAGAGAACGATGAAGACACCATTTTGATGGTCGAAAGTGATATTAATGTTGCTAAAACCGAATTAGATAAATTAGAATTCCGCAGAATGTTCTCACATCCAATGGATCCAAATAACTGCTTTGTCGATATCCAAGCCGGCAGTGGTGGAACCGAGGCTCAAGACTGGGCCGATATGTTATTTAGAATGTATCTCCGCTACTCAGATCGGAAGGGGTTTAGCGCAGAAATTCTTGAAGAACAATCTGGTGAAGTTGCTGGAATTAAATACGCCACCATTAAAATCTCTGGCGACTATGCCTTTGGTTATTTAAGAACCGAAACTGGTGTACATCGTCTGGTACGCAATTCACCATTTGACTCAAATAATAAACGCCACACTTCATTTGCCAGCGTCTTTGTTTATCCAGAAGTTGACGATGACATTGAAATTGAAATTAACCCCGCTGATCTAAGAACCGATACCTACCGCGCACAAGGTGCTGGTGGTCAACATATTAATAAAACCGATTCAGCGGTACGGATTACGCATATTCCGACCAACACTGTAGTGCAATGTCAAAATGATCGCTCGCAACACAAAAATCGTGCCGAAGCAATGAAGATGTTGAAAGCTAAATTATATGAACTAGAATTACGCAAAAAAGATAATGAGAAACAAAAACTTGAAGATAGTAAAACCGATATTGGTTGGGGTCATCAGATCCGTTCTTACGTTTTTGATCAATCGCGAATCAAGGATTTACGTACCAATGTTGAAATTGGTAATATTCGTGGCGTAATGGATGGCGATTTAGATCCATTTATCGAAATGAGTCTAAAGCAAGGGGTTTAATCAAGACCCTCTCATTCTAACTAAGTTGATTGTTCTTATGCATAAGTAAATTAACCCGTACAGCATTAATCATAGTCGAGCTCATTTTATTTAAGTAATTATACAGCTACTAAATAATAGTTGCTGTCTACTTTTGTTTTAAATACTATCTAAGGTAAGAGATGAAATCTAAACATAAATGTATTCGCACAGTCTTAGCGTTAACACCGTTGGCATTGATACTAAGTGGATGCCCTTCACTGGTGACTATGTTGCCATCCATGGTTCCATCAATGGTTCCAAGCGTCAATCTAAATAACGTTAACGTCAATAACAATCAAATCAGTTGTTATGCTGGTGGCTGGTTTAGCTCAGGATATTGTTCAATTCCATTGAGTAATTTCATTGGAATTAGTAGCCATTATGCTGATCCCTATGATGTAAATTTATTACTTAATTACGATGTAAATAATCAACAATTTTTCTTTGATACCATTAATGATAGTGCCACCATTGATAAGTTAAATCAAAATTTCTTAAGTTCTTATCCGAATGCAAATCAATTTGCCGCACTCCCAACAAAAATTCAAAGCTTATATATCAAAATCAAAGAAGAATATATTCCCCAACGCGACTATAACAATCTTTATAAGGGTTACATTTACATTTATACGATTAGCGCACTGCATTTTGCAACTGCACCTTGTGATGAATCAATGCCATTGTTAAGCAACAAAAAAATGTCTATTGAAAGCTATCAACAACAAATAATGTTACACAAGGCCTTTGCTATGCAGTATAGCAATGCGGTATTACATTATGTTGCTGGTGAATTAAGTGATAAATATAATGATGAGACCAAATTATACAATTCAGTCTACAGCAAAATTCTAACTTTAAATCCGTATCAATTACAAAATATGGCACAAAGTTTATACTCGCGCATAAGCTCATTTGCTCCAGCCTTTAATGCTTCTTTTTATACTCTTGATGGCGTTAGTTTTGGTGATTTAGGTAAATTCTCGTGTACTCCAACTGGTAATATTTGGTCACGCTATGGCTATCCATTCTTTGGCAGTAATATTTCTGGAATTGATATGCGCGTGCAATTTAAACAACATGAAGTTTTGAGCCAATATGATGATAACGAAATAGCTATAATAAAAAATTAATTATCCTCAGCGAATCGGGTAAGACCGCCCTCACGGGCGGGACTTCCCACACCACCGTACGTGCGTT
>ERZ724506.18-NODE-18-length-81127-cov-182.983521_pt1 | contig 81127 bp, 67 predicted proteins | sample MGYA00376039_ERZ724506 | MGnify/ENA primary metagenome ERZ724506 (study PRJEB28724, sample SAMN07190887) | wastewater metagenome | isolation source: effluent of sewage treatment plant in Hong Hong | place: USA: Christiansburg, Virginia | collected 2016-03-01 ... | reverse complement strand
TAGTGAAGTTCAAGAATCGAATTCGAGAGCTAACTAGTCGAAATAGAGGTAGGAAAATTGAATTCTTGACGCTGTATCTAATACTGAAAGTTTCAATAAATCATTATAGATTTCTCTTAGTTCATTCTCAACACAACCATCTAATGATTCGATAACGACTTGTTGAATTTCTGCTAGCGGTTTAGTATTTCTTAAATCACTAATTAGGCGATGAATAATCCGATTGGGGGCAATTTTCTGTTCAAAGAAGTCAAAGTCTTTGAAATACTGATTATCAAGTAATGACAGGATGTTAAATAAGTCAACTAACTTATTTTGGACTGGTGTTGCGCTTAGTAATATGATATTTTTAGATTTATTTGCGATAATTTGCCCAGCCAAGAAAGTGTTGCCTCCACCGTTACGCATTGAATGAGCTTCATCCATAATTAAGAAATCAAAGTTAACAATACTTTTTTTGAGTGCTCTTACTACCTTGTCATTGCGTAATGTGTGATAAGAAATAATAAGTTTATCATTATAAAGTTTACTATCATAGTATCTATCATAATCATTAATGAAATAAATGAACTCATTTACCTTCTTAATCTGGAAATCTTCATTAAATCTTATTTTTAGTTCGTCGCGCCATTTTAATGTTAATGAAGTAGGGACAACGATTAGTGAAATACCAATACGCTCACGTTTTGATATCTCCTGATAAATCATTCCAGCTTCTATCGTTTTACCTAGTCCAACTTCATCAGCAATTAATATTCTATTGTTTTCAGAATTTAATATTTTAAGTAAAGGTTTATATTGATGAGGTTCTGGCGTAAATCGATTAGCATTGTGTGAATAAAATATACCATCAACTGGTTTCTGCACCAAGCTTACAAAAACATTATCTTTGAACTCTTGTAGTGTAGATAGTTTTGTACCTTGATCTGCAAACTTAATGTCACAGATGGGTACGGTTTTATAATCACCATGCAGAAGAATCTCACAGTGTGTATCGTTTTTATTCAGAACAAACGTATTTTCATTAGTTGGTATATATATAGCTTTTGACATCAATGCAACTTAAAATATTAACAAATACTATTGTAAAAAATAGCTACTTCTAACGGTACGAGTCTCATCATATTCTGATGTAAGACCCATCAGTAATTATATACACGCGGTCTGGGTTATAGCTGTGTAAGCGCTAATTGCTGCTTAAAAATATTGTAAAAGTTACTTCATCTGTTCTTTTTACTTCAACACTACCATTTCTTAAATAAGCTATTGCAATGGCCATTTTTTACTCCATAAACTTTATAGTTAATATTATAGCAAAAATGTGCTGGAAATCATTGATACTCGCTAGTTCAGCACCGCTTATTTTGTTCTGAATTCAATTATTGTTAGAAATTACTACCGAAAACATTGCTAATTTTTTTACTTCTGAGTTCTGCTCCTGGCTGCTGATACCTTTTTTGCTCAGGTGTTAAAGCTCTGTAAACCATATACTCCTCAAATGTGTATTCATAGTTATGACGTAACACGCACGTTTCTTTGAAATGGCGTTAATCCTTCGAGCGGGTTTCTAACTATGAAGTTAATAATCTGATTATCGAATATTAAATTTTTTAGCTGTTAAATAAATAATTACACTATAGGCTGATATATCGATAAAAACTAGCCCGCGAAATTTTCAAAGTTTTGCAAATATTCTCAATACTCATGCCATGATCTTTATGCATATTTTTAGCCATCATTACTTTAGGATTGGTTGCCTCAACTTTTTTGCGCCCACCTTGGCGACCTCTAGCTCTAGCAGCATCAAGCCCTGCCTTGGTACGTTCCTGAATAAGCCTACGCTCGAATTGAGCTAATGAAGAAAATATATTAAAAATTAGTTCACCAGATGCAGTTGTAGTATCAATCGCGCCATCACATATAGATTTAAAACCTATTTGCTTAGTTCTTAAATCTTCAATCAGTGAAATCAAATGTACCATAGAACGTCCTAAACGATCTAAGCGCCAAACAAGTAGAGTATCACCAGGCTGAATTACCGCTAGACATTTTTCTAAACCTGGCCGCTCGGCTTTAGACCCCGAAATTTTATCTACAAATATTTTATCTTTACTGCAGCCCGCTTTTTCTAAAGCATCCAATTGTAAATTTAAGTCTTGCTCTTGAGTGCTAACCCTGGCGTATCCAATTAATTTTGGCATTTATCTCATCATTTCTGTAAAAGTTGGCAAAGTGGTATTTTGATTTATAAGATGGATAGATTATACAATATTGGATGGATTTTTGCTGGTAATTTCGATGTCTCAATAAACGCTCGTTTGATGAGATGAAATTTTGTTGAATATTTAATTTACTTAATATATAATATTGTATATATAAATAAATGGAAATATTTAATGAAGTTTGAATGGGATGATGCAAAAAACCAATCCAACATTGAAAAGCATGGAATTGACTTTGAAGATGCCAAGCAACTTTTTGTTGATGGTTTTTGGTTTGTCCAAGATGAGAGAAAAGATTATGGTGAGCCTAGATTTATTGGGTTAGGTTATATTAATCATAGATTGTTAAGTGTAGTGTTTACTGAACGTAAGCCAAATAAAATTCGTATAATTTCATTAAGAAAAGCTAACCTAAGGGAGGTTCAAGCATATGAAGCACGTTTCAAAGACTGATTGGAGTCAAGTTGATAAATTATTAGACCGTGATCTTGATTATACAGATAATCCTGAAATTACCGATGATTTAATTAATTTGATGCAATTTAGAGAACCAGAAAAAAAAGGTATTTATATTAAATTAGATACCGATGTTATTGATTTCTTCAAAAAACATAGCGCAAAATACCAAGTTAAAATTAATGAAGTATTAAAAGCTTATGCTGAAGCAGTTAGTAAAAAAATTGCACACTAAAAATAAAACCATTAAAGGTTATGCTTTTCTATAAGTATAACCTAGTCGCGATTGTTCCTGCAGAACCAAACACCGTGCATCCAACTCACAACAATAAAAATATCTCTATTGTGGCGGTAATAGTGAATTACAAGCATAACACTTTAAATAAGTTTACATAATGTCAAGTATATGCTATAATTCAGCATCGGGTATTTAGTGTAATATAAATACATACTAAAACCAATACAAAAATTAATATTGATAGGAATTTTAAAATGGCTACTTCATCTTTTACCAAAGAATTTACTTTGGATAGTAAGCAAGCAGTAGAATCATTTGTAAAAATAGTTTCTACTCCAACAACATCAGTAAAAATAGATAGAACATTAACCTCACAAAAAAATCTTAAAGAAGGTGCACAAAAATTACGTTCTTTATCACTTCGCTAAAAGATTTTATTCTACAATATGAAGAGCAATAATTACAAGATTTTCTTGCTCTTTTCACATGTGTAAAAGATCCTGATATTGCTTATTTTATAAAAACAAAAGCATTGAAAAATGAAAGAACCGGAAAAAGTAGAACTTTTTTAGTTTGTGATGAGTTAGATAATAAAGTCCAAATAGTTGCATATTTCACATTAGCAATTCAAATCCTCAATATTCCAGAAACCTTTAGTGGCAAACAAATTAAAAACTTGGATGGTGTTGGCTCAAAAATTAATGGTAAATTAATAACGGAAGTACCTGCTATATTAATCGGTCAGATTGGCAAAAATGATTTGCATAAAGACCGCATTACGGGAAGTCTTTTAGCCCCGTATAATAGTACCACTCATAATTAGATAATTTGATAACAAACTGGTGCAATAATTATAACATCCAATTTAATCTTTACCAAATGGCAGGAGGTATTAAATAATGATGAGGCTTTAACTGCAGCAATACTAGATAGGCTTATTCACCATAGCCATATCATTAATGTTCAAGGTGATAGTTATAGATTAAAACAAAAAAGAAAAGCTGGAATGATTCCAGTTTAGTTAACAATAGTGGTGGAGTTTTAGACTGCGCAGATGGTCCCTTGTTAACTTGCACTTGACACTTATTACAAAATATTTATAAAGGAAATTAAAATGATTACAATGGCATACGAAGTAAGTTCTGATTACATCCAAATTGAATCAGATAAGAGACCAGGCCTTAGTCTGGGTTACCGATTAAATTCAGGGGAAAAGTTTAAGCAGTTCACCTCTCAATATGTGATAACCGAATCTGACCTCTTTATTAATCAAATAAATGAAGATGCGATTTGTGTGCGTCAAATTGTAAAATAACTAGGTATGGAGGGGGGGCTACCTAGCCTATTGGTCTCTCTTCTACGGCTATTAAAGTATCCTTTAAATCGATTGTAGTTAGATACTACTGTCATTATTGTTGGCATAGCTCAAATTGATAGAGTAGACCCCTCCTAAGGGTAAGGTTGCAAGTTCGAGTCTTGCTGTCGACACCAGAATATTAAGGAAATTATTATGAAACAATACACACAACAAGAAATCAACAACTTAATTAAAATAGCTGACGTTCACTGCCACATAGGCAGCTTAGAAAATTTATAGCTATTTATACTAACTGGTAAAAACGATAATTTAATGGTATAATCGCAAAATTAATAGGAGGATTTATCATGGGTGCAGCGCTTAATTTATATGACCAAGATTTTTTTGCTTGGACACAAGAGCAAGCAAAATTAATCAAAGAAAAAAACTTTGATAAGCTAGATTTAACCAATTTAATTGAAGAAGTTGAAAGCATGGGAAATCAAAATAAAACAGAACTTAGAAATCGTTTAGCTGTGCTTTTAATGCATCTTTTAAAATGGAAATATCAACCTGAGTTAAAAGGTAATAGCTGGTATTTAACCATTGCAAATCAAAGATCAGATATTGCAGATTTAATTGAAGATAACCCAAGCTTGAAGCACTTTCTACCTGAGTTATTTGCGAGGGCTTATACAAGGTCTGTTACAAAAGCAAGTATTGAAACAGGGATTAAAAAAGCAGCATTTCCTCAAGAAAGTGAATGGAGTATTGAACAAACACTAGATGAAGAATTTTTTCCAAACTAAACTTTGAGTAAAAAAACAGCGCCAATTTATAGCACTGTTTAGCAACGTTGCGACTTGTGTAAATTGAAATATTTCTTTACCGCGAGTAACCGCATTGAATAATATCCCGATGATAGATTTATTTTATACTTAGCAAATTTTAAATTATATTTACTTAATGAGTATGTGATTTTTTATATTGTCTTACTAGCAATAGCAATGCTTCATTGATTTTGCTTTGATATCGTTTGCTATTTTCTTTAAAAAAATCAATTATTTCTTTATTTAGTCTTAAATTAACAGTTACTTTTTCTGATTCAGGCTGTTCAATAACTGCAGCAAACTCTTTGTTAATTTCTGACAGTCTCACCCAACCCGTAAAATCAGTCACAGGTGGAATATCTGAGTAGTCAATCTCTTCATCAGGCATTTCAACTAATAATTTTAGTCGTTCCTCTGCTGACATTTCGCTAAATTTATTTTTGGTGGTCATAATATTTACCTCTCTCAATTTTACTAGCTTTACGCGCTGATATTATCCTTGTGCTTTCATTGCGTTCGGTATAAGCAACTATTATAATTACAATATCTAGTATTTTACCAACTATTTGTATGCGCTCTTCATCTCCAACTAAGCGGCTAAACTCTATTAAAGAGGTTTCGTCATCAAAAACTTTCGATGCGTCTTCAAATGTAATACCATGTTTTTCAGTGTTTGATTTATTCTTATTGATATCCCATTCAAATTTCATCTTTAGCCTTTCTTTAGTTAGAGTTATTATATTATATAATGTTGACGTTTGTCAATATAGAGGTAAAAACAGTCAATTGCATGGCTTAATATTTTCATGTTTTAGCTGTTTACTGCCACATAGGCAGCTTAGAAATTTAACTTTTAAAATTTTAGTTATAAAAGTTATCAACAAGATAGCGGTGGTGCAACTTTTGCTTAGTCTTAGCTGGACAATTTGAAATATTGCGCTTGCCGTTGGTGGTGATTATGGCAATTCCATTTGCATTATTTGGTGCGTGGTCAATTTTGTTAATGCGTGGACTAAATAACGATTTGTATTTTCAAATTAGCTTGATTACGCTAGCTTGATTACGCTGCTCGGGCTCTCCGCCAAGAACTCGATTCTGATTACCGAGTTTGCAATTGAGCATTGGCGAGCTGGAACTTCAACGGTTGATTCGGCATTAATTGCTGCGCGGCAACGGTTTAGAGCGATTATTATGACCTCGTTAGCCTTTATTTGCCCCGTGTTTTTTGATATGAATTTTAAATTATTGAATAACCAATGGCATCTTTTTTATAATAAAATAATTTAAGAATAAATTTGGTATAATCAACGTTTTGTTGTTTTAATTGAAGAGAGTTTAAATGATGGATCAAATCTCAAGTAAATTAGTTGAACAATTAATTTATTCTTCAGATCATCCCGCACATTTAAAAGATAATAGTGGGAAGTATCTTGTCTCTAATGATGTTAACAATAGTTTATTTATTACTAATGGAATAAGTAGCATTGTTGGTCACACAATTTGGGACTTGAATACTTACATGGAGCCGTTGTGGGGTAGTATGGCTGTAGATATTGAGGCAATTGAATCTCATTTGAAGGCAACACAACAAATATATAGCAAAAACCAATATCCGTTTTTAGATGTGAATGGTTTTGTAGTTATTCAATCAGTTAAAAAATATCCAGTTTTAAATCTTGATAAAATTGTTACGAGTATTTTATCAATTGGTGAGATTATTACTAAGAATGTTAATTTATTTGAACTCTTTAAATTATACTTGCAATATTATCCGAGTAGTTGCCAAGGAAGGCAAAAATTTCTAAAATATCTCGGTATATTAAATGATTTTTATGAGTTACCAACTGACAGAGAAACTATTATATTAATAGCTAAAAAATATTATTATCATCCCAAGTTAATAGCATCTAATTTAGGTATTGAAACAAAAACCGTAGAATCGCATATATATAAAATAAAACTAAAATTAAAGAGTGACCTAAATTCGGTTGTACTCTCCATGAGATTAAAATCTGGAGAGCCAGTTTAAACTGAATCAATTTAGATAATTACTTGTTTCGATTATAATAAATAATTAAAATTTGCCCGATTACTGCCATGATGGCGATTAAACTAGCTAAATTGGTAAGCATTGCTGCAGAGATTTTGGCACTGAGTAAGATGCCACCAAGTATCGCTCCAACGGCGCCACCTAAATAATTGATGGAACTGTTTAATGCTACTGCTGTTGCTGCATGGCGTGGTTCAACATTAATTAGCGCATGTTGCTGTGGTGTTTGAGATGCCCACCCCATAATACCCCATAATACAAATGGAATAAAAGAGATAATGGGGAGGTCAATTGTAATCGGAATTGCAAATAATGCAAACGCTAGTAAAATCAATATAAATATCATTACAATTCGTGGAGCGCGAGTTTTATCAATGATTTTACCAACTGCAAAACTACCTATCATTCCACCAACACCCCACACCCAAAAGTATTCAGTTAAACTGTGACTAGCATGTAAATTGGTAACAATTAAAGATATAAAAGTATAAAGACCAAGACTAGCAATTGCAGTTAAGAAAGAAATTCCTACGATTACTGCAACATTGTGATTTTTTAGTATTGATATTCTTTCAAGTAGTGTCGGCGGAGTTGGCGCTTTTATTTTTGGAAATTTAAATTGTATCGCTATCATTCCGATAACTCCGAGTGCAACGATTAACCACAATGTACCCTGCCAGCTAATTTTTGTGGCGATAAATAACCCCAAGGGCACACCTAATACAACTCCCATACTCATACCCCCAAGGGCTAAACTAAGCGCGCTGCCTTTTTGTTCTGGTTTTACTAAAGCAGCCGCGCTTGCGACAGCTAAAGGAGAGTAAATTCCTGCTCCGACACCAGCAACACAGCGACTAAGAATTAATAGCGCAAAACTGGTTGACATAGCGCTAAGTATATTACCGCAAGTAAAGATAAGTAATGCAAGCAGTAAAATATTTTTTATTTCTTTACTAGATAATAACGTGGCAAAAATAGGTGCAGATAGGGCATAACAGAGCGTAAAAGCGGTCACGGCTTGAGCAGCAGATGCAATGCTTATATGTAAATCCTGACTAATAAATGGGAGTAATCCAGATATAACAAATGCGTCCAACCCTAGAGCAAACATCCCAATAACTAGTAATAATATTTTCTTCATTTTTAACCCAATTTCTCTAAATCGCCTGATTCGTTAAAATAAACTTGTGCATCAATATGACATGGAAATTTTTCCCATGTTAAAGTAGATTTATTGCCGTATTTTAGCGTTCTGACATTGAAATATCATCAGTAAAATTTACTGTGGTGTTAATGAATGAGTTTTGTTAATTAGCTAATGCTGTTAGGTTACAAATATAATAGGTATATTATATGTTGATTGAATTAATGTTTTATGGGATTAGTTATTTATATATAGATTGCCGTAGTAGTGTTAGCTTTTAGCTCTTAAATCTGAGATATCTACAGAATAAATTTAGGTTTAAATGAATTAGCTTAGAATTAATAAATATTGGCAATCTATTATTGAGATATATATCATTCAGAGCATGAAATTGTATGGCTCTACATCTTTAGCAATTTCAAAATCAAGTCAAGGCTAAAGCCGCGACTCAGCATAAAGCGAATTTGTTTTGCGCGCTCATTGGCTGTGGTTACTACTTGTCCATGAAATTTACGTTGCCAAATTTGCTGGGCGATGTTTAGTTCGTCAATTTCAGCTTGCTGATAAAGCTCATTAACCAATTCTCGATTATTGACTTTATCGTGTAACAGATGTTTGATTTTTAGGCTGCCATATTTTTTACTTTTGCTATGAATAAAATTTTCAATAAAGCGCTCTTCGTTGAGGTATTTCTTTTCGACCATTTCATCAACCACGGCTTTGATTGCATCTAGGTCATCCGTATATTTTTTGAGTTTAGTGTAGAGTTCACTATACGAATAGTCGCGCCGCGAGAGAAAATCGATGGCTTTGGCTTTGAGATTAATCGGATTATCGGTCATAGCATTCTTAAAATAAAGATAGCGTAACCGTAGTTACGCTATTTAAGTAATCAATAAAGCTTATACTAGCTCTTCAGCATCGGTACTTGCATCAATTTCACGTTCTTCTAATGGAACTTCATGTACCACAGGAGCATTTAAATTGCGAATTTTAGCTTCGATCTCATCGGCAATGGCTGGATTTTCTTTTAAGAAGGTCCGCACATTTTCTTTACCTTGACCAATTTTTTGCCCTTTATAGCTATACCATGCGCCAGATTTTTCGACGATGTCATTCGCCACCCCAAAATCAATAATTTCGCCAGTATGTGAAATTCCCTCGCCGTACATGATTTCAAATTCGGCTTGTCTAAATGGCGGCGCTACTTTATTTTTAACTACTTTAACCCGCGTTTCGCTACCAATCATGTCATCACCTTTTTTGATATTGCCAGTTTTGCGAATATCAAGGCGTACGGAGGCGTAGAATTTTAACGCATTACCACCAGTAGTGGTTTCAGGTGAGCCAAACATAACTCCGATTTTCATGCGAATTTGATTGATGAAAATTACTAAGGTATTGGTACGTTTGATATTACCAGTTAATTTACGGAGTGCTTGTGACATCAAACGGGCTTGTAAACCCATGTGGCTATCGCCCATGTCACCTTCTAATTCGGCTTTAGGTACTAATGCTGCTACCGAGTCAACCACAATCAAATCCACCGCGCCGCTGCGTACTAACATATCGGCAATTTCCAAGGCTTGTTCACCAGTGTCGGGTTGTGAGATTAACATATCATCAACTTTTACTCCGAGTTTACGGGCGTAAATTGGATCTAATGCATTTTCGGCATCAATATAGGCACAGGTTCCACCTTGTTTTTGCATTTCAGCTACCACGTGTAAACACAGTGTGGTTTTACCTGATGATTCTGGTCCAAAAATCTCAACCACGCGTCCACGGGGTAAGCCACCGATGCCTAGTGCTAAATCAATTCCTAATGAACCAGTTGAAACAACTTGAATATCATTAGCGACATTTTTCTCATCCATGCGCATTATTGAACCCTTGCCAAATTGCTTTTCAATTTGCGAGAGTGCGATCTGGAGGGCTTTTGCTTTATCGTTATCGGCCATATGAATTCTTTCTATAAGTTAAAATGTAAAAGTATTGCTGCTAAGAGTAGTTAATGGGTCAACGCAGGTTTCAAATAGGGTAGTTTGTTTGAATTCGTTTTCGCTAATTTTTTCAATTAAGATAGCTTGCATAATTGGTGCCTCGCCAATTACCGCGACTAAGCGTCCGCCAACTTTTAGTTGATTTTTAAGGCTTGGACTAATTGTGCTAACATTCCCACCAATAAAAATTTTATCAAAAGGTGCTTTTGCCGCATAACCATTGATACCATCTGCTTCGATTAGACTAATATTTTTAATACCGAGTTTAATCAAATTCTCTAGTGCAAATTGTTTATTTTGTGAATTTATTTCTAAACTATAGACAAAATCAGACATTTTAGCCAATAACGCGGTTACATAACCACTGCCTGTGCCAATTTCTAAAACTTTGTCGCGTTTACGTAAGACTAATTCTTGCAATAAGCGTGCTTCCATGCGTGGGAAAAGCATTTTTTGTGCGCCAGGTAGTGGAATCTCGATGTCAGATAGCGCTAAATTACGGTATTGCTCTTGTACGAAATCTTCACGTTTAATTGTGCTAAGTAGTTCCAATACGCGTTCATCAAACATATTCCAAGGACGAATTTGTTGTTCGACCATGTTAAAGCGTGCGGTTGTAAAATCCATGGCTATTCCTTACTTAATCTTTTGTTCGGTTTTAACTTTATCAACTAGAGCTTGCACCACTTGAATTAATTGTGTTGGTTGGGCTGGAGTTGTTACATATTTATTGCCAATAATGAAAGTCGGGGTTCCAGTAATATTATAGGCTTGCGTATATTGTGCATATTCTTGAGGCTTAGTACTAATGGCGAATGAATTATAAGTTGCCATGAATTTTTTCGGGTCAACTAGAGTTTTATTTGCATCGAGGAAACTTTGTAATTGAGCTGGATCTTCCAGATTTTTACGTTGGGTCATGGTGGCATTAAATACTTGTTGGCTAAATTTAGTGCCCAGATTAAGCATCTGTGCTGTAGCATTAATTTTAGCATAACCTGTGAAATTATTTTCCCAAACTACCTGAATGCGATTCAATTGAACATTTTTAGTGCCTGCGTACCATTGATCAAGGGTTGGTTCTAAAATCGAGCAATGAATACACGCATACGAATAAAATTCGGTCACATTAACTTTACCAGGCGTTGCGGGTAAGGCTTTGGTTACACCCGATACCAAATTGTAATCGGTACCTTGTTTAATTTGAATATCTTTAGCAAATACGCTGCTCATAATTAGGCTACTGAGTAATGCAAAAGTTAATTTATTCATGCTAAATCCTTTAATTTAAGTTAATAATGGTTGCGTTAATATCTTGATCTTTGAGTTGCTTAAGTAAATCTTGAGCTTGACTACTATCGTTAAATGGCCCAATTAGGACTTTATTAATAATTTGTTGATTGCTTTGTTGCGATTGAATTTTTGAGTTAAATCCTAGCAGTGCTAAGCGTGCCTTCATATCGTTAGCTAGATCTGGATCGCTAAATGCGCCAACTTGGACCATGTAACGCACGTTGGTTGCAACACTGGAAGCAACTGGGCGCGTTGTATTCAGGTCTTTTTTACCTTGCAAGACATCATAAAAATCATAAGTTGGTGTTGATGCTGCGGGTTTTTGCGCAACCGGTGCTGAACTTGCTTCTTGCATCTTGGTACTTGGTGCCAAAATTAAGGGTTGTAAATTATTCTTTATTTGGCTGATGGGGTCAGACGCATTATTGCCATTTAAGCCTTTGTCAACAAATGGATTTTGCGCTTTATTTAAATAAAAAGCGACACCGCCTGCAAGTCCAATTCCGATTAATAATCCGATGATGAATTTCACTATAATTTCCAATAAAGCTAAAAGTTACGTTTGTATTGGCTGGCTAAACTAATATGCGCCACGCTAATGATTTTACTTTGTGCTAAGTCGGCTATCGTTCGCGCTAATTTTAGTTGACGATAATAACCGCGCGCCGAGAGTCCATGTTTTTGAATAATTTGTTGGAGCAAGTTTTTAGTGCTCTCGTCTAAGCGGCAATGCTGCTCAATTTCATCATTATTCAATTCGTAGTTAAGTTTTCCTTGTCGTTCGTATTGAATTTGGCGCGCAATTATCACCCGTTCGCGAATTACTTCTGAAGACTCACCATCGGCAAGGCTTTGTAATTCATTCGGGTTTAGCGTCGGAACCTCAACAATCATATCAATTCGATCGAGAAGTGGTCCCGAGATTTTAGCACGATAACGATTAATTTGCTCAATTGAACAGCCACAGTTTTTTTGCGGATGTCCTAAATTGCCGCATGGGCAAGGGTTCATAGCTGCGATTAATTGAAAATCAGCTAAATATTCTACTTTATTATTTGCCCTAGCAATGCTAATTTTTTTGGCTTCGAGTGGTTCACGCATTACCTCAAGAACTTTGCGATCAAATTCGGGTAATTCGTCCAAAAAAAGCACACCATTGTGAGCAAGGCTAATTTCACCAGGTTTGGGATTGGAGCCACCACCAACTAATGCCATTGCCGAGGCGCTATGATGAGGTGAACGAAAGGGTACTTTACACCAATTTTCCAGCTTAAACCCTTGATTACTTAATGAATGTAACGATGCGCTACTAATCGCTTGTTGTGGGGTCAGGCTCGGCAAAATTGAGCTAATGCGATTGGCGAGCATAGATTTACCACAACCAGGATTGCCGATCATGAGGATGGAATGACGTCCCGCTGCAGCAATTTCTAAGGCTTTTTTGCTAGCAATTTGTCCTTTGACTTGTTTAAAATCATGCTCAATTTGTTTATCGAGTTTTAGTGTTTCGGTAATTATCGATACACGTGGTAACACGATTTTAGCGCAGAGGTGTTCAATGACTTGAGTTAGGCTGCTTGCGCCAATTGCATGTAGATTTTCAATTAAAGCGGCTTCGGTAGCGCTTTCGAGCGGTAAAATAAATTGGCGCGCTTTTTCATTAATTCCATACGCCATTGCCAATGCGCCTTTGATCGGGCGTAATTCGCCATCGAGAGCTAATTCACCGGCAAATTCAAAATCTTCAAGTGGAAGTTGTGGGTTACATAAACCACTGGCTAATACGATTCCAAGTGCGATAGGTAAATCATAGCGACTTGAGTCTTTGGGTAAATCGGCAGGGGCTAAATTAACCGTAATTCTACGCGCTGGGAAATTAAAGCCTGAGTTTTGAATTGCGGAACGCACGCGATCACGGCTTTCTTTGATCTCGGTATCAGGTAATCCAACAATTGAAAAACTTGGTAATCCGCTAGCTACATGTACTTCGACTACCACTTGGGGAGCATTCATGCCGGTTAGTGCGCGCGAGAATAATTTAGCGATGCTCATGCGTGCTTACGATTTGCTTTCAAGATTTTTGATGATTTGTTCTAATTCTTCGAGTTTGGCACGGGTATTGGCTAAAACTTTTTGTTGAATATCAAACTCTTCGCGGGTAACTAAATCAAGTTTGTCTAGCGTTGCGTGTAATATGGCTTTGAAATTGGTTTCAAAATCTGTTAAGGGGTTATTTTTAAGTAAGTTTCCGACTTGAGCACTAATCTGCTCGATGATTTGTTGTTTAAACATTTAGATCATCCACATAAAAAATTATTAAGCGTAATTTTAATCTATTTTGCTGGGACTGTAGTAGCTAATTAGCGTTGTTGAAAATAAAAAAAGCTACGATTAAATCGTAGCTTAGTGTGAATTAACGTCCACGTTGCGGTAACATAGTTGACCGAATTTTTTTATAGTGACGTTTAACTGCAGCAGCCATTTTTCTTTTGCGCTCAGTTGTTGGTTTTTCATAACATTCACGTGAACGTAGTTCAGTTAAAGTACCAGCTTTTTCAACAGCTTTTTTAAAACGACGTAGGGCAACTTCAAAATATTCAGTATCACGAACTTTAATTTCAGGCATTTTTTTTCCTTATGGATGTAAACTTTTAATATGATTTAAATTTTTTTATATTTGATAAATGGTGTATTCGGTTTTTTTAGGGATAGTGAGCACAAGCTCAGCCTATCACAGGCAATAAAAAATCACCTCCTCGGTGGTTTAGAAAATATTTAAGCTATAATTTTATCCTAAATTAGCGTAATTGTCAAGTGACTGGTGCAGATAAATTAATTTATGTGTGCTGTAGTGCAGCAATTGTTACCGAGTATAGTATAATAGTGGCTCAAATTAAACTTAAACCGAATAATGTAATACGAGTTGATAGATTTTATAACTCAATATGATGAGATCATCTAGTAAGGAACTAAATTTATGCGCCTACTGCGAACATTAAAAAATATTTTGATAGGTAAGCCTCTTAATGCGGCGAGTCCCAAAGTCAAAGAGCACATTGCTCTAGTTGCCGTGATTGCTTGGATTGGCTTAGGTGCCGATGGTTTATCTTCTTCTGCTTATGGTCCCGAAGAAGCTTATTTAGCCCTTGGACACCATACGAGTATTGCCATTTACTTGGCAATTGCAACTGCGTTTACGGTGTTCTTAATTTCTTTTGCTTATAATCAAGTGATTGAGTTATTTCCATCGGGTGGTGGTGGCTACAAAGTTGCAACCCATCTCCTTGGTCCACGCGCTGGGGTGATTTCTGGTTCTGCGTTAATCATTGATTATGTTTTAACCATCGCCGTGTCAATTGCCAGTGGTGTTGATGCGGTATTTAGTTTGCTGCCAACGTGGTGGTTGAGCTATAAAATTGAGGTTGAAATTGGTTTTATTTTACTACTAATTATACTTAATTTACGTGGGATGAAAGAATCTATTCGGATTTTAATTCCCTTGTTTTTGGGGTTTTTGGTTACGCATTTGGCAATTATTACAGTAGGAATACTATTTCATGTCAATCATTTAGCCGACATTATGCCGAATGCAGCGCGCGAATCACATGCGATGTCATCTTCAATTGGGTTGATGGCAACCATAGCGATTCTGTTACGCGCTTACTCGCTTGGAGGTGGTACTTATACTGGGCTTGAGGCTGTGTCGAATAATGTCAATATGTTGGCAGAACCACGCGTGCGTACGGGTAAATTCACCATGCTTTATATGGCGTTATCACTTTCATTTACTGCGGGTGGGATTATTGTGCTGTATTTATTATGGCATGCTGAACCAGTTTTTGGTCAAACCCTGAATGCGGTGGTTTTTGACAAAATTTTGAATGAAATTGGTTTTAATCATCATTGGTTGGCCGTGATTCTCTTCTTTGAAGCTGCGTTGCTATTTGTGGGTGCGAACACAGGATTTTTGGGTTGCCCTGCGGTGATGGCGAATATGGCGGTAGATAAATGGTTGCCACGTCAGTTTCGTGAGCTCTCAGGGCGTCTAGTTACGCAAAATGGAGTTTTAATTTCTGGGATTGCGGCAATTATTATTTTGCTCTGGGCACGGGGTAGAGTTTCAACATTAGTAGTCTTATATAGCATTAATGTATTTTTAACGTTTTCATTATCGCTATTAGGTTTATGTGTCTATTGGTTACGTGTGCGCAAAGAAAAAAATAAGCCTTGGTTGCGTAAGTTTTTAGTCGCTTTAGTTGGTTTTGTGGTCTGTGCTTCGATTTTGGTGGTAACTACGGTTGAAAAATTTACCGAGGGTGGCTGGTTAACGGTTGTGATTACTGCCTGTACGATTGGATTTTGTTTCTTAGTGCGTGAACATTATCGTAAGGTTGGGATTAAACTTAAAGATGCAGATCATATGTTTGCTTCACACCTTGACTATAATGATCTAGATGCAGAACGCTTGATTCCTATAGCGAATAGTGAATTAAAAACCGCGGTATTTTTTGTTACTAAACATTCTGGGGCGGGGCTACATACCTTATTATGGGTGCAACGGATGTTCCCGGATGTCTTTAAGAATTTTGTTTTTGTTACTTCAGGTGAAATTGACTCAGAGGCATTTTCAAACGAGGAGGTATTTAAGAAAAAATATCGTCAAGATTTGAATCGAATTATTGAGGGTTATCGTTATTTCTGTACCATGCATGATTTGCCGTCTGCTGGGTATTTTAGCTATGGCGTCAATGGGGTTGAGGAATTAATTAAATTAGCTGAGCAAATTCAAGTTGATTACTCTGATTGTGTCTTCTTCGGTGGGAAATTAGTTTTCGTTGATGAAAATTGGTGGACCCGCATGTTACATAATAACACCGTAAATATCATGCAGCGTCAATTGCATTTACGCGGTATGCAAATGGTTATTCTACCAATGAAAATTTAGTTGCTAAGCGTCTAAACTCTTACCTTGGTACAAACAATAAAAAATCACCAGATTTAATTTCTGGTGATTTTTTATTTAGTACCCCGGGTCGCGGTAAAACAATAAGACAAATCAAGTTAACTTCTTCGGCACGGCTATCTTGCAGTACCGTGTGATGGCGGAATTTACTCTTCTTGTTCTTTTATGGATTTAATTGTTGAATTAAATTAAATAAGTTTTGTCCCTGTGAAGAACTCTCTGCGACATTCCACGTGGCTAAAGTTTTTGCATTTGGGATTAGATAATTATCATAAGCGGTATAATGTAGTGCGATTAAGTTAACACCTTGTTTGTTATTGAGAAAGGCTTGATAGACATTTTGGGTGTTGGTGGCAGAATTATCCACAAAAATAGTGGTTTTACATAAATTAGAGTTACGGCTAAGTTTACGTTGTTGTGCTAGCAAATATAAAATTTCATAACCTTTATTATCATCTGCAGAATAATATACGCCATTAAAATAAGCTTTGTAGGCAGTAAAATCATTATTTGGTATTAAAGTCAGTGGCTGATTCTTAGAACCACTAATGCCAATTGGGTTAGTTTTAAAATTCATTTTATTGGTATTTAATTGATTTTCAGTTGCAGCAAAGTAGCGTTCGTAACTGCGTGCGGTCATTACAATTGATGGATGCTGCTGGGTATCTTTAATTTGATTAATGATCGCTAAAGTATCGCTTTCAGTGGGGTAATATTTGATAAAGAAGCGTAATGCTCCTTCAAATCCGTGGAGATCCTCGGATAGGTTCCAATTAGTAATTTTATTTGGATTGTCGGTACTTAATTTGCTATTCCATGCCATCCAAGAATCTCCACCTACATTGGGTTCAGCGCTGAGAATGGTATTATCCATGTCATAAATTAAGCATAATTGATCCGGGTCTTGCTTAGTTTGATGTTGGTTAACATAATTTAAAATATCGCTAAATTTAGCAATGTCATGTTGTTCAATCTGAGGAGTGTTAGCAGCAAAGCTAGCTCCAATAAGACTAGTTAAGCTAATTAATAGTTTGTAATTTTTCATAGTTTTACTCTTTTTAGGTTTAAAGGATTTATTTTAAAATTAAGCTGGATTGGGTAAATTTATTTTCGTTCCAGCATATATAGTGCACCTAAGATACAGGTTAATAAAAACAAAATGGAAGATATCGAATGCCAAAAGCTAAATTCGCTGCTATGTTGGATTATGCGATTCGTGACATCGGTTAATTTAGTTCTTAGTTCAACAATTATTGGAAATATCGCAAAGTAATTTACAATGAGCACCGTTTCCATCACTAGCGCATACCAAAATTTACGCGATTGAAGGAGGTTTAATTTTAAATGAACGCCTAATTCTATTAGTGCTAATAACAGTGCGACAATTCCAATATATGCATTGATATTGAGAATTTGTCCAGTAATTGTGGCGGCATTGATTTCATCTAATGTTTTGAAGAGTAACGGGATAACCACAATTCCAATGGTGAGTGTTCCACCGACCCAAAAGGTCATGGCTAAATGACTTAATTGTTGAATGCTTAAAATTTCAAGCGGTGGATTTATTTGTGGTTTAAGTTTTTTCGCCATGTAACATCCTTTGGTATTGTTTTGCTAATTTAAAATTATAACATATTTGGTATAATATCGCGATTATCCCCTTGATTAAAATTAGAAGTTGTTGAGTTATGAAAAAAATATTTACAAAAAAAATCTATTGGTCGGTATTTGGATTAATTGTGCTGATCGTTATAGTACTGCGCTTTATGTCTGCTAGTAAAGTTGCAGACTCGATTGCGAGCACGGATGTTTTGTTGAATAAATCGGATATTGTGACAGTCAAACAAGAATCGATTAATGATGTAGTTTACTTTACTGGAGATTTATCACCTAAAGATCAAACCATAATTTCCGCCGAAGTCGATGCGCGGATTTTAAAAGTGTGGGTCGATGAGGGGCAATTGGTCAAAGCTGGGCAAGCCTTAGCGGATTTGGATACACTGGATTTAGCTCAAGCGGTAAGTCAGCAACAAGCCCAAGTAGCTGGAGCTAAAGCCAAATTAGTCCTAGATCAGCAAAAAATGGAAAAGCAGTCTGAGTTATTGAAACAGGGCTTTGTGTCGCAAATTGCCTATGATGAATTAGTGAGTAATTATCAAGCGTCATTACAAAATTACAAAGCTCAAGAAGCGATGTTGAAACGCAGTCAGAAGCAATTGACCAACACGCATATTACCGCACCATTTGCGGGCATAATTTATCAACGTAGCGTTCAGGCTGGACAATTGGCACAGAAAAATACGAAATTATTTGCGTTAGCTAATTTGAGCTATTTAGAAATTAAAGCGGCGATCCCGAGTGATCAAATTAACCAGATTAATCTCGGTGAGTCAGTTGAGTTTAAAGTGGAAACTGATAGTCGGGTTTATCATGGTGTGATTAGTCGAATTAATCAGGTGGCTGAGGCTGGTACACGTTCATATATGGTCTATATTGATTTTAATAATCTTAGTGCGGTTTTAAAATCTGGGCAATTTATTAAGGGACAAATTATTTTGCGCCGTTTAGATAATCAGTTGGTGATTCCCTGTGATGCAATGCGTAGTTCGGAAAGCTCAAGTTATGTTTTAGTTTTAAAGCAGAACAAAATTTTGAGTAAATCAGTGCAATTGATTCTCAGTAATCGCCAAACTGGAGTTTGCTCGGTGAGTGGAATTACGAACGGGGAGAACGTTTTGGCGGGGAATGTGCTGACGGTTAAAACTGGTGATTCTGCCAAAATTGTCGATTAATTAAATTTAGTGATTTAAACCAGCCATTTTTGACTGGTTTTTATTTTGCAAAGGGAGTCTATGCCACCGTTAAATAATTTTCAAATTCAAGCGTTAGCTAAAGAGTTACTAATCGCTGATGCTCAGGTGTTGAGCATTGCTCCACTGCATGAACGTTATGGCGAATTATCCATAATTGAAGCTTATCGAGTTCAAGATGTACTAATGGAGTTAAAATTGGCAACAGGGATTAAGTTAATTGGTTATAAAATGGGTTTAACTAATTTAGCAAAGATGGTTGCAGCAGGCGTTGATGAGCCGCTAAAAGGGCAGTTATTTGATAATATGCTGCTAAAAAATGGCTCGCAGTTGTTGCTGCAAGATTTAATTCAACCGCGAGTTGAGCCTGAGATTGCCTTTGTTTTGAAGCATGAGTTAGGTGGTGCTAATCTTAGCGTAGAAGAAGTACTTGCTGCAACTGAGTATGTAACTACCGCGTTGGAGGTTGTTGATAGTCGTTATCATAAATTTAACTTTTCTTTTAGTGATGGCATTGCCGATAATATTTGTGCTGCACGCGTGGTGTTGGGGGATAAAAAATTGCACCCAGAAGATTTGGATTTAGCTAATATTCAGGTACAATTATTCGTCAATCAGCTTCCACAAGCGAGTGGGGTTAGTTCAGTAGTTTTAGCTAATCCAATCAATTCGGTTATGGCCTTAGCGAAATTATTGAATCAGCGAGGGTTAAAAATCGCAGTTGGAGCAGTTATTATTACTGGGGCAATTACTGATGCGATTAGTATTAAGTCTGGTGACGAAATTGACGCTGATTTTTCTCAATTGGGAACAATTGGTTTTAAGGTTGTTTAGTTAGATTTATTGGGAGTGTGGAGAACTCCAATTCGCTCGAATTAAAATCGACACTTGGGATTTATTGTTTTTATTCATTTTTTAATGAATTGTCATCTAAGAGAATGATGTAAGGGCGATATAAAGATGCTGGTACGGTTTGATGAAATTCATATTTGAGCGCTTTTTGAGCTAATAATTTGGTGTTTGAACCAGGGATGCCAAATTTAGCGCAGAGTTGATTGGCAATAATATTGGCGATCGTACTTCGGCTGACTTTAAGTGTTTGAGCAATTAGATCCTGCGATAAACCGTTCGCAAGTAAAAACATTATTTCATTTTCGCGAGGGGTTAACTTTTCTAAATTAGGATTAGCTTGTTCAAGTTTATCCTCAACTAAGAGGTTTAGGTATTCTTGGTGACTAAAAAAACGTGAACGAGTAGCATAGCTTTGAATTGCGATTACTTCTCCCGTGGGATGGAAAATTGGCACATAGGTTACTAAATAAGATTGAAAATGTCCTTTATAAGGCAAAAGATCAATAAAACTAAGGATGGTTTTATTCATGAAAACTAGTTTTTGAATTTCATAAATCATCTGGGTGTACTGGTGAATATATTCAACAAAGGTTTCAGTGTATTGTGCTGCAAATATTTTTAACCCCAGATCAACATCTTGATGATTGCCAAAAGATAATCCAATCGCTTCTTGCCAAGTTGTAAAACCAATCGAGTTAGCTGAGCATGTCGTACAGATCCGAATCGCTAAATTAAAATCAAAAATTACCGAATAAATTTGTTGCTCTATTAGCGGTGTAAATTGAGGAATGATAACGTTTTCTAAATAGTGTTGTTTTTCATCGGTAGTTAACATTAAGCTTGCTCTTTTACTGTAAAGTCATGTTGACGTTATGATAACACAAAGTAACCTTATAGAATTATTTTGTGTTAAGGTTAATAGCACCACTGGTTATTATGATAATTCTTTGTTTTGAGTTTATGAGTTATGGGGTATGCGTTTAAATATGCATCGATGTTGGAGTGGTGAATAATATCGATGACTGTAGTCTAATGTTATGAGCTTAGTTAATGATGCTTTGAGGCGTGTTGCTTTTTATCACAAAATTTACTAATGCAATAGACAAAAATATCTATTGTGTATATTTTAGGATTTTGTTAGAATCTCTAATGTAAATAAGAAATCAGTTTGTTTGGAGATCCTAAATGAGTGTTAAACGTCAATCGTTAAAGTATATATCTGGTGTGCTAGTCTGTGTCGGAGCGTTTAGTACAGCCGCATATGCAATTAATAAACCTAAATCCTTAGCGAGTGCGGTTAATCCAAATTGGGCCGTCTTAGGTGCGCCAACGTTTTATGCTACAGGCATGCCAACTAGTACGACTATTTGTATTGATACGACTAATTCAAGTATTGGAACAGCTCCACAAGCTGGATTTACTCTTGGTTCAACGGTATCTGGAGTTGAATTAAATTCAGTTTTTAACTTAGGCACTAAGGTTGGTTTACCTGGTCTTGAATCGTATGGAATTACAGCAAATGCAAATGCCTCGTTTTCGGCAAATGCTAAAAACACAGAGTATTCATATAATTACAATTATCTTTATACTTATTCCAGCGATGCTAAATTTACTACAACATACGGCGACGCAAATTTAAGCACGAATGGTAAAAATGCCTTGGCAATAGGACAAGCCGCATTTTTACAAACCTGTGGAGATTCTTATGTTAGCAATTTACGGGCTGGAGTTGTTTTGGCGGTAAACGTAAAAGTAACTTTTCAAAATAAAGAAGATGCTAATAAGTTTGCTGCAGAATATAATGCGAGTATTGGTGAAACACCATTAGCAAACATAAATGGAACAATTAGTACGGAAGCTTCTAAAATTACTAAAAATGCAATCGTCTCTATTTCTGCATTACAAAATGGTGGTACTCCAGAAAGTTTAAATCAGATTTTAGGGTATGATCCGACCTCAAAGAGTTATTACGCAACCGCTTGTGGACTAGCTCAATCTTCGGGCTGTGAGAATATAATTAATGCAATAATTAATTATGCAGTAACACTTCCAACACAGGTGAAACAGAATAACGAAATGATTTTAAATAATCTATATTATTTTGAACCGACAATTAGTACATATGCTTCATTAGGTATTAGTGTTCCACAGCCACAGCCACTATCAGCTGAAACACAAAGCGCCCAAAATACCATTATTAATCAGATTAATTTATCACAAGCGCGTATCATGTTTTTAAATAACTATAAGCAAAATTCATTGCCATTGCAAGCGGATGTGAAAACTTATCTTGCAAAACAAATCAAAACATTGCAAGCTAGAATCGATTATATCAATAAAGTATCCGTTGATTGCTTTAATGCTAATGCGGCAAGCTGTCCAGCAATTGTTGCAAGTTTAACGACCACAATTAAAAGTAACCCGAGTGCTTTTGGATTTGATAGTGCAAAATATGCCATTTTGAATAGCGCATGGTATTACACGTATAACAAGATACCAACATTTATTGTTCCTGTATCATTTCATGGTGCATATGCAACGCTTGCTGGCACATCGGGCAAATATCTTGAAAAAGCAGGACTTGCTGCAACAGTTTATTATAATCCAGATAAATCTGTAGCTCAATTTGATATACCAGATATTGACTTATTTTGGGGTAGTTATAACAGCTGTTTTCCTGCTACGAATGACGACAAATCATCTGATACGCGTAACTTTGTGTGTAACGATGGGTTTAATGATTTTAAGAAAACAAATGTACAGTTTATTGCTGTTACTAATCCAATTTAATTACAGATTTAAAGGTTTTAATCATGAAAAATAAGTTTAATCAATCAACTCTGGCTTTAGGTTCGTTACTAATTGCAGCATTTGTAGCTGGATGTAATGGAAGTAATAATAGCAATTCTTCTGATTCTAGCACGCTAAGTGCAGCCAATACCTCAATTAGTGGACTAGCCTATGATTCGGTAACTACATCTGTATTTAGTGTGAATAGTTTCGGTAGATTATGTTCGATTAGTGTAGATAAAATTCCAGGTGATATTAATTGTAATCTTACGATGCCAGCAAACATTATTGTAACTTCGCAGGTGGTTAGTGATGGCAGTGGGAATATTTATGCCTTGGGTAAACAGGTTGGTTCAAATGTAAGTTATTTGATGCAATATAAAACCCAAGATCAAATTTGGGCAACGACACAAATTGAATTGCCATATCTAGGAGCATTTAATAAAATTCTTTATCGTGTAAATAAACTTTATACCTCTAACCCAAATGACGGAACTTTATATACGATTACTTTGGGAAGCAATGTGGTTGAGAGCTCGGCTAATTATTTTGTAGAAAACCCAGCTGTGGTTGAGGATTTTGATGCAAGTGGTAATTTATATTTTAGTCATCAAACGAATAAGATTGATCCTGCGACTTATCGGACTGTTCTTGCTACCACTGCTTATGTTGTTCCAGAGGGTAGCGCTGGTGGTGCTTTGGCGAATCAATTTGGAGCGGGAAATATAACGATTAATGACATGGCATACGTGAATAATAAAATTTATGCTTGTGCTGAATCTGATTTTCTATATTTGCCCACTGGTTCAACCGCAGCAAATAATTGGCAGGTTTTAACCAATCAAGCTAAATTAGACTATTTTTCTTGCGACTACTTAACTACTGATAGTGCTAATTTGTACTACGTTGAAGGTGTTTGGGTGGATGAAAATACATTTAGCAATGGTTATGTGAATAAAGTTGCGGTATAGTGAATTAATGTAATAGCAGAGTTATCTTGATTTCGTCTAGATTTAATAATTATAGAATATTTCATGTTTTTTAACGAGTGTCAAAATCATGAAGCTTATTCCAGAGATAATACAGTTGCTGATGGTAAAGTGAAACTACAGAAGTAGCACTAAATTGACAATGTAGTTCTTACCGTAGTTCTAGGAGTTCATGTGGATGTCATGTTGATGTACTATTATGCTACATTTAGGTTGTTAATTAATATAATGAATAGACCAAATTATCTATTGTTGAATTTTTAGAGTTATTTTATAATTCTATGTGTTGAGTTGTAATAAATATTTAAGTGAAGGTTTGGAGGATTTAAAAATGAGAAAAAAGATACTAGTTTATGCTCTGGTGGGGTTAACTTTAAGCGCCTGTAATTCTTCTGAATCAAATTATGCTGGTGATGATGGCAATCCAACTACTAAGGGTAATGGCGCATATAAAGTGCAGGAAAGTGGGATGGTTTTAAAGAGTGGTGGACAAAAGGGCCTACAGACTGTTGGTCTAGGGGTTAGTCTATTACAGATGGGAGTTAAATCAGCTGCAAGTGCTTTGGGGACATCGGTTGGAAAGGGGGTTTTAGCACAGTTCCTGGGTGATCCAAATCAGAAAATGTATGATCGCTTTGATCAGGTTGATACAAAGCTTGCAGAAATTGATGCAAATTTAAAAACACAGCTTAAACTTAGTGCTGACACTTTAGTAACGTTGAATAAGTTTTATCTTGATTTTGCAAAAAAATCACTTGATGATAAGTTGTCTGATGTCAATGAGAAATTAGACACAATTAGTACGAGAAATAGTTTATTTAAAGGCAAGAACGTTTATGGGGCTCTGGATAATACTGAATTGGAGCAAATATATAATAATGTGCAAGCGCATAAAGATTACCCAACGTTGATAACGGTTGGTGTTACTAATGCTGACATAATTGACTCTAAAGGTGCTAAGCAAAATAAAGCTCTTAAGCTAGACTCTGTAAGCACGGAAGGGCTTTATCTTACATTTCAAAATACATTTATTAATGATGTGTCTAACGTTGGTAATGTAATTAATGCGTTTCAAGGTGACAAAGCGGCATTCTTGTCTCAGCTTGCCACCGTAGGGCTACAGGATAATGAAGACATGATGACATATATTAATGGTTATAATTATAAGATCATGAATGTTAGGCTTCAATTGGTAGCGTCCTTACAAAAACTTTATAATATGCAATTAGTGCAGTTAGCTTATTACTATGGAGTAAAGGCAAATTTAGATGTTAATTTTACTTCATCTGATCCTGCAAACCCAATGCCAGGCCAAAAAGATGGCTTGGAGGGTTTTAAAAAAGCTGCACAAATGTTATTTAACACTTATGAAGCAGACCTGAATAATTTGAATAAATCATTTGAAACATATTTGCCATTTATTACTGAGACTAATGTTGCCGTACAAATAAATCATAATTGGTTTGACTATCAACAAACGCTATTACGCGATCAAACTTTTTTACACCCTATTGATGAGAGTGCTCCTCTTCCTAGTTCTGAAAGACAGTGTGAAGTTAGTAGTTTAACTTTTAATTCAATTGGCGATACTACAAAGAAATACGGTTTAGTTAATTTAGGCATAAACTGCTATTTAGGTAATGGGGCATGGAAATCTGCTAAGGTAGTCTTCCCTGCGGTTAAAGATGGAGCTAAGATTGTGCGTTATGCGTACCAAATGATTTATGTTACTTCATCTCAAAAGCTTGTCATAGACAGTTCTTCTTCTGGAGTGAAACAATTAACTCCTGATGATGTTAAAGCTTTTGCAGAACAAGCCATCTCTAAAGATAGTATAAAAGATGGAAATATCAAGGACTTGATTGATAAGGATACTTCTGGATATGCATATGATTGGGTTAAAAAAAGTACAGATAAAAAGGACATGGTATTATTTAGCCCTGCAAAAGATAATAGCGGCGGCCTTGGTCTAGACTGGGCAGCAGGGGACTTTGAGTTAAAAGATAATCGTAATCAGATCACTCGGATACTACCAGTTACATACTATGATGGTGATAAGGGCGGTAGTTTAAAACGGACTCAGACGAATAGAACTTACTCACTGAATGAGGAAGTAATCTACAATATGCGATTTAGCCAAGAGGTAAAGGCAAAAGATGATTCGCGTGGAGCAGGCGATCCTATGACATATTTTTATAATTTGGCAAGTTATCGGAATCATTGGTTTGTAATTAAAATGAGTATGGGATACGTTGATGCGCGAGCAGTACAGGCTTTAGGCATCGGGTGTATTGATTCTTCCTGCAGTCGTGTTTCTAATACTTCTTTAAACTGGACTTCAGGTGCAGAGGTGAAATTAATCCCGCCACCGATTAAAAATAATGCAACAGCTAGTCGATATTCACATTATGATGGTGAGGAGTTTCAAACGTTAATTTCGGGGACAGGTAAGTAATTAGCTAAGTGATGCTTGCGATAGTAAGTACATAGTCCATACTGATGATAATGAAATCACCTAATAATCAGTGATTGGAGTAATGGTTATGATGGAGCAGTTAGTGCAATAGACAAAAACATCTATTGCACTAAAATCAAAAATACATCATAATGAAGTTCTGTAAGGTGATATCCTGTGATCTAATAATTAATTCCTCCATATTGTATAAAGGTTTGTAATGAAAAAATTTAATCAACCAAAACTATTATTAGCTGTGCTGTGTTCAGCGATTGCTTTTAATGCCCATGCTTCATTTTGGGATAGTTTGTGGGGTAAGAATACTGGTGACGATGGTAATCCTAATACAATTGGCAATGCAGGAGCTCGCCAAGCAAAAGCTAATGCAGGAAAAATTCAGGTAGCTAAATTAAAAGTTGGGGTAGTAAATAATACGAATAGTATGTTAGCCTCCGCTGCTTTAAAAGATAAAACTGGGAAAGTTTTATATATTAGTACAAAAGGTAAAACTTGTGCTGCAGGTGCGGTATGCTGGCTTAGTGTCAGCAGAGAACTGGTGACGAAAGGTAATACGTTTTTCTTCTATGACAGTAAAGGTAATTTAGTCTCAGCTTTTATGGCAGATAATGTTCCTGCCAAATCTCCGGTATATAATATTGGCGCTAGCATGGATGACCTAGGGGTTTATGTGTTAAGTAAAATTCGTACAATCAATTCTAAAATTACCTATAATCGAGTTGATAATGATATTGTAACTACTTCGCTTAATGCAACGCCTTACCAAGAGTTAGCTGATTATTACCTTGACTTAATGGGTAATGCAAAAGATAATACACCACAAGAGATTAAAGTAATTCATGCATTAATTGCACAATTTGCTAAAAATAAATCTATTCCTGCTAATTCAGACTCACAACGGTTAACTAAGAATCAACCAGTTATGGTAAAAAATTCACAATTGGTGACTAAGAAAATAGCTTTGAAATCATCACCTTCTGTTAGATCAGCGCCTCCTGGTGAGAATCAAGATAGTCCGCTTTGTGCTGAGTCGTTAAAAACCGCGATGGATGGATTATCAATGATACCTATGATCGGCGATGTAATTAAAGTTGCGGCGACGACTGCCAGAGATGCGTCATGTCCGAGCGGTGATGCTGACATAAAAGATTATATGGCAAATCAATTTAGTCGCGTGAATGTAAAGCTTGGTGAAATTAAGACTCAGCTTACAGGTTTGGAAGGTCAGTTAAGAGGTCTTGAGCAGAAGTATACCACTGATAAATTATTTGACCAGCAAGCTAAAGTGTACGCTTATGATAATGAGTTCCCCGTTTGGCTGTATCAATATCAAGATGCATTGCTCAGTTATAGAGGTGCAGATGGAAAACAATACAATACACTAACTGAGTTGATAAATTCATTTGGCAGCATTGATAAAGCAATTAAAAAAAATCCTGGTTTAAAAGGTTCCCTTGAACTCTTGTATGATACTGACAGTGAGGCGACTGCAATCACTAATCTGGCAGACTTAAAATTGAACTGGTTTACGACGAAGGGAATAATTCAATTATGTGGAAATGCCAATAATATTGCCGGAGACGTATTCGCCGTCAGAGATACATGCAATGCAACTTCACTGGATATGTACAGTCTAAATTTAATTCTCGAAAAACAAGTTGAATATGCTTATAATGATATAAATAAAGTTTATGCAATGGATGCGCGCCAAGATAAAAAAGCGCTTACCAAGATTCCAGCTACAGACTTTATTAACTGGACAAATAATGTTGAATCAATGGCACCTAGTAAAGCTTTTGTTAGTCATGTTGAATCTGATGAGCCAGTTTACTCTTTGGTAAATAATCTGCAAGCTAAGGATAAAGGGTTTAAGGTAACTGGTTGGTATCCTGAAGCAGATAAGCGTTATGTAGAGGTAAACTATACTCTTGGTGCGAATGTGATTAAATCTAAATATGCCTATCAACACCCAACCCGTGATGGCGAAATGATTAGTTATGCCAGTAATGCGGACATAGATATCAATGTCGCAAATGTAATGGGTGTTCCTGTCCCTGAGCGCTTCTTTAATGGCGGTGGTGGTAATAATTATGGTTATTCTCCAGCTTTCCCATGGGCAGCAGCAAGTATGCTGGCTTATGTTGAATCTGATAAAATGAATGATGGTTGGCATTGGTATGATTGGTTTAATACAACGGCGAAATTCAAAATGCCTGCAAATGTTGAGTTACATGCATATGGATTTGGCGACCATGTGGCTAGTTTTAGTGGTTCACCGATATATAGCAATACTGGATATACTGAAAACTACACTTATGCTGGCGGAACATATACAAGAAAAATATTTACAACGTCACCAGATGGATCTTATTTAGTAGATTATTATGGTGCAGATTACTTTAGAATTAATAGCGGAGAGTATTTTACTTTTATGCGCTATACGGATGGTGCTAATTCTTATGTTTGGGCAATGCGTACATGGCTTGAGAAAGGAATGTATTCTCTAACATTGCATGCTACTCCGCAATGTATGACTAATGATTGTTTAGCAATCGATACAGGAGCTACACTTGATAAAGTTAAATTTGGGAATGTCGGTCCAAGGATCGAATGGAAAAAAGATCAGCCTGATCAAGGAAATAACGCAACCTACACCATGTCGGTAATAAACTAGTAATTTATTTTTAATTTACAATCAGTTGGATAGGTAATGTTTTTCTACTGTGCAGTGGCATAGCTACCACTGTTTCATTAATGTAAACCAGTCTAATAATTTATGAGGGTCCATTAGATCATATGGTATATACATTACAAGAAAATAAATAGTAGTTTGTTCCATTTTTTAGACCACGCCTTAGTGCGTGGTTTTATTTTAGCGTTTGCGTGTCATACTTCCAATGGCAAATAAGCATAATATAACAACTGAAGCAATGGTGAAGTTGGATAAGACACTATTTGGAATTTGTGTATTTTGCATGATTACCAAATTCAAAGTATTAAATAAAAAATAAAATAGAATTGTTCCGATACCACTTCCCCAAATTAGTGAGAAGATGTTTAGCTTCAGATCATGAATCTTATAATGTACTAACTGATTAATGGCTTTGATGATTAGATTAAATAGTATCGTCATTAAGAAAAATGCTGCGATTACAGCGTAACTACCGCTAGGCATTAAATCCACCACAAAATCAAATAGAATAAAAGCTATGAGAATAATAGGGAGAAGTATTCGCTTGTTTATTTGATTAATAAATGCACCATACCAATAAATAATTAATAAAGCCATCAAGTTATTGGCTAAATTCATAATACTACTTGATCTAGTGCTCCAACCATAATAAATATAAGATTGTTCTGGAGTATTAGCGTACCATTCAACCATAAATCCACCAACTGCCAAATTGGCTATTAAGCGCATAACTTGGCTTTTCCAAGAGTCTTTCAAAGATTTCATGATATAGCTTAAGCGTTTAACATCATAAGGATTAATTTTTAAATTAAATTGCCGGCTCAATACAATATAGATCACACCTAAAATAGACAAGGGTAAAAATGCAAAAAAAATTCTAAGGTCTAAATCAACAAAATAATTAGTTGCATCATGGATTGCTTTAGCCAAAATGATGCTAACACCAATCATCGCAAAGAAAATATTAGCAAAGGTACGATATTGACCTTTGGAGCGAATAATATTTAATAAGCAGAAGATGGATAATAACTGCTCATAAGCATGTAGGAAAAAAAACACCATGATTAATAAAATAAATAGACTAAAGCGCAGAGTAAATATTGGTGGGGTCAGTAAAATTAGCATAAAGAAAAAGGCGCATAGTGTAGTTGCGGAGTAAATAATATGTTGAGACTTATATTGTAATAGTTTGTTAATTAATTTGTATTTTGCGGCAAATAAAACGGTGAAATTACTCACTAAATAAGCGATTCCAAATAATAACTCAAAGTAAACCATTGCTGGGTATTTATCTTCGGTGCAAAAAATAGTTAAGGCCAATCGGCGTTGATTAAATAAAATTAATAATAAACCAGTGTATTCGATCATTAATCCAAACAGCAACACGATTAGGCGCTGCTTGTTTTTAGTTGAGATATTCGGGATTAGTAGTTGATGGTACATAAAAGTATTCGTGCTGACTTTCTGAAATTAGGGAGCAAATATAAGTTTTACTAGAGTGCAATTGTATATTGTAGCATGGTGGTTAAGTCTCATTGATGGTGTTTTTGAACTTGGTTTAAAGAAAAAGATCGCAAGAGGTTGAGTTGTTTAGCGGAAGTTGCTAACTGAATGGTGTAATTATGTCAATAGACAAAATCATCTCTTGCGTAGATTAAGTTTTGTTGTTACAATTGATTAACTTGGCGATTCTTTGGATAATTTATCGATAAATTTGATTATGGAATAAATAATTCTTAAATCGGTGCAGGTTATTAAATGAAGGTGATCAAATACACTTGATTCGGACGCCGGTATTGTTGTACATTGTATATAATAAATGGTGGTAGTTAAGTTGTATTAATAGCTTGTGGGTCATTGTTATTTTATTAAAAAGGGAATTGATCATGAAAACAATTATTGTCACGCTTTTATCTCTTACGGTTAGTTGTGCTTTTGCCGATCAAATGGTTAATTTAGCTCAGGAAAAAATCATGTGTGATAAATATCAGGTGAAATCCTCTTCAACAATTGAGGATATTATCAAATATTGTAAACCATATGATACTGATCATGATAATCATGGTGGAAAAATTGAAACTGAGCTAGAGTTTTATGCCACAGCTCCACATCATTATGATATGAAATGTAATTTCATTGACAATAAATTAGATTATTGCAAAATTGATGATTGAATGATTGTGTGCGTCTTGGCAGAGTGTTTATGTTATGCTTATCAGCTTTGTTGATATCAGCTTAAATGTGTTTGCTATAACTTCATAACGTAGTATTCTTAGTGTTAATAGCCACGTGAAATAAGTAACTTTGCTTAATTTTCAAGTGGCTATTTTTTTGCTCAAATAAACTTCTCACATATTGTTATAATCTTGCTGTTTATTTATTAACAGAATTAACCAGCAAAATTGTTAATGTTACATATTGGTTGGGCATTAGTTTAAACTTAGCTCGTTTATGATCGTATTTTAATTAGTTAACGTATTTATTGGGGATTATTAAATTGAATCAAACTCAAAAGCGGTTATCATTATTTGTATGGATATTGCTAATCATTAGTGTTGTTGGATTAATTTATTCATTGGTTAGAGCGAAGAACTTTAATAATGAAAATATGTTGCAAATTAAAGCTCAACAAAGTGAGTTGTTGGCAATCACGAGTGCGTCCGTCGATCAAAAAATTGGTGCAATTTCACAGCAAATGAATGAATATGCGGAACAAATTAGTTCCAATAATATTCGAGCTGAGCACTTAGGCTCTATCATTAATCGTGATTTGCGGGTAAACTATGGCAATGTTTTAAGTGTTGGCGTTATTTTCTTTGATCACGATAAAAAAATAAAGTCACAACGCCTATATTGGAAATTCCAGAACTATCATTTAATTAACGCTCATTATAGCAAAGCAGCAGGTGATGAAGAGCGCTGGTTAGATAAATCACTGAATCAAGCGCAGCGCTGGACGAGACCGTACTATGATACGAGTCTAAAACAATATATTATTAGTTATATTACGACTTTATATAATCCACATACTCATCAAGCCGAGGGACTAGTGGTTTTGGATTTAGATTTAAAAAGTGTGGTAAATTTAGTTGCACAAAACATTGGTGAGAAATTTACGACCATCGTGACAGATGATGGTTATTATATTTATAATTCTGACCCACAGAAAATTGTAACGCGGGCTAATTTAGCTGAAAGTAAAGATAGTAACAGTCGCATTGATCAGCAAGTTTTTAACTACAATAAGATAAAGCCATGTTTTGTACTTTGCCACAACGTAGTAGTGCACGATCAAAATACCTATGTAATTTATCAGCAACTAAAAAATGTCAATTGGTTGATGTTTGCTAAATTCACGCCACAAGAGTTAGATTCCCTGAGCCGTACCACCGATAATTCTAATCTAATGCTTAGAATTGCTTGCGTAACTTTAATCATAATTTGCATTGGATTATTATTCATAATTTGGCGAATGAAGCGTAAAAATCAATATCGCTTATGGTGGATAGCAACGGTATTTATTTCGGTGAGCTTTTCAATCGCAATAATTTACACGTGGAATGTTTCTAGAAGTCTTTATTTTGTTGATGATTCAAAAGCGATTACTTCTGATCATGTAATGCAAACGTTTATTCAGCAATATCAGCATGAAGCTACTTTGAAAAAGGTTGGCAAAATTACGGAGGTTCCGACTGCTATTGTGATTGATACCATAGAATTTTTAACCGCCTATAACTTGCAGCTAACTGGTACCATTATGCAAAGTTATCCTAAAGAGTCTGGGATTGAGTATGGCATGAAATTCAATAATGCTTCTGATAGTAAAATTAGCCTTATTTCAGATAGCTATACCAATAACGCTCATTTGTTAATTTGGTCATTTCAAACCAAAATTCGTGAAAACTTTGATTATAAGGATTTTCCATTCAATCATGGCAAAATTTGGTTGTCAATTAGCCCATTAAATAGTAGTCAGACGGTAATTTTTACGCCGAATTTTACGTACTATAATGGTTTGAGTGACATTAATGCAAATTATGGAGTTAATCCGAATATTATTATTCCTGGTTGGCTAGTTAAAGGTAGTTTTTTTAATTTTACTACCGATAGTTCACGCATGTTAGATGAAATTGATTCCTATGCCACGGTGCGCTTACCAGCACTAACCTTTAATATGATCGTAAACTCTACTATTAGCGATGCAGTTATCACTACTATTACGCCACCAATCGTAATTATTTTAATTTTATTCATGGTTTTGTTAACCATCAGTCGGCATGGAAATAAATTTATTGAATTTAAGATTGCTTCAATAATTGGTGCGTGTAGTGGGATATTATTCACGATTGTATTTACGCACGTTAGTTTGCGCAATAAACTCACTTCTGAAATTATGTATATTGAGTACATTTATCTGTTGATGTATATTGTTGTGATTATGATTCCGGTTAACGCCTTTTTGTTTGCAACCACTAAGTCGCGGCTAATTCATTATGGAAATAACCTAATTTTTAAAATATTATTTTTGTTGTTAATAACTGGATTTATTTTTGTGATGACCTTGTTAAGCTTTTCTTAATTTTTGAAGTGGCGTAGGACAATAAAGAGACAAAAATGTTTAGACAATAAAAAATGTAATTTTATATTTTGATAATAATTCAGGAGAAACTACTCTGACGGTTAAATTAAATGATTATGATTTAAGTTAAGGTAAACCTGTTGTAATTAAGTGATTTATATTTAAGAATAAGTTTTATCTTGTTGAAATTGTATTGATACATACCGCAATATTTTGTTATTGCGGTATTTTATTGCTTTATTTAGGCATGTTAATGTTGTTAATTGGCTGCAAAGATGAAGAATAAATAAGCTTATTAGTCGGTTATGCATTTAAGTTAGCTGGAAAAATATTCTTAAAAAGTCTTGCTGACACTGTTAGTCATGTGTTATAGTCTGCCCCTGACTTAATCTAAATCAGTAAAATTAGTGCTCAAAAGCAATGTATTTGAACTTAAAGTGTAATTATTATTAAGCGGTCAGCGGCTTAAATTGAATGGGGTGTATTTGGACTATTCAAGACTAAGCTTTTGACCGATTAATATTCTGCAGGCTTTAGCGTTTAAATCTGTTTAGCTACGAATGTGTTGTAGATAAAACTAAGAGACTAGTTTTGAACTGTAGCTATCAATGGTGATTAGCTACATTATTAAACGTTATTGAAATGAGAAATTATAATGAAAAAATTATTAAAAAAATTAACTTCAAGCTTAAAACCAATGGGCAGTTTTTATGTAAACTTACTCGCAGATTCTGGTTATGTTCATGTTACAAAAGATCGCGCGATTAGCAAACGCTAATTTTACTCGAGTTTACTTAATGGTATAGGACTGAGTTCTATACCATTTTTATTTGATAAATGCAAAAGCTTGTGGTATAATTACCAACTCAAAAAATTTAATAATCCACGGGAAGCAAGTGCAAATAGCCTAAGTGTCTGTTTGGGCGAGCGTTATACCCATTTTAAAGGTCTCGATAAATGGCAAAAAAAGTCATTGGCTTCATTAAGCTACAAGTCGGTGCTGGTAAAGCAAATCCATCACCTCCAATTGGTCCAGCTCTAGGACAACGTGGTCTAAACATCATGGAATTCTGTAAAGCATTTAATGCAAAAACTCAATCAATGGAACCTGGTTTACCAATTCCTGTTGTAATTACAGCATTCTCAGACAAAAGTTTCACGTTTGTAATGAAAACTCCTCCTGCGTCAATTTTATTGAAAAAAGCAGCGGGAATTAAGAGCGGAAGCGCTCGTCCAAATGCGGATAAAGTTGGTAAAATTAGCCGTGCGCAAATTGAAGAAATTGCTAAAGCTAAAGAACCTGATTTAACAGGTGCTAATTTAGATGCTATGGTACGTACTATTGCAGGTTCTGCACGTAGTATGGGTTTAGAAGTTGAGGGAGTTAAGTAATGGCTAAGTTGACAAAAAAACAAAAGGCTGTAGCTAGCTTTGACGCTACTAAATTATTTGCAGCAGATGAAGCAATTGCAATGGTTAAAGCCGCTGCGACTGCAAAATTTGATGAATCAATTGATGTATCTTTCAATCTAGGTGTTGATCCACGTAAAAGTGATCAAATGATCCGTGGTTCGATTGTATTGCCAAACGGTACTGGTAAAACAGTGCGCGTTGCGGTTTTCGCGCAAGGTCCTCAAGCTGAAGCAGCTAAAGCGGCTGGTGCAGATATCGTTGGTTTAGAAGAATTAGCTGACCAAGTTAAAAAAGGTAATTTGAATTTTGATCTAGTTATTGCTACTCCTGATACGATGCGTATTGTGGGTACACTTGGTCAAATTTTAGGCCCACGTGGTTTAATGCCAAATCCTAAAGTTGGTACTGTTACAGCGGATGTGACTACAGCGGTTAAAAACGCTAAAGCTGGTCAAGTTCAATATCGTACTGACAAGAATGGTATTATCCATTCAACTATTGGTCGTGCATCATTCGCGGCTGATAAATTGCAAGAAAACATGGCAGCTTTGGCAGATGTTTTGCAAAAAGCAAAACCTGCTGCAGCTAAAGGTCAATACATGAAACGCGTTACCGTGTCTAGCACAATGGGTATCGGTGTTAAAGTTGAGATTGCTACTATTGCAAAATAAATGAATATGACAGTAATTAAGTTTACTGTCTTATGCGTACTTAAGAGTGATAACTTATTTACGTGAAGAGGGGGTAAGACGCAAGTCTTATCATTATCAAAGACCGTGGGAGTTGCTTTGATTATTAATCAAGGTGCTTAATTGTTGTAAAGACATCCTGCGCAGATAGTGGCAATCTCGAAAAAAGATTAAAGTTATGTTAAATAATTTGACTCAGTAAATCGAATTGGAACCACTAATAAGTTTAGGAGTTGAGCTTTGAGTTTAAACTTACAAAACAAAAAAGCCGTTGTTGCTCAAGTCTCTGAAACGCTTAGTACTGCTCAAACAATTGTAATCGCAGAATATGCGGGTGTAACTGTTGAGTCTATGACTGTGATTCGTGCGCAAGCACGTAAAGCAAATGTATTTTTACACGTAGTAAAAAACACATTGGCTCGAATTGCAACTGAAGGTACTAAATTTGCTCCGTTGGCAGACCAAATGGTTGGCCAATTGATCTACGCTGTTTCAGACGATCCAATTGCTGCAGCAAAAATCATCAGTGATTTTGTAAAAGCAAATAGCAAAGTTAAAATCGTTGCTGGTATGTATAATGACCAAATGCTTGATGCCGCTGGCGTTAGACAATTGGCTGCTATGCCTAGCCGTGATGAATTATTGGCTATGGCTATGGGCGTTATGCAACAAGTACCTGCTGGTTTTGTTCGTGTTGTTGCTGCACTTAGAGATAAAAAAGAGCAAGAAGCTGCTTAATTAATAAGTTTTTATAACTTGTTGATTGGTTAAATTATTAATTTTTAAAAGATTTATTAGGAGTCTCAAATGGCTATTTCTAAAGTAGAAATCATTGAAGCTATTGGTCAAATGACCGTTATGGAATTATCAGAATTCGTTAAAGAAATGGAAACAACTTTCGGTGTTTCTGCTGCTGCTGCTGTTGCTGCTGGCCCTGCTGCCGCTGCTGCGGTTGTAGAAGAAAAAACTGAATTCGACGTAATCTTAACTGGTTTCGGCGCAAACAAAGTTGCTGCAATTAAAGTAGTTCGCGAAATTACTGGTTTAGGTCTTGCTGAAGCTAAAGGCTTAGTAGAAGCTGCACCTAAAGCGGTTAAAGAAGGCATTTCTAAAGCTGATGCTGAAGCATTGGTTAAGAAAATTGTTGAAGCCGGCGCTACTGCTGAAATGAAATAATTGATTTAATTAATCAAAAAATTCATACTTAAGAGGTGACAATAGCGTTACCTCTTTTGCCGTATTTGAATAATTGGCTCACCTAAAGTAAACTAAAATAATTATTGGTTGACTCTAAGTAGTTATTTTTGTTCTCTTTTTCCTTCACCCTTAGACTTCGGAGCTTTACATATGAGCTATTCTTTCACAGAAAAAAAACGTATCCGTAAAAGCTTTGCCAAGCAACCTGCTTCATTAAAGGTTCCTTACCTTTTGGCAATGCAAAAGAATTCTTATGAAGAATTTTTACAGAACAGCGTTACCTCAGCTATGCGGAAAAATATTGGTTTGCAAAAAGCCTTTGCTGATATTTTCCCAATTATTTCCAACAACGGTTCAACACGCTTAGATTTTATTAGTTATAGTTTAAATAGTCCTCTGTTTGACGTTCGTGAATGCTTATTACGCGGTGTGTCATATGCCGGGAAATTGCATGCTAAGATTCGTTTGACGGTTTTTGATCGTGAGACTGACTTTAAAACTATTTTACATAGTAAAGAAGAAGAAGTGTATATGGGCGAAATTCCGTTTATGACGGATACTGCTTCATTCATTATCAATGGTAATGAACGGGTAGTGGTTGCTCAGTTACATCGTTCACCTGGTGCATATTTTGAACATGACCATGGTAAAAATCATTCAGCGAACAAATTATTGTATTCTGCACGGATTATTCCGTACCGCGGTAGCTGGTTAGATATGGAATTTGATGCTAAAGATTTAGTCTTCTTCCGTATCGATAAACGCCGTAAAATGATGATTACATTATTATTAAAAGCGATTGGCTATACGCGCGATGATATCATGGATGCTTTCTATGATAAAGATACTTATAGCTTGCGTCGTGGACGAATTTATAAGCAAATTATCGCTGAGCGCCTAAAAGGCGAAACTTCACGGGTTGATATTATCGATAATGAAGGCAAATTAATTGTTGCCAAAGATAAAAAAATCACAACTAAACATATTAGAGACATTGAGAAAGCTGGATTATCAGAAATTGAAGTTCCAGCGGATGATCTTGATGGTCGAATACTTGGTATGGATGTTGTTGATTTAGAAACTGGCGAAATTAAACTTAAGTCAAATACTATTTTAGATTCTGTTTCTACAAATGCAAATCGAAAATATGTAGATGATGACTTATTACGTTTGGTAGCATCATTTGCACCTGATCATGATGATACAACTAATAATGATACAGGGCATGGCTTTTATACAGTTGTTAGAATTGATAAAGTTGATAATAATTTTAGAGGCTTTAGATATTTATGTGATAGCCCTGAACTACTGATGAAAAAGCTACAGTATAAGAAAGATTATGCTGACAGCAAGTTTTTTTATGTTCGCACAAATGAATGGAAAGAACTTTGTGTCATAAGTCCAGATGGTGAGTACATTGAGTTATTAAAAAACTTCTTTGGTAATGCAAAGAAAATTTCAGACGGAAGCGGTACTTCTATATATTCAATATTGGATATGAATATTGAAATTCAAACATTATACGTAAATGATTTAGAGCATGGTTCTTACATCGCAGATACATTGCGTGATGAAGAAGCCTCAAAAGAAACCGCCGAAAATCAAACCGAAGCGATTCATCAAATTTACAAAATGATGCGTCCAGGTGAACCGTATTCTGAAGAAATTGCGAATACTGTATTTACGCGGACTTTCTTTAACCCTGAAACTTATGATTTATCCCAAGTTGGACGGTTTAAATTTAATTCACGGACTTACTTGAATGAAAAAGATCCTAAGACTCCACACTGGTACAAACGTTTATTAACCGAAATTGAACAACCTGAAAATGATGTAATTTTATTACGTCGTCAAGATATCTTATTGTCATTAGCTATTTTGCTTGAGCTACGCAACGGTCGTGGCGTGATTGATGATATTGATCATTTAGGTAATCGTCGGATTCGTGGCGTTGGTGAATTGGTTGAAAATCAATTCCGTGCAGGTTTAGCTAGAATTGATAAAGCGGTTAAAGATAAATTAACTCAACCGTTAGAAGAAAAAGATTTATTACCAAATAAATTAATTAGTGCGAAGCCAATTACTTCAAGCTTAAAAGATTTCTTCTCAACCAGTCAATTATCACAATTTATGGATCATACCAATCCATTATCTGAAATTACGCACAAACGTCGTATTTCAGCTCTTGGTCCTGGTGGTTTAACTCGTGATCGTGCTGGTTTTGAAGTACGTGACGTTCACGTGACGCATTATGGACGTTTGTGTCCAATTGAAACACCTGAGGGTCAAAATATTGGTTTGATTAACTCATTGTCGGTGTATGCGCGTCCGAATGAACACGGTTTCTTAGAAACACCATATCGTAAAGTTGTGACTGAACTAATTATTAGTAAAGATGACCAAGCTAATATTAAAAAACTTGAGTCGGATATTAAAGAACTTGAGTCGGAGATTGAGCAGCTATCAAAAGAGCAGCATAATGATAGTGATGAGATAGCTAAAAATAATTTAGAGGCGTGTGGACGATACTGTGATGAGGCTAAAACAGCATTTAAAGAAAAGCGTTTGTACCAATGGCTTGATGCTAACGTTAAAGCTAAAGTAGATAATAAATCAAATCTAAACGCTAAAATTGATAATATTAAGCTTAACCCAAAGGTTAAAATTAAAAAAGTTACTGATACGATGCAATATCTATCAGCAATTGATGAAGATAAGATCGTGATTGCTCAAGCTAATGCGACGTTGAATGCCGATGGTAGTTTTGCCGATGAATTAGTTTTTGCGCGTAAAAAAGGTGAGACAACTCTAGTTGCACGTGATGAAATTGATTATATGGATGTGGCAACCAATCAAGTGGTGTCGGTAGCAGCTTCGTTAATTCCTTTCTTGGAACACGATGATGCCAATCGCGCATTGATGGGTTCAAATATGCAACGTCAAGGTGTGCCGTGTGTTCGTGCCAATAAGCCATTAGTTGGAACAGGCATGGAACGCGTTGCGGCAATTGATTCAGGTACTTTAATCACGGCAAAACGTGGTGGGGTAATTGATTACGTTGATGGTAATCGGATTATCATTAAAGTTAATGAAGGTGAAATTGCTGGGAATGACTTGGGGATTGATATTTATAATTTGATTAAATATCAACGTTCAAATCAAAATACTTGCGTGAATCAAAAACCAATTGTTAAAGCTGGTGACATCATCGCTAAAGACGATGTGATTGCCGATGGTTCTGCAACCGATAAAGGTGAATTAGCCGTTGGTCAGAACGTATTAGTAGCGTTCATGCCATGGAATGGTTATAACTTTGAGGATTCGATTCTCGTATCAGAGAATCTAGTTGCGCGCGATGTTTACACTTCGGTGCATATTGAAGAATTATCAGTAGTATCGCGTGAAACCAAGCAAGGTGATGAAGAAATTACCCGTGACATTCCAAATTTATCGCAAAATCAATTAGCGCGTTTGGATGAAAGTGGGATTATTCACATTGGTGCGGAAGTTAATCCAGGTGATGTTTTAGTCGGTAAAGTAACTCCTAAAGGCGAAATTCAATTAACGCCTGAAGAAAAATTACTCCGTGCAATCTTTGGTGAAAAAGCTTCGGATGTTAAAGATACTTCGTTACGTGTGCCAATTGGTATCAATGGTACGGTAATTGATGTACAAGTCTTTAATCGTGATGGTAGTAAACATGATCAACGTTCATTAGAAAATATTGAAGTTGAATTAAGTCGCTTACGTCAAGATATTAAAGATCAAATGAAGATTATTGAAGAAGATGCTGCAGAACGTTTCAAATCAACCCTAATTGGTCAAGAATTCAAAATTGCCAAAAAAGGTAAAATTACTGCCGAAATGTTGGATACATATAAATCTAAACGTGAATGGTTAGCTTTAGACGTTAAAGATGAAAATGTTAACGAACAATTGACGATGATTTGCAAAGCCATTGATGAGAAAAAAGTTGAGTTAGAAACTCGCTTCAATGTGCAAAAAGATAAATTGTACCAAGGTGTTGATTTGCCAAATGGCGTGATCAAAATGGTTAAAGTATTTGTGGCGGTTAAACGTCGCTTACAACCTGGGGACAAAATGGCTGGTCGTCATGGTAATAAAGGTGTGGTATCTAAAGTATTGCCGGTTGAAGATATGCCGTATATGCAAAATGGACGCACCGTTGATATCGTGTTGAATCCATTAGGGGTTCCATCGCGGATGAATATCGGACAAATTTTGGAAGTCCATCTTGGTTTTGCCGCTAAAGGTTTGGGTGATAAAATTGACCGTATGATGCGTGAACAACGCAATATGGCGGAAGTTAAACAATTTATCAATCAAATTTACACTTCATCGGGTAAACCTGAAGATGTTAATGTCTTAACCGATGTTGAATTTGTCGAATTAGCTAATAACTTGCGTGAAGGTGTGCCATTTGCAACGCCTGTCTTTGATGGTGCTAAAGAATCAGAAATTAAAGACATGTTGAAATTAGCCGATTTACCAGAATCAGGTCAAGTGACTTTGTATGATGGCCGAACTGGTTTAGCTTTTGATCGTTCAGTTACGATTGGCTATATGTATGTTCTGCGTTTACATCATTTGGTTGATGAAAAAGTTCATGCACGTTCAACTGGTCCATACTCATTAGTAACCCAACAACCACTTGGCGGTAAAGCGCAATTTGGTGGACAACGGTTCGGTGAGATGGAGGTTTGGGCACTTGAAGCTTATGGTGCTGCGTATATCTTGCAAGAAATGTTAACTGTTAAGTCAGATGACGTTGAAGGGCGTACCGAAATGTATGAACGCTTGCTTGAGGGAGATCATCGGATTTCCGCGCAAATGCCTGAGGCGTTCCGCGTGTTAACTCGCGAGGTTCGTGCGCTTGGCTTGGATATGGAATTAGAAGATTAGTTCTCAGTAAATTCAAATTTAGCTCCAGTTTTATAACTGGGGCTAACTCGACATTACTGATGTGGTTGTCTAAATAATTAGCACAGCCCAAAGATAAAATTTTTGGAGTAGAGACTATGTTTAAAAATCTCTTTAATCAGAGTAAAAACGGCAATGAACAATATGGTAGCCATATTCGGATTGGTTTAGCCTCGCCTGATAAAATTCGCTCATGGTCATATGGTGAAATTAAAAAGCCTGAAACCATTAACTATCGTACTTTACGTCCAGAGCGCGATGGATTATTTTGCGCACGAATTTTTGGCCCAGTTAAAGATTATGAATGTTTATGCGGTAAATATAAACGCATTAAACACCGCGGTGTAGTTTGTGAAAAATGTGGCGTTGAAGTAACTTTATCCAAAGTTCGTCGTGAACGGATGGGGCATATTGAATTAGCCTCACCAGTTGCCCATATTTGGTTCTTGAAATCATTACCATCGCGGATGGGGATGGTTTTGGATATGCCATTACGTGACATTGAACATGTATTGTATTTTGAAGCATACGCGGTAATTGAAGTATTGGATCGAGTTGATCCACCGATGCATCCTAAAGATGGTAAAACACCATTAAAACAAGGGGATATTTTATCGCCTGAACAATATAATTTTATCGTAGAAAATGATGAAGGCGATAAAGTTGATGTTGGGATCGGTGCTGAAGCTGTTCGTAAGATGTTACAAGCAATTGATATTGAAGGTGAAGTTGTTACTATTAAAGAAGAAATGGCAACGACAAAATCTGAAACTAATTTGAAAAAATTGGCTAAACGGTTAAAAGTAATTGAAGGTTTCAAACGTTCAGAAATGAAACCTGAGTGGATGATTATGGATGCAATTCCAGTTCTTCCGCCTGAATTACGTCCATTGGTTGCTTTGGACGGTGGTCGTTTTGCAACTTCAGATTTAAATGATTTATACCGCCGTGTAATTAATCGTAATAATCGGTTACGTAAATTGATTCAACTACGTGCGCCTGAGATTATCTTGCGTAATGAACGTCGGATGTTACAAGAAGCAGTTGATTCATTATTTGATAATGGTAAACGCGGTAAAGTGATTACTGGTGCTAACAAACGTCCATTAAAATCTTTAGCTGAAATGATTAAAGGTAAATCTGGTCGTTTCCGTCAAAATTTATTGGGTAAACGGGTGGATTACTCTGGTCGTTCAGTAATTACGGTTGGACCTACTTTACGTTTATACCAATGTGGTTTGCCAAAAATTATGGCATTGGAATTATTTAAACCTTTTGTATATCATAAATTACAATTGTTGGGCATGGCTTCATCAATTAAATATGCAAAACGCATGGTTGAGCAAGAAAATCCATTAGTTTGGGATGTCTTGGAGGATGTAATTCGTGAGCATCCAGTGTTATTAAATCGTGCACCAACATTACATAGATTAGGTATTCAAGCCTTTGAACCAATCTTAATTGAAGGTAAAGCGATTCAATTACATCCATTAGTTTGTTCTGCATTCAATGCCGATTTCGATGGAGATCAAATGGCAGTGCACGTTCCATTGAGTTTAGAAGCTCAAATGGAAGCGCGTACATTGATGTTAGCTTCAAACAATGTATTGTCACCAGCACATGGTGAGCCAATTATTGTACCGTCACAAGATATTATCTTGGGTCTGTACTATATGACTCGTGAAAAAATTAATGATAAAGGTGAGGGCGCAATTTTTGCTAACTTTAAAGAGTTAGAGCGTGCCTATCAAACTGGTCAAGTTGGTTTACATGCAATTGTCACAGTGCGCTTACAAGAATATTACAAAGATGGTAATGGCGAATTTATGAGCCATACCCTACGTCGTACAACCACTGTTGGACGTGCTATTCTTGCGCAAATTTTGCCAAAAGGTTTGGATTTTGAATTAATTAATAAACCACTTAAGAAAAAAGAAGTTGCTAAATTAATTAATGCTTCATTCCGTAAATGTGGAATTAAAGATACGGTGGTTTTAGCCGATAAATTAATGTACACTGGATTCCAGTATTCAACTCGTGGTGGTATTTCAGTATGTGTGAATGATATGTATGTTCCACCTGCAAAATACACTAAAGTTGAAAATGCACAAAAAGAAGTTGATGCTATTACTCAGCAATATAACGAAGGTTTGGTAACTCAAGGTGAACGTTATAATAAAGTAATTGATATCTGGGGTCGTTGTGGTGATGATATCGCTAAAACTTTGATGAGTGAATTATCAAAAGAAAAAGTAATTGACCGCAATGGTGACGAAGTTGAACAAGATTCATTTAATTCAATTTACATGATGGCGGACTCTGGTGCACGGGGATCAATTGCTCAGATTAAACAGTTATCAGGTATGCGTGGTTTGATGGCTAAACCATCTGGTGAAATTATGGAAACGCCAATTACAGCGAATTTCCGTGAAGGTCTAACTGTATCACAGTACTTCATTTCAACCCATGGAGCACGTAAAGGTTTATCAGATACGGCATTGAAAACAGCTAACTCGGGTTATTTAACGCGTCGTTTAGTTGATGTGACACAAGATTTGGTGATTATTGAAGATGATTGTCAGACTACCAATGGTGTGGTAATGCGTTCAATTATTCAAGGTGGTGATGTAATTGAATCATTGCGTGATCGTATTTTGGGTCGCGTTGTAGCTGAAGATGTAGTTGACCCAGATAATCATGTGATTGTGGTTGAAGCTGGTCGCTTGATTGATGAAGATTTGGTTGATATTATTGAAAAAACTAATATTGACGAAGTTAAAGTTCGGACACCATTAACTTGTGAAACACGCTATGGTTTGTGTGCACAATGTTATGGTCGTGATTTGGCACGCGGTTATCGTGTCAATGTGGGTGAGGCAGTTGGTATTGTGGCAGCACAGTCAATTGGTGAGCCTGGTACACAGTTAACTATGCGTACTTTCCATATTGGGGGTGCAGCATCGCGGGCGGCGGCAGTTAGCCAAGTTGAAGCTAAATCTTCAGGTGTGGTTGGTTATAAAGAATTACGCTATGTGACTAAACCGAATGGCGAGAAAATTATTGTTTCACGCTCGGCTGAATTAGTTATCTTAGATCAACATCACCGTGAACGTGAACAACATAAGATTCCATACGGTTCGACTTTACATATTGCACCAGATGAAAAAATTGAAGCAGGTAAAAAATTAGCTAGTTGGGATCCACATTCTCGCCCAGTAATTTCTGAACATGCGGGTATTATTCAACTTGAAAACGTGGATGAAGGTTTAACAGTAGTTAAAGAAACCGATGACGTAACTGGTTTAACTGCGCTTAAAGTAATTGATCCATCTAAAGTTAAAGGTTCAAAAACTAAAGATAAGAACATTCGTCCGATTGCGCGTTTATATGACGAAAATGGTCAAGAAATCAAGATCTTTGGCACCGATGCCCCTGTGATTATTTCTTTCCAAATTGGTGATATTATTGCGGTGCGTGACGGTCAAACCGTTAGTGCTGGTGATGTCTTGGCGAAAAAACCACAAGAATCAATGAAAACTCGCGATATTACTGGTGGTTTACCACGGGTTGCTGAGTTATTTGAAGCGCGGATTCCAAAAGCTGCTGGTATGTTAGCACCGTTATCGGGTACGATTAGCTTCTTGAAGGAAACTAAAGGTAAGCATAAAGTTAAGATTATTGCGGTGAGTGGTGAAGAAGTTGATTTAGCAATTCCTAAAGATAAAAATATCTTGGTGAATGATGGTGAGTATGTGGAACGTGGACAAGCTATCGTGGATGGTCCAGTTAATCCGCATGAATTACTTGAAATGCGTGGAATTGAAGAGTTATCGAAATACATCGCGCATGAGGTGCAAGAGGTTTATCGTTTACAAGGTGTGAAAATTAGTGATAAACACATCGAGACGGTTGTGCGCCAAATGTTACGTCGGATTGTAATTGTTAATCCTGGTGATAGTAATATCTATCTTGAGGGCGAACAAGCCGAACGTTCAGCGATTTTAGATGAAAATGATCGTTTGATTGCTGCCGGTCAAGAACCAGTTGAATATAAAAATATTCTGTTGGGTATTACACGTGCATCATTGAACACCGATTCATTTATCTCAGCTGCGTCGTTCCAAGAAACTACGCGGGTATTAACTGAATCAGCAGTAGCTGGACGGGTCGATTATTTACGTGGACTGAAAGAAAACGTAATTATGGGACGTTTAATTCCAGCTGGTACAGGTTTAGCTTATCATCGGGCTAAACATAAAAATGAAAACCCAGAGAATTACCCAGCCGAGTAATATTGGATAAAAATAAAACCCGAACTATATTAAACATAGTTCGGGTTTATGTATTTATTGGTTTAGGAGTTAGTAGATGAAATTAAAAGAAAATATAATTGCTGTGGTTGTTTTTTTAGGTTGCTTAGGAGGATTTGGATATATTTATTATAAATTTAATACTACTAATATGCATTTATTAATTTTCAGTGGTGTAGTTTTCTTTGCCAGTATTGGGGTGATTTGGGTACAGTATTCTAAGAAAAAAAATATTAATACTAAATATAAGTGGTTAGTAAATGCACCATCGATTATTACTACTATTGGGATTTGCTGTACTTTTATTGGTGTAACTATTGGTTTGATTGATTATAACCCATCGAATGCTGATAGCTTAAATAAGCTGTTGGATGGTTTGAAAGTAGCTTTTGTACCCTCGGCGTATGCAATTATTTGCTCTATAGCTTTTAAATGGTGGGCGACGGTTGAAGAACCTGATGATGATAGTGACTCACAGGTGAACGCCAGGCTCGAAACACTTGAAAAAAATCTAACAGAGCTTATCCAGAAGCATGGTGTTGCCTCATTAGGCAATCATATTGAAATACCTAATTTACCGCAAGATATAAAAGACTTTGTAAGTAATTTTGACAAAATTCAACATCCCATTAATGTTCAAATCAACATAGATGATAATCAAGGTAATGGATTAACTATTGATGATATTAATAAAATTAATAGTCTGGAGAATAAGCAAGTAACTATATCAGTAGATGGTTTTAATGAGTCATTGGAGCAGTTAAATAAAGTAAATAATAAAGAAGTGACTGTTTCAGTCAGCGGTTTAAGTGAATCACTTGCATCACTAAATCAAATAAATGATAAAGCCGTAAATGTTTCTGTCTCCGGTGTTAATGAGTCATTGGAGCAGTTAAATAAAGTCAATAATAAAGAAGTGACAGTTTCCGTGAGCGGCTTAACTGAATCACTTGCATCACTAAATCAAATAGATGATAAAACCGTAAATATTTCAGTGTCAGGTTTTAATGAGTCATTGGAGCAATTGAATCAAGTCAGCAATAAAGAAGTAACTGTTTCAGTTAGTGGTTTCAGTGAATCACTTGCATCGCTGAATCAAATAAATGATAAAACAGTACATGTTTCCATCGATGATACAGATTATAAGAAAAAAATTGAAGAGTTAAATAAAATGACTGATAAAAAAATCATTTTGCTAACTGATGACGAAGTAAATGATACTCTAAAAAAAGTATTAGAAGATAAAATAACTGGATCTACGAACCAAGCAGAATTAGATGATAAACTATCTCGATTAATAAATTCAAAAATAACTGGTAAGATTGATTTAGATGAGTTTAAAAAAGAATTTATAGGATATTTATCAAATTCACCATCTGATTATAAAAATAACTCCTATCTAAATACTATTTCCATTAAATTAGATAAGCTTATTCCTTCGCAGGTGTCATAATGGCTAAACGCATTAAAGGCGATGACTATTGGATTCCTTTGGCGGACTTGATGACTGGTTTAATGTTGATTTTTCTTTTGATTGCTGCTGCAGCTATTAGAAATAGTCATGAGACTGCAAGTGATTATGTTCATAAAAAACAAGATATATATAAATCTCTCAAGATGGAATTTAGCGAAAAAGAGTTGCATGATTGGGGCGCTGAAATTATTGAAAGTCCAACTTTATCGGTTAGGTTTAAGAACCCAGAAGTCTTATTTGCGAGTGGTAAATCTGATTTGCAACCAAAATTTGAGATTATTTTGGCTCAATTTTTCCCTCGTTACCTAAAGGTCGTTAGTAATAAAGATTATGAATCAATGGTATCTCATATGCAAATTGAGGGATATACTTCAAGTGTTTGGAGTGGTGCTGGTGATATCAATGATGCTTTCTTTAATAACATGAATTTATCACAGCAAAGGACTATTTCAACTTTGAAGTATTTATATTATTTGGATCAATCCACAGAAAGTAACTTACAGCAAGAATTGGGTTGGAGCACCGAATCGTATCATAAGTATTTACGAAATGAGGTAACTGCTAATGGCTTATCTTCATCGCATTTAATTTATAAAGATAATTGTGATATTGAGAAGAATAGCAATTGCGTTGAAGATAAACAGCGTTCTCAGCGGGTTGAGTTTACTATAATTTTCAATTCAGATCAAATTGCTAACAGCTTGGCAGGTGCAAATTAATTTGAGTAACAAGGAGTTCACTTAAATGCCAGAGTTTGACTTTACAAAAGAAGTTAGGGATTTAGCTATTCAAGATTGTGCTGACTTTAGAAATATGTTAACTAACTCGCCAAATATACTTTATGAAACCGCAGAAAGATTTAATAAATGGTATTTTTTATTACCACCATCGCTAGAAGAATTTCCTAAAGATTGCTTTGGTAATACTATTAAACATATAGTTGAGTTAACTGAAGTTATAGTTAAAAACAACCAAAAAGAAGTTGATGAAATTAAGGATGATGTGCGTAAGCATATCTGGTTGAGGTTCACAGGTGAGTTACTCGACATCAAAAAAGGATTATTACGTCTTCATCTAGTGTATATGGGTATTGATAGCCTAGACAGTTTAGATAAAGAGGATAATAATTTCCTCCATTATTTAAGTAGGAGCCCAATTGATATACAAGATATAGTTAAGGTAACGTTGCCAGATATTTATAGTATATTAGGTAATGTGGAATCAAAAATTGATGATTTATATGGTAAGCCCAATATTTATGGTGAAATACCGATATTTGCTGCAACATTAAGTGCGCAACAAAATAATGTTGAGCAGTATCTAATAGAAATGGGCGCGCGAAATGCAAATTTGGATATCAAAGAAATTAAAACAAATAATGATGACAACTTATTACATTATGCTACTTTGAGTGCTAATAAAGAGTTTGCTGGTTATGTTAAGCAGTTGGTGGGTAATGATGCTGTGCAACAGAGTGAATTTACTCGATTAGAGAATAAAGATGGGTTATCTAGCCTTGACTACTTTTATTTTATCACCCATGATGAAACTCAAGGAAAACTAAAAAGTTATGCAATAGATCCAGATACATTATTGAATAGGAGTAAACGTTTACACTATATTAGCAAAGTAGCACATCGTCTAGCTCAGTTAAAATCACCTGCTTTATTACGTTATTTTATAGAAAAGTATAAGTTAGATATTAATAACTGTAATCGTTACGATGCAAATGGATATGATAGTGGAGACACTTTATTGCATACTGCAGCATTATATGCTTCTTTGCATACAGTAGCATATTTAGTCTATCATGGTGCGAAGGTTGATAAGCACAATGGTCATGATGGTGAGAGAGTTGTTTCAGGATTATGGATGGTGCCTTTGTTCAAAAACTCTAATGGTGATCAGTGGTTTAAGCGTTATAAATCTGCAGAGTATCCACTCCATTTTGCTGCATTTTCTGGAGATAAGGAGAAGTATGAGTTTTTACTAAAGTTACCAGATAAAACTATACCCTCAGTTGATGATGAGATATTAAAGTTATATCGTTACTATGGTGGCTGTAATGAGGAAATATCAGTATGTAAGTTAGTTAGAGATACTAAGATCGCAATAGATTCCTGCTTGAATAATGAACTAATAAATAAATTTAATCCATCTCTATCAGATGTACAAATTGCTAAAATAAATAAGATTAGCGACAGAAGTAAAAAAGCGCTAGTTGTTGCATTGTTATATAGAAGTGAAACTAATAATAATTCAGTTGCGCATCTGCCATTAATGTATTTGAAATATATCATGGATATAGATATATCTAGTTATGCTGGAATAGATGTCTTTAGTTCTGATTTTTTTACAAATTTTAAAATACCAGATATTGAAGAGAAGCGAAGCCATTTTTTATGTACCGCTGTGTTAAATTATTATTATTCTATTGTTGGATTTGATTCTATAACAACGGAGCTGGTGAAGCATGTAAAGTTCTTTGATCATGGAATAGCGACTAATTGCAGGGATGTTTTTTCTGGTTATAAAGGAGGTCAATATCAGTAAGTAGCTTTTTGTATAAGGTTGTAGAAGTTTGTTTTGCTCTAAAGATCAACTATTATTTTGAATTTCACACCTGGTAAAAGCTTTCAAACTGGTATTATTGTTCAACTGTTTCAATATACCTGCTGAATATAATTTTATTGATTTATCCAACTCTTATGTATTAGTCGAATGTTAGCATGAATTGTGAGTTTCGCACTTGAATTCAGGTTATTGACGTTGTTAGATTAATAAATAAGGGTTAAGATTGTTTTTAATTATGCTATAATATCTTATCCACGAAAATTTTATTAAAGGTTATCTAAGAATGAGTAATATCGTTTATACCACTGACGCTTCGTTTGACGCAGATGTACTAAAGGCTGAACTTCCTGTATTAGTTGATTTTTGGGCTGAATGGTGTGGGCCATGTCGCATGATTGGACCAATCTTGGAAGACTTAGCTAAAGAATATGCGGGTCGGGTTAAGATTGTAAAAGTCAATGTCGATGATAGCAGCGTGTCGGCTGCAACTTATGGTGTGCGTGGCATTCCAACTTTACTTTTATTTAAAAATGGTGAGTTGGTTGAAACTAAAGTTGGCGCATTACCTAAAGGTCAATTAGCAGCTTTTATTGACAGCAATATCTAAAATAGATTAAAATGGTTACCTGAGTTAGGTAACCATTTTAACTATAATGTTATCAACCAACCTTTTTATTCCTATTTCACTTAAAGTCTATACTCAAAAGTCCCAAACAATTACCACACTAATATTTTAAGATCAACTAAAACAAAAGTGTTTAAAAATTTCTGACCAAGTGAAACTAACAACGTTCTAAACTAATATTTTATGGTGTTTTTCTATGCATTTAACCGAAATTAAAGATATTCATGTCGCGCAATTACTTGAGATGGCAGCAGGATACAATATTGAAGGCGCAAGCCGTTTACGTAAACATGATTTGATTTTTGCCATTTTGCGCAAAGTTGCCGAGCAAGGCGAGAATATTTCTGGTGGTGGTGTATTAGAAGTTTTACCCGACGGTTTTGGTTTTTTGCGTTCACCTGATACCTCATATTTAGCTAGTCACGATGATATTTATATCAGCCCAAGTCAAATCCGACGTTTTAATTTACAAACTGGTGACACAGTTGATGGTGAAATTCGGATGCCAAAAGATGGCGAAAAGTATTTTGCTTTAGTGCGAGTTGACAAAGTTAACTTAAATGCGCCTGAAGCCAATAAGCACAAAATTTTATTTGAAAATTTAACCCCGCTATTTCCCGATCAACAACTTCATCTGGAACGTGATATTAAAGGCGAAGAAAATTATACGGGACGCATTATTGATTTATTTGCCCCAATTGGTAAAGGTCAACGTGGTTTAATCGTTGCGCCACCCAAAACAGGTAAAACCGTTATGTTACAACATATTGCGCATTCAATTACCGCCAATCATCCCGAAGTTGATTTGATCGTGTTGTTAATTGATGAGCGTCCTGAGGAAGTTACCGAAATGCAACGTTCGGTTAAAGGCGAAGTAGTTGCATCAACCTTTGATGAGCCAGCAACCCGTCACGTGCAAGTTGCCGAAATGGTGATGGAAAAAGCCAAACGCTTGGTGGAAAGTAAACGCGATGTGGTGATTTTGCTAGATTCAATTACGCGTTTAGCGCGGGCTTATAACACGGTTGCGCCAGCTTCGGGTAAGATTTTAACTGGTGGTTTGGATGCTAATGCGCTACACCGTCCGAAACGTTTCTTTGGTGCCGCACGGAATATTGAAGAGGGTGGTTCATTAACCATTATTGCAACCGCACTGGTTGAAACTGGCTCGCGGATGGATGATGTGATTTATGAAGAATTCAAGGGCACGGGTAATATGGAATTACATTTAGATCGCGATATTGCGAATCGCCGAATTTACCCAGCCGTGGATATTTTAAATTCAGGCACGCGCCGTGAGGAACTCTTGTTAAGCAAAGAGCAATTGCAAAAAATGTGGGTGTTACGCAAGTATCTAGCTGAGAAACAATCGATTGAAGCGAGCGGCTTTGTGTTAGATAAAATTCGCGTTACCAAAAATAACAGTGATTTCTTCGATGCGATGACGCGCTAAAATCGAGCGCTAATTTGATGTAAATCATGACATTACTATCGTATGTTGTAATGGCACTAAGTTAAGACACCGCAACAATTAAAACAGCTAGTTATGTGATTAAACTAACGAGATGCAGAACTTCATTATAAGCGCTGGCAAAACAAAGATGATACCACTAGAGTAAAACTGTTAGTAGCATTCATTCAAAGGTATTTATGTATGCAAGTTAACACTCTGTAATACATCGTGTTTTTATTAACTTAGTGCCATTACTCTATGTTGCATTTTGATTGCTCTGTTTTATGTTGAAATGCACTCACTTGGTTAACCTATATGAGTGGTTGCAGTGTATGAATTAATTTGAATTTTTTAGATCGTTTATTGATTTTTGGTGGGTTATTTGGACAATATTAATCGCGTGTTAATCTGTTGATGGCAAATTAAGTGTAAGATACGAATATTTTACTTAGCACCTCATATGGGTTAAACAATAAAGCATCTTATGGAAAAATTATTATGGACAAAGATAAAGTATTAAAATCCTGGGAATACGAAAATAATTTCCTTGAAAATAAAATAAAAAAAGATAATTTGCATACATTGGTTGATAGCGGTGAGGTGATTCCATACTTCCAAACCATTCATTACTACACGGATAGATCTTCAGAGGTAAAAGAAATTCGTATTTGTGTTAACAATTATGGAACCAAGTTACAGGTTGCCAGAGTTTTTAATTATACAGATGAAATCTCTCGCATTCGTCATATTGAGTTTCTAGACCCTGACGGAGATAAACCAACGGTGAATGGAGTAGTTTATACAATAATACAGAACAATTATATAGAGATAAGTGCTGGGATTAGAATTGATAAAATAACTTATCGTGATAGTGTTGAACATGTTTCTTATAATGGTGCCATATATAATCTCGAACATACATATGGCTTTACTCAAATAACTGTTCAAGATGGTAGTCTTTTTGAAGGTGAGCGTAATGGTGATATTAAGGAAGCAATATCTTTAAACAATGTGCCATCTTCTTTATCACATAGTGAAGTTGTCGAAAAATTTAAAGATACAGTTGTAGCTAAGTTCATTCCGCAGATGAGCTCAATTGTTACAACAATGAAGCTTGAGCAAGATGATGTAATGAGATTACCAGAACATCAAATATCATTTATTTATGGCCCACCAGGGAGTGGAAAGACTAATATTGCACTGCATAGGGTATCATACCTAATTAATGAAGTTTATAAAGATAAAACACCGCGCATTGGTATGTTTGTATTTCAACCAGTTTTAAAAGGGTATTTATTAAAATTAGTCAATGAATTAAAATTAAGTGACATAGTAGAACTAAACTCCATTGATAAATGGATTATTGATGAGGTTACTCGCATATTGAAAAGCGTAGGAATTTATTTGAATGGTGTAGAACTTTACAAAAAACCAGTACCGAATTTACCATCAAATAGTTTGCAGTTAATCAGAAATCATATAAAAAACTTAAATAAAGATCAAAAGACGAGATTGTATAATGTTTTCTCATCAACAGATTCAAAGACTGTAAAATCTCACACTGATAACCTAATTAAATTTATTGAACAAAATGAAGTTTATATTTCAAGAGAGTTTAGTGATATTCTTTATAGTATAAGTAAGGGGAATTTTACAAAATTTGAATCTGGTTTTGATTATATGAACGATTTAGAGCGCATCCGTTTATCCACTAATAACTCAGTAGATATAGAAACAATTAAAAAATCTATAAAGTATTACCAAGAAAAATCAAATACATATAAACTAAATGCATTAATAGATTTATTTAATCAAGCTCGTGATTGGATAAATGTCATGGCTATAGAGTCAAGAGATGACATCACTATGCTTGATTATGATTTATTGCTGTACGTATATAGCTGTGAGCACGTTGATAGATCATTTGATCATATTTTTGTTGATGAGGCTCAGGATTTTAGTCTAGTTAGATTAGCAATTCTAGCAAATTATTCTAAGAACGCCATGACATTAACTGGTGATAAAGCCCAAGCAATATTTCAAGAGCAGAATGTAGATACTGATAACTCAAATCCATTAAATATTGTATATCAAAAATTAGAAACAAGCCATAGAGTTACATATCAAATAATAAGATTTGCGAATTTATTTATTAAACAAGTTCATTTAAATAATAATAAAAATTTGAAAGTTACTCGAATTTCAGAATCGCTTCCAACAGTACTTCTAAGTCGACAGAAGGATTGTATTATACCCAAAATCTTTGATTATCTCGTAAGTGTAAAAAATCAAAAAACTATAGTGCTCAGTCAGTGGAATAAGGATAAATACCCAGATGGCAATTTAACTACTCTTGGCAAGATTCAACTTATGCTTAGAAAGAGTGGATTTGTTTTTATAAACATAAATAGGAGCACTGAAAATTTAGCGACTGCTCTTACAGAGAGCTCATTGTTTTTTGGAACATATCAACAAGTTAAAGGATTAGAGTTTGACAATGTAGTAATACTTGATTTTGAAGAGAACTGTTACAGTAAAACTGCTCAAAGTATAGAGATAAAGCAAAATTTACTATATACTGTCATAACAAGAGCTAAACTCCATGTGATACTATGTTTACCAATAAGCTCAAAGATTTATAATGCTTATTTGACTAACAACAGGAGTTTATTCGAGGTCGTTACTATTTAGTGTTTGACAGAAAACCATAAATACATTGTACTGCAATGGTTTCAGCTATTTTCACTTGGCGAAGATTCTTAAGATAATTTGATGGAATTAGAGTTAGCCAAGATTAATGGCTATGTTTCTTAGTCGCATTGTTACTCAAATTTGTCAAGGTGAGTTTTTTATTTGCGATGAGGCTCTAGTTTAAACTGCTAGGGCTTTTTTATATTGTATGGGGGTAAAATGTTAGAGTGGCAGTTAAAAGAATTTTCAGAGTTAAGTTTAAATGAGTTGTATGCAATCCTGCAATTAAGAGAACAGGTATTTGTGGTGGAGCAACAAGCCATTTATTTGGATGCCGATGGTGCGGATTTAAGTGCATTACATCTCATGCTATGGGAACACGGTGCTTTAATTGCCTATGCACGAATTCTAGCTCCTGAGGCGGTGAGTGTACATTTCGGACGAGTTTGTGTGCGGAGTTCAGCACGTCACGCCGCACTGGGTACTAAATTAGTCCAGCAAGTTCTTGCCGAGATTAAAGCCCGCTACGGCGCGGTGCGCATCGTTATTTCGGCGCAACAATATTTACGTAAATTTTATCAGAATTTAGGTTTTGTGGCGATCAGTGCTGGTTATGTAACTGAAGATGGTATCCCGCATTTAGATATGCAATTGGCTAAAGTCTCAACTGAGGATGCGTAAATCTAAATAACCATGCTTTAAATGTGGTATAATTTTGCGTTTAAATTATTAGCAAAGGGTTAGGCAATGACAATTAAATATTTAGAACTTCGTGATAGCAAGTATGATGAGCGGATGGCAGCGGACGAGGCGGCACGCTGTTTACTGTGTGTTGATTCTCCTTGTGCGAAGGCTTGTCCATCTGCAACTGACCCTGAGCAATTTATTCGTGCAATGCGTACTGGAGACATCAGTTCAGCAGCAAAAATTATTCGTGAATCAAATGTTTGTGGTGGCGCGTGTTCTTTAGTTTGTCCTGCGGATAAGTTATGTGAAGGTGCTTGTGTGCGTACTGAGATGGATCGCCCAGTTGCCATTCGTAAATTACAGCAATTTGTTGTCGAACAAGAACAAGCTCAGAACTTACAAGTTTTACAGAAAATGCCCGTGATTCATACGGCTAAAGTAGCCTGTATTGGTGCTGGTCCAGCGAGTTTAACAGTTGCAGCTAAGTTAGCTCAAGCTGGCTATCAAGTTGATCTTTATGAAGCAATGCCGCAAGCTGGTGGGATGATGAGTTACGGTATTCCACCAGTTCGTTTGAATCAAGAGTTGGTTGACTGGGATGTTAAAACAGTTACCGATTTAGGCGTGAAGATTAAATTAAACACTAAAATAGGGGTTGATATTAGTTTAGCCGAACTGGAAGAAGAATATAAAGCCATCTTTATTGGTGTTGGCTTGTGGAGCGGACGCAAGGCGCAACTTGGTGAACGTAACTTAAGTGGTGTAATTAGTGCGGTTGATTTTTTGGTCGCTGCCCGTGGTAGTCAAGGTAAAGATGTAGTTATTCCCAAAAGTGTTGCGGTGATTGGGGCTGGGGATACTGGTATGGATTGTGCGGCGACTGCTAAATTATTGGGTGCTGAAAATGTAACCGTATTTTGTCGCGGTGCTAAAGTTCCCGCCTATCATGAAGAGCTTAAATTTGTACAAAGTTTGGGCATTAATGTTGCAACCCAATTTAGCCCACAACAATTCTTTGGTGATGACGCAGTGCATGGAATTATGGCACAGCATGCCGATGGTTATTCAGAGTTAAAGCTTAAAGCCGAGTTGGTTATTTATGCCATTGGGCAAAATATCGCGGCTGGTGAAGCTTTTGCGGGGGTAACTATTGAGGGTAATAAAATTATAACTCAAGATTTCCAAACTAGTAAAGCGCATATTTTTGCCGCTGGTGATGCAACTAATGGCGGCAGTACGGTGGTTCAAGCGGTTAAAGAGGCTAAATTGGCCGCAACTGCAATGTTGAAATTTTTGGCAGATTAATAATAAGCTGCTGAGTAAATATTGTGGGAGAGTCGCTTCATCGTTCAAGCAACTTCCTCCCTTATTTAAGCTATTAACTATAATAGACCTCTTACATAACCATTGCTAAAATTTTTAAGAATAATAGTTATACAAGAGGTCTATTGGCTGAAAAGTATAGAAAGTGAAAGAAGTTATTTCGTAGCAACATGATTAGTCGAGGCTACGACAGTTTTATTCAAATTAGACTCTTATTCGGCAATATCCTCATTCCATAATTGTGGATTTTTGCTTATAAATTCGCGCATTAATTGCTTAGCTTCATTCAGATCAAGGTTGATCACTTCCAGACCTCGACTGCGCATATAATCTTCTGCACCTTTAAAAGTTTCATTTTCAGCCATAACCACGCGCGGGATTTTATAGAGTAAAATAGCGCCACTGCACATATCACAGGGTGATAAAGTTGAATAGATGGTGGCTTTAGCATACTCTTTGGCGGTCAAACGTCCAGCATTTTTAAAGCAATCCATTTCGCCATGTAAAATTGGATCTCCTTGCTGAACTCGTTGATTATGTCCTCGTCCAACAATTTTGCCGTCGATGACTAGTACACTACCAATGGGAATTCCACCCTCACTAGCACCTAATTTCGCTTCTTCAAGTGCGACATTCATGAAGAATAAATCTTGTGTTTGATCCATTGTAAACTCCAAATAAAATAAGTAGATAGTATAACTTAAATAACCGCGGGGTATAAATTTACCACTCGTAATTTAAATTGATTCAGCGCTTGATGAGAAAGCCCTAGTAAAAAACTAGGGCTAATGATTTAAATTAGTGTGACCATTTCCAAGTAGCTTCTTCAGCTAGATCTACACCATGTGCATAGGCGTAATCTTGGCATACTAAGCGACGTTGTTTCAATTTATTAATTACATTAATATATTGCGTTTTAGAGGTTGCGACTTGAGTTAGCGCATCAATTGCTAGCGTAAAGCGATCCACGCCATTTTGAATAGCTAATTCTAATGGGGTGTTAATTGAACCTTTTTCAACATAGCCATGCACGCTGAAGTTTAAGTTATTTGACCTATCGGCTATCATGCGTTTAATCAGGTATGGATAACCATGATAATTAAATATTACAGGTTTGTCAGCGGTAAAGATGCGAATAAATTCGTCATCGGTGAGACCATGACCATGAGTATCTTCACTCGATAAGCGGAATAGATCAATTACATTGACTAAACGTACTTTTAGTTCTGGTGTGTAGCGGCGTAAAATATCTACTGCAGCTAACACTTCAAAAGTTACAATGTCACCACAACCAGCGAGTACAACATCAGGTTCACCCTCACAGCTTGCCCAATCCCAAATACTAACCCCTTCAGCACAATATTGCGTCGCTTTTTCGATTGGCACAAATTGTGGATGGCTTTGTTTATCACAAACAATCACGTTAACGTAATTTTGGCTTCTAAAGCAATGATCGGCCATCGAGAGCAAGGTATTGGCATCGGCAGGGAAATAAATCCGCGTTACCGATGATTTTTTATTAACCACTAAATCAACAAAACCTGGATCTTGATGAGTAAAGCCATTATGATCTTGCCGCCACACGGTTGAGGTCATCAATAAATTTAATGATGGCACTTTACGACGCCATTTTTCACGATTCATCATATCGAGCCATTTACAGTGTTGATTAACCATCGAGTCAATTACGTGCGCAAATGATTCGTAAGTGGATAATAAACCATGGCGACCAGTTAAAGTATACGCCTCTAACCACCCCTCAAGAGTATGTTCAGAAAGCATTTCCATTACGCGCCCATTGCGTGATAAATGCGTGCCATCGTTATCAATCGGTAGAATATCGCCCCAGAAACATTTTTCACTAACTTCATAGATGGCATGGAGTTTATTCGAGGTATTTTCATCTGGGCCAAATACGCGGAAGCTTTGCATATTGCGTTTCATGATATCACGCATGAATTCACCTAATGGATAAGTGTTTTCATGTTTCGTCACGCCAGAGATAACATTTTTTACCGCATACTCGCGATAATCAGGTAAATCTAGCGTACGGAATTGATCGTAGCCGCCATTGGTCACTGGATTAGCACTCATGCGTTTGTCTCCAGTTGGCATCATGGCTTGTAATTCAGCGCTTAATTTACCGTTAGCATCGAATAATTCTTCATGGTTGTAACTTTTTAGCCAAGCTTCAATTGCATCAAGGCTTTCTTGCGGATTTTTGGCATCAATGGTGATCGGAACTTGATGTGAGCGCCAGAAATTTTCAATTTTTTTGCCTTTATGTTCCACTGGACCAGTCCAACCTTTTGGACTACGTAACACAATCATTGGCCAAAATGGTCGGTCAGTATTGCCATTAACCCGTGCTTCGTGTTGAATCTGTTTAATCATGGTAATACATTCGTCGATGGTTTTTGCCATCGTTTCATGCATCGTCATTGGATCAGAGCCCTCAACAAAGAATGGGGTATAACCATAACCTTTGAAGAGAAACTCTAATTCTTGATGGGATACCCGCGATAAAATTGATGGATTATTAATTTTATAACCATTCAAATGTAAAATCGGTAATACCGCACCATCGGTAATTGGGTTTAAGAATTTATTGCTATGCCAAGCAGTTGCGAGTGGACCAGTTTCAGATTCGCCATCACCAACTACGGCAGCAACGATTAATTGTGGATTATCAAATGCAGCGCCATAGGCGTGAGATACGCTATAGCCAAGTTCACCACCCTCATGGATTGAACCCGGTAATTCAGGTGTACAGTGACTACCTAAACCGCCTGGAAACGAGAATTTTTTGAACAAAGTTTGCATACCTGTGCGATCTAGCGTGATATCAGGATATTTTTCAGTATAAGAACCTTCCAAATAAACCGGTGCAATTACACCAGGAGCGCCATGTCCAGGACCTGCAATATAAATCATTTCAACATCGTGTTTAAGAATCGCACGGTTTAAATGGGTATAAATAAAACTTAGTCCTGGAGCTGATCCCCAGTGACCTAATAAACGTTCTTTGATGTGTTCTTTTTGTAGTGGTTCTTCGAGGAGCGCATTTTCACGTAGGTAAATCATACCTGCGGCTAGATAATTACAGGCGCGCCAGAATTTATTTAATTTCGTAGCTTCATTTTGAGTTAAAACGGTGGTAGTCATAAGTCACCTTTAAAATAGTAAAATAGTCAATCTCATTGTAAATTAGTCGCATACGGCTGCATGCAACCCTAAAAAACAGAGGGTATTATACCATAAAATAAATGTGGCTATTTGTGAATTTTAGCCGTAAGATCTGTGATTTGATGTGTTTAATTTTCAATTTTATTGTAAACTAGCATGAGTTAGTGATAAAATAATGTCAGAGTTATTTAGTATATTATTTTAGGAGTCCTAATATGAGCTGTTCTGATACAAATTATTTTTACCCTCAAGTTTTAGTTGGTCAAGAAGCACCTGATTTTACGGCTGCTGCAGTTTTGGGAACTGGCGAAATTGTTGATAGTTTCAATTTTAAAGAAGCCACCAAAGGCAAATATGCGGTTGTGTTTTTCTATCCATTGGATTTTACTTTCGTGTGTCCATCTGAATTAATCGCCTTTGATCATCGTTTGGCTGATTTTAAAACTAAAAATGTTGAAGTAATTGGCGTGTCAATTGATTCTCAATTCTCGCATTTTGCGTGGAAAAATACCCCAGTTAATAAAGGTGGTATTGGTCAAGTTGGTTATACCTTAGTTGCTGATGTTAAACACGAAATTTGCCAAAGCTTTGGTGTTGAAGCGGCTGCTGGTGTGGCTTACCGTGGTTCATTCTTAATTGACCAAAATGGTGTTGTGCGTCATATGGTTGTGAATGATCTACCTTTAGGTCGTAACATTGATGATATGTTACGCATGGTTGATGCACTTCAATTCCATGAAGAACATGGTGAAGTGTGTCCAGCTAACTGGAGCAAAGGCAAAGAAGGCATGAAAGCCTCAACGGCTGGAGTTGCTGATTACTTAGCCAACCACGCTGAACAACTATAAATTTTAGTTTTCAAAAAGTCCCACTTCGGTGGGATTTTTCTATTAAAATATTACAATTAATTTTTAAATGGAACTAGATTATGCATCGCGAAAAATTTATTCAGCTCATGGATGAGTTGTTACAGCCAAAAGAATTCAAAGACCATTGTCATAACGGCTTACAGATTGAGGGTCGCTCAGAAATTTCTAAAATTGTGACTAGCGTTTCGGCTTGTCAGGCATTAATTGATTACGCCGCGGAAATTAATGCGGATGCGATTATTACGCATCATGGAATTATCTGGAATGATAGCAGTAATGTGCTAACTGGTTTTAATTACAAGCGGATTGCGAGCGTGATTAAGCATGATATTAATTATTTTGGTTACCATTTGCCATTGGATAATCATCCGCAGTTGGGAAATAATCGCCAATTAGCCGAAGTATTGCAAATTGAAGTCGAGGGACAAAGTGATGAGCAAGAGTTTTTATGGTATGGCAAATTAGTCACACCAATGGTTTTAAGTGAATTCATTGAACATTACCAAGAATGTACGGGACATAAACCAGTGTTTTTTGGCGATAAAGAAAAACTGATTACTACAATCGCTTGGTGTACTGGTGGAGCGCAGGGCATGCTGCATGATGCAATTAAATTGGGTGTGGATTGCTATATTAGTGGTGAAGTGAGTGAATATACTATGTCGGTTTCAGATGAAAGTGGCGTTGCCTATGTAGCTGGTGGGCATTATGTGACTGAGCGCTATGGAATTATTGCGCTAACTGAATATTTGAATGAGCAAGGCTTTGATGCCGAGTTCTTGGAACTGTATAATCCAATTTAATTGGTGTTAGACGTAGATAGCTTATCAAGTTATGCTGGCTGCAATGTTAATTAATTGCAGCCATTTATTTAACTTAACTTCAAATGTGTTAAGCATTCTGTTAAGCTACTCGCTAAAAAAATCTGTAAATTCAGGTAAGAGAATTTCAATCAAATTTAAACGCTGATCGCGGTAGTTAAATTCCGATTTGCGCTGCCAAAATTCTTGGTCAGTTTGATAGTGTTGGCGGAGATAATCTTGGAGGTGTGGTTCATGAACTTGCTTGATTGTGACTAGTTCAATTTGCATCTCTGGATTACGCTGTACTTGTGATTGGCTAGCAAAGAGAAATTTGCCAATCGGTGTGGTATTGGCGTTTTTGAGCAGAGCCGAGAAAAATTCTGCGCTGACATCTGTACTGCTACAGGCAATTACTACCGCACGTTGATTGAGGTGCAGCAGACTATAGCGGCGAAAATAGTTATCTTCAATCCCTTCATGGAGTAATTCAACCCTAAGTTGTTGCCCCAAATCCTCGAGTTGCTTAGTCATTGAGCCGCAAGAATTGAGTAGCTCTTCAAATTCGGCTTGTTGCGGATACGTTAGAAGTGGTTTAATCAGCACTATAGGCAACTTGAAAAATATCATAATTTTCGAGGTTAATTGCGGTTAATTTACGTCCCCACACGCAACCTGTATCGAGTGCGAGATAACGTTGATCGTGGAAAAACCCTAGCGCTGCCCAGTGACCAAAGACGATTTTTTTATTGATGCTTGGATCAAAAGTCGCATGAAACCACGGTAGTAAATTTTCTGGAATGTTATCTAGTTCGCCTTTATATTTAAAATCTAAACTATAATCCACTCGATCAATGAAGCGCATCCGCGTACTGGCATTTACCACGAACTTCATTTTTTTTAGGCTGTCGTGCTCTTGTGACCAGTAATTAGGCTTATTGCCAAAGATATTTTCAATGAATTGTGGGTAATCTTTCGACATTAGATGATTGCTAACCGAATGATTAATTTGAAGTAATTCATTAAAATTCATCTGCGGATAAATTCCCGCATGGACTAAAATATATTGATTGTCATGAAAAACCAATGGGCATGAACGTAACCAATCAATATACTGTGAGATATTTTTATCGCGCATAACCGCATCGAGCGTGTCATCGTTATTGACTTTAACCAAATGGTTGAAGCGTGCGAGTAAATAAATGTCATGATTGCCTAAGACATTAATCACGCTATCTTGGTTTTTGTAAACCCATTTTAAAACCTCTAACGATTGCGGACCGCGATTGACTAAATCCCCAACGAGGTATAAAACGTCTTTACTTGGATTAAAATCAATTACTTTAAGAAGCTGCATAAATTGTTTATAGCAACCTTGAATATCACCAATTGCGTAGCGTGCCATAGATAACTCTTGTTCTGTGAAACTAACGATTAGACGAGGGGGTAAATCAGTTACAATACTGTTTTAAATAAGGCAAAATTTTAACACAGATGCAAGAATTACTTAATAAATTAAACACCCCACAACGCGATGCGGTTAAATATAATCAAGGTCCACTCTTGGTCTTAGCTGGCGCTGGTAGTGGTAAAACCCGGGTGATTACGCATAAAATTGCCTATCTCATCAAATCGCTTGGCATTCAAGCCAAACATATTACCGCGATTACCTTTACCAATAAAGCCGCTAAGGAAATGCAAGAACGGGCGAGTAAATTGGTCAGTGGACTAAATACCCGCGGTTTAACCATTTGCACTTTTCATGCTTTGGGTTTAAAAATCATGCGTGAAGAAGCCAAAAATCTTGGTTACAAGCCAACTTTTTCGGTGCTTGATAGCTACGATAGCGGCAAAATTATTTCCGATATCATGCAAACTACCGATAAAGCTTTGATTCGCAGCATGCAAAGCCAAATTTCGCTGTGGAAAAATAGTTTTACCAGTCCCGAATTAGTCCAATCCCAAGCCAAAGAAGAATTTGATCATTTTGCGGCACGGGTTTATCTGCAGTATCAAGATACGCTGAAAACTTATCAAGCGATTGATTTTGATGATTTAATTAAATTACCCGTGGAGTTATTTAAAACTGATTTGGCGGTGTTACATAAGTGGCAGTTGAAAATTCGTTATTTGCTAGTCGATGAATATCAAGACACCAATGTCTGTCAATATCAACTGATTAAATTATTGGCGGGCAGTCAAGGGCAATTTACCGCGGTTGGTGATGATGATCAATCAATTTACGCGTGGCGCGGTGCGGATAGTGAAAATTTACGCCTGCTAAATCAAGATTACACCAATCTGAATATTATCAAGCTCGAGCAAAATTATCGCTCAACTACGACTATTTTGGGTGCAGCCAATCAGGTAATTCAAAATAATCCCAAATTGTTTGAGAAAAAACTCTGGAGTGATTTTGGCAGCGGTGAACCAATTCGGCTAATTAGTTGTCCCAATGATGAGGCCGAGGCGGATATGGTGGTGCGCAAAATTATGCTGCATCAACTAAATTCCAGTACTAAATTTTCCGATTATGCCGTGTTGTATCGGAGTAATTTTCAATCGCGGGTGCTAGAGCAGGCTTTTCGCAATTATAAAATTCCTTATACCATTTCGGGTGGTAAATCTTTTTTTGATAAAGCCGAAATTAAAGATATCATGGCGTATTTGCGCCTAACCATTAATGAAGATGATGATAGTGCCTTTATTCGTGCAATAACTACGCCCAAACGTGGAATTGGTGAAACAACGTTAGACAAATTGTCCACCTATGCCGCACGCCGTGAAATATCCTTATTTGAAGCCTTATTTGAAGAGGGCTTTGCGGCGGTGTGTAATCCTGTGCAGCTTGAGAATGTGCTTGATTTTGGACGTTTTATTAATGATATTCAAGCGCGGCAAAAATATGAGCCAGCTGGAGAATTACTAACTGAAATTTTGAGTGCAATTAAATACGAAGAATATTTGTATGATAGCGAAGAGCTTAAAGCTGCCGAAAAACGCTACGGCAATGTGTTAAATTTTATTGAGTGGATGTCCAAAAAAGGCGAAAACGATAATAAAACCTTGCCCGAACTAACCCAGACGGTTGCGCTAATTACCTTACTCGAAGGTCAAAGCGAAGAAGAAATTGACTCGGTTAAATTAAGCACCTTACATGCTGCAAAAGGTTTGGAATATCCCTATGTGTTTATGATTAGTTGCGAAGAAGGAATTTTGCCGCATCAGGAATCGGTAGCACAAGGTACGATTGAGGAAGAACGGCGGTTAATGTACGTTGGTATTACCCGTGCGCAATATGAATTAACCATTAGTTATTGCGAGCAACGGCGGAAAGCTGGTAGTTTGGAAACACGTGAGCGTTCCCGCTTTTTGGCTGAATTAGGCACGCAGAATGTGCTTGATGAAGCCGCACGACGCTTTGAGAAAATCACCGATAAAGGTGAGCTGTTGAGTAAGTTTTCGTTATTAAAAGCCTTGATTAATAAATAGCATGGCACTGCTTAGTGCATGCTGGATGACATAAGTGTGTTGATTTAGTTGATAACGTGGGCTTAAATCTTTTCAGTGGCGTGTGGTTGTTGATAAAAGTGTGGCGAGCATACTTACGCAACGTATTCTAGTTCTGCACTTATTTTGCTAATCTAATTTTGTGATATTTTGGTATAATATGGCTACAACGATTAACCTATTAATCTCAATATAATTCTGGCGTTCACGCTAGGTACGAAATCAAGTTTTATTTTCAGTAAATTGGATCTATTTATATAATAATTAGTCAATTAGTCTTCTTAAATAAAGGATGTCAGATGTTTAATTTAGCCTTACAACCGCAGAGTGAATTAAAAGCTCAAATTAGTCAAAACTATCGCCGTAACGAACAAGAATGCATTCAAAATCTATTAACTATTCTCGATTGGAATAGTGATCACGAAACTAAAATCAAACAAGTTGCCACCAATTTAATTCAAAAAGTCCGCGATAATCGCATTGATGGTAAGGGCGTGGATGCCTTAATGCAAGAATTTAAACTCTCGAGTCAAGAGGGGATTGCCTTAATGTGTTTGGCGGAGAGTTTATTACGGATTCCAGATAAGTACACCCAAAATAAATTAATTCAAGATAAAATTAAAACTGGTGATTGGCGCAGTCATACCCATGGCGATAATTTCTTTGTCAATGCTTCGAGTTGGGGTTTATTATTAACTGGTAAATTAGTTAGCGCCAATGATAGCGCGAGTTTAACCGCGGGTTTGATTCGGACGATTGGTAAATTTGGTGAGCCAGTTATCCGTAAATCGATGGAAACTGCGGTGCGTTTTATGGGTAATCAATTTGTGATGGGTGAGAGTATTGATAAAGCGCTAAAAGCCTCAATTGCTCCCGAAAAACAAGGTTATCAATTTTCTTACGATATGCTGGGTGAAGCAGCGCTGACCGATGAAGATGCGCAACGTTATATGGAGAGCTACATTAACGCGATTCATAGCGTGGGGATTGCAAATAATGGACGTGGTGCGAAAAATGGTCCAGGGATTTCGGTTAAATTATCGGCGATTCATCCGCGTTATTCGCGCGCACAACGGGATCGGGTAATGAGTGAGTTATTTCCACGCTTACGCCATTTATTCTTATTGGCTAAACAATATAAAATTGCGTTATTTATTGATGCCGAAGAAACCGAGCGTTTAGAAATTTCTTTAGATTTATTAGAAAAATTAGTTTTAGATGAAGATTTAGCTGGCTTTGATGGAATTGGTTTTGTCATTCAAGCTTATCAACGCCGTGCGCCATTTGTGATTGATTATGTAATTGATTTGGCGAAACGTGCGAATAATCGGATTATGGTGCGTTTGGTAAAAGGTGCGTATTGGGATAGTGAAATTAAACGGGCGCAAGTTGATGGACAACTCGATTATCCAGTTTATACGCGTAAATTTCACACCGATTTATCTTATTTAGCCTGTGCTAAAAAAATGTTGGGTGCACAAGGACAAATTTACCCAGCCTTTGCCACGCATAATGCCTATAGTTTGGCGGCAATTTACACTATTGCGGAAGATAAAGAGTTTGAGTTCCAATGTCTGTATGGTATGGGTGAAACTTTATATAATAACGTGGTTGGTGCGGAACATTTGGGTTTAGCTTGCCGTGTCTATGCGCCAGTTGGAACCTATGAAACGTTACTGGCTTATTTGGTACGGCGCTTACTTGAAAATGGGGCTAATTCGTCGTTTGTGCATCAACTCGTTGATCCAGAAATTCCAATTGAAGAATTAGTGGTAAACCCAGTTGAGTTAGTACGTAAAACCGCGGGTGCCTCGAATCCATATTTTAATAAACCTTTAGCAATTTATCCAGGTAATCGGGTTAACTCTAAAGGTCTGGATTTATCTGATGAATTGCAGTTAGCTGAATTAGACACTGAACTGAATCAATATTTTGCAAAAGTTTATACCGCTGAACCGTTGTTGTGGGATTATAAAGTTAGCGAACGCGAAGCAAAACAAGTGCGTAATCCAGCTAAACAAAATGATGTAGTCGGTTTTGTGAGTAATGCAACTTTGGCGGAAGTTGATGTTGCGGTGAGTAACGCGTTACGGGCTTTTCCAGAATGGTCGGCAACCACTCCGCAAGAACGTGCGGCGCGGATTATTAAATTTGCTAATTTGATGGAATTGAATTATTACGAAATGTTGCATATCGTAGTGCGTGAAGCGGGTAAAACCTTAAGTAATGGAATTGCCGAAGTGCGCGAGGCGGTGGATTTTTGCCGTTACTATGCTGCACAAGTGGCAAATGAATTTGATAATGCCACGCATCAAGCGATTGGTCCTGTGGTATGTATTAGCCCATGGAATTTCCCACTCGCGATTTTTGTCGGCGAAGTAATTAGTAGCTTAGCCGCGGGAAATACGGTAATTGCCAAACCCTCGGCGCAAACTAATTTGATCGCCTATTATGCGGTAAAATTAATGCATCGGGCTGGTATTCCAGCTGGTGCGGTGCAATTAATGCCTGGTAGTGGTAGCGTAATTGGTAATGAATTAACCAAAGATCCACGGATTGCTGGGGTTATTTTCACCGGTTCAACCGAGGTTGCGCAAACCATCAATCAAAATTTAGCGACTAAGGTAAATTCAGGAGTGTTAATTGCCGAAACTGGTGGACAAAACACCATGATTGTCGATTCAACGGCGCTGCCAGAACAAGTGGTAGTGGATGTGTTAAGTTCAGGTTTTGATAGTGCTGGTCAACGCTGTTCGGCGCTGCGGGTGTTGTATTTACAAGCTGATATTGCGGATAAAACGATCACTATGCTAAAAGGCGCGATGGATGATTTACGCGTGGGCAATCCGTGGAATTTAAACACCGATGTCGGTCCAGTGATTGATCGTAAGGCGCAACAAGTTTTATTAGAACATATTGAAAGTATGCGTAAAACGGCGCGGATGTGTTATCAAACTAAACTTCAAGCCGAGTGTGAAGAGGGTATTTTTGTTGCGCCAACTGTGTTTGAAATTGGTTCAATCGCTGAATTAAAACGTGAAGTATTTGGTCCTGTAGTGCATATTATTCGCTTTGAGGGTAAAGACTTGGATGCGGTAATTAATGAAATTAACTCGAGTGGTTATGGTTTAACCCAAGGCTTGCATAGTCGTTTAGAAGAAACTGCAGCCAAAGTCTATAACCGAATTAAAGCGGGAAATATTTATATTAATCGCAATACGGTTGGTGCGGTAGTTGGGGTGCAACCATTTGGTGGTGAAGGGTTATCGGGAACTGGTCCTAAAGCTGGTGGTCCACTCTATTTATATCGCTTGGTTAATACTCACGCACAACCGCAATCGCAACTCAGTAAAAAAGTGGTTAATTTTAGCCTAGTGGATAATTTTGTAAATTGTCTGAATCAGCTCGATTTAACTGCTGAACAGGTTGCTGCGTTAACTAATTTAGCCGCCGAATTGAAACAACATTCACCATTAACCGAGCAAGTTAATTTGCCTGGACCAACTGGTGAGCGTAACTTTATGTTGTTTGCTGCCCGTGGTTATGTTGGTTGTTTAGCTAATTCGTTATATGATTATTGCGTTCAGGTGATTCATGCGTATGCAACGGGTAATCAAGTAATTATGCCAGTTGACGGTGTTGCCGATGCCTTGGGTAGTCATTTACCAAAAAGCTCTTATTATAGTCATGATTTAACTACGGTAAATTTAATTCATGCGGTTTTAGTGAGTGCTGATTATACGGATATTGCTAAATTTAAACTTGATTTAGCTAAACGTGATAGCTTATTGACGCATATTTTGCCAGCCGCAAATGGTGGTTATAACTTGCATTTATTGGTGACCGAACGTACCGTGAGTATCAATGTTACCGCAACTGGTGGGAATGTCCAATTGATGAGTATTGATGATCGGGTTGAATAATCGCTCGGTGCTGAATTAATTGTCAAATCTAGCTGCAGTTTTTTGATATCAAATACTGCAGCTATGTTTTTGGTAGATGGCTAAATTTATAGTAGATAATTTCAAAGTAGAATTTTATATTGCTAAATAGAGTCATTAGATTTTAAGGTTATATTTTTGATGTGGTTAAGAGCTTTGTGTGACCATTAGGTTAGCTGTAATTGTAAAGAAAGATAGGTTGGATGCGTAAGATATTATTGATAGTTTTGATTAGTTGGTTGCAAGTTAGCTCTGCGAGCTTTTTTGGTTTATTTGGTGGTTCATCACATCATCGCAGTAAACCTAAAGTAACTAAAGCGGCACCTGCGCCAATTGATAATTCTAGTCAATATTATCAGCAGTGGTGTAGTCTAGCCCCAACTAATTATGGTTTTCGGATTAGCTGTGCGCAACCACCAGTGTTAACTAATTTGAAAGCCGATGCTTCAGCCAGCGTAAGGTGTCAGCAACTCTATACGGGGGTTAGTAAACAATTTCCGGCACAGGTTAATTTATCAACAGCGTTTATTAACAGCTTAAAATTGTGCTCGGGGCAAGTTTATGGACCATTTCAAATTAGTATGATTAATGTTACTCAGCAAGAAAGTAATAATCTGCTGCAAGCAAATAATCTCAATACGTTTTATGCGATCGATTGTGCGGGTAAAGTTCCTTATGAAAGCACAGAATATATTAGTCAACAAGAAAGCATCAATCGCTTGGCGAGTCAAAATATTCAACAATGTTTGGATCATATCCCAACGGGTCAAGTAAATAACATTTTGTTTGTTTTTTATATTTGCATTGGTCTAGCCTTGGTTTCGTTAGGGATGATTAGCTATAAATATTATAAGCGACGTCAATCTAGATAAATAAGTAAGCCACCTAAGTAAGGTGGCTTTATTTTTATCTAAGTTGTAATTTGGCTGGGTTTAAGTTCAAATAAACTCATAGCTGCGTAGGCTTGTTCAATAACTAATGATTTAAGGTGCTCATGTCCTGCACTTGAAGTTTCAAAAGTAAAGCCAGTTATTTCAAGTGGTAACCCATAATTAAGCAGTGGGTTAACCCGCACGGCATTGGCATATTCTTGATTAATATTAGGGTTGGATTTAAGCAGGTTTAACAAAAACAGGCGAAAAAGACTGAGGTTAGTCAAGTCTTGCCAATTGGGCTGCTCGCTTTCAATCTGATGAATGAAGCTAGGGTAGCTCGTGCGTAGATTTGCAAATAGTGACGGGCTGACAAAATGAATGCTTTGTGGATCAAAGCAAATCTCTTGGCGAAAACGGCGTCCTTCGGAATAGCTCATATATTCCCAGTTTTTAACGGCTTCGGTGGTTAGAGTGTAGGTTGGTAAGGTGGTGACGCTATTATCAAAATTGCGTAGGCGGACACTATTAATTGAAATTTCTTCAACGGTTCCCTCAAGGTTATATTTGGGGATACTAATCCAATCACCCACGCGTACCATTGAAGTTGCATTGGCTTGTAAACTGGCAACAATTCCTAATATAGTATCGCGGAAAATTAATAAGACGATGGCGGATAATGCACCTAATCCAGTAATTACGGTAACTGGTGGTTGATCAAAAATATAGGCTGCCGCCAATACTGCCATTATAATCCAGGTGAAGAAACTTACGATTTTTATATAACTATGCCAGCTAGATTTATCATTGCGTTTGGAGGTTAGTTGATAGTAATCGTGGAGGGCAAAAATAAAGCGATTTAACGAAAAAGTTAAAATGTAAAGGTTAAATAAATTAGCACTAATTAATACAGTTTTGGCGATTTTAAGCGACAAGCTATTACCATTAACCACTAGCATAAAACTTCCAAATACAAATACGAGGCCAGATACTAGTAATGCGGTGGAGTTTAGGACGTGATAATCGCTAATTAGTCGCGCGAAGCGCGAATTTGAGTGTTTTAATTTCAAATTTAAAAAATAAATGATCGTTTTGCGAATAAGATAATCCACACCCAACGCAACGAAACTAATTAAGATTAAAACTATAATTGCGCCAAAAATGGCCTTCAGGTTGGCATCGGTAATCCAGCCAAGTAAACTGGTGCTGACTAAATCGTTCATTTAAATTCCTTCTTAAGTTACGGAGTTGTAGTTCAAGTTAATTATCAAAGTTAATTTTCTCGAGCGTGGCATTGATGTTTTGTGATTCAAGCACATTTTGTAATTGGAGTGCTTTATCGCTGTTACTATAGGGGCCCATAAATAAATTATAACCGCCTAATCCCTCGCTATTGGCTTCAATTTTTTGGATTGAGCTGGCATAACCCTGAGCTTTTAGGTCGTGTTGTCGCTGTTGAGCGCTGGTCTTGTCTGTGTAACTGCCTAAGTTTAGCACGTAATAACTTCCACTTAAAGCCTTAAATGGATTTTCATCTGTAGTTTTATTACTTGCCTGTGTTGGTTGGCTTGCTAGTGATTTTTTGGAGTTTAATTTGCTCGCTTGGGGTATTGGTGGCGTAACGGTAGCGGTCACAGTTGGCAATAATTGGGTTACTTTTGCGCTGAGTTGTTGGTGCTTATGGTTTTGCTTTAGATAAGCCCAGATGGCAAATGTTATTGCAGCACCAGTTATGCAAATGACACTAGCTAATAAAAGATAGCTATTTGGGATTTTAGGTGCTTTTTTTGTTGCCCGTGGATGATTTAAGCTCGCGAGTAAATCTGCATCATAATTACGCTTAGTCAGCGGATTGCTTAAAATATCATAGGCTTCTTGAATTAAGCGAAATTCAGCTGCAGCGCCACCTTTATCTGGGTGGTGACGTTGAGCTAAGATGCGATAAGCGGCTTTAATTTCTTCATATTCAGCATCGATATTTAAGCCGAGGATTCGATAATAATTTTTCATATTTTTTTGTTAATACGCTTTGGTTTATTTATGGGTTTTAAATAAGATGGTGGTTAATTTTTGTTCGCCAATATACTTATCAATTGCCGAGTACATCACGTAAGGTATAACCATTAACCAATAAAGAATTGTGAGCGAGAAAAATAAATTTAGCGTACCTGCCTCTAATCCAGTAATTGCATGTTCGGGTAAAGTGCCATGAATTTTAGCAACGATATATTCTTCAATTGCCACCAGAATGATTACAATTAACACATAGAGCACAGAGCGACTTAAAATATGCCCGATTAATGGCTTGCCATCATGAACTTTGAGTGGATAGAGCGCTTGGCTAATTAATAGAAATTTGGCGCAAACTGCGGCTTTAATTACACCAAGATAAAAGTCGGTATAGGGTACTTCGGCATGTTGTAAAACCGCGAAGCGAAAATAGCTAATTGCGATAAAAAATATTGCAAAATAAAATGTTAGCGACCATGCTCTGATTAACTCGGTCTTTATTTTTGATCCAATAGCGGCAAATAGCATAAAAATTACTTTCATTAAGCGGATAAATTGAGTAAATCGGGGGGAATTATTTTAACCCCACATTGTACCGCATTAATGAAGTTTGCTATAATGCTAATTATAAAATTTAGCGGTGGACCTGTTAAGTAGTATGTGGTCATTTAACTGCTTGTATTTTAATTGTATTTTTGGGAATCAAATAGCTTTGTGGTCGAGTAAGATAGTTGAATTATTTTACTTTGGTGTTAAAGTAGTAAAACAAATGCGCAATTAAATTGAAATTGTTTCTAAATGCAACATTTGTTTGTGTGGGGTTTGAGTTATAAAGTTTTAAGCTGCGCATTATGTTGAATAATTGTGTTGGCATTTAATTCATCCATGATTTAAAGATTACAGTAGATTAGAAACTCCAACTAAATGATAAATTAATTCTTCAAGAAAGAGAGATTATGGACTCAAGAGATCCACGGAATAATTATAAGCAGCGTGAGAATTTATCGCGACGCAGAGCCGCTCCAGAACGTCAAGAGCCATTACGTAAGTATGTAGATAATGATAATCCACCTGCCAGATCTCGTCAACGGAATAGTAGTCCGCATGAGTATGAGAATGATTTAAATTCACCTACGCGAATGAATAGAAAAAAATTGATTATCGGTTTACTGATTGTAGCTGGACTTGCCGCTGCAATTGGCATCGGTGACGTTATTAGCAATTCTGGTAAAGTAGAGGTTGTAAGTGTGCAACCCGCGACATTAACGGCACAACAACCATATCAAAATTGCCAGCAAGTTGGTACAACGAATTATTCACGGAACCATAAAAATGGTACCGAAGGAGCTGTCATTGGCGGTGTTGGTGGCGCGGCTGTTGGTGGTTTAATTTCACATTCTTGGGTCGGTGTCGGTGTTGGCGCAGTAGTTGGTGGTGTTGGTGGTGATTTAATTCAACGGAGTCATCAACCAGATTATGTTGCGCATCATGGTTCTACGACGCAGTGTGCAACAGCATATCGACCAATTCAAGTGCCAATTGGCTATCAAGTTGGTTATTTAAATGATGATGCGGTAACACAAATTACCACGCAACATCAACCATCAATTGGGGCTAAAGTTAAGCTAACCGAGCTGGAAGCCGACCAAGTTACACCGTTGCAACAACAACAATTAGTACAACAGGCAATTGCAGGGAACTCAGCTGCACCAACAACTGGCAATCAGTAGAGTTTAGGAGTAAAGGTGAAAGATAATAATCAACGTAGAGTAGATCAGACGCGTGAGCAACCGAGAAGAACGAACCGTAGTTCACAACTTCGTTATGATAATGATGAGTATATTGCAAGTGAGAATGACTATCACGAAGCTCCTCAACCGCGCGAACGGACACGTCAATATTATGCAAATGAGCGGCGTTATGCACCATCACGGCGTGGGTTGAATTTTGCATGGATAATCGTTCCACTGCTATTAGTGGCGGCAGCCGCACTTGGTTTTGGTGCATATAGTTTGGCTACCAAGCCAACGTTGGCACAAATTGTATCAGTGACGCCGAATTATACGACAATCAAGAAACCCTATAATAGCTGCCACAAAGAAGCGACTACGAGTTATGTGGCGAATCAAAAAAATGGTACCGATGGAGCCTTAATTGGTGGTGCAACTGGTGCGGTAGCTGGTGGTATCATTGGTAATCAAGTTAAACAGGGTGGTGGTGGAACTATAATTGGTGCGGTGCTGGGTGGGGCAACTGGTGCTTTGGCTGGACGTGAGATTCAACGCTCCAATCAACCAGATTATGTTGCTAAGCATGGTAGCACCACTAAATGTGCGACGTTATATAAAACTGTGCGGGTTAAATCAGGTTCTTATACGGTACAATATAATTATAAAGATACATTAGCTAAAATGGTCACCAATTCAGCGCCAGCAATTGGTGCAACGCTGCCGATAACACAACTGCAAGCTTTAGCCGTAAATTAGGCGCTTAAGTAAATTAATTATTGAAGGTAAGTAAATGATCATGAATAAAAATAAATTAACCATTACATTATTAGCGAGCTATTTAATGTTGTGTACAAGCAGCTCATGGGCGGAACCACGCAATGTTAATCTTAATTATCATAGCAATGGTGAGGAACACTCTGTAAATGTAAATCGGAGTTATCATGGGGCTGAAAATAATGGTGGTGAACGTTTTAATAATTCACGCTTAGGTAATTCAGAGCACTTTAATAACGACACGGTTAATATTAATCGCGGTGGTTATCAAAATGCTCCGTACAGCGGTTGGAATGAAGGTCCAGTTGGGATGAGTAACGGCTGGGATAACGGTTGGAATCATGGTTATGAAAATGGTGGTTGGGGAATGGGCTTGATGGAGGGAATAATTGGTGGAATTGCGGCAACCAGTTTATTTAATTATTTCTTTAATCACAATTCAACGCCAACCGTCGAATATGTAAATGGTGGTGGCGCTTCAGGTGGCAACGGTGCGACTAATTCAAATCCAGATAGCTCCCAACCACCTGAGGATATAACGAATAATACAACCACGAATACGGTTATTAATGATGATAGTTCAAATTTAGGTTATTGGTTATTAGGTTTTGGTGTCCTAGCACTTGGCGCAGTGGGTTTGATTTATGCGCTACGCAGACCGCGTCGCAATTCATTTGATGATGAAGAAGCAGATTATGGATATGAGGAAGAACGCCCGCGGCATCCACGTTCTAATTCCAGATATTCTCGTGTCGAGGATGAGGATGATTATGCTCAAATTGATCATCAGCGCCCGCCGTCACATTCTAATGGTGCGCGCAACTCGCGTGTCCCACAGCGTGAACGTCGTCGTGATGGGTATTAATTTAATTCTGCAAGTTAGTGTGCTAGTTGTAAATAGTTAGTTTGTGGCTAAATTGGCCATTTAAAAGAGATGCTTATTATGATAATTGCGCCAGAATTCGCGCCTGAAATTAGTTTGCCAATGGGCTTAAGTAATGAGGCTTTTTTGCGACAAAGTATTTGGTGGGCGAAACATGTCTTTATTGATGAAATGGTTTTCATTAAAAATTTGCGCTGTGAGTTTGTAGCTCTGAGTGATAAAGCTGCGGAGGAGTTTAATTTCGATCAGGCGATACTCGGGAAAACATTTTATGCTGCCGAAGGTATTCAAAAAACGATCCAAGACAGTATTCATTCTCATGAGTTGCAATTGCTTAGCGATCGTAAAATGCAAACTTCATTTTATTTCTATAAGAAAAAAGGCGAAATTTGTAATTATTCGGTAACAAAAAGAGTCTTAGTTAATCCAGAAACTAAAGACGTAGTTGGGATTTTAATTAATTCAACAAAAGTTGTACCCAATGTGCATCGTAAATTCATTATGCAGCAATTTTTTGATTTGGTTAAGCCAACCTTAACTCCTGCAAATTGTAAATTAACCTCGCTACAGAAGCAAATTCTTTTTTGTTTGCTAATGGGTATCAATAATCGTAAAGAGATTACGCTTACTTTGAGAAATATTACAGGTCTGCATATTACTGAAAATCAGGTTAAAAATTCATTGCAGGCCTTGTATCATACGTTTAAATGTAGTTCAGCTAGCCAATTGGTTAATTTAATCTTGTTGGAACAAATTCCATTTGAAATTCCTGCAGATACGTTACCGCTGGGGAATTATCTAATTTAAAAGCATCTGCTTATTTTGTTGTGGTTATCTCTGCTGAATATCCATTTTGGATATGTTTTTCTCGCAATGTTTGTGTTAAACTAATCTCCGATTAAATTAGTCACCAATTCAAACTTTTGTGGGAATGTATTATAATGCAGGAAATATTGTCATTTAAAACAACTCGGATAGCGGCTGTAATCGCTGGTGTAATTGGACTTGCGAGCCTTACTGGGTGTGGTAATTCAGGCGGAACTAGCGCTAGTGGCGGCACTACACCAACGGTAAATGCAACTGCAATTACGATTGATAACGCTGGAGTGATCCCAGTATTTGGCAATAGCTCAACTTCAACTGTAGTATATGTACACAACAACACTAACAACACAATTAGTGGAATTAGTTATTCTTCTGTAGTTAACTCCGCTAAGGCTAATAGCAGTTTGAAGAGTAAATTAGCTAGCTTGTTTAAAACTAATAAAAGCTTAACTAGTGTAAACGGTAGCCAATGTAGTAGCATTGCTGCCGGTCAATCCTGTCCACTGTCAATTGTAACCCCTGTTTTGAGTGGCTCAAGCACGCAAGGTTCAATGGATGTCAAGGCTAGCTATAACGTAAATAACAAGGCTGTAAGCTTCAATCAGATTATTAATTATGCGCAAGTGCAAAACAATCTAGTAACGGCTGGAGCCAAGTTTAAAGCTGGAATAGATATTTCAGGTTATGGTAACCCAACTGGTTACGCAACGATTTATTTATACGGTAGTGGACAAAACCAAGTCTATAACGTTTCAAGTATGACGATTAACAAACCCGCGGTAACTATCGTGAATGGTAATATCAGCGGTCATCAAATTCAATCCAACTTTGTGCAAGCAGTTGAAGTTAGCTCACCGATTTTAACTTCATCAATTAGCGCGACGATTACGGTTAATTCAAGCACGTTACAAGCTAATAATGCTCATGTCAATAACTCAGCGAAAAGTCCGAATAAAAGCTTAAATGCAAGTAAGTCTTTACTGACTAGTGATCAATTCAGTAATAGCGTTGATTTAGCGGTTGAACCCGTTGCTGCAGGTGCAATTTTAACTACAGGTCTAGTTCCTTTGATAAATACCGTTAGTAGTACGAGTGGTAGTTTGTTAGTACAAAATGCGGGTAATCAAAATGCGGTTCTGGGTAGTGCTAGCGCGGCTGCTGGGATTAGTAATCTAGCTGGTTGTAGTGGTGAGACTTTAGCACCCGCAGCGAGTTGTACAATTAGCTTTAATGTGACTGAATCAGGTGGAAGTGGTAATATAACTATACCATATACCGGTGGTAGTGCAAGTAGTATCGCAGCAAATGTAACGTGGTTTAATGGTAAAGGTGCCGCCTTAGTTTCAATGTCTGCGAGCAATAATCCATTGACGTTCTCAGCAACCGTTGGCGGTAGCACGACTGTCACCGTTACGAATATTGGTGGTTATACGTTAAATAACGTCATTATTCCTGATCCGATTATTGTGGGTGGTAGCGCTACAGCAACGCTGAGTAATAATAATTGTAATGCGACAAGTTTAACAATTGGAGCGTCGTGTAGTTACGACGTAAATGTGGCTGATAGTGCGACTGATTTAAATCAACAAATCAATTTGGGTTTAAGTGCAAGTTATACAAATCCAAGTGGTGTGCAAAGTTATACGCAGTCGATGGTGTTAACATATAGTTCAACCGCCTATGGTGCAATTTTGTCAGTTTCGCCAACTAATCCAAGAATGACAATTAGTGGAAATGATCTTGAGTCAGCTAATCAAATCTTGACCATTAGCAATAATGGTAATTTACCTGCTACGATTAGCTCTGCGCTATTAAGTAATAATCCAGCCTATTTACGTGAGAGTGCGACGAGCTGCGGCGCAAGCTTAGCTGCAGAATCATCGTGTACGAGTACTCTTCAATTTGGTCCAGTCTTTAGTAAAACTGAATCCAGTGGTGTGGCTAATTATACGGTAAATTACACCGCAGTTGGTCAAACGCCTGTGGGTAGCGCGAGCAACACGATTGCGTGGACGGTGCAATCCTATGATCAAAGTATATCTTTGAGTGCACAAACGGCATTTGGTTCAACTAGCGGTGATGGCGAGTCTGAGGGAACACAATATAATTTCACAGCACGAGGGCGTGATCTAGTTGGTAAGTCAATTACTCTGACCTATACCAATATTGGTACGCATGCGATGAAAATCACGGGGATTCAAGATTCTAATTCACCAGTTACATGGCAAATTGGTGGCAATGGAACTAGTTGTGTCGCAGGTACAACATTAGCACCTGCTGCAACTTGCCAGCTGGTTTACACGAATGTGTTAGAGTCAAATATTCTAGCACTTGGTTCAGTAGGCACTAGTTATACTGAAAATTTAAGTTTACCCCGCTTTGTTTATCAGGATGCTGAAAATCTAGGGGTTCAATTTAATGCTATTCCCACTTTAGCTAATAGTAGTTATACTATTTATGCGCAGTCACATCAAGCAACTTTGGCTAATTCAATTACGCTTAATGAATCAGGAACAATTAATGCGAGTGTAACGGTGAGCCATCTGTTGGCCAATGCAGATGATGCCTTAAATGTGACAGTTACAACTCAAATGGAAGATTATTTTGAAATTGCGCCTGGCGATAGTACTCCTCCAGCTTGCACCTCAAATTCTGCCAATGGTATTATGACTCAAACTTGTATCATGGGTAAAGATGATTTATCCATGTCGGCGACCTATCGAATTAATCCTAATTATCTTAATCAGAATCCATTACTGTTGACGGCATTATTTAGTCTCGATGGGCTTAGTCAAATTGCGTCGATGAATCCACTGGCGATAAATCTCAATTTGGGAACTATTCCTAATTTTGTTGCGGTTGGAACCAATGGAACCATTCTATATTCGCAAGATGGGGTTAGCTGGGAGTCAACTACGTTTGGTACCGATTACATTAATGGTGTAACATTTGCTGATAATAAATATGTTGCGGTTGGTCAAAATGGAGCTGTTTATACTTCGAACAATGCCATGAATTGGGTTGCTCAGCTATCTGGTACTTCACAAGAATTATTTGAAGTGACCTATGGTAATAATTTATTTGTTTCGGTTGGGTGCACTGGCACAATTATTACCTCACCAACTGGCGTAAATTGGAGCTTACAAACAGGGATTAATTCATGTGATATTTACGGGGTTACTTATGGGAATGGATTATATGTTGCGACTGGTCAGGGTGGCTATATCCAAACTTCTCCAGATGCGACAACGTGGACGGAGCAGAACTCAACTACTAGCCAAGAGTTAACGGCGGTGAGTTATGGTAATGGTAAATATATCGCAGTCGGGACAAATGGTACGATTGTTTATTCAACAGATGGGGTTGTATGGAACACCGCAACTAGTGGCGTGACTGCGCAAATTGGCGCTGTGCTGTATGCGAATAATCAATATGTGGCGGTTACTCGCGAGGGTGGAGTTATTACTTCTGTAGATGGCATAACTTGGAGTTCTCAGATCAGCAATAATCTAAATCCATTATATGGAATAGCTTATGCTCAAGGAAAATATGTTGCCGTTGGTAGCAATGGAACAGTTCTAACTTCAATTGATGGCGTAACTTGGGAAGCACAAAATAGTAACACCACTGAAAGTTTGTATGGCATAGCTAGCATTAATTAGAAAATACTTTTTCATTTAAGCTGATTGGAGATGAGTTGAGTAATTGCAATTTGTCGGTTTTTATCGCTTCAGTGTTTTGTCTGTAACTATTTGTTACGGATTCGTAAAATTGGATATAAATTTAAAAAGGTTCGTGAGATGATGAGACAACAAAATAATTTGAAGAATGTGTTTAAAATGATAAAGTTAGTTTTGATTAGCCTGATTGGGTGCTGGATTGTGGCATGTAATAATGGCACACCAGTTGCGGCAGGTGCTATTTTGGTAACCAGTAGTGTACCGTTAATTGATACTATTTACGAAAGTGGCGCAACAATGACCGTGAGCAACGCGGGTAATCGTGCTGCGGTAATTACGAATGTTAGTTCTGCAGATGGCTCAGGAATTAGTAATTTAGTTGGCTGTAATGGTTATACCTTAGCGCCTGCCGAATCGTGTGTCATCAGCTTTAATGTTACAGAGTCTGGTGGCAATGCTCTGATCGCCGTTGACTATACTGGTGGTGCAGATGCTCAGAATGCCGTTTACGCCTCGATTAATTGGTTTAATAGTCGTGGCGGATTTGCGTTGGTCGAAATGGTGGCACAGGATAACCCATTAACAACCCCTGGTGATGTAACTGGGGTTAGCAGCGTTACGATAACTAATATCGGCGGTTATACACTGAGTAATATTACTATTCCGAACCCGATTACTCTTGGCGGTAGTGCGATTGCAACACTTGGGGCTAATTCATGTGCCGAATCGGCAACCTTGCCAATTAATGCTTCATGCACTTATACGGTAAACGTAATTGACAGTTATCCTGACATAAATCAGCAAATAAATTTGGGGTTTAGCGCCAGTTATGCAGGCCCCAATGGAGTAACGGTGTATCAGCGTTCTTTGTTGTTAAATTATACGATATCTCCTATTTAACTAGAATATCCATTTCGGATATGATTTTCTATAAACGTTTGTGTTACACTAATATCCGATTAAATTAGTCACCAATTCAAACTTTTGTG
>ERZ724506.17-NODE-17-length-86053-cov-171.919463_pt1 | contig 86053 bp, 78 predicted proteins | sample MGYA00376039_ERZ724506 | MGnify/ENA primary metagenome ERZ724506 (study PRJEB28724, sample SAMN07190887) | wastewater metagenome | isolation source: effluent of sewage treatment plant in Hong Hong | place: USA: Christiansburg, Virginia | collected 2016-03-01 ... | reverse complement strand
TTACCAGCTAGAAAAAACTAACTGGTAAATAATGGGGGTTCTTTAGCATCGACTAGTTAACCTTGTTTTAAATTGCTAACACTCTGAACTATTTGCCTGTTTGTTCTATTTGAGTGATAACTATAGTTTAATTGTGAATTTATTTAAGCAAACAATCTTCAGAATTCAGAAAATTTATACCGATGAAAACAAATTTTATTAAGAAATTAAATAATTTTCCCTTCTTAGTTTTTTCAATTATTCTCTTAGCTGGAATTATTTATTTTTTCTCATACCTCTTTCCATTTACCAATAATGCCTTTGTGGTTGCGAACATTATGCCTGTTGCGGCAGATGTTTCTGGATTTATTACCAATATTGCGGTAACTAATGGACAAGATGTCACAAAAGGTCAGGCTTTATTTACGGTTTATCAGGAACCCTATATTCAAAGCTATGCGCAGGCTAAGGCCAATTATCAGGAAGCGAAATCTGCAATTGAAGTGATTAAGCAGCAAACCAAGAAAAATGCAGCCTTACTTGCGGCAGCCGAAGAAAATTATAATAAAGTTAATTATGAATATGGTTTGAAAAGCAAGCAAGGCGTAAGTCAAGCCGTGGCGACTTTGGATATTCAGAAATTTGATTATGAGCGCAAATCTTTGGCAAATAGCGTAAAAGCTTTGCAGTTTCAATTAAACGTTGATGATGAACAAATTAAGCAGCAACAACAGAAAGTTTTGGCGTTACAAGCCGCGATGAATAATGCGCAAATTAATTTAAATTTGACTGTCGTGCGTGCCTATGCGGATGGTGTGGTGGACAATATGTATTTGACTAACGGCACGCCAATTACGCAACATCAGCCATTGTTTTCTTTTATTGATACCTCAGCCATGTATATTCAAGCTAATTTTAATGAGATTGATTTACGTGATGTGCGTGCTGGTGCTAAGGTGTTGATTTTTCCACGGATGTTTTTGTTTAATAAAGTTTATCATGGGGTAGTTGTTGGAAATACTTGGGCAGCCAATCGTCAAGTAACCGCAGTTAAAACCCAGATTCAGACCGTAACTGAGAATGAAAATAACTGGGTAATGTTGCCGCAACGGCTACCAGTGCAAATTCGGATTACTGATTATGATCATAAAGATTATCCTTTAAGTGTTGGTTCTAGCGCTTATGTGTATATTGTGCCTAATCGGAATTAATAATAGTTATTGGCTTTGCGACTTTGGAAAAAGATTACTAAATTGCCAATCACTCCATTGATTTCCTCGTGAATAATTTCGCTAATGGTCAAAGTTGAGAGTGCTTGATGATGAATGTATTCATCTTTATCCAGTGTAAGTGAATAATGCTCAGGAATAATTAAGTTTTCAGGCATATAATATGTGGAATAATTTTTATTTAAGGCTTGAATAATTAGCTCCATTTGCTGCAAAATAATGCTAAATTTGTGCTGAATGTTCTGATTATGGCGAATTTTATTACAGTCAAAATGGAAAATTATGACACTTAGTAAACGATAGAGCCGACGCACATGTAAATAAGCCTTAACTGCTGAATCAACGTATTCTGGATGGCCTTTAGTTTCGGTTTTCGCTTCATCTTGCCAGCGCATAAAGCTATTTATCTGGCTTAGGATTGTAACCTCATTTTTTAAATAGACGCTTTGGATTTGCAGCTCATTTAATTCGGGATTATTAATTGCATCGAGCATTTTATGCAGTTCAATCATGGTATTTTTCATGGAGATGAGCATTTTATTGCGTGCATATTCGGGATAAAAAAAGCGCAGCAAAATGTAAGAAATTAAAATTCCAATCGAGATGTTTAATAAACGTAGAAAAGCACCTTTAATATTGTTATTGTTAATCAAGATAATTGGCAATGTCCAAGTAATTAGTCCGCCTGCATAACCCTGTTTAGTGTCCATAAACCAATAGGTTGCGAGAAATACCCCGAGCACAATGGCGATTAAATTGATGATTACATTGTTCGCAAAACCTACGATAAATACCATAGCAAGTGCAGCGGCGATAAATGTACCCCAGAAGCGCAAATGGCTTTTATTGATGGTTCCACCGAGTGTTGGGTTATCAAATAAGACAATCGCACAGGTCATCATAACCCAAATTCCATCGGACACGCCGATGTATGCGGTATAAACAAAGCTAATTAACATAGCTAAACTTAGCCGTGCGGCGCGGATTAACTTGTCGGGGGTAAATCTGGGTGTATTCATGGCACTGTTCTCAATTGACTTTATTGGTGCTAAGTGTGGTTTTGCTCTCTGGATTCGATTTATAGCTATAACCACCGGCTAAATCTTGATAAAGTAGCACTTGGCTGAGTAAATATTGTAATTTACTTTGATTGATGCTTAAGGCTAAATTATCCAACAAAAGCCGCGAGTTGATTAATTGCGAATAGGGGATAATTCCATCGTTATAAAGTCCCTGTTGCAAATTAAATTCATGTTGGGCATGCTGATAAGCGTTACGTTCGGCGCTTAGTTTTAGCGCAAGATAATTGTTGGCTGCAAAATCATTGTCAACATCACGGAGAATTTGGCGTACGGTTTTTATATAATTATAGCTGGCGGCTTTATAGCTGCCGTTATTGGCTTCGATTTGCCCAAAGACACTTGGTGTAATTTGCCAGTTTAAATAGGCTTCATTCATTGCCAAGGGGGTGGTGGGATTGGCAAGTGTTCCATTGGTGCTTTGCATTGCCATAAAGCGATCCAACTGGATGGCGGGAAATAAATTACTAATTGCAACATTAATCCCTTCATCGGCAATTTTGACTTGCATTTCAGCGATTAATAAATCTGGGCGATTAGCAAGTACCGTGGCGGGTAAATTGCCGGGTTTTATCATGCTTTCATTTAGTTGTGCAAAATTGCTGCCTGCATTAATTTTACCTGGGTTAGCATTGAGTAAATAACGCAGCGCATTTTGACTTGCTACCAGATTATTCTTAACGATCTGTTGTTGCGCCACAATTTGCTGTTCTTGTGTCATCAGTAAGTCAACCGATTGCGCGCTACTAATTCCACCCGCTAAAGCTTGGCGTTGAATTTGGGTTAATAATACCAGATCCTTCTGTAAATTGTTCAGTAAGACTAATTGCTGCTGTTGCGCTAAATAAGTGAGATAACTTGAACTAATTTGCCCAATCAGCGTTAAACGCAAGGCAGATACTTTGGCTTGATTGAGCGCTAGATTATATTCGGCTTGTTTTTGTAAAGTTGGCAATTGCATTAAATTTAGCGTATATTGTGGCCACATCCCGTAAAAAGTGCCAATATTGCCAAAGGCTGGATTTTGTGTAAACCCTGCATAGAGATTGATAAATGGAATCCAGCTAAGTTGGACTTGGCGCAATTGACCACGGGCTTGCTCCAAATTAGCATAGGCAATCTGAATATCATTATTTTGAGTTAAACCACTTTCGATTAAGTGGTTGAGTTGTGGATCGTCTAATTGTTGCCACCAAGCTAAATAGGGGAGGTTGGCAATATTTTGATTGAGCTGAGTTGCCGAATTAAACTGTGTTGGAGTATCTAGGGTTGGGAGTTTACTTGTGCTACAACTACTGATAATTAACCCAATTAGGATAAGATTTAAGCGTTTCATAGATCTGTCTTAACTAAAATAAGCCCAATTATAACATAGGTGCGTGCCGACACGCGTGTCAACCAGAGCGTTGAACGCTGGTGTTGATGGGGCTGAGTAATTGTTAAATATGCTACAATCACAGTTTGGCGAATTTAATTTAGGAATAAGGTGAGATAAACAATGAAAGTGTCGAATAGTCTTCTGGGCGCAATGGTACTGCTTGGTCTAAGTGCTTGCGCAAATAATCCTTTTAGTTCATATAGTAAGACGAGTAACGCTACGTTAAATAATGTTTATAGCGGTAATTTAGCGATGGCGATGAAGGCTGAAAGCACAGGTGACCCACTCTATAATATGGAATATGGTGAACTGATGCGTTTGAATCAAAATTATACGCAGAGTAATTATAATTTCAGTTTAGCTCAACAGAGTATTGATTTATGGGCGAGTAGTTGGATGGTGAGTACTGGTGGTCAATTAACTACTACGATGACCTCAATGCTGCTAAATGATAACGCGATTGAATATCAACCCAAAGGCTATGAACGAACTTTCTTAACTACGGAACATGCGCTGAATCATCTTGATTTAAATAATTGGGAAAATGCGCGCGTTGAAATTAAAAAGATGTATCAAATTGAGCAAGCCACCGAAAACTACAATCAAGCACTTTATACCAAAGAAGCTGAAGAAACTCGAAGCATTAGCCAAGATCAGCAACAAAGCTATCTCTCACGGCAAATTTTGCAAAAATATAATTTTAGCGATATAAATTCTCCACAAGTATTAGCGCTAAAAAACAGTTATCAAAATGCGTTTAGTCATTATTTGGCGGGGTTTGTTTTTGAAGCCATGAATGAGCCTAGTTTGGCGCGCCCTGGTTATGTTAAAGCTGGACAACTTAATCCAAATAATCCATTAATTCAACAAAGCATTGATAATATCGACAAAAACATTCGCCCTAAAGCTGGCTTTAGCGATGTGCTGATTGTTGAAGAAACTGGACATGCTCCGCAAATTAAATCTGAAGAAATTCACGTGCCAATTAACCTAAATATGTCGAATAATCAAAATTCATGTATTAATATGATCGATGTTTTTTATCCTAAATTAATTCCTGATCGCTATAATAATATGCTGTATCCATTTAGTATTGATCAAGCGCTGGTGCAACCACAGCCGATGGTGAATGTTGATTTAATGGCAGCACGGGCACTCCGTGATGAAACCCCGCATCTGATTGCACGTAATATTGCCGCAGCGGTACGTAATATTGGCTTATCGCAGGCCTCATGTTCTGCAGATGGGGGTAATTTAGGTACGTTGTTGAGCTTAGGTACTAGTCTTGGTGGTATGATGTTAGATCGCGCGGATGAGCGGACTTGGACTTTATTACCGAGTAAAATTTATATTAATCGGATGAGCTTAGCCTATGGCAAACACACGCTTACAGTCAATGTTAATGGTATGCCATATACACAGGTAGTTAATTTGAATCAACCGTATCAAGTTATAACTTTCCGTGTGATTGGCAATCAAGTTTTATTTAATGTACAACGTTAGGAGTAAGTAAACCATGAAAAAAATCTTAATTGCTGCCTTGGGGCTGGGAACTTTATTTATCGCTGGGTGTAGTACTAATCAAGTTAAAAATCAAGTGATTGGTAATATGGGCGATGTTAAGGTGGTGAGAATGACCTCCATGCGCGTAAATGATCTGTTAGTTGCGCAAGGTTATTTTCATAATGTCGGTACCAAACCAGCTCAGGGTTACTATCGGTGCTTATTTTATGATGTAAATAAATTACCGATTGGCGAGATTGCCGCATGGAAATTTGTGACCGTTAATGTAACGGATGATGCTTATGGTGATACAGCGGTTAAATGTTCTGCGAGTGATGTGGAAGCCGTAGATTTTAAAATTGAATTTTCAAATACCGCTTCAACTGTTACTCTATATAAATGAGTTAATTGTAGTATTTAATAAAAAACGTACTTCTAAAAGTACGTTTTTCAAATAAATAGGACATTAAGCCGTGAGAGGTTCAAGGAAGCCACGCATTTTTTGGAGTGCTTTGACTTCAATTTGGCGTACTCGTTCCGCAGAAATACCAAATTCTGCTGCAAGATCATGTAAAGTTAATTGGTTTTCGCTATCCAATAACCAGCGGGCTTGCACAATTCTACGACTGCGCTCATCCAGTTGATCTAAGGCATGTGTAATGCCTACCGTATGCAGGTGATCTTGAGCCTTACGTTCAAGCATGTTTTCAGGGCTGCTACTATTATCACTTAACCAATCAATCGGTGAAGATTCAGAATCGCAATCGCCAATTAGCGCCACATCGCTACCAGTTAAGCGCATATTCATTTCAATAACATCAGATTTGCTGACATTTAAATTGAGCGCAATTCTCGATGCTTCACGATCGGATAAATTACCGATGTCTTCACGTTGTGACCGTAAATTAAAAAATAATTTGCGTTGTGCTTTAGTGGTTACGGTGCGAACAATTCGCCAATTTTTAATCACGAAATCATTGATTTCAGCTTTGATCCAATGCATCGCAAACGTAACTAGGCGTACTTTATGGCTGGTATCAAAGCGCTTAACCGCTTTCATTAAGCCGATTGTTCCCTCTTGGATGATATCGGCAAAGGGTAATCCGTAACCTAAATAATTGCGCGAAATAGACACCACTAGGCGTAAGTGAGATAATACTAAATGTTTTGCTGCTTCAACATCTTCTTGTTGGCGCCATTTTTCGGCATAATCAAATTCTTCTTTTTCAGTTAGTAATGGGATGCTATTGACATAATTTATATATGCATCAATGCTGCCATTGGAAACTGCGGGTAAATTGTTTAGGGCTAGATTTGTCATTTTATTGCCTCCTTACTCGTATGAGAGTTGCATTATAACAAACTTACCTAGCTAAGTCAAGTTATATTAGCAAAAGCTAAATTAGATTCTAAGTCTTACTAAATAAGTGGATTTACTTGGTGTTGTCTCTTTATTGAAAAACCCCACTGTTTAAGGAGTGGGGTTTTAATTTTAGACTGCTTATGCGCCATTGCGATCAAGCAAATGGAGTTTCTCTTTGACAAGAGCCCATTCTTCTGCATCATCAGGCGTTGGTTTTTTAGCCGTAATCGTTTTCCAATTTGGCGATTTTGCCAGTTCTGCATTTAAAGCAATAAACTGTTGTTGATCTTCAGGTACTTCATCTTCAGCAAAAATTGCATCGACAGGGCATTCTGCGACACACAAAGTACAATCGATACATTCATCAGGATCAATTACTAAAAAATTTGGTCCTTCGCGAAAACAGTCCACAGGACACACGTCCACACAATCGGTATGTTTACATTTAATACACGATTCAGTAATTACATAAGCCATGAATTTTCCTTAGTTACGTTCAACAGCAACAGCAACACCCATACCACCACCGATACAAAGTGTAGCTAAACCTTTTTTGGCATCACGGCGTACCATTTCATGTAATAAATCCACGAAAATACGGCAACCTGAAGCTCCCAATGGGTGACCAATTGCAATCGCGCCACCATTTACATTGACTTTGCTAGTATCCCAGCCTAACATTTTGTTTACACCAAGAGCTTGAGCCGCGAATGCTTCATTAGCTTCAACTAAATCTAAGTCTTCATGTTTCCAACCAGCTTTAGCTAAAACTTTTTGCGTTGCGTAAACTGGACCTAAACCCATGATTTGTGGGTCTAAACCAGCCGATGCGCCAGCCACGATATAAGCTAATGGAGTTAAACCAAGTTCTTTAGCTTTAGCTTCGGACATTAACATAACCGCCGCAGCGCCATCATTTAACCCCGATGCATTTCCAGCTGTCACCGTACCATTTTCTTTAACGAAAGCTGGTCTTAATTTAGCTAGTGCTTCAACGGTAACACCTTTTTTAATGAATTCATCTTGGTTAAAGACAATTGGATCACCTTTACGTTGTGGAATAGTAATCGCAACAATTTGTGCTTCAAATTTACCCGCTTTTTGCGCGGCTTCAGCTTTATTTTGCGAGCCAGTTGCAAACGCATCTTGTTCGGCTTTAGTTATCTCTAATTTTGCGGCTATGTTTTCTGCCGTGATACCCATATGAACTTTGCTATACACATCAGTTAGTGCATCGGCAATCATTGAATCAACTAAGCTGGCATTACCCATTTTGTAACCATCACGCATTCCTGCGACAAAATGTGGTGATAGAGACATATTTTCTTGTCCGCCTGCAATTACAATTTCGGCATCGCCAGCGATAATCGCTTGTGCACCTAAATGAACTGATTTTAAGCCTGAGCCACAAACTTGATTCACGGTCATTGCAGGAACGCCTTCAGGTAAACCACTTTTGATTACGGCTTGGCGTGCTGGATTTTGTCCCATGCCAGCTTGCAAAACTTGACCCAAAATAACTTCAGAAATTTGTTCTGGTTTAACGCCTGTTTCTGCAAGTAAGGCTTTAATTACGGCTGCGCCTAAATCAGCGGCAGGGATCTTAGCCAAAGTACCATTGAAACTACCTACGGCGGTGCGTTTTGCGGCTACAACTACAACTTTTGTCATTATATATTTCCTTATAAAGTTAAAAATTAATTTAAAGTACAAAATAAGTAAAAATAAGCGAACCTAGATTAAAAGGTTCGCGAAGTGTTCTTAGGCGAGAGAGGCTTCCATCACAGTTAGAGCTTTAGCTTTAACATATTCACCAGGTGCAACACAAAGTTCAGGGAAATCTTTGCTGCCTAATTTAGGTGCTTTAAGTTGTTTGCCTGATTTATCTGAATACCATTTGCTCATATCTTTCCACCAGCTACCAGGCATTTCAGTAGCATTTTTTAGCCAGTCACTTGAGTCAGCAACTAAGTTTTCATTTACCCAATAGTTACGTTTATCGGTAGTAACCGGATTAACCACGCCTGCAGTATGTCCTGATGCACCTAAAACAAAACGAATTTGTGCATTTTTAAGGTAGCTAGTTGATTTATAAGCCGAAATCCATGGCACGATATGGTCTTTTTCAGCAGCAAATAAATACATTGGATAATCAATTAGGCTTAAATCCATTGTGTTGCCATCAACAACTAATTCACCTTTAACCAGTGCATTATCTAAGTATAAGCGCTCCATTAAGAATGAGTGCATCGGTAACGATAAATCAACCGTATCATTATTCCAGTAAAGTAAATCAAATTTTTGCGGAGTTTTACCTAATAAATAATTATTTACCCAGTAATTCCAGATTAAATCATTCGCGCGCAGTGCTGAGAAAGTTTGCGAAATTGTCCGACCAGACATTACGCCCCCTGATTTATTTTTGGCTTCACGGAGTTTCATTAAATCGCGGTCTAAGAACGCTTTGATGTCACCTGGTTCGCTATGATCCAGCATAGTCGTCATTTGACCCATGCTATTAATCCAATCTAAACCACGTTGTTTCAATAAAATTGCTGCAGTAGTTAAGATTACACCGCCAACACAGTAGCCTAGAGTGTTAACTTTGTCTTTGCCACTAATTTTACGCACGCTATCAATGGCTGCGATTACGCCATTATTGGCATATTCTTCCCAACGATAAGATTTAATTGAACTATCGGCAGATTTCCACGACACTAAAAATACATTATAACCTTGATCGACTAAATATTTAACCATAGAATTGCTTTCTTGCATATCTAGAATATAATATTTATTAATACATGGTGGTACAATTAATAATGGTGTTTCAAAGACTTTGTCACAAGTTGGTGTATATTGAATTAATTCAATTAGTTCATTGCGAAATACCACCGCGCCTTGTGTAGTGGCTAAATTTTCACCAACATTGAATTGAGTTTCATCGGTCATGGTAATGTAACCGTTTTGCACGTCATCCATCATGTTACGCATACCATCGGCCATTGATTGACCTTTGCTATCAATCATGGCTTTAATTACTTCAGGATTGGTTAGCGCAAAATTACTTGGGGAAATTGCATCAATGTATTGACGCATAAAGAATTCCATGCGAAATTTAGTTTCATCATCTGCATCAGATTTGCTAATGAATTCAAATAATTGCTTTGATACGCCTAAATAACTTTGTTTTAAATACGCAAAGAACGGATTTTTTTCCCAATCGGCATCTTTAAAGCGGCGATCGGCAGGTTTTTTAGTTTCTTCAGCCAATGATGTTTGATTTTGTGGGTTAAAATTCGACCACATTTTTAGTTGATCTTGATAAAATTGATTATGAGTTTCTAGATAGGTTTTGCTATGATCAAAAAAGTGTTGGAACATGCTTAGAAGTGGATTATTAACTGGATCTGATTTTCCACCAGAGACCGCAACTAGATTGTCAAACCAAGTTTTATTCGAATTAGCTAAGTTCGCAAAAAATTCATCAAATTTTGGAGGTTGATTAAACATATTTTTATTTCCCCTATGTGTTATGTATAACTCCACTATTTTAGCACTTATACTATTCTTGGGGATAATATTTTTGGTCGATGCTATAAAGCGCTAGGTTGAATTGGTATAAAATAGCCACTTTAAATTATAAAATATATTTTGTAGGTTTTAAGAAATTTGATTATAGCGCAATTGAGATTAGCTTCTTAACTGTTTTGCAAGGATATGCTCGTGAGAAATGGTTTATTTACTCTTCTGGTATTATTGCCGACTTTGGCGCTGGCTGAAGCTGGACATACTAGCCAAGACAGTTGGTTACTCCTCGCGCTGGCAATTATTATTGGTGGTGCAGGGATTAGCTGGATTGTGCGCAAATTAACATTACCAACCGTGTTGGGTGAATTGGGTTTGGGGATGCTCTTAGCGGTACTCGCTCATTATCACTTTGGCTTTTGGGATCAAGTGGTGAGCAATCCAACGTTGGCGTTATTGGCTGAATTGGGCAGCATTTTGCTACTGTTTGAGATTGGCTTAGAGTCAAGTTTTAGGGATTTAGTCTCGGTAGGTAAACATGGCTTAGTTACCGCATTAATTGGTGTGATTGCGCCTTTTCTAATTGGCTGTTGGGTCGTTGGGGAATGGGTTTTTGCGAGCAGTGATATTAAGTTGAATTTATTTTTGGGCGCAACGCTGGCGGCAACCTCGACGGGTATTTCGGTGCGGGTATTTAAAGACTTAGGTATTTTACGTAATCCGGCTTGCCAGATTGTCCTAACCGCTTCAATTATCGATGATATTTTAGGCTTAGTTATTTTAGCTTTTGTTTCTGGATTAGTGATTGCGGGGACTTTGGATTTAATCACCGTTGGGCATATTTTACTCAACGTTGTAATTTTCTTTGTCTTGGCCTTATTGGTAGCGCGGAAATTAACTCCCAAATTAATGAAGTGGATTTTAAAAATTAGTCATGAAGAATCGATGATCGTGATTAGTTTAGTTAGTTTCTGTTTGTTTTGGGCGTGGTTTGCCCATGCGATTGGTCTAGCTTCAATTATTGGTGCTTTTGTAGCGGGTTTAATCATGGATGAGGTGGTTTTTCGTAAAGCCAATCAACCACACTGGTATCAGAAATTGCTTGAGTTATCGCACAATACAACGAATCAAGAAACCCAGCAAATGATACAAGATCAAATTATCGTACGTCATCATCACGAACGTTTGGTGGATTTAATTAAGCCGCTGAACTATGTCTTGGTGCCGATTTTTTTTGTTTATGCGGGGATGCAGGTAGATTTGGTAGCGGTGGCTAATTGGAGTACCTTAGTCTATGGATTCTGGTTAAGTTTGGCAGCAATTGGTGGCAAATTAATTAGTGGGGTATTTCTGCCTAAATCAATTAATCGCTGGATTGTTGGCTTTGGGATGGTTCCACGCGGTGAAATTGGTTTGATTTTTGCGCTAACGGGGCGTCAATTGGGCGTGTTCTCATCCGATGTCTTTGCTGCGGTGCTATTGATGGTGGTTATTACTTCGATTGTAACACCATTGGCATTGCAATTTATAGTTAAACGAGGATTGAAATGAAATTAGCTTTTAGTAAAATGCACGGTTTGGGAAATGATTTTGTCATTATCAATAATTTAGAATTACGTCACGCTTTTAGTGCCGATGAAATCAGCTATTTAGCCGATCGTAAATTTGGGATTGGTTGTGATCAGTTATTGTTAATTGATCCTGCTAGCGATGGGATTAGTGATTTCTTTTATCGTATTTATAATAGCGATGGCAGTATTGCTGGACAATGTGGAAATGGTGCACGCTGCTTTATTCGCTATGTGCTTGAGCGTGGTTTAACGGATAAAACTGTAATTCAATTGCAAACTTTGGGGCGCGTTATTACCGGTCAGCGGCTTGCGGATGGTGAAATTGAAGTCGATATGGGCATACCAGATTTTACGCCGAGGTCATTACCGTTTAAACATGAGCCAGCTATCGAATATCAATTAGATTTTAATGGTGAAACAGTGCAGTTTGCGGCGCTGTCAATGGGCAATCCGCATGTGGTTATCACCTTGGATAATCTTGAACGCTTGGCGGATGAAAATTATTTAGCGCGGCTTGGTGAATGTTTACAAGCTTCAGAATTATTTCCTGAGAGCGTGAATGTAAATTTTATCTATAAAATCAGTGATAATCAATTAGGTCTGCGGACTTATGAGCGCGGCTGTGGCTTCACTCTTGCGTGTGGTAGCGGTGCTTGTGCGAGTGCGGCAGTTGCGCTGCGCGCTGGTTTGGTTGAAGCTCCTGTGCAAATTTTTATGCCAGGTGGTGAATTAACCTTGCGTTATGTTGGGGCGAATTTGTTGATGCGCGGTAGTGCAACCCAGGTTTTTGATGGCGAAATTGAGCTGTGAGCCAGTTTAATTTAATTTTACCGGGTTTAATTTGGCCAAATGCCGCCGATTATGAATATTTATCTTCACGCATTAAACTATCGCAATTTAGCAATTTATTCGCAAAAGGTAAGCTTAGTCGACTGGAATTGAACGTCAGTGATTTTGTGTATGCCGAGCAACTTAGTTCTGGGCTAAATTTGGCTGATTATTATGCTCAGAAATTGGGATTAAATGCTCATGTAGCCTATATGTTATTGGAGCCAACCCATTTACGTTTAGATCGTGATCGCTTGTTAATCAGTGAGCCGGCGTTGTTACAATTAAACTCGGCGGAAGCTCAGCAATTAATTGCTGAAATTAACGAGTATTTTAGCGGTGAATTAGAGGTCTTTTATATTAGCGATGAGTTATGGTTAATCGGACTGAATTTTGCACTTGATGATGTAGTTAGCCACCCATTAATTGATATTGTCGGTGAAAATATTGATGAATTTTTACCCAGCGGTAATGAGCGACTACGTTTACATAAATTGATCAATGAAATGCAAATGCTGTTATTTAATTTACCGTTGAATAAATTACGTGAAGATGAGGGATTACTGAGTATCAATAGCGTTTGGATCTGGAATAAATCGCCAGCTAAATTAGCCTTTGAATTTGGAGAGCGCTTAGCAAATAATTCTAGTTTGAGCGCTTTGACGGATGACTTTGCTGCAGTGACGAGTCTAATTGTGGATAAGGCCTATTATCCAGCCTGCTATCGTGATAGTTTCTCATGGCTCGAAGTGGTTGCCGAACTGGATGATTTATTGGCCACGAAATTATTGAGTTTACTTCGTTTGCGTAAAATTCAGCGTTTAAATATTTATGTTCCAACCTTAACTGGCTGTCATTGTTTGCAGTTGTCGCGGTTTGATTTATGGACGTTTTGGCGTAAGAATACTTTTCCGTGGCATGAGTTGGCTGAAGAGTTAGCTTGAGTATGCTGATGGAGCGTTATACGTAATTCGCGAGTTTAAGTTAACTTGAAACCAAAGCTATTATGAATTTTATTATAAGGTTACATGAATATGAATTTTTATTTGCCATTGATTATTTTTTGCTTTTCTACCACGATTACGCCAGGGCCAAATAATCTAATGATTATGATGTCGGGCGCTAAATTTGGTGTTAAGTCTTCGTTGCCGCATTATTTGGGCATTTGCATCGGTTTTACCTTGATGGTAGCCTTAGTTGGGTTGGGCTTGGGGGAGGTTTTTACCAGCTGGCCAATTCTACATTTGATTATTAAATACGTTGGGGCTCTTTATATGTTGTATTTAGCGTGGCAAATTATTCGTTCCACCAGTGAATTGAAAACTGTGTCAGCCAAAAGCAAACCCTTAAGTTTTATTCAAGCGCTGCTGTTTCAATGGATTAACCCCAAGGCGTGGATTATGGCGGTTGGAGCGATTTCTGCGTATAGTGTGGTGAATTCAAATATGTTGAGCCAAGCTTTAATTATTGCTGGTGTCTATTTTATTGTGGGTTTACCTTGTATTGGAATGTGGTTAATTGGTGGGGTTGGAGTTAGTCGCTATTTGAAACATCCCAAGCATTTGCATTATTTTAATTTAACCATGGGAACGTTATTAATCCTTTCAATCTTGTTGATGTTTTTGGAAGGGCATTAAATCCATGCAGAGAATGAATAGCTTAAATGTTTAAAGCACCAATTGTGATGTTGGATTTTGAAACCACTGGTTTAAGTCCAGCCTATGGTGATCGAATTACCGAGGTTGCTGCGCTGAGAATAGTTGGTGATAAAGTGGTCGAGCGCTATGTTTCATTAGTTAATTGTAATGTGCGAATTCCATCCTTTATCAGCGAATTAACTGGGATTACACAAGCGATGGTTAATCGATCGCCATCGGTAAGTGTAGTGCTTCCTGAGCTGCTGGATTTTATTGGTCAGGATGTTTTAGCCGCACATAATGCTAGTTTTGATATTAAATTTCTTAGCGCAGAAAGTACTCGCCTAGGACTAACGCCTAGTCATGCAAATTTAGTGTGCTCCTTAAAATTAGCGCGTAGAATTTATCCTGGTTTAACCAGCTATAAATTAACCAGTTTGGCCAATGAATTAGGAATTAAATTTAATAATCGAGCTCATCGGGCTGAAGCGGATGCCGAAGTTGCCGCCGAGTTACTTATTCATATTGGTAAACATTTACGCAAAAATTATCAACTCAGCGCACTAGATCCACAAATTTTCAGCCAAATAAATAAATTGAGTGCGGCTAAGGTCGCCAATTACTTGCAACATAAATTAGTTAGCAAGGTTGCTTAAACACAATCATTTCAAGAGCGCTCAGAAAATGTATTATTGTCGTTTTATCCATTGAGTTTCTTGTAACGGATGTTTAGAAATTTATCCAAAACGGATAGATATAATAACACGTATATATGCAAACATATGCTAACATTTGGTTTATGGCATTGATTTTAAAAATGAACGGCTATAAAGGAGCCTAATAATTTAGAGTCAAAGTGTATTGAAGTTTATTTATTTGACCGTAGTGTGAGATCATTTGTAGAGTAGCGTTATTAAATGGAGAGATAATATAGTTTCTTTAGCATGAATTTGGTATAATGATGTAATTTTATGATGTTAATTTTTAGAAGGTGGTATTAAAATGAAAGACACAACTCCTCAACTTAATTGTTCACAAGCAATAGTTAAAATACTTGAAAACATGGGTGTTACCCATGTATTTGGTGTTCCTGGCGCTAAGATTGACAGCCTGTTTATTGCATTAAAATATTCAAAAATAAAATTAGTTATAGCGCGTCATGAACAAAATGCGGCTTTTATGGCGGCTGCGTTTGGGCGGATCACTGGTAAAGTCGGTGTCTGTGTTGCTACTTCAGGTCCTGGGGTTACCAATTTAATTACTGGTTTGGCAACCGCAACCAGTGAGGGAGACCCAGTCTTGGCGATTGGTGGTGAAGTTCCTTTAAGTGACAGACTCAAAAAAACTCATCAGTCACTGGATGCGGTTACTTTAATGAAATCAGCTACTAAATACAGTGAGGAAGTAGTGACGGTTGATCAATTAACCGAAATTATGGGGAATGCTATCCGCGCTGCTGAAAGTGGACGCGCCGGTGCCGCATTTATTTCTTTGCCCAAAGATATTGGTTTGGCACCATTTGTTGGTGATGCTACGCAGGCGTGGGGTAAACCAGTTGTGCAAGGATGTGGAGCGCTGACAGCGATTGATGCAGCCGTAGAGCTGATTAATGCGAGTAAGCGACCGATGGTTATTTTTGGAATGCAGGCATCTAAGCCAGATGTTGCAACAGCGATACAAAATTTCTTAGCTAAAACTAAAATCCCATATACTGCAACTTTTCAAGGACCTGGTAAATGGGCTCAGCCCGAAGACGGAGAAACGTTCGTTGGACGTGTTGGTTTATTCCGTAATCAACCCGCAGATCATTTATTAGATCAGTCTGACTGCGTAATTACTGTCGGTTATGATCCAATTGAGTATGATCCTAATATCTGGAATCAGAACAATCGTCGTAAATTAATTGCAATTGATGTAATTCGCGCTGATCAAGACAATGATTTTATGCCTGAAGTAGAAATTGTTGGAGAAATCGGCGGTTCTCTTGAATTATTGGCTAGTAAGTTGACGCCAAACATTGACGCTGAATTTACTAGTGCAGTTACTGATGCCTTAACCCAAAATAAATTAACGGTAGCGGAGGGGGCACAGTTAAATGGAACGCCAGTTCACCCATTACGTGTGATTCATGAATTGCAGAAGATAATTACTGCGGATACGCATATTGCATTGGATGTTGGGTCAAATTATATCTGGATGAATCGCTATTACGGTGCTGAATATGCAAGACAAGTCTTAGTGAGTAACGGTCAGCAAACTTTGGGGGTAGCATTGCCATGGGCGATTGCGACTAGTTTGATTTATCCAGATAAACGTATTATTTCTGTTTCAGGAGATGGCGGATTTTTATTTAGTGCGATGGAACTGGAAACGGCGAAACGACTGGGCGTAAAATTTATTCATTTGATTTGGGATAGTGCATCTTATGATATGGTCTCCTTTCAAGAAGCTGCGCATTATGCTGGTGATACTGCTGGTGTCGAACTTGGGCATTATGATGTTGTTGCCTATGCTGAAGCATTTGGTTGTAAGGGGTATAGTATTAAATCGGCCGATGAAATTGCTGGAGTATTCCAAGACGCGCTTAGTTCTGATGTTCCGGTCTTAATTCATATTCCGATTGATTATTCGCAAAACATGCGCCTGATGCAAGATGTTATTCAGAGTTTTGTAAACTAAGAGAGGTGATTATGAAAAAACATCCTCATTATGGGCACGTCATTAAATCTCGAGTTTCCTCTGCTCTATGGCAAGCGATTCTTGATCGCTGTGCGCGCACGGGTGAAACACCTGATCATGTAATCCAGTCGGCTCTTGCCGCTGAGTTAGATATAAAGCATCATACTTTATTTCAAGTCTCTACTTCAACTGCATTAGTTCAGGGCATTTATAATGGTTGCATGACGGTTGAAGAGATTAAGAAGCATGGTGACTTTGGCTTAGGTACGTTTGATGAATTGGATGGCGAGGGGATAATGTTTGATGGAGAAGTCTGGCATGCGCGAAGTGATGGCTCAGTCGTTTTGGCGGCCAATGATGAATTAGCTCCATTTTGGGCAACTACCACTTTTGTTTCGCAAGTTTCGTGTGCGCTAAGTGTGGTTTCTAGCTGGGATGACTTATGTCAACAATTGGATCAGATGCGAAGCTCGCAAAATATTTTTACTTCTATCTGCATTAAGGGCGTTTTTAAACACATTCAGTATCGAGTTGCTTGTAAAGCGGAGCAGGGTATTGACTTAGTAAGTGCTACGAATAATCAAGCTGTGTTTGAGTTAAATGATTGTCGTGGAACTTTGGTAGGCTTTTGGACACCTGCATATGCGAAGACGCTGAATGTGCCAGGCTATCATTTGCATTTATTAAGTGATGATAAGCGATCTGGTGGGCATGTACTTAGTTTGTCTGCAGATAATTTAGAGTTAATGTTGGCAGAGGAAACTGATTTTAAGATAGCCTTACCAGAATCAGTTGAATTTTTACAAGCTGATTTAAGTATTGATCCATCAGAAGCTTTAGCTAAGGCAGAGGGAGCAAAGTAAGTCCGTACTAAGTGCCAAATAATTTGTGGTACTGTTGATGTATTATGAATAAAGTAAGCTAGATTGTTGATTTAAATTTAGTCTGTGTGGTTAGTAAACCTAAGTTTATCCAAAACGGATATATGAAATAACATTGATGTGTTCTACACTGCGGCAGTACCTGGTTTCTAATTCATAGATTAATTTTTAGAGCCTGAGTTGAAATAAAACTCAGGTTTTTCATTTGTGGCTTAAAGTTTGAATAGCGTAGATTTGGCGCTACAACATCGAGGTGCAATTTCTATATTGAATGAAAACAACTAGTAAATCAATGAAATTTTACTAATTAGTAACAAAATGTATTATAATTTGTTTTTAGCAAAACTTCAGCTAGTTTTGCTTTTTGTTTTTTGATTTGATGCTTAATTAAGAAAGATAAAAGTATGGCTAAATTAAATTATCCACGCGGCGTAATTGCACTCTCATCGGTTGAAATGTGGGAGCGCTTTAGTTTTTATACCATGCAAAGTTTGTTGGTGCTGTACGCCTCAGCCAAGGTTATTTCGGGAGGGCTAGGCTGGAGTGATGCCGATGCGCTGCGTTTGGTTGGTTATTATGGTGCCTTAGTTTATGTTTCTCCTGTCATCGGTGGGGTGATAGCGGATAAAGTAATTGGACGTAAATGGGCTGTGCTCTCGGGATCGTTCATTATGATGTGTGGTCATGCGGCATTGGCTTTTCCTGGTGAAAAAGCGATGTATCTTGGTTTGACGCTCTTAATTATTGGTTGTGGGTTGATGAAACCAGCAATTAGTGCGATGGTTGGAGAGTTCTTTAAAAATAGCGAAACCTCGCGTAAAGATGCCTCGTTTGCGATTTTTTATATGTCAATTAACATTGGTGGCTTCTTGGGGCCAATGATAGGTGGCGTGGTTCAGGTGGAATATGGTTTTGAATACGCGTTTGGCATGGCTGCAGTGGGTTTACTAATTGGAATTATTAATTTCTTAATGTCTAAGAATAAGAGCTTGAAAGATGTGGGTAATCTTTTACATCGTGACGAGCGCATTAAAGAACCTTGGACGGCAATTGAGAAGAAAAAATTAGCCGTGTACCTAATGCTGTGTGTAACTAATATTTTTTGGAATGTGATTTATGTTTTACCTTATGGACTTTTGACACTCTATGCGGAAAAAAATATTGATCGGCATGTCGGGAGTTTTTTAATTCCATCGACGTGGTATTATGCGATGTATGGTCTTTTAATTATTATTTATTCACCAATTGTGGCAACTATGTACCAAAGTTTTAAAAATAAAACTGGTCGGGATATGACGCTAAGTTGGAAATTGGCAATTGGTTATTTATTAGTTGCGGGTGGGAGTTTAATTTTATTACCATTAGTCCGTGAAATTGGGATTAATCCGAATTATATTGGTAGTTCGGGTTATATTTTAGGCTTTTATACCTTATTTTCATTTAGTGAGTTATTGACTTTGCCTGTTATGTTAGCCGCGGCAACCACTTTTGCGCCCAAGGGTTTTTCGGCAACCTTAGTTTCATTAAACATGGCGATTTCATGGGCGATTGGTGCGTGGCTGGGTGGTGAGTTCGGTGCGCTAACTCAAGAAATGAATCCCGTGATTTTATTCTGGTGGGTAATTGGTTTATGTGTACTTTTTGCAATTGGGCATATCCTAAGTGATCGCAAAATTGAGCGAGTTATGCAGTCATAAATGATTTTAGGTTGCACTGCATATGGATAAATTTTCTCAAATCAGGTAAAATTAATCTGGTTGTAATTAAAGTTGGATTAAATTCCAGCTTAAGCTAATGATTGAAATTAATATTTTTAAATATTGTAGCTGAATTTAAGTTGATTCTTGCTGGTGTTTTTAGTGTAATCTGAAATAAAATTAATATAATAAGGAATTAATATGAGCATTTTAGAAATTAGAGTTCCCGATATTGGTGGTCATGATAATGTTAATGTTGCTGAAGTTTATGTAAAAGTTGGCGATAAAATTAACATTGATGATAATTTAATCATGCTTGAAACAGACAAAGCGACGATGGAAGTACCTGCTGATAAAGCTGGAGTGGTTACCGAAGTTTTAGTCCAAGTAGGTTCTAAACTTAATGAAGGTGATATCGTAGTTAAAGTCCAAGCGGATGGAGCAGCTGTGGCAGCAGCGGCGCCTGTAACTCAAGCTGCACCAGTTGCAACTGCAGCAGTCGCACCACAAGCGGCAGCTACGCCTGCGGCGCAATCAGGTGAGATTGAATGTGATGTAATGGTATTAGGTGCTGGACCTGGTGGTTATACCGCTGCCTTTCGTGCTGCCGATTTAGGTTTGAAAGTCGTCCTAGTTGAAAAACATGCAACCTTAGGTGGTGTGTGCTTAAATGTTGGTTGTATTCCATCTAAAGCATTATTACATGTGGCTAAAGTCATTAATGAAGCTGATGAAATGAGCCATCATGGCGTGAGCTTTGGTAAACCAAATTTAGATATCGATAAAATTCGCGAGTTTAAATCTGGCGTAGTTGGTAAATTAACCAAAGGTTTAGATGGTTTAGCTAAACAACGTAAAGTTGAAAAAATTCAAGGTATGGCAAAATTTACCTCACCTTATACAATTGAAATTGATACGGCTGAGGGTAAAAAGGTTGTACGTTTTAAAAACGCAATTATTGCTTCAGGTTCGCATTCGTTTAAAGTCCCAGGCTTCCCATTTGATGATCCACGTGTAATTGATTCAACTGGTGCATTGTTGTTGGAATCAGTGCCTGAAAAAATGTTAGTCGTTGGTGGTGGAATTATTGGTCTGGAAATGGCTGAAGTTTATGGAACTTTAGGTTCTAAAATTACCGTAGTTGAATTAGGTGATGGTTTAATTCCTGGTGCAGATCGTGACGTAGTTAAAGTGCTTGAGAATCGGATTAAAAAACGTTATGATGCAATTTTAACTAAAACTAAATGTGCTAAAGTTGAAGCTAAAGCTGATGGATTGTGGGTTACTTTTGAAGGTCCAAGCGCTCCTGCTGAACCACAAAAATTTGATAAAGTTTTGGTAGCCGCGGGTCGTCGTCCAAATGGTAAGACAATTGGTGCTGATGCGGCTGGTGTGATTGTTAATGAGCAAGGTTTTATTCCTGCTGATAAACAACAACGGACTAATGTTGCGCATATTTATGCCATTGGCGATGTCATTGGTCAACCAATGTTGGCACATAAAGCGGTACATGAGGGTCGGGTTGCGGCTGAAAACTGTGCTGGCATGAAATCCTTCTTTGACGCACGGGTTATTCCTGGTATTGCATACACTGATCCAGAAGTGGCGTGGGTTGGGGTCACCGAATTAGAAGCTAAAGCGCAAGGCTTGCAAGTTGAAGTAGGTAAATTCCCATGGGCAGCTTCAGGACGAGCTTTGGGTAACGGTCGCGATGATGGATTTACCAAAATCATTACCGACAAAAGTACGCATCGGATTATTGGTGCGGCAATTGTTGGAGCTGGAGCTGGTGAATTATTAGCTGAAACTTGTTTAGCGATTGAAATGGATTGTGATATTCATGATGTTGCTTTAACTGTTCATGCGCATCCGACGCTATCTGAGTCAGTTGCCTTTGCTTGTGAAATTGTTGATGGCTCAATCACTGATTTATATATGCCTAAAAAGAAAAAATAATTGGTGGTGATTTTATAATGGTAGGCTTTTAAGCCTGCCATTGTTTTTGATAGGTACTTTATGAAATTAATTATTCAAGAATTTGAACCGCAATACACGGCGGCGGTGATTGACTTAATTTTGGCGATTCAAGTCGATGAATTTGGCGTGGCAATCAGTCGTGAAGATCAGCCAGACTTACTGCACATTACCGAGTATTATCAAGCGAGTGGTGGGCAATTTTGGCTGGCGTTCATCAATGAAGAATTGGTTGGTTGTGTTTCATTAAAAGTTTTTGCGAATGCTCAAGCGGCGTTAAGAAAAATGTTTGTTGCTAAAGCTTATCGAGGTGCTGAATACCAAATTGGACAACAGTTGGTGGATAAATTATACCAATTTGCTCTGGAGCATGGGGTTAAACAGCTTTATTTGGGTACGACTGAGAAATATTTGGCGGCACATCGTTTTTATGAAAAAAATGCTTTTAGGCTAATTGCTAAAGCTGAATTGCCAACAGGGTTTCCTCGCGTTGCTGTGGATAATCGCTTTTATGTTAAAGAGATCGTACAGTCTGAATTAATCGCGCAAGCCTTTCAGTTTGTGGAGAGCATTCATCAAACGGATTATTCGGGACATGATTTTGAGCATATTAAGCGGGTTTGGCAAAATGCCCAGCAATTATTAGCTAGTGAGCCGAGGGCGCAGCGCCAAGTAGTTGAATTAGCGGTGCTATTACATGATGTTGATGATTATAAATTAAGTGATGAAACAGGGCGAGCAAAAAAATGGCTGGATGGGCAAGGCGTAAATCCTGAGTTAATTGAGCAAGTTCTGGACATTATTGATAATATTGGCTTTAGTAAAACTGGGTATAATCCACAATTGAGGGATATTGAAACTAAAATTGTCTATGATGCGGATAAATTAGATGCGATTGGTGCAATTGGGATTGCGCGCACGTTTGCCTTTGGCGGTGCGAAAAGCCGTCCCTTATTTGAACCGAAGCGTTTACCAACTGATGAATTAGATTTAGAGGCGTATGCTGCTAATGCTAAATCAGGTAAAAATCACACTGTAAATCATTTTTTTGAAAAATTAATCAAATTAGCCGATTTAATGCAGACTAAACGCGGGCAAGAACTTGCATTAAAACGCAAATTAACCATGTTGAGTTTTTTGGAAGATTTTTTTGTGGAACAAGGCTTGAGCAATTGGTTAGCGCTTTTAAAGCAGACACAGAACTAAGTGTGTCAATGTTTTATGTGATTTTAGCCGCTTGATTTAGCTTTTTTTGTGTGATAAATTATTGAAATCTTCAAGTAAAACCCAGCATAATATCTGATGCAAATTATGCTGGGTTAGGTTAATGATACAATTACATACCAATTCCGTGGCTGATTAGTACATGTTGACCAGTTAGTGCATTGGTTTCAAAACCAGCTAAGAATAAGGCAACGTTAGACACATCGTCAAGGGTAGTAAATTCACCATCAACGGTATCGCCAAGCATTACATTTTTGATTACTTCTTCTTCGCTAATTCCCAAGGTTTTAGCTTGTTCAGGAATTTGTTTCTCAACTAATGGCGTTCTTACAAAGCCAGGGCATAATAAGTTAGCTGAAATATTGTGTGGTGCACCTTCTTCAGCGATCGAACGTACAAAGCCTAATTGAGCATGTTTGGCTGCAACATAAGCGGCTTTATTTTTAGAGGCTTCAATCGAATGGATTGAACCAGTTACTAATACGCGACCGCCAGTTTTTTGGGCAATCATTTGTTGCATACTTGCTTTAGCTACTAAGAATGTACCATGTAAATGAATATCAATCAAGCGTTTCCATGCCGTAGCATCAAAATCAACGATAGGAGCAATAGTTTGAATTCCTGCATTTGAAATAACTACATCTAACTTGTTAAATTTGGCTACGGTTGCTTTAACCCCAGCATTAACTTGCTCTTCATTCGTTACATCCATTGCAACTGCTAAAGTTTCAACTTTATATTGGGCTTTAATTGCATCCGCAACCGCTTGTGCCGCGTCCAAATTCAGATCCGCAATAACAATTGCTGAGCCATATTCAGCAAATTTTTCTGCCATATGTTTACCGATACCTGATGCAGCACCTGTAATTAATGTCACTTTTCCTTTTACATTCCCTAACATAAAATTCCCCTTTAAAAGATAAAAAATTGATGCCTGAAGCTTATCATGGATTAGAGCTATAGAGTAAATTAATTTTGCAGCGCAGCTATTTTGTTAAACCTGCTGATTTAGGGAACTTGAATTAATGAAGAGTTATCTTAAGCAACTTGATTTAATTGTGGAGTTTCGTTTATGCGGATTTACTCAGTTTCATAGATGTTATGATCTGCTTGAGTATATTGGTGTTGCGCTGATTTTGGGTAATTGAGCAATAAATAAGTATTATTTTGCAATTAATTCAAATTAAAAATTTGGCGGGCTGAGTGTTAATGAGTGGTCTAAGATGTTATACTAAGCACCTCATTGATATATCAATATTGATTAAGCATGAGTCAAGTTATGAATGAGGCGATTGTTTGGTCGCTGAATTTAAGTTTTGTAATCTCTAAATTGTTTGGGAACATAATCCAATAATGCAAACCAATAATCTATTTACGCCAGAACCATTGAAGAATCAACTTAAGTCTTACTTAGCTTGGTTTATCGCTACTTCATTTGTTTTTTTTCAATTTTTCCTACAAACAGCCACGAGTGTCATGAGTGATGTTTGGGTTAAAGATTTTCATTTGAATACCATTGAATTAAGTAATTTATCCGCTGCATTTTATTACTCTTATGTTTTAATGCAAATTCCAGTTGGGATTTTATATGATCGCTTTAAAGCCAAAAATATTTTGATTGTTGCTGCAGCGCTGCTCTCGGCAGGTTGCACTATTCTTACGCTGGCGCCGAATTACGAAATTGCGGTGTGGGGACGGGTTTTAATGGGGTTTGGCTCGGCTTTTGGCTTTGTAGGTATGCTTAAGATTATTATTAATAATTTTGTTGCTAATAAATTTGCCTTAATGCTGGGATTGAGTGAGTCGATTTCAATGCTGGGTGTTACGTTGAGTGTGGTTTTTTTAGCACATTTTTTAACTAATCACTCATGGCGTTTAATGATGGGTGCTTGCAGTGTATTGGCATTTATGTTAATTTTTGCAGTTACGTTCTTGTTACATGATAAACCTGCCAGCACGGCTAAACCTAAGGCTTCATTATTTGAAATTGCTGCTCAAGTCAAAGTGTTAATGCTGAATAAACAAGTGATTTTAGGCAGCATGTATGCATTTTTTATGTTTTCAATTGTCAATGCATTTACCTCTTTATGGGGCGTGTCATTTCTGACCAATACCTATCCATTTAGTCATCCATTAGCATCCAGCATGGTCTCGGTGGTCTTCATTGGGATCGCTATGGGTGGACCATTAAATGGGTTTCTGTCTAAAAAATATCATAAACATACTAAAATTATGGTCGGTGGAGTTATTTGTGCCTGCATCACGACGGCTTTAATTATTTTAGTCCCGAATCTATCTGAAGGATTGATGTTTGGCTGTTTGTTCTTGGCTGGGGTATTTTGCTCGGTTTACGTGCAAGCTTTGGCGGTAATTAAAGATTCTGTCGATTCGAGAATTCAGGCAACTGCATTAGCCACCTCAAATATGATTATTATGGCAAGTGCGCCGCTGTTGCAATTGTTGATTGGCGCTTTGTTAAGCAATCATTCTTTTGGGTTTGCCAGCAGTAATGCGCTTAATTATCGCTTGGCATTAGCGGTCTTGCCAATTGGTTTATTTATCGCTGTGGTGATTAGTTTTTACATTAAAGAACCAGTTAAACAAGTGCACCATCGCTAGATCACTGATTAATGACGGTGAAACCAAATACCAAGCAAAATATCACCATAATGTAATTGCCATTAATTAGCAATGAGCAAAAATGCTCTCTGTGTAGAAAAACATTTAATTCTAAAAGAGAGCTGATTGTGCTACAAACAATTAAACAGATTTTAAAAGCTTATTATGGAATATTCAAATACTGCACTAAATCCAATCGATTTAACCAAATTGGGGGTATGGCTAGTTTTGACTTGAACCTGTCAAGCGGTGTTCAAGCAATTAAATAATGGCTCACTGCAGAATTGTAAGGTTGAACATATAAAAATCCAAACGTTCGCTGAGGGGGTGAATAAAAAAAGCAGCTCTGGATTTTCAGAACTGCTTAGCTAAGTAAATTAATTACTTAAATGTGAAGCGCAAAATTATTTAAATTTTAACATTTCGCTGAATTTAGACCAATTTTCAGGTTTGAACATGTCTAAATTACCATTGCCTTTGAATTTTGCCATAGCATCTTTCATTGATTCAGGTAAGTTGAACATATTGTTATTTGCACCCAATGCCTTAACTAGCTCTTGGAATAATTCATCGCGTTTAGCAGTCATGTCTTTAAAATCGCTTGAGAACGATTCTAAATATTTTCGGTTTAATTCAACCGCTTCCATTGGGTTTTTAAGCGTAAATAATGATTTAACGTGTTCATTATAAGCTTTGTAACCTTCTTCAACGTATGCTTTGCTTGATTGAATCATTTTTTGGTTAATTTCATTGATAGCGTTAACTAAATCGGTAATTCCAGCTAAGTATTTTTGTGATGTTTCAGAATCGAACGGGTTGTTTATTGACATAAAAGTCTCCTTAATATTAAGATTGTTTACGCGCCATTGTAACATAATTAGCCTATTAGCTGGAGGGTAAAATTGGTCGGTGCTTTTATCGGTGATTGAGCGGATGTAAAAGTTAACCTCAATTAAGTCACTGGGCAATTTAGAGTTGTGTTAAAGAGCTGTTATTTTACTTGGTGGGTGTAGTATAATAATCTAATTTTAAATTTAGAAGGAATTATTTGATGAAAAGCTTTATGGATGAAAATTTTCTCTTATCTAATCCAACCGCGGTTAAACTGTTTCACTCTTATGCCAAAAACTTACCCATCATTGATTATCATTGCCATATTCAACAATCTGAAATCCGTCAGAATAAACACTTTACCAATTTAACCCAGCTGTGGTTGGCTGCTGATCATTATAAATGGCGTGCAATGCGTAGTTGTGGAGTGGCGGAGCATTTTATTACGGGTAATGCGACCGATTATGACAAGTTTTTAGCGTGGGCGAAGATTATGCCACAATTGATTGGTAATCCACTCTATCATTGGACGCATCTTGAATTACAGCGTTATTTTAATATTCATGATATTTTGAATGAAGCTAATGCGGGTAAAATCTGGTTGACGGCAAATAAATTACTTGCCAGTGGGTGTTTGAGTGTTAACGATATCATTGCGCGTTCAAAAGTTGAGGTGATTTGTACTACCGATGATCCATTAGATGATTTGGCAGATCATATTGCACTTAAAGAGGCGGTTAATCAGCTTCAAGTTTTGCCAAGTTTTCGTCCCGATAAAGCTTTAGCCTTAAATGCACAGGGTTATTTGGCATGGATAAATAAATTGCGCGTGGTCACTAATCTTGAAATTGAAAATTATGAGCAATTTTTGGCGGCGCTGCTGGTGCGAATTGATTTTTTTGATGCGGTTGGTTGCAAAGTTGCAGATCATGGGATGAATTATGTTCCCTTTGCCGAGACGAATCGCGATGAAGTTAGCGCGATTTTTAAGCAGGTGCTAAGTGGACATAGCTCAAGTGAGTTAGATGAAACTAAATTTCGTTGCCATACGCTGATTTGGTTGGCAAAAGAATATGCGGCTCGGGCTTGGGCGATGCAATTACATATGAATGTTACGCGCAATAATAATAGCCAAATGTTGGCTAAACTTGGTCCTGATACTGGTTTTGATGCGGTTAATGATGCGCCGCTGGCAATGCCATTATCACGGTTATTAGATGCGATGAATCATGTTGGCTTGCCCAAAACTATTTTATATAGTCTCAATCATACTGATAACTATGTTTTGGGAACGTTGTTGGGGTGTTTCCAAACTCATGAGGCACGTGGCAAAATTCAGTTGGGCTCAGGTTGGTGGTTTAATGATCAACGCGATGGGATGGAGGAGCAATTAAAAGCCTTGGCTAATCTGGGTGCGCTCGGTACATTTATCGGTATGCTAACTGACTCGCGAAGCTTTTTATCGTATACGCGCCATGAGTATTTTAGAAGAATTTTGTGTAATTTAATTGGTTCATGGGTGGAAAATGGTGAGTATCCAGCCGATGAAGTTGAATTGAAAAAATTAATTCAGAATATTAGTTATTATAATGCGAAAAACTACTTTGCTTTTTAGGGAGTGAGCATGTTAGATTTAGTTACCTTGGGTGAAGCTTTAGTTATTTTTAGTCCAGCAACTTCAGGTCCATTGCGTTTTGTGCATACTTTTGCTAAATCAGTTGGTGGCGCTGAGGCCAATGTGGCAATTGCGTTATCGCGCTTGGGATTTAAAGCGGGTTGGGTTTCGCGACTTGGTGATGATGAATTTGGACGTTATATTGAATATGCGCTAAAAGGTGAGGGCATCGATTTGAGTCAAGTTAAATTGGATCCAACGCGCCCAACTGGGATTTTATTTAAAGAACAATATCAAAGCAGCAATCCCACGGTTTATTATTATCGTAAAGGTGCCGCCGTGACAACAATGGGGGCGACGGATATTGCTGAAAATTATATTGCTCAAGCTAAGATTTTGCATCTGACGGGAATTTTACCTGCCTTGTCGGATGAAAATCATGCGGCAACTTTTCAGGCGCTGCAGTATGCAAAACAGCATGGCGTGTGTATTTCATTTGATCCTAATTTACGCTTGAAATTGTGGGATCGCGCGACCGCCAAAGCCACTTTATTAGCGATGGTTCCTTATGCGGATATTATTTTACCTGGTTTGGATGAAGCGGAGTTTTTACTTGGTTTAAGTGAGCCGTCGAGTATTTGTGCGCAATTTCATGCTATGGGGTGTAAAATCGTAGTTTTAAAATTAGGTAAAGAGGGCTGTTTGATTAGCGATGGGAATGAAATCATTAAGGTTGATGGTTACCCAGTGCACAACTTAGTTGATACGGTTGGTGCTGGTGATGGCTTTGCGGCTGGATTTTTGGCGGGAGTTTTAAGTCACAAGCCACTACGCGAATGTGGTGAATTAGCCAACGGGGTTGGTGCGATGGCAACCTTAGTTGGAGGGGACAGCGAGGGTTACCCAAGTATGCGGCAATTATTGGAATTTACGGGGAAGGCTAACGCGGTTGAGCGCTAATTTGGCTAAGAAACCAAGGAGATACATTAATTGATTGACAACAGGAAGCGCGCGGTTTTAGTAATAAAATTGGTGGTTTGCGTAAGTAGAATTGAATAAACAAAAAGAATAATTGAGAAAATGGATTTTTAGATAACGTCAGTTGACGTGAGAATAACGATAATATTTCATAACAACGAGGGAAAAATGGCAATTACAATTAAGGATATCGCGCTTAAGGCGGGTGTCTCACATATGACGGTGTCGCGGGCACTAAATGGTAGTAAATTGGTGACGGATGAAACGCGGGAGAAAATTTTGCTGCTGGCAAAGCAGCTTAAGTATAAGCCAAATTTACACGCTAAGGGTCTGGTACTCAATAAAAAATTTAGTATTGCGGTAGTGTTTTCAACATTGTCGAGTAAAACTGCACCAAGTTTTCTGCTAAGCTGTTTGAATGGGGTGTATCAGTCATTGACCAAAGACTATAATTTGGTGATTAAGGATTTGTCGCAGGGCTTGGAGCATTTTAATCTCTCGCGTGCTGATGGAGTTATTTTTGTCAGTCAACAGGAAAGTGATGATGAATTTATTCGTTTCGCTTTGGCACAATGTACTAAATTAGTTGTAGTTAATCGTAAAATAGCACTACCCAATGTGGTGAGTATTACGGTTGATGAAATTAGTGCGGCGGAAATGGCCGTGAATTATTTACTGCAACGTGACTATCGCAAAATTGCCTGTATTAATGGTCCAGAGCTGATTCAATCCAGCATTGATCGTTTGGCTGGTTATCAGAGTGCTTTGACTCAGGCGAATTTAACTAGTGCTGCAGATTTTGTTCAAGATGGTGGCTTTTCAATTGCGGGTGGTTTTGTTGCCATGCAACGCTTGCTTGCTTTGGAAGATCAGCCTGATGCGGTATTTTGTGCCAATGATGAGATGGCAATTGGAGCACTAAAGGCGATTAATGACGCGGGCTTAAAGGTGCCAAGCGATATTGGTCTGGTTGGGTTTAATGATAGCGAAATTTGCCAATATACCACCCCGAGTTTAACGACCATTCATAAGCCAATTGAGCAGATGGCTAAACTCGGTGGTGAAAGATTATTTCAATTAATTAACAACATGCAACTAACGAATCCCGTCACAGAATTAGTTGCGGAGTTGGTTATCCGCGATTCCGTGCGCTAAGTTCCAGTTGTTTAAACGCCAGAATAGGCGGCAAAACCACCATCAACAGGAATTACCACGCCATTAACAAAACCCGAGGCGCGTTCATCGGCAAGCCAAAGCAGGGTTCCAAGTAACTCTTCGGCCTCGCCAAAGCGCGCCATTGGCGTGTGTGCAATGATTTTCTCAGCGCGCGCGGTCCAGCTACCATCGGGATTTTTGAGTAAATTATGATTTTGCTGGGTTAGGAAGAACCCTGGCGCAATTGCGTTAACGCGGATGTTGGTTTTGGCAAAATGTACTGCCAGCCATTGAGTGAAATTATTCACGGCGGCTTTAGCCGCACTATAGGCTGGAATTTTGGTTAGTGGTGAAAATGCACTCATGGAAGAAATGTTAATAATTGTGGCATGTGGTTTATCTAACATTTGTTTGCCAAACACTTGGCTTGGCAATAAGGTACCCAAGAAATTTAATTTAAATACAAAGTCAATTCCATTTAACTCTAAATCAAAAAAACTAGTGGCATTAGCCTGTTGGCTTAAATCATCAGTGTAATATTCTGCACTGCTGGTACCTTTGGGATGATTACCTCCCGCACCATTAATTAGAACATCACAACTACCGAGTTGCTGCTTAATTTGCTCAGAGGCGGTTTCAAGGCTAACGCGATCGGTTACATCGGCATGCACAGCGAGTGCAATTCCGCCTGCTAAATTGATTGTGGCAGCTAATTCTTCGGCTTTGGCGAGATCACGTCCGAGGATTGCAACTTTATAACCATGTTGTGCCAAAGCTTGGCAAAATGCGCTGCCTAAAACTCCGCTACCACCTGTTACGACTGCTACTTTATTTTGTCTCATTTAGATTTCCTTAAAAATTCAGTTTAAATAATTTATTTGCTTTTGGTTTAATTATAGTTGTTGATTGTTGATAATTTTCTTTGTGCGAGCTCCTCAACAATTTGGTTACAGCGTTTATCGGTTAATTCATACCAAAATCCGATGATTAATGCCGCGATCAAAATGGTAATGGCTGGGTACATTAAGAGTAACCCCTTGATTCCAGATAACGCAGAACTAGTTTGTACTGCATTTGGAATATACCCAATTAAGGATAAACCCAATCCTGCGGAAAACCCTGAAATTGATTGCGCGAGCTTACGTGAGAAACTAAATGCGGCATAGGTAACCCCAGCTGCACGTTTGCCAGTTTTCCATTCGCCATAGTCAATAATGTCGGAAATTAGTGCCCAGACAATGCCGTTAGGAATGCTAATTGCGACGAATGCGATGGTGGCGAAAATGGTAAAACTAATTGGACTTGAGGGTATGAAATAATTAATGACATCTGCAATAATGCTGATCGCAAAGCCAATTAACATAGTCTGTTTCTTACCGAAAAGTGAAACTAATTTAGGAATGGCGGTAATTGAAATTACGGAGCTACCAATAATGATGAAATTAATAAACGCCATTAATTTGATATCGCCTAAGTTATATTGGCAGAAATAAATTAGCATTGCAATTTTGATGTTATAGGCGGAAATGGTGAAAATTGACATTAGAATCAAAATTCCCAGCGGTTTGTTTTTAGTTAAAGCATGGCGAAGATCTTTGGTTTTTATTTTTTCAGGACTAGCTGGCTCGACTAATTCACGGGTGTTACGGTAGCAATAAGCGTGTGACATCACGCCAATAATCGCCATTGCAGCGGCTGCCACGGGAAATCCCCAGCGCGTATCACTAAATAACAGCACGATCGGCATAAAAATTACGCCCGTAATGAGTAATGCAATTAATGAACCGGCTTGGCGAAATGAGGCTAGCTGAGTACGATCATTAACATCTTGAGTCATGGCGGCGGCTAGCGAACCATAGGGAATATTGACCATTGAATAACAAAAACCCCAAATCATATAGCTGGCATATGCATAAATTAATTTGCCTTGGATTGAGACATCCGGCGCGATAAAGGTAATTACGGTTAGAAAGGCCAAGAAAACTGCTGAGATCATCATCACTGGACGATATTTACCATTTTTGGAGGCTTTGCGTTTATCGACAAATGAGCCTGCTAACACATCCATGAAAGCATCGAAAACTTTACTAAATAGAAATACCCCACCTGCGGCAACCGCACTAATTCCGCAAATGTCGGTATAAAATTTCAGTAGATAGGCTTGACCTAAATCAAAAGTAAATCCGTTACCTAAATCGCCAACCCCATAGGCAATTTTTTCTTTCAGGGTAAGTTTTTTCTTGGTCATTACATTCCTATCAAATCAAAATGGGCGAAGCTGACGATGATTTGGCTATCGCGGTTAGGGAAATCGAGTTTAATTTCAACGCAACCCTTGCTGTTACTGTAGTACCAGCCAGTTTTCGCGTCGTTAAATTTATCGCGGTGTAAAAAATGCGCAATTCTCTCTCCCGCAACACTGATCCAAAATGGTCCTTTCTGAGGATTAATTAGTTTCAGATATAATTCCTGGGTTGGTGCTATAAAATCACCATTGTGCTGGAAGTTAATTAAGGTTTGCTCATTATCGCGAGTTAGTGTGATCAACGTTTCGCGGTAGTTGCCGTGCAAATATTCTTGACTAATTCCATCATCTTGATAGAGCGTAAATTGTGCATTCGCTCCACCGAGGATTAAGCGGAGTGCTGGAAAATTACCGCTCGCTTGCTTGGCTTCATTTGCATTCAGTGCTAAAATTGCCGAATCGCGGATAAATAATGGGATTGAACTTAATTCAACCGGTACAGAGATAGTTTGACCACCTGTATAAGCCTGGCGAGTATAAAAATCATACCAATTACTGCCAATAGGTAAATAAACTTGGCGATTAGTTGCACCTGCTTCAACTACATTTGCCACTAAGAGACTACTCCCAAGCATAAAGTCAACCCCTTGGTTATAAGTTTGTGGATCGTGTTGAAATTCATAGAACGTTGGGCGCATAATCGGTGTGCCGTGTATATGAGCTGCTCGCATTAGAGCATAAAAATATGGCATTAAGCGGTAACGCAACTTGATTGCCGCCCGGATTAAATGGGTTTTATCTTGAAACATCCACGGTTCGGTGACAGTATTATCGGTATTGCATGAATGAATGGAAAAACGTGGTTGAAAGACCCCATTTTGAACCCAGCGCACAAATAATTCGGCATCGGGGTGTGGTCCCCAAAAGCCACCAATATCACAGCCATTATTGGCAACTCCCGATAATCCCATGCCTAAAATCGTCGCAATATTAAATTTTAGGCTTTTCCATGAGGTCATATTATCCCCAGCCCATGTTTGCGAATAACGTTGGATACCTGCAAATCCACCGCGATTTACCGAGTAGGGACGCAGATTCGGATTGTGTTTAAGTAGTGCTCGACGTCCAGTTAAGGCCATTAAATTCGGTTGAATTGATTTTAATTGGGCTAAAGGTGCTGATTTACCATCGAAATTGCACACGACACTGCGATCGGTTAATGAGTCGTATTCACAGTTATCGTTCCACAATGAAGTTACGCCATGGTTGAGCAGAGTTGCATCTAGATAATCGCTCCAAGTTTGCCGCGCAACTGGATTGGTAAAATCGACAAATGAGCCTAAACCGCCCCACCAGTAATCTACATATGGGCTGGAATTGGCTGAAGATTGCCCAATGAAGGTTTGTTTGGCTGCCATTGTGGGGTAATTGGGGTTAGTTAGTAACACTCCGGGTTTAATATTCGGGGTAACTGGTGCTCCGTTGGCATGCATTTGTTGAAAGAAATCGCTTGGATTGGGAAAGCGTTGTTGATTCCACGTAAAGAGTTGACGTTTGTTATTTTGATCGACGGTGTAGCCCGAAGACAAATGGAAATTATCAATTGGAATATCTTCTTGGCGGCATTTTTTTACAAAATTAACAATTTCTCGATCGCAGTTTTCGGGTAATTCGACGTAATACATGGTTGAACCCAGATAGCCTAGCGCGTAAGCTGGCAACATGGCGGATTTACCTGTAATTTCGCTGTAACCTTCAACCACTTTAGCCATGCTTGGACCATTGAGGATGAATAAATCTAAATCGCCACCATCGGCACAAAATGAACTATAACGATGATGATAATTGCTATGCTCCACGCCCATATCAAACACCGACTCATAAGTGTTGTGATAAAAAAATCCTACGGCTGCTTGCGTTTGTTGATTTAATTTGATATAAAAAGGAATGTGCTTATAGAGCGGATCGCTAAATTCTGGATCATAGGCAAGGGTATCTTTGGCATTTTGAACTAAGCGGCGGCGAAGTTTATTAATTGCCCCAGTTTTCTCACCAAAGCCATAGAAAGAATCATTGTCAAGATCAATTTCAGTGTAATGCGTAACGCGTCCCAACTGGTCTTGGGTGTAGGGGCGCGATTTTAGATCCGAATAAACTAAATTTTGTTGTTGATCGTGAATTTGGATATAAAATGGATTTTTATTAATCGTGATGCCTAGAGTGGCGGTGGAAATAATTAGGTTGTGTGCATTCTCGGTGGTGAGTGGAACTAAGGCATTAATTTTTTTGCGCTCGGTGGCGAGTAATTGATCGAAGCGGTCATTCCATGCGGTGGTGGTTAGAATATATGATTCTTCGCTAAATTCATTGGTAAATGCAGTACGTAAGCGTATAATGTCATCACTCATAAGATAAATTTTGGTATAAGAACTATCGCAGTTAATCAAAATGCTGTTATCAGGATTTAACTGCCAACTGAGGAATAATTTAGGAATTTTCATGGCGTTGCTCACTTGAGGAATAAAAAATAATTGAGCCGTAAATTATTACAGCTCAAGTGCTTAAAGTTAGTAATTAAAGGTACGAATGGCTAATTCCATGCCTTTGAGTTCGGCAATGCCTTTCATGCGTCCAATACACGAATAACCAGGATTGGTCGCCTTACGTTGATCATCAAGCATTTGATGACCATGATCGGGGCGAATGATGATTTCATGCCCAAATTGTTGTTCAACGTCTAAAACCGCTTTGACCAATTTAGCTAAATTGGTGCTGCCAGCAATATGTTCCGCTTCGTAAAAACTTCCATCGGCTTCGCGCTGCACACTTCGTAAATGAACAAATGGAATCCGCGCGCCCCAAGTGCGAATAAATTTTTCCAAATCATTGGCTGCCGCTACGCCCAAGGAACCAGCACAAATATTTAAGCCACAATTGGGTGAGGAGAAATTATTCATGAGTAGGCTAATATCTTGTTCATTACTTAAAATGCGTGGTAAACCAAACATGGGACGTGGTGGATCATCGGGATGAATTGCTACGCGGACTCCACACTCATCGGCAACAGGCATAATTTCCCGTAAAAAAGCGAATAGATGACTACGTAGGCGCTCGGCATTAATTTCACGATATTCTTCGAGTGCCGCGTTAAATTCCTCAAGGGTGAAACTTTCCTCGGCACCAGGTAAACCCGCAATAATATTGCGAATTAAACGTTGCTTAGTTGCTTCATCCATCGCATCAAATACTTTGCGGGCCTTAATTTGCTCTTGGGTGGTGTAATCTAATTCGGCAGCGCGGCGTTGTAAAATATATAAGTCAAAGGCGGCGAATTCAAAATAGTCAAAACGTAGGGCACGCACGCCATTCGGTAGGCGATAGGCTAAATCGGTGCGGGTCCAATCGATAATTGGCATAAAATTATAGATGACAATTTTAATTCCACACTCAGCTAAATTACGGAGCGTTTGTTGATAATTGCGAATGTATTCAAGGTAATTGCCAGTTTGTTTTTTGATGTCTTCATGAACAGGTACACTTTCAACGATGCTCCAAGTTAAATTGGTGGCTTCGTTATTAATTGCGTCCCATTCAACTTCATGTTGGCGTTGCTTAATTTCTGCAATGCTCCACACCGCACCGTTAGGAAGATGATGAAGTGCCGAGACTATATCCGTTGCGCCTGTTTGGCGCACATCTTGAATTGAAACGGGGTCTTGTGGACCAAACCAGCGCCAGCTATATCGCATATTGACGACCTTTTTTAAAATTATATCAAGTGTTGATTATTATTTAATTCCGATTAAATCCACTGGTTCAAGTTATTTATCTTGAACCAGTGGATAATTAATTTTACCAGTTAATTTGTTTATTTGGAATACATAAATCTAAGAGCTTATGGTATTTTGCTTCTAAAATATCTTGGGCGGGTAGATTTGGAGTCTTTGAGTATAAATCTGCTTTTTGAAAAGCTTTTAATAAAGGTAACATTAACCAGTCAAAATCTGAGGCTAATTCGGTGTACGCCATCACACCATTTTGTGGCGTATGCCATGGATAAAATGAGTGATAACGCAATAAATATAAGCCTTCTGGACAAATTATACTACCTTGTTGCATGACATCATAAATATACTCATCATGTCCCCAGGTCATATCTACATTATCAAAACCACAATTACGTGGATATTTGCCAAAGCTAGTTTCACTGGACGTGTTATAGGTTTTATAATCTGGGCAATTGGTATAATAACCATTGGCATAGAAAACATTCGAGGCGGCAAAAGGTGCGGCAACTGGATAAGTGTCGCCAACTACAGCCCATTGTTGTAAACTACCAAAGTGTGGTAATAGCATAACTTTACCTAAATCGTGAATAAAGCCAACTAATGGAAACCACGACCAATCAGTGATGTGGCTATATAAAGATTTAAGGGTGTTTTTCTCATAGAGTTCACGCCATTTTTGTGGTAAATCATTCCATACGGCTTCTTTGAACAAGGCTTTAATGGATAAATCATCACGGAGTTCGGTTTCATTAAGCATGGCAAATTCAACAATTGATTCAGCAGATTGATAAGCGTGTACGATTTGTGGTAAATCATTATCTGGATCGCTTTCATCATGAACTTGTTCAAGAAGTTTAAACACTTGATATGCATCCATTTTGCCATGTGCTAATTGGGCATATTTGAGTTTATTTTTCGTTACAAAGGTTAAAGTTTGATTAGTTTGCATTTCGCGGTAAGTTCGTTCAACCCGATCTTGGAATTTTGAATCGGTGTAATTCCGTAGTTCTCCAAAGTCATCACGACATTCGGTAGCGGTTGGTTGCATAATAATTCTCCTAAAATATAATTAATAAAGTTAAGCGCTTTTTTGACCAAGTAAGCGCGTTGGAAGACCTTTTTGAATATTTTGCTCAATTAGTTCGAGTGAAACACCTTTGGTTTCAGGAACTTTTAAGTATACGTAGATAAATACAATTAACGCAATTGTACCGTACATGCTGAAAGTTGCGGCAATTCCTAAAGCCTGTAGAATGGTTAAGAAGCTCGCAGCAACCAAGAAATTTGCGCCCCATTGCACTGCGACGACAAAACTCATACAAGTTCCGCGTGCGTGGAGTGGGAAAATTTCTGAAATCATCAGCCAGAATAATGATCCAACGCTAATGCAATAACCAATAATATAGGTAATTAAGCAAAATAAAGCAAGATAAGCTGTTGCACCGCTAATGGTGTTACTTAATAAAAATACCATAGTAAATAAGCTTAATGCTGCAATCATTGAACCAATTAATAAAAATTTACGCCGACCAAGCTTGTCAATAAACATTAAGGTAATTACGGTAAAGACAAAGTTGGTAATCCCCAACCCAAGTGTACCAAACATTTGGGTTGTCGCATCAGAAAAACCAATTTGTTTCATGATGTGTGGACCGTAATACATCACGGTATTGATACCCATAAATTGTTGGAAAATTCCAAGCAGTAAACCGATAAATAATACTGGTCGCAAGGTTTTACTAAATAACTCGCTGAATTTAGCTTTATTAATGTTGAGCGTCGTTTTAATTAAGGCTAATTCTTGAGTCGCCAGAGTTTTACTGCCACGAATGCGTTCTAGTATTTTTAAGGCTAAAGATTCTTTACCTTTAATTAAGAGCCATTTGGGTGATTCTGGCATAAAGAACATTCCAATAGTTAAAACAAATGCTGGAATAATCCCGCTAAAAATCATTAGGCGCCAATTGCCACTTTCAGTTAATGAGTAGTTGACTAAAAAAGCTAAGACTTGTCCACCAGTTAAAAAAGCACCGTTCCATAAGACTAATTTTCCGCGTGATTGAGCTGGCGCAATTTCAGCAATGAACATGGGAGTTGCGAATGATCCCATACCTACAGCAAAACCTAAGATAAATCGCCCGGTAATTAGGTGTTCAATCGAATAAGCTAATGCCGCGATAACCGTTCCTAGTATGAAAATTAACCCAGTAATAATTAGAACTTTTTTGCGCCCCAAATTATCACTGAGTTTGCCACTAAGTAATGCGCCAAATAATGCTCCGAGAACACACGAACTAACAACCATTTCTAATTGAAAATTACTGGCGTTAAATTCAGTTTGAATAAACGGTGATGCTCCAGCAATAATGGAAGTATCAAAACCAAAGAGCAGACCACAGGTGGCTGAAATGCACACGGTGATTAATAAGTATGGATTAATTTTAGTCAAGATAGTGTCTCCTAAATATCTTGTCGGTTAAGTGGTGGAAGCTTTGATTTACTGATTATGATTCGTTTGTATGAGTTAGTTTTTTATATGGAAAGAGGAATATAATCAAAATACCAAGAGGAATTAGCGTTGCAAAAGCAAAGGCTTTTATACCGCCTAAGTCATTAAAAAGCATACCAATTACTTTTGCCGATCCGCTGTCAAATATAGCGCATAAAATCATGATGACGCTGGTAATTAAAGCATGCTGTGCCTTAGGTGTGCTGGTTAAAAGTAGGGATGCGAGGGTAGGGTAAATTGGACCGATGAAAAAACCTAGAAGTGGTAAACCAAATGCAATTAATGGTGCTTGGAAAATATTTTGAGCGTCTTTGCCTATACCATGGTCAATATTACTCAAAATTAACGCCATTAAGATACTGGCAATGATTAAATTCACCACAAACATTTTATACCATTTAACGTATTGTAAAATAAAAGTTCCAGCAAAGCGTCCCAAGGCAATTCCGACCGCTAAAAAACTTGCAATTTGAATACTTAAGGCTTCAGGTAATTGTAAAATTCCGCTATTGAAGTAAGGTAGCCACGAACCAATCCCCATTTCGAGCGTTTCATATGCAGCCAAAAGTAATGCAAAGATTAAAAAGCCTCGGTTTAAAATTAAGCCAATTCCTTTGAACTGTTCGCGTAAAGGTAATTCTTCTTGGCGCTCAATTTGTGATTCATCAAATGGTGTGAAACGCCACATTATTAGCAATAATAAACAAACTGCGGCAAATACCCAAAAAATTTTATTCCAGTCATTGGGCATTAAATGAATGAAACCTGAATATAGCCATAAGCTGGCAATGCTGCCAGTGGTATACAAGGCTTCCATTAGATTAATTAAGCTCGCATGGTCGCGATTGTTTTTGGTGATTAGTCCAACTGAGCTATAAGCAATTATTTTAATAATCACAAAAACCAGTCCGGATATAATAATATATGCGCGCAATGAGTTAATGGTGTTAATAAATGGAACGGCAAGACATACAATAATAAAAATTGCATAAGTTAGAATTATTGAACGGCGAAAACCAAATTTAAGTAAGATGGTAAACATCATAAATGAAACAATTAATTTAGGTAGGTCAGAGAATAACTCCAATGTACCTGCTGAACTTTGGCTAATGTGATAATAATTTATTGCTTGCATTACAAATACTGGCATTCCAGTTGAGATGATGCTGAGCCCAACAAAAGTTAAAATAACTTTCAATTTATTATTGAACATGTTTAATTCTCCAATTATCTAGGGTATAAGTTGAGATACTTTAAAGCTATTTCTTCGCTAATTCCAGCTTTATAACAGCCAAATTGGGTAGTTGAATATCCACCGAGGACATTAGCCATTTGCATACATTTGACTAAATCCCAATCATGATAAAAACCGTAGACTAACCCGGCCATGAAGTTATCTCCAGCGCCAGTAGTGTCAATCGCAGCAAATTCACACGGCATGGCTACCTGTACGACTTGCTTATTTTGATAACTGATGCTACCATTTTTGCCCACGGTAACTACTGGATATTTCACGTACCGCGCCAAGATTTCAACGGCTAAGTCGATTTCAGTTACGCCAGTTAATTTAAGTGCTTCTTTGTCATTGGGGGTAAAAATATCTACATGTTGTAAGATTGGAGCAAGTTTCTCTAAACTTAAGTCATCACTCCAGCCAGTGTCATAAACAATTAGAGTGCCCTCACCGCGGAGTTTTTTCATGACCTCAGGATACTCGGCTAATGCAAAACATAGCTTGCTGCCATGGAAAAAGTTATAGACTTGTTCTTCACTGCAATATTTTTGATCGATGGGGTTGGCAAATGAAATAAAACTACGATCGCCGTGCATTGAAATTGCTGTGCTAACTGCAACGGGGCTTGGAGCGGTCTCATCGTAAAAATTGGTATAAGTTGTAAAATTTAAATCACTTAATAACTCGCGCGCAATTTTGCTCGGTAAATCATTGGCTAAAAAAGTCCCTAATTTACTTGGGACATTAAGACGATTTAAAACAATCGGCAATAATGCGGCACCTCCGCCTAATTGAATGTCAAAACCTTGGCTATAGATCTCTTCTCCTGGATTAGGTAATTTATCTAGTCCAGCATAAATAATATCAACAAATAATTTGCTAAACGCAGCGACACTCATTATTGCCAACCTTGAATTTTATGTTGGGTTAAGTAATTATCAACTAATTGTGTTGCAATTGAATAAGAGTTTATCAGTGGGTGTCCCATTAGACCAATCACAGCAAGATCTTTGTTTTTGGTTAAAATTGCTTTAACTACACTTCGTTCGTAAAATTTAAGGTTGCGGATTAAATTCATTTGCATTTCAGGAACGTTGCCAATTTTAATTGGATGGGCGCCGTTTTTATCGATAATACAACTAATTTCAACAATATCAGTGTCAAGTAATCCATCGATTGCGCCATTGTTAGGGATAGATAAAACCATTTCTATTTCTTGACCAGTTGCAACTGCATTGATAAAGCGTAAGGCTACACCAGCATAGCCACCATCATCTGGTTCGGCAATAAATTCTGCTAAGGTTGGCGTTTTACGTGTAATGGCTCGTTCAGTTTTAGCTTCCATGGTCATGTAGCTATTTTCCCTGGTTAAATATGCATCTATGAAAATATGAAAAGCTTGTTCCATATTGTTATCAATATCGATGGTGAGTAGTTTTTCTAAGGTTGCACTATTTATGGCTAGCACACTTTCACCACGAGTTTGCTTAGCATTTAAGATTGATTGCAAAGCTCTTTCACGATAATAGTAAAAATATAAGTACTCATTTAGCAGAAGATTTTTAGATAATTTGGCAATTTTAGGCTCAAAAAGTTTCATCTCCGTTTTTTGGTAGAGACGTGGGTCGTTTATTAAATCAGTGGTAACATCGTGACCGTTAATTTTCACTTGGTCAAACCAAGATAAATGATTAAGCCCATAACAGCGAAGACTAATTTGATTATCCTGAACTCCGTAGAGGTTTTGTAGTTGGCGAGTAAAGCCACTCGGTGCATCACAGATGCCAAAGACATTGTTGTATCCAGCGTCGTGTAATGCTTGCGTTACAATTCCTGATGGATTAGTAAAATTGAAAATTGGTGCATTGGGTTTAGCATGTTGTTTAACCATTTCACAGTATTCAAGTAACGCTGGTACTGAACGTAATGCCATGGCAAATCCGCCTGCTCCAGTTGTTTCTTGTCCAAGAACCCCAAGGTTTAGTGCAACTCGTTCATCAATAACACGACTAGGGTCTTCACCAACGCGCAGAGTGGTTATGACAAAATTTGCTCCACTAATTGCAGTTAAGGCATCAGAAGTAATTTCAAATTTAATTTTTGGATTAATTAAAGCTGCGACTTTTTGAGCTATTTTACCAAAGATTTTTAATTTAGTTTCGTTGTTATCCATAAAAACTACATGGGTAATCCCAATTTTATCTGCGCCACTGATTATAGATTTGGCTAAGAAAGGTGAGCGGACTCCACCACCACCAAGAACAGTTAGTTTCATTTTATCTCCTAAATTGAAAGAATTTATTTATTTCGCTTGATTTAACTAATGTGAATGTTATCGTTAACATTTTAATGGCTAAATTGTAACATAATTATGAGGCTAATTCTAAGCATAACGTGCTGCAGTGCATCATCGGAAAAGAGTTAGTTGAGCTTAATTAGGGCAAGGAGAAATAAACTATGCGGTAAAAACTCAATTTAACTTGGTAATTACCAATTAGGCTTAATTTCACTGTGAATGATAAACAGGTAGAGATTCATTAGCTCCTCTCGCCTTTATAATCTCTAAAAAATTAGTCAGTCCTCTGCGTTGTTAGCTGCCTTTTTCAATTCAATCGGAAAAGCGTTTGCTAAGTAAATTTGGGTTAAATACATTTCCAGCGCGTAAACTGTTTTTATATTCAGTTCATTTAAAACAGGTTCGGTTCCAGTTTTTAATTGAGTGGTTAAATTAGTCATGTATTTGGCTTTTGTAATTGTATCTCCAATATTTAGATGAACTGATACATACATTTAAGTTAGGTGGTATGTGGTTCTGGGATATTCATAATGATGCGTATAAATCTGCGGATTCTGCTAAATATTTATACATTACAGCGGCTAATAAATTGGGAGCAAACCCTGTTCCAACACTACTCCAACTTCTGGTAGACGTTGTCCATGAATTGCCTCGTGAGATAATAGTTAGACTTATACTGCAGGTAGTTTGGTGATTTATAACGGAGTTGAGTATCGCGCTGGCTGGTGGACTAAAGGCGAAAACCCATCGCAGAGTAGTTAATGGGGAGTATGGGCGTTAATTAAATAATAAATCTTTAGCAATAAAGTAATCTGCTGGATTAATTCTGGCAAGTAAGCCTCTGAGTGGAGTAAATTTCACTTCAGGGGCTTATTTTTTTACTATGTGCCAACTTCATACTTAGCGGAACCATTCTTGACGTTTCTTCTTTGTATGCTTTTGCAGCGAGCATTAACCTAACATTACTATCAGTTGTAATGCCTGTACATATCTTCTATTTTTGCTTTACATCACTTTTTGTTTGACTGGAGTCGTTCCAAGTACAGACTGTTCCAAAGATATATAGTAGTTGAGTTAAGTAATTTCGCTAGTCAGATTTGAGTAACTTTTCCCTATATTTTTAGAATTAATCAGAGCATAATTATTGTTACAACCCATCCTGTAAAGCCTCGCACTTATTCAGAAAATTGGCGTAGTAACCAGTAGATATGCGAAAATAGCTACCCAAAAGACTATGTTTTTATAAACCAATTCAATTTTAGACAAGGTAAATCAAGATGGAAGCTCCTGTTTTATTTATTATTCCTGGTGCCTGTTCGTTAGGCGCGCAAATCAGCTTAGAATGGCTACAAATTCCTTATCAAATTGGGATTACCACGCCTGAAATTCGTCAAAGTGCGGAATTTCGCTGGATTAACCCAGCTGGTAAAGTTGGTGCGCTTAAGGATGGTTGTCAAGTAATTGGTGAGAATTTGGCAATATTGCTCTATTTAGCTGATAAAACGGCAAATGAGACGATTTGCCCAAGTACAGATGAAGGTGGTCGAGTTAAAGTTTATCAATGGTTATCCTATTTATCTTCGACACTCCATCCAGTTTTTCAACAATTTAACTATCCAACGCGGTTTGTGACGGAAGATTATGCGAGTTCGTTTCAGGCTCAAGCGCTAGGACGCTTGCAAATTGTGCTGCAATATATTGAAGATAATTTACTTGCCAGCGGTTATTTCATTGGTGAACAGCCAACTATTGTGGATGCACAAGCCTATGCCTTGTTACGTTGGTGTCGGAAGCATAACCGTGGCGAGAACTTAGTTGATTTGAGTGAGTTGCCAAAATTAAGTCGCTTCTTAGATCAAATGAGTCAATTAGATGCGGTAAAAAATGCCTTAGCCATTGAACAAAGTCAGCCTGAATTGGCGGTGGAAAGTTTGTTTACAGGTTATTTTAAATTTAGTGCTGGATAAGTCAATTTTAGGCTTAACAGAATACAAAAAAGAAACGAAGAGGAATTCATGCAAACATCAAAAAATTATTTATTTAATTATCTGGCGAATGAGCTGCGACCCATGTTCAAGCGTCAGTATTTACGTGAGGATATTGGTGCGGCGATTGCGGTTGCATTTGTCGCGATTCCATTATCTTTGGCTGTGGCGCTTGCAACAGGGGTAGCCCCACAAGTCGCTTTAATTTCTGCCGTAATTGGCGGTATTTTGGGGGCGGTTTTTGGTGGTTCACGGCTGGGTATAACTGGTCCAGCGGTAGCTATGTCGGTCTTATTGGCTGGTGTTCTGCAAGATTTTGGCTTTGCGGGGTTATTGATTGTCGGCTTAATTTGTGGGCTGTTGCAAATTAGTTTGGGGATTTTGAAGCTCGGGCGAATTGCCAAATATATTCCACTCTCTTTGGTGCTGGCATTTACCGCAGGGATTGGATTTTTGTTATTCTTTGAACAATTGCCATATGCCTTTCAAATTGCTGGTCAAACTAATAATACCATTACGCAAACTTATTCTAATTTGCATTTGTATGCACATCATGTTAGTTCGGCTGGCTTTGGTCTGGCTGCGTTGACAATTGCTATTTTAACTATCGTGCCACGTTTTTTACCACGAGCGTATGCGTTCTTTTTTGCGGTATTAATTCCGATGACATTAGCTCATGTCACAAATATTTCGGTGGCAACTGTTGGCATGCTCCCACATGATATTTTTCATCCAACGGTAATTGATTTTAATTTAATTAATGATTGGCCGAAATTAGCCTTAACTGGTTTGGAAGTGTTTATTTTGGCATCGCTAGAAACGTTGCTTTCTTTAAGCGCAGTTGATTTGATGGGTAAGGGTGATTTACATAATCCAAGTCAGGAATTGATCGGGCAGGGAGTGGCTAATATTGGGGTGGCATTGTTTGGCGGAATTCCGGTGAGTGGAATTGTGGCGCGGTCTTCGGTGAATGTGTTAGCGGGTGCCAAAACGAGGCGGGCAGCGATTTTTCATGCGCTAATTATATTGATCGTGGTGTATTGTGTACCACAAGTAATTGAAATGATGCCTGTTGCGGTGCTCTCGGGAATCTTAATTGCGGCTGCGTTCAAAATGATGAATATTCGCCAAGTGGTCGATTTATGGAAAAGTGATCGCTGGGATGTTTTAGTCTATTTTATTACTTTTTTTGCCATTATTGGTAGCGATCTAATTGATGGAATTCGCACGGGTCTATTAGCCGCCTTTATTATTGTCGGGGTGCGGATGCTTAGAACTAAAGCTGAGATTAAACTTTGGACCAATAATAATGTTTTGCGGGTTGGACTTGCAGGTAGTATCACGTTTATGTCATATGAAAAATTGGCTAAAATTAAAGATTATGCCCTGAGCGAAAAGGGGATTCATTTTGTGATCTTTGAGTTTGCGATGCTGCAAAACATTGATAGTAGCGGAGCAAAACATTTAATTAGCATTGCTCAAGATTTGCTTGATTCAAATATTAAATCCATTTTCCATGGAATGTCGGATGAGCAATATGCCACGATTTCGGCAAATACTTTTGAATCGCAACCTTATGTGACTACCATTGCGGAGCATCAAATTAAAGCGATTTTGGAGCAATCAGGATTTTCGCATTCAGCAAACGATGTATTACGCCATGGAATTACTAAATATATTAGTCATTATGCCAAAGACAATAAACATTTACTCAACACTTTGGCACAAGGGCAAAGTCCGCATACCTTATTAATTACCTGTTCGGATAGCCGTCTTAACCCAAATGCGTTTTTGTCGGCAAATGTTGGTGAGATTTTTATTGTGCGCAATGTTGGTAACGTTGTTCCGCCGTATATGCCAAATAATATTTATAGTGAGATTGCCGCAATTGAATATGCGGTATCTGAATTAGGTGTTCGCAATATAGTGATTTGTGGACATACCGAATGTGGTGCAATTAAAGCCTCTATTGCGAGTGGCGATAATTCTCTGGGGCACGTTGGTTTGGATAATTGGCTGAGTTTAATTAAGGCTGGCTTTAAATTAAATAAACCCAAAGATGCTCAAGATGGAGTAACGATTAATTTATTGCATCAGGTGGAAAATTTGAAAACTTACCCCAATGTTGGTACAATGATTGCCAATCAACAAATTACGCTCAGCGCGTGGGTTTATGATGTGCATTCGGGGCATGTTCTCGAATGGTCGGATAGCGCGCAGAAATTTGTGCAAATTGTTTAAATTAGATTTAAATTTGTATTGTTGTTGTATTTAATTTTTAAAAGGAAATGTTCTATATGAAAAAACTAATTTTGGCTTTATTATCAGTGGTGTCGGTGAGTGCTTTTGCGGCGTCAAATTCATCAGCACCGCTTTTAAGCAATAAACTAGATGTGAATAAATTGGAATGTCATTGTGAAAAACACAAAATGATATTTGAGTTAAAAGATAATGAACCAGTTGCCGAAATGAATAAACATTGCATGTTAAATGAAGATAAGAAACATGACATGGTTAAGTTCTTTGATGACAATTCGCAACAAACCGTAAAATGTGAAGTAAAAGGCGGTAAATTAGTTTTGAATTCATGTCAAGCGTTTAGTCATACCAATAAAGCGATATATAAGAAAAGTTCAAAAATGACGGCGAGTGAATATACCACGACTAGCGCACATTAATTTAAGCTTGTACTGTATCTTACATCATTTTGGTAATTATTTGGGTATAACCAAATAACATGCGCTGAACCTATTTGTGCGATTGAGCTTAGGCGTAAATAAAGAAAATGGCACCGATAGGATATCGGTACCATTTTAAGTCGAGTCAATGCCAGTTATAACTGTCCACGATTTGCGGTACAGGTTAATGGGTAAATTTCTTAATTAGTGCTAAATTTACCAATTGTATCGGCTAGAATTAAGCTGGCTTCAGTTTTGGCAATTACTTCTTCAACGGTTGTATTGTCTGCAATTTCAAGCAACTTAAGTCCCTTAGGTGTTACTTCCATAACGGCTAATTCGGTTACAATTAAATCGCAACACTCAACTCCAGTTAAAGGCAATTTACACTGTTTAATAATTTTTGAGTTACCATTTTTGTCAGTATGCGTAGTTACCACAATAACTTTTTTGGAGCCAGTTACCAAATCCATTGCTCCACCCATCCCTGGTACCATTTTGCCTGGGATCATATAATTTGCAATATTGCCGTGTTGGTCAACTTCTAGCGTGCCTAAAACCGTGCAGTCAACATGACCACCACGAATTAAACTAAATGAAAAAGCTGAATCAAAACAAGCGGCATAAGGTAGAATGCTGACAGAATGACCACCCGCATTGGTAAAGTTGCGATTATGTTCACCGTCAACTAAGTGACCCATCCCAATCATTCCATTTTCTGATTGTAGTACCACTTCGATACCCTCAGGTAGGTAATCTGCAACCATAGTTGGTAGACCAATGCCTAAATTAACCAATTGTCCATCTTTTAATTCAAGTGCTACGCGTTTTGCAATAATTTGTTTTGCATCCATTTTAAGCCTCCACAATTTCAACTAGATAATCAACTAAAACACCATGAATAGTGACACTCGATGGATCAACTTTACCAGGTTCGCGTACTTCATATGTACCCATAACAACTACATCCGCAGCTAGTGCCATTAATGGATTAAAATTGCGTGTAGTACCAATATTTACACCGTTACCAAAGGTGTCAGCATAAGTCGCCTCAACAATGGCTAAATCGGCTTTCATCGGTTTTTCAAGAATATATTTTTTGCCATCAACTTCAATTACTTGCTTTCCTTCTTGTACCAAGGTTCCTAACCCTGTTGGTGTCAATACACCACCTAGCCCAGCGCCTTTGGCACGGATTTGTTCAGCGAGTGTACCTTGTGGTACCAAGATTAATTCTAATGCACCAGCATTCATTAATTTAGCCACCGTGGGATTTAAACCTACATGGGATGCAATTAAAGTTTTAACTTGTCCATTGCTAATGAGTTTGCCTATTCCGCGTTCAGGATAGCCTCCATCATTATTAATTAAAGTTAAATTTTTAACGCCCGATTCTAATACAGCATCAATTAATTGTTCTGGAGTTCCGTCGGTCATGAATCCACCAATCATGATCGTCATATCATCTTTAAGTAGTTTTTTAAAATCCTCAATTGAGGTTAGCTTGGATTTAGGCATAACATTCTCCTTGATTTGTTTAATGATTTATTATTTTAACATTAAATTAGCTTCGGCAATTATATAAATTAAATTATTTTAGTTTCAAATCAGCTTGCTTAATGAAATGTATTTTTCAAGCTCAATATTTTCTGGTCTAAGTAATGGATCAATCCCAGCTTCAATTAGTTGTTCTGAGCTAAATAATCCTTTCAAGCTATTGCTAATTGTTTTGCGGCGTTGGCTAAATGCTTTGCTAACCACTTGATTTAAGTTTGTTTCATCAACTTGATGCCAGTCATAATCAGTTCTTGGGGTTAATGAAACTATAGCGGAATCAACTTTGGGTGCAGGATAAAAACTCTCAGGTGGTACATCGAGTAAATAGCGGCACTTGTATTTGTATTGCAGCATAATGGTTAATTTGCCGTAATCACGATTATTTGGTTTAGCACAAATTCGTTCAACTACTTCTTTTTGCAACATGAAAACCATGTTTTGAATATTGGGGAATTGGCTTAAGTAAAACATGATTGGCGTTGAGATATTATAAGGTAAATTTCCTACCACTCGAATTGGTTTATTATTCAGAGTAAAATCAAATTTTAACGCATCACCTTGATGAATAGTTAGTTGTTGTGGAGTAAATGTTTCTTGTAAGAAATTAACGATGTCACGATCTAATTCAATGACCTCAAGGTGGGAAAGTTTTTCGATCAATGGTTTAGTAAGTGCGGCAAGCCCAGGGCCAATCTCAATAAAGTTTTGTTCTGGTTGTGGATTTATACATTCAATAATATTGCGGATAATGGATTGATCTTGCAAAAAATTCTGACCAAAGCGTTTTCTGGGAGTATGTTTCATGTTATTTCTTTACGATTTAAATATTTAAGTTAGAATTTTACCGAAAATTATTGCTTTAAAGTAAATTTATGCTAAAATATAAAATCTAATCTATTTTATAAGGAATAAAATTTATGAAAATCGCTGATATTAAACAAAATGCTTTTGCTATGCCTTTAACTTCGCCAAGTGCGCTACAAATTGATTATAAATTTAAGAATCGTGAATATTTAATTATTTCCTATGAAACGGATTATGATGCGTTGCAGGCCATTGTTCCTGAGCCGTTGAAAGTCATCAGCAATGTTGTTAAATTTGAATTTATGAAAATGCCTGATGCACATGGTTTTGGTAGTTTTACTGAAGCCGGTCAAGTTATTGAAGTAGAATTCGATGGTAAGGTAGGGACTTATTCACATATGATGTTTTTAGATAATTTAGCACCGATTGCTGCTGGGCGTGAAATTTGGGGCTTTCCTAAAAAATATGCTAATCCTAAATTAGAGATTGATGTTGATACGGTACTTGGAACATTAAAATATAATAGTACCCCGATTGCAACTGGTACGATGGGATTCAAATATCATTCTTTAGACAAGCAAGAAGTACAAGCTGGAATGGAAAGTATACCAAACTATTTGATAAAAATTATTCCGCATGCCAATGGTGTGGATAAGAGTGTTTGTCAATTAGTGCGTTATTTTTTGAAAGATGTAACTGTACACGGTGCTTGGACAGGTCCAGCCGCGTTACAATTATTTGAGCATGCTTTAGCTCCTGTGGCAGGTTTACCTGTTCGTAAAGTAATTGGTGGTACTCATTTGGTAGCCGATCTAACCTTAGGTTTCGGCGATGTGGTTTATGATTATTTGGAAGATTAATTTACATGACAACTAAGACAACAACTCAAAAACCTACGAAGCATAAAAATAAAGATTCAGTAGAAAATAATCCTGCCGCAATTGAGCGTAAAATTATTTATGTCTTTCAGGGTGGTGGTGCGCTTGGAACGTTTCAAGTTGGTGGCGTAGAGGCACTACATGAGCACGGTTATCGCGCTGATATGGTGGTAGGTATTTCAATTGGTGGTATAAATGCTGCAATTCTTGCGGGTAACCCACCAGAGAAACGTCTTGACATGCTTAAGAAATTTTGGAATAAAGTTACGGTTGGTATTCCATTGCCAAATTTACCTTTTGCTGGAATGTCTAAAATTCATAACTATTTTGGAGCACAATATGCGCTTCATATGGGGCAACCTGGTTTCTATAAGCCAAAAGTAATTAGTCCATTATTACTGCATAAAGCGACTCCAGATCAGTTAAGTTTTTATGATACAACACCACTTCGTGAAACACTAAATGAAGTAATTGATTTTGAGTATTTAAATCAAGGTCATGTTAGATTGTGTGTCGGAGCAACGGATCTGGCGTCAGGGGAGTTTGTTTTCTTTGATAGTAGTAAGCAACAAATTAAAGTTGAGCATATTATGGCTACAGGTGCATTACCACCAAGTTTTCCACCCATTGAAATTGATGGACGCTTCTATGTTGATGGTGGAGTTTATGCAAATACGCCATTGTCAAAAGTAATCGAAGAGTTTGCTGATACAGAGCATGAAATTGAAAATGTTTTATGCTTTATGTTTGATCTTTTCTCGGCATCAGGTCCTTTACCACATAGTATGGATGGGATGTGTGAACGGGTTAAAGACATTCAGTATTCTTCACATTCAAAGCGCTCGAATCAAATTTATGCAACAGCGCAAAATTTATCGCATGCCATCCGCTTCTTGGGTTCAAAGTTATCACCAGAAGTTAGAGAAGATCCAGAGGTTCAAGAAATTCTTAAATTAGGTCATGCCCATCGTTTAGATTTAGTGCATGTGGTATATCGCTCGGTAACGGGAACTGAGTTAAATAGTAAAGATTATAATTTTAGTGCCGAGGCAGCGCATACACATTATCAGCAAGGCTATGATATTACTAAAAAAGTAATTGAAACTCAGCAACATGAATGGGAGAAAGTTCAAGACTCAGATAGCTTTTCGCTTTATACTATGGATAGTGATAAAGATGATCCTAAAGTTATCAAGATTTAGATTGTAGCAATTAATCGTTGTTATTTTATGTTATAAATTTATAGCGTAAATGAAAAGCCAGAATATATAATGTTCTGGCTTTTCGCATAAGAGTATGAATTATTTAGTTCTTAGCGTTTCGCAATTTTGCGCATCTCTAATACATGTTGTTCTTCTGAACCAATCATAGTTCGCGCATAGTCTTCCAAGTAAACCGATTTATCTTTCACTTCATTCAATAGCTCGTGGTACATTTTAGCCGCTTTAGTTTCGTGTTCAATTGATTCAGCGATAATACTAGCTAAATCATGTTGATGGGTTTCATTAACGTCTGAGGTTTTTAAGGAAGGATGACCATTTAATCCAGTCATTAATTCGCCAGCTTTAAGCGCATGATCCAATGATTCAGTTGCGTGTGTTTTGAAGTAATTTACTAATGATAAACGCTCTAGACCATAAACAGTTAATGCGTAATGAGTGTAGCGATTAACTCCAGCTAATTCATGAGCAATAATCTTGTCCAAAATTGCACAAACATTACTTTCGTTGATATTTAACATAATTTAATCCTTTTTAATAGTTGATGAATATTCTCCACTATTGTAGGTTAAATGTAAAATATTTGCAAGTTACTAAGTTTTATAAACAGCTATAAAATTAAATATTTAAGGATTGTGAGTAATTATTATGGTGGTTTTTAGGATATTTGTGGAGAGTTTTTATTTGATTGTTGATGGGTAATATATTGTAATAATTTGAATTAATTTAAGCATCGAGTAAAGTAAAGTTGTTGGAGCATGTTAGGTGTACCAGTTTGTAAAAAAACTAAATTAAATTGTGAAAATACTGATTTAAATGAGAATGAGAATCATTGTCGTCGTCGTTGATTCTATTGCAGCGCATATAGCTAATTAATCTATAATCAAGTACAATTAGAAATAATTTTTATATTTGAAGGTTAAACTAATGAAGAAAAAATATCTGATTGAATTTATACTCTTTACTAGTTATGTTTTGTTTGCAATGTCATGGGTTGGTTCGGCGACCTTCATGAAAGATATTATGCAAATGACTGGAATGCATAGCTTAACCCAAGCTAGTTTTTTAAGCACTGCATTAACCTTTGCTAAAATTATTGGAACGTTTATCGCCGCGTGGACAATTGTAAAGTTTGGCATTCGTAAAGCTTTCACCGTTGCGATGATTTTAATGTGTTTGAGTATTGTAACCCCATATGCGCCAAATTTCTCAATCTTACTAATTTCACGTTTTCTCATGGGGCTAGGTGGCGCTTTAATTATTGTGTATTTTAATCCGATTGTCTATAAATACTTTGAACCGAGTGAAAGAGCGGTGGTGAATGGATTAAATGCAATTGCTTTTAATGTTGGCACTGCAATTATGCTGTTTGGTGCGGGTGAATTTGCAGCAATCTTTGGCGGCTGGCAGACTACGCTAACGGTGGTGTCTTTAGGCAGCATGCTGATGTTAGTGGTTTGGCTAGTCTTTGGTAAAATTAATCTTGATCAACCACAAGCATCAAGTTCATTAATTGTAGAAAAATATACGGTTTTTGATGGGCTAAAAGATAAATTTACCTGGGTTTTTGCATTAACTTATGCTGGATTGTTAGCCTTTTATATTGTTTTATTTACGTTTTACCCAAAGGCTGGAATTATTCAGACCAAACAAGTCATTTTATTTGGTATCATTGGTGCCGTTGCAGGAATGATTTATTCAAATAAGTTTAGTCGGCGCATTCCAATTTTACGGATAGCGGGGTTCATTCAAATTATAGCGGCATTTGGCTTAAGTTTTGCCGGTGATAATCAGAGTTTAGCTGCAGTTAGTGCTGGGGTATTAGGTTTCTTTATGTTCTTGCCGATGCCAGCTTTAGTTACTTTAGCGCAAGAACGCAAAGGTATGAATGCACAAAGAATTTCGGTAACCTTTAGTTTATTTTGGTCAATTAGCTATTTAGTCGCAACGATTGTGCCAACTATTTTTGCTAAAATTGTTGATGTGAATAATGGAGATTATCATAGCGCTTTTATCTTTATTTGTTTAATTGAAGGATCCTTTTTTATTGGTTCATTATTTTTACGTGAAAATCGTTAAATGGAGAGTATTAATATGTTAGTAAAACCTAAAATTCGTGAGTTACTGGATAAAATTGAGCAAATAAAACCTTATTTGGCTTCAATTGGTTATAAACTTAATCAAGCGAATACTCGCGAAGCGATGGCTAATATGGCTTATTTGTATATGACGGATTATAATAAAATGCTATTTACACTAGATGATGTGGTTATGAATGGTCATTATCCAGTGCCAATTCGAATTTACCATCCGCAGCCAGGTACTCCATTACCTGTTGCGATATTTATCCATGGCGGTGGTCATATGGCTGGTGGTATTACTGTCTATGATGGAATTGTGCGTAAATTAAGCGCAACGATTAACCACATTGTGATATCAATCGATTATCGTTTGGCTCCAGAATTTGCTTATCCAACTGGTATTGAGGATTCTAAAGCTGCTATTCGAGGGGTGTTTAAGGTGCTTGAAGAGCGTAAAATTGCGTATACCAGTAGAGAGCTAACTTTAATTGGTGATAGTGCTGGAGCGGCGGTATGTTCTTCAATTGCAATGGATAAAGAATTTGTGGTAGTTGAACAGATAAAAAAACAAGTTTTAATTTATCCATCGGTGGATTATACGCTGAGTTCACCGAGTTTTGCGCAATATGGTAGTGGCTATTTACTGGAAAAAAGTAAAATAGCCTGGTATTTTGAGAGTTATTTTCAACATAATGAAGATCGTAAAGCTGCCTCGCCAGTATATGGTGAGTTTTATGTTGGTATGCCACAAACCTTAGTAGTGGTTGCATCACATGATCCATTAATTGCCGAAGGAATGGCTTATTATCAAAATGTGATAAATGTTGGAGTTAATGCCGAATTATTAAAAATTGATGGGGTTGTACATGCTTACTTAATGCTAGAAAATTTGTGTAAGGAAGAGTGTGACGTAACATATCAAGAAATAAATAAATTCTTGCTGAAGTAATAGCGAGAAATTTGTAATGCTAATAATTGCCGCAATCGCTATGAGTTGCGGCAATTATGTCAAGAAGTTTAAATTAGCTACGAAGAATTTCAGCCGCTTTGATTAATGCATCTGCGCGCACTTCATCAAAACGTTGTTGGCGTATATTGAGTAAATGTTGGAATTTTTCAAAATAACTAGCATTTGGGATAGTTTGAATTATATTCATTACATTGAAAAATTGATGTGTAAAACGCATAAAGAAAAAATAAATATCGGAACCTTTTAGGTTCTTATTTTTTGCCATCGTTAAAGAATTTAATTCACTATAATGTTTTTTTGAAAACTGTAAACCATCATCTAAAACCTGCAAAACTTGTTTGATCGATTGGGTATAATCTTGAGCATTATTAATGGTTTCTAATGCGATCTCTAATTTTTGTTTTGCGGTATCAAATAAGTCCATGAAGAATCTCCTCTAAATTTTATGTAAATAGTGTACCACTAGATTGAATATAGTTGCACACTATATTAATTAATTTTATTTTATAAGGTTGTCCAATCGAGAATTACTTTACCGCAAGTTCCAGCTTTCATTAATTCAAAGCCTTTGATGTAGTCTTGCACGGGTAGCACATGTGTAATTACAGGATTAACGTCGAGTCCAGATTTAACTAAGGACACCATTTTGTACCAAGTTTCAAACATTTCGCGACCGTAAACACCTTTTAAGTATAAGCTTTTAAAGACAACCTTATTCCAATCCAGCGACACAGGTTTTGCAGAAATTCCCAACATAGCAATTTTGCCACCATTAATCATTAAATCGATCATTGAGTGAATGGCATCTTCAACCCCAGACATTTCGAGTCCGACATCAAAACCTTCATCCATGCCTAACGTATCCATTACACCCCGCAGTTTGGCATCGATTTGTTCGGCATTCTTACAATCGCTGACGTTAACTGCAGCATCGGCACCCATTTGGCGTGCTAACTCTAAGCGATAATCATTGACATCGGTTACCACTACGTTTTTAGCGCCAACTTTTTTACAGATTGCTACTGCCATGCAACCGATTGGACCTGCGCCAGTAATTAATACATCTTCACCAATTAGATCAAAGGATAACGCAGTGTGAGCTGCATTACCAAATGGATCAAGCATACTAGCAATATCATCTGAAACATATTCGGGTAATTTGAAAACATTAAAGGCTGGAATGGCTAAATATTCAGCAAAACAACCTGGGCGATTAACGCCTACCCCGATTGTATTTGGGCATAGGTGAAAATGTCCTGCACGACAATTGCGACATGTTCCACAGACTAGATGACCTTCACCTGATACACGATCACCAATTTTGAGATTCTTTTGACGGACATTGCTGCCAATTTCAACTACATGCCCAACAAATTCGTGTCCAACATGCATAGGCGTTGGAATTGTGGCTTGTGCCCAAGCATCCCACTTATAAATATGTAAATCTGTACCACAAATTGCCGTTTTGGTGATTTTAATCAGAACTTCATCATCTTTAATCGTTGGTTTATCGACTTCACCCATCCAAATTCCTGGTTCTGGGCGTTCTTTAATGAGAGCTTTCATTTTTTGAGTCATGGTAATCTTTCTTATTTAATGATATTGAGTTCTTTACCAACCGTGGTAAAAGCGGCAATCGCTTGGTCAATTTGTTCTGGGGTGTGTTTGGCTGAGATTTGGGTACGAATGCGGGCTTTACCTTTGGGCACAACTGGAAATGAGAATGGGATCACGTAGATTCCATGTTCAAGGAGTTTTTGCGCTACATCAACGGCTAATTTTTCATCATAGAGCATTACGGGAATAATTGGGTGTTCACCTGGAACTAAATCAAAACCAGCTTTAGTCATGCCATCGCGAAATTGGCGTTTATTGCGTTCTAATTGCTCACGTAAGTCATCTGCAGCTTTTACTTTTTCTAAAACTGTAATTGTTGCTGCGGTAATCACGGGTGCCAAGGCATTTGAGAATAAATAGGTGCGCGCACGATTACGCAGTAAATCGACAATGTTTTTCTTTGCCGAAATATAACCACCCGATGCACCACCTAAAGCTTTGCCAAGGGTGCTAGTCATCACATCAATTCGCCCCTCAACGCCACAATATTCAGGTGTGCCACGACCATGTTTACCTGTAAAGCCTGTTGCGTGTGAGTCATCAACCATGACTAGCGCATTATATTTATCAGCTAAATCGCAAATTCCCTTGAGATTAGCAATAATTCCATCCATGGAAAATACCCCATCGGTTGCAATCATTTTATAGCGCGCCCCAGCAGCATCAGCAGCTTGTAACTGCGCCTCTAAATCTGCCATATTATTATTTTTATAACGGAAACGTTTGGCTTTACATAAACGCACACCATCAATAATAGAAGCATGGTTTAGTTCATCAGATATAATTGCATCTTGTTCACCAAGTAAAGTTTCAAAAACTCCACCATTGGCATCAAAACAAGAGCTAAATAAAATTGTATCTTCATAACCAAGAAATTGGCTAATGGCTAATTCTAAATCTTTATGAATTTGGTTGGTTCCACAGATGAAACGCACCGATGCCATACCGTAGCCATATTTGTCTAAAGCTTGTTTGGCGCTTTCAATCACATCTTGATCATCGGCTAATCCGAGATAATTATTGGCGCAGAAGTTAATTAATTCGCTACCGTTTTTTAAGACCACGCGTGGATTTTGTGGATTGACAATAATTCGTTCGCTTTTATACAGCTTATTTTCAATAATCTCATTAATTTGTTGATCAACATGAGCATAATAAGAGTTATTCATCTGGTTTCCTTTGATTTAGAAAAATAATTACCTAGATATTATACTGGTTTTTGAGAGTGTTACCAAGATGCACTGCAACATATAGTAAGGTATTGCCCGATTCATATTTTGGGTGAATTAAATTTCTGGGTTGAATAATTAGATGATAAGTTCTTAAATGGTGGCAATTTTTCAATTAGCACGCTCATTTGCGTTAAGCTGATTTTGAAAATTTGTCGGATTAAAACAATAAATTAGTATAATAAGGTCTGGAAGATGAATCAATTATTAAATTAATTATAAGAGGTAGGTAGCTCATGAAACATGGATTAATTTTAGTGTTATTATCGTTTGCTGGAGTAAATTTAGCCAATGCGTTGGATTTAGAAAGTAACCAGCTGCGTGTAAGTGGTCACAGCTTACATTATTATCAAGCAGGGACTAAAGGTACACCATTGATTTTATTAACTGGTTATGCAACCACGAGTAACTTTTGGAATAGTGATTTTGTGGCGTGTTTAGCCGCGAACCATCGGGTTTATTTGCTGGATTATGCTGGAATTAATTCAAGCGAGAGCACTAATTTACACAAATTAAGCATCAAATCGATGGCGACAGATGTGAATAAATTTAGCCAAAAATTGAAATTGAAGCAGCCTGCCTTGATCGGTTGGTCAATGGGTGGTGGAGTTGCGCTTGAGGCTAGTTTTATGGCGCCCAAACAATATCGCCAATTATATTTAATTTCGCCAATTGTTCCTGTAACGAATCAGCAGCAATTAGTTTTCCCATTTGCCGCACATGGCGAATTTAAATCTGAAAGCGATGTATTAAATTATGTATTCAATAATAATCTTTATCATTATGAATCAGCGAGTTTAATGCAGTTAGACTCCAAATTCATAGTAAGTAAAAATACTAAACTTTTCCCCAACTTGGATTTTATGCCTGCGCAAGGTGAAGCAATTTACCAATGGACAAATAGTCCAGACACGTTAAATAAATTTAGAAATGCCAAGACACCCGCAGTATTTTTTATCCCACAGGATGATGTGATTATTGATCAAAAGGTGGCTGAATCGATGATGCAGTATTATCCACTAGCTAAAATTGAACCAATTAAGGACAGTGGGCATGCAATAGCATGGCAATATCCATTGGAAATGTGCCATAAAATTGATTAAGACAATGTAGCGTGACGAAATAAAAACCGTGTTGGAAGTGGCTCTCGACTAAATAGACAAGTATAAAGAATGCTTTTATAATTGCTAGTGGTCGGGAGCTACTCATTTATAGAGGGGTATTTCCTATCTTAACGGTATCTGCTCGTTGGATGGGCGGTTGCTAGTGTTTCTGTCGTTGGTTGAGCCTAGCAAAAAGAGTTAATTTATCAGCTTAGGCCTTTTTGACAAATTCAGATTTCAATTTCATTGGTCCAATCCCATCAATTTTACAATCAATATTATGATCGCCTTCAATCAAACGAATATTTTTAACTTTGGTGCCGACTTTAACGACTAATGAGCTGCCTTTTACTTTTAAATCTTTAATTACCGAAATACTGTCGCCATCTTGGAGTAGGTTTCCGCTTGAGTCTTTAACGATTAAGCCCTCATCTGCGCTTGTGTCACTAACTTCACTGGCGCTCCATTCGTGAGCACATTCGGTGCAAATATACATATTTCTATCTTCGTAAGCATACTCCGAGTTACATTGTGGGCAATTAGGTAATTTAGACATAAGAATCCTTTCTGGTTAAAACATCAGGCATTGTAAGCTATTGCGTGAGAAATTGCAATTAGTCTGATTGGATGTAACCTAACTTAGCATGCCTCGTTTATACTTCACGGTAGATGGTACGATGAGAAAGCTGAGCAATATTTTGTTGCTTGCGTGTTGAGTATAGCAGATTACAATTTTGTAGATAATGTGGAGCTGACCACAGCAGTAAAAACTTAGCGAAACATTTGTTGAGGATATAACAATTAACTCTCAGTCAGTAATTGGAATATTGGAAAAGCTTAAATTTAGCCATCTATCAGGCACGTTTATAAATTGCATTTTGGATAATGCTAAATATCAAAAAAGCTCTGTGGTACAGGAGTACATTGCCAACAATCCGAATGTTAGATTGCATTATTTACCAGCATACTCACCGAATCTTAATTTAATAGAGCGACTGTGGAAATTTATGCATAAACATGTTACAAATAATTGTTATTATGAGTATTTTGATAGTTTTAGATATTCGATTTTATCTTTTTTAAGAAATATTGATAATTTTAAAGATGACTTGAAAACTTTGATTACATTTAAGTTTCAGAAGCTCAACTACGATATCGCTAATTTCGTAAAATGATTTGACCTGAGTATATCATACTCAATTAGGTGGTCAACCACTCAAAGTCCCAATAGCTTTCGATATTATCCGCAAACCTGAATTTAGCTGTGATATTGAAAGCGAAAAAGTTAAACGCAAAAGCCACGTAACTAAAAATGAACTGATGCGCAGTCAAATAGCACAAGCTATAAAAAATAGCGTACTATTTAGTTATGTTTTGGCTGATTCATGGTTTTCATCTGGTGAAAACATGAAATTCATCCATGAAAAAGATAAGTACTTTATTTTCGATCTCAAAACAAACCGTTTAGCAATAATCGGCGATCGAAACAAATGTCACTGGAATAATATCAATAAACTTGAATTGCAACCATGGACACCAACTAAGGTTTGGTTAAAAGATGTTGAACTTGAAATACTTTTAATCAAACAAGTCTTTAAACACAAAGACGGCTCAGCTGGTGTACGATATCTTGCATCAAATAACTTGAATTTAATAGGTGATGATTTCACCAACATCTACAAAAACGGTGGAGTGTTGAGATACCATAAGAGCGAGCTTTAAATAGAATACCTGTATGATTGAATCACCAACAAGAACTATACAAACCCAATCTGCCCACGTATTTGCTTCAATCGTATCTTACATTAAATTGGAAAAATACAAGTTTAGCTCTAAGTTGAAACATTTTGCCCTCCGCAGCAAATTATTAATTAATGCTACAAAAGTGGCACTAAATGAATTACAACAAATTAAACTGCAGCTCGCTGAATTTGAAAGTATGACGCTTGCTGCGTAACATAAGATTTTAACTTAAACTACGAATATATGATAAAATGGAGTGCACAACGGTAAAATCGTAATGAACAGGATCGCAATATGAAAAAATTTATTAACATTAGTTTATTAATAGCATGCCAAGTGATATTAGTTGCATGTGGCGGTGGCAATTCTAATAATAATGTTGCGCCACCAAATAAACCATCAGGACCGATATCTTATGCTTATGTGCATAAGAATTTTACTCCGCAAGTTAGAAACATGCTTCAATCAAGTAATAATAATGGTTGTGGTAGCGTTATGGGGCAAACATCTGCTGGTTTTGTCGCTGCATCAGGGTTTTTCACGCTTATACCTGAAGCAGGTCCTGCTATTGGTGCAACAGTAAATTCTGTTGGAAGTGTTCTAGCTCTCATGGGTACCTCTGCGGGGAATAATTGCAACACCGTTGAATTTAATGACCTCCAAACGCAATTATCTACTCAACAGCAACAAATTAATAATTTAGAATCAAATTTAAATCTGTCTAATAATCAAATCTGGCAGGAAATGACTACACAATCTTCAGAAATACTAGACATAAACTACGTCGCATATAATGGTGATGTTAGTCTAATCTCTGGCAATCAAGGTCTTCTTTATTCATTTATGTATAAGTCTGGAATGTGGAACCCCAACAACGGACAGCCAATTTCAGGCGTAACTATTCAAAGTTTGCTTAACTCGCCTGACAGTTACAACGATTTATACTATTATATTAACTCTTATACTAATTTAGATTCTATTATGACAAATATTGCGGCGGTAAAGCCCAACAGCGGCACATCAAATAATCCTTATAACACAATAATCTCACAGACACAACAATCTTATTATTGGAATTTATTATCATCTTTAAATAATAATTTGAACACTCAAATAACAGCGGCATTAGAGAGTTCTCCAACTACTAATATAGTGCCATATATTGATCAGTATAACCAGTCGTTGTCAGCTTTATATCAGCAAAGCTTATATGCGATTAATGAAGCATACATAGTTTCATATCTAATCAATATGATAAATTTTCAAAACTATAGTAATCCAATACATAAACCTTATTTAGCTGATATTTCTGGAATTCATGGTGTTTACTATAATCCAAATGATATTGATGGCGACTATGAGAGTCAACTAAACTATTATAATGCAGCAGAAAGCAGCCTAACTGACTTATACGCACAAATAGTTAACCAACTCTACAGCAATACATTAGCCTTTGTTGTAACTGATGCACCTGTTGGAAGTCAATCTTACCCGAATACGCAAGGTTTCATTTATATTGATGAATCTGGAGGTGCGGTTGTTACAAATGAAAGCATCAATTACTCCAAGTTAGTTGGGGCAAGTGTGGCAAATGCGACCACAACGCTGATTAACTCGATAGGTAATAGTAATGCTAACAATGGAAATAATCTGAAAAACTCACTAAATAATGTTGTTAGTAACTCTACTGGATATCAGACATTATTTTATCAAGTGCCATATTTATCGAATATTATGTTGTGTAATTCAGCATTAGAACAATACAATCAGCTTAACGGTATGAATGGCAGTATCCAACAATTTTATGATTCCCCAGCAGGCTTAGCAAACTGTCAACCAATATTATTAAACAATAATGGCGAGTCGGTTGTTAATTCAATTATGAATTGGAATACCATTCAACCATACTACGTTAGCCCAGCCATTACATTGCCAACTCTGTTTGGGAGTGTTACCAATAATATAGCTGCTTCAAACCCCAATTCAGTTGGAAATATCCCAGGGTATGCGTTATATATTTATACTCCTAGTAGCTCAACGGCGTCTTTAGGTAGCGTAGGAACTCCATACCTAATGAGTGGGAATTGGAATACCGCAGGTGTCCCAGAGCAAAACGTTGCCAATACTGATATACAGAGTTGGAATAATATAATTACCTACATGCCGAATAAATGGTACACATATGCATCAGCATTGAGTAAAATAAATCCAGGTGGTGTTACTGGTAATATAACTTATATGAGCGGTTCACAAATTAATTGGGCGAGCAATGGTACGAATGACGTTAATTTACCTTATGGAACCAATGTTCAGTACATTTATTATGGCTGGATGAATAATAATTATCCGTCACAAGCACAACCGTGGAATACCGTCTATAATAACGCAGTAATTCAGACTACTTTCCAAGATGGTTTTATCGCCTCATTTGTAGTAAGTATGTCGAATGTCACACAAGGTGAAGGTGGCTATTATGCAAATATCTCAGCTAATCCTGCATTAAGTTCAGTCTTTATTGATGGAAACAATATGATGGCAGCAAATGCAGTTCCAAACGCGTGTTTATTCTGGAATCCTACTAGCCAATGGATTTGTTCAAGCGCTATCACGGTTAATAACAACGTTCTCTTAATTGGAGGCACATCGGCTGCCACCGTTGGCGATTGGGGTGATGTATTTATATATCAAAATCCGACTTCATGTAGTGTTGGTGGGTTTAATACTTACGACAATGGAGATGCGCAATATGGAATAAAAAATGTGAGGTGCTCAAATTAACCACAAAAATCATAATTCATGGTTAACTTTTGTCGCTTGTTAAGTGTAACATAAATTCTCTACTGTAATGTTTTATTGGTTGCAGTACGATTTTTGATTTTTTAAACCATGCGAAAAAATTAATGCAAACTTAAAATCAGCGTTCTTAAACCACTCCAGACAATTCCTACGCTAATCGCTAATAAAATAAACGCAGTTAGCCGCGTTACGACACTCGTACCAGTTTTGCCTAATTTGAGGAAAATTCGATCGGCTAGTGCATAGCAAATTCCAACCACACTAAATACCGCGATAATTCCTAAAGTTGCACCAAGATAGCTCACCAGACTATTTTGATGGTCATCTAGATTAATATTGGCGGCTAAAGCCACGGTAACCGCCATTGCACCAGCTCCAGCGGTAATTGGCATGGTCAATGGGAAAAATGTAATGTCATTGCCGCTTTGCTCGGCTGAACTGATCGCTTCTTGTTCATTGGGCGTGGCTGGGGCATTTAACATTTGCCATGCTGTTGCAAACACCAATAAACCACCAGCTATTTGCAAGCTTGCCATGGAAATACCAAAGAAATTAAGAATGTATGAGCCTAAGAAAAAAACTATCGTGAGTAAAACCGCACCATACATTGCGACTCGCCACGCCATTTTGCGACGTTGTTGAGCTGGATAATTTTGGGTCATCGCCAGAAAAACGGCTGACATTCCAATTGGATTAAGAATAGAAAATAATGAGATGAAGGTATAGGTGAAATTATGATAAACATCATAAAAAAGAGAATACATGTTAATGGCCTATAAATTTTTGAGCTATTGAGCGCGTAATTATACCCAAATTAATTTAGCAAAAGCTCTTTAGTCGTCGTTTGGGCGAAAATATTGTTTTATTGAGTATCAAATTTGTGCAAAATTTATGCCAGTCTTGCGCTATAATCTATTGTTCTTAATTAATAAATATAAAAACCAAGTTAAGAATAAATTTAATTTAAATTAAACATGGTGCATTGCATATAATACTGCCAGTTATTAAATTAATTAATCTAGAGGAACTAAAATGTTAAGAAAAATTATTCGTGCAATTATCCCATCAAAAGGTGAGGTATTTTTTAATTTATTTGTGGCTGGTGCAGAAAACGTTCATCAAACCGCGAATATTTTTGCGAATATTATTAGTGCCAAAGATAAAGCTACCGAAGCGCAGTTATCGAGCGAACTCCGCCAACAAAAACAAAAAGCTTTGGAAATTGAGAAAAAAGTCATGGTTGAATTAAACAACCAATTTATTACGCCGATTGATCGCGGAGATATTCAAGAATTGTCGGTATTATTGTTGAAGTTGACCAAACGGATTGTAAAAACCAATACCAAATTACAAATTTATGGGATTGATATTAAAGTTGATGATTGCCTGATTGGGAGTGCAACCACGCTGCAAAATATTACCAAGGTCTTAGTTGATATAATGAAAGCTTTGAAAGATGGTAATTATGATCGAATTAGTAACGATGAGCAATTGACTGATGAATTTGAAGAAAATGGCGTTGAAGATTTACGCCGTGCGATGAAAGAAATGTATTCGGGAAATTACGATACGATGATGATTTTAAAGCTTAAAGAAATTTATAAAAGCATCGAAAATGCGATTGATACCAGTGCTTCAATTGCGGACTTGGTGATGCAAATTTCTGTGAAGGATATGTAAGCATGGCGCTCTCGTTTTTTCTGTTAGCGTTAATTGCGGTGGCTTTAATCTTTGAATTTATTAACGGTTTTCATGATACTGCCAATGTGGTTGCTACGCCAATTGCCACCCGCTCGTTATCTCCCTATCAAGCAATTATCATTGCCGCAATTTTTAATTTCATTGGTGCTTATTTTAGCACTGGGGTAGCCAAAACAATTACCAGCGGCTTATTTGATGCGCATTTTGTGACCCATGCGTTGTTGGCATCGGCCTTAATTTCGGCGATTGGTTGGAATTTAATCACTTGGTGGTTGGGAATTCCATCGAGTTCATCGCACGCGCTAATTGGTTCACTAATTGGTGGGGTAATTGTTAGTGGTGATGGTTTTGCAGCAATTAAATGGTCGGGATTATTTCAAAAAGTCGTGCTACCGATGTTGTTTTCACCGATAGTTGCATTCTTTTTAGCCCTCACGATTATGGTCATCATGTCATTGGTGTTGCGTAAAAATACCAATCCACGCAAAACCAATAATTTCATCCGTGAAATTCAAGTTTTATCTTCGAGCTTATTGGCATTTAGTCATGGTTCAAACGATTCACAAAAAACCATGGCGGTCATTACCTTAGCTTTATTTAGTTTTGGTCTAGTTAGCTCGACGAGTGCAATTCCGGGTTGGGTAGTTATTATTTGCGCTATGGCAATGGCCGCAGGAACTTTAGCTGGCGGAATGCGGATTATCAAAACCTTGAGTAGCCGCTTAGCTAAATTAAAACCAGCGAATGGCTTTTCGGCTGAGCTTAGTTCTGGTGCACTGATTTTGGCAGCCTCACATTTTGGTTTGCCAGTTAGTACCACTCAAGCCGCCTCGGGTTCAATTATGGGGGCTGGCTATAATGGACGTGGAATTAATTGGATGGTGGTGCGCTCAATGGTTACCGCCTGGTTTTTGACATTGCCAGTTACCGCATTACTTTCAGCCGCGATTTACAAAGTAGTAATTTTGGTTTTTCTCTAAATTGAGTTAATTGGTGAGCCAAAAAGACAAGTCTAGTCAATCGATTAAAGAGCGCAAGGGGATTGCTCCATATTTATATGTTGAATATAAGCACTCCAGCATTCGGAGTTTAATTGTGAAGCAATATGGGCGCATGTTGTTAATCAAATTAGCTTCAGGACGCTACACCGCGATGCACGAATTGGGCTTGGGAAATCCTGAGGTGGAAATAATTTACCGTAATGAAATTGAAGAAAAATTACCGCAGTGTTTTTATAGCAAGTTAGAGGCTAAAGCCTATATTTTAGATATTTATGCACGTAAGAATACGGACTTTATTATATAAAAGGAATCGTTGATGTTCAAGAAAATAGTTTCTAGTCTAATGCTTGCAGGTGTGCTAGGCACGGCAAGTGCTGAGTCTGCCATCAATAATGCGACTCCACCCCAAAATTATCCAACGGTAGCTAGCCCGCAAACAAAATTGTTTAAAGCCGCACCAAGTTTAAAAACGCAAACTCCGATCAAGCATTTGGTGATAATTTTTCAGGAAAATGTTTCCTTTGATCGTTATTTTGCAACTTATCCCCGTGCACTGAATTTAGCTAATGAAACGCCATTTCACGCCAAAGCGGGTACACCGAGCGTAAACGGTTTGACGCCGCAATTAATTGAGAGTAACCCGAATAGCATTAAACCCTATCGGATGGCGGGTAATTTTCAACCCTGCTCACAAGATCATGATTACCCAATGGAAATTAAAGCCAATAACGGCGGTTTGCTGAATAAATTTGTCGAGTATGGCAGTTACCAAGATGCGAATTATCAGCAAAAATGCCTTGGTGAAGTCATGGGCTATTATGATGGTAATACTGTTACTGCAATGTGGAATTATGCCCAGAATTTTGCGCTTAATGATAATTCATTTGGCACAACCTTTGGTCCATCTACACCCGGAGCTTTAAATTTGGTGGCAGGAACTACTGGACCAGTGGTATCACCAACTGGCGAACGTGAAGTAATTGAAAATGGACATATGATTGAAGATCCAAATCCATTTTACGATGATTGCTCTTATGGGACGAGTAAATCAGGCGATACTGGTACGGCGGTAGCTTATTTTACGGCTGGTAAAAATATTGGCGATGTCCTTTCCGCTAAAGGGATTGCATGGGGTTGGTTCCAAGGCGGCTTTAAGGCCGATAGTTATCAAGGCCTTAGTGCACAATGTAATAAAATTACCGCTAATCATTTTGGGGTGAAAAAATCCGATTATAATCCGCATCATGAACCATTTCAATATTATGCGAGTACCGCTAATCCGCACCATTTAGCGCCGAGTGCGACTAAATTAATTGGTAGTAATGATCAAGCTAACCACCAATACGATATGAGTGACTTTTGGTTAGCGGCTAAGGCGGGTAAATTACCTGCGGTAAGTTATTTGAAAGCGCCAAATTATCAAGATGGGCATGGTGGTTATTCTAATCCGTTGGATGAACAGGAGTGGTTGGTTAATAATCTGAATCAATTACAACAATTGCCTGAGTGGAAAGATACGGCTGTAATTATCATGTATGATGACACCGATGGCGATTATGATCATGTTGCACCGCCTAAATCGCAGTTTGATGATATTGTTGGGCGGCGTGGTTTTGGTCCGCGCTTGCCATTTTTGTTGATTTCGCCGTACGCTAAAAATAATTATGTTGATCATACTTTGACCGATCAATCTTCGGTGTTGAAATTTATCGAGTATAATTGGGGGATTCCTGCCTTGGGTGCAGATCGTGCCGATCAATATGCCGGTTCAATTTTGAATATGTTTGATTTTAATAAAAAAACTGCGAGTCCAAAATTGTTCTTAGATCCTAAAACTGGCGTGGTTGTGCCTAATCTTATTAAATAGTTCAATTCGATGGAGATATGAATGAAAAAATTAATTTTAAGTCTGAGTTTATGTGGTTTAGTGGCATTTAGTTATGCGACAAATGATGCGTCAGCGCCGATTGTAGCAGGCGTTCCGCATGCGGTGAGCAGTCAGTATGTGGAAAATTATGCCCATCGTGGTGCACGGAGTTTTTCACCTGAGAATACCTTACCAGCCTATAAAACTGGTTTGGCGGTGGGGACGAATTGGGTGGATATGGATATTGGAATTACTAAAGATGGTGTGATTTTGGTTGATCATGATCTGTGGTTAAATCCAGATATTTTACGCAAGGATGGCAAATTTTGGGCACCGAGCAAGCAGAGTTTTTATGCTCAGTTAGAAAGTGCACCAGGTGGGATTAATAAAAACATTCAACCCTATTTAGTCAAAAATTTAACTTTAGCCGAGCTAGAGCAATACGATGCAGGCATGCTTAACCCACAAAGCCCGTACGTCAAATATTTCCCCGATCAATTTGCGCTTAATGGCACAAAAATGCCAACTTTGCAGGCGGTAGTCGATTATGTGAATCAAGTTAGCGATAAGCAAGTTGGTTTCCAAATTGAAATTAAAAATGATCCAAGTCATCCAAAATGGACGGTCTCTGCGCATGAATTTGCTAAGAAAGTTAATGACTTCTTAGTTAAAAATGATTTGGTTGCGCGTGCCGAAATTCAATCTTTTGATTGGCAACCGCTGTATGATTTGCATAAATTGAACCCGCAGGTGAAATTAGCGTTCTTGGTTGGTGGTGATGATATTGAACGGATGCACAGTACGGATAAAAAAGCTGCTGGTTTATGGAGTGGTGGTAAATTATTGAAAGATTACAACAATTCATTGCCACAAATGATTAAAGCCTTGGGCGGTTCATGCTATGAGCCACAAGACACGGCATTAACTAAAGCCGATCTCGACGAAGCGCATAGCCTAGGTCTAAAAGTGGTAGTCTGGACTTGGCCTGAGAATTCGGGTGGCGCATTTGATCCTGTGTTGGTGGATAAATTGATTAGTTGGGGCGTGGATGGAATTATCACCGATGATCCTGCACGACTTAATTCGATGCTAGCCGCACGTGGTTTGCCAGTACCACAAGGATTTAAGGTTAATCCTTAACTCATGGTCTAGATTTAGATTGATTCCGCTGCCAAATTAGGTGGCGGTTTTTTACGCTCTATGGATTAGATGCTAGCCGACTTATGCTGTGTGAGTAAAGTTTGTAACGTGAGCCAAGCTTAATTGTGCGTGAAGCTATTTATGCAAAAATAAGAAACATATATCCACAAATAGCTATAGATTAATTCAATCACATCCAGATATAATACGCACATCTTAAACAAATAACATTTAAGCTAGTAATGATTTGAAGTTTTATTTTATATAAATCAATCAATGAAATAATCTGGTTTAGTTAGTTTTCAAAGGATAGAAATGAATAAAGTACTAATTACGTTGGTATCACTTTTAATGTTGAGTGCTTGTAATAGCGGTGGGAGCAATCCAGCGGGGAATAGCAGCGCTAATTTAAATAATTCTCACACTCAATCAACACAAGTTATCACCCCTACAGTTCCTGTTGGCTATGAAAAAGATGCCGAGTCGTGTCATAGCAATGGTGGAGTGCTGTTAGTCGGTACGGTCGCAGCGACGCCAGTTTATAAAAGCGGTTCACTGCGTCAAGGTGTTGAGTTATCGCACACCCATATTACAATTAATCCACTCGGCACGACTAACCCAAATGCGGCTTATGACATGGCAGTAGATAATGCGTTTGCCGCGGGCTATGATGCTGCTCAACCGAATAAAGCCGTACCAGCACCATTGTCGAGTTTAATGATCGGCACACTGATCGAAGCTTGTGGCTTGACTTATTTCAAAGGCAATGGCGCAATTAAGCAAGGGATTCATTTCGTACACTTAAATGATCAGCCAATTATCCCAAGTGTCACCGCCAATGGTTGGGTAAAAATTGTCAACTCGAATGGAACGCTGAGTGATAATTTAGAGGGGAGCTCAGAATATTCTTATTTGTGGAATTAAGTGTAACTATTTACTTAATTCAAGCCATGCCGTAGCCGTTTTACAGGCTTTGTCTTTATCACGAATTAAGGTGGTGGTATTGGTATAATTTACCGAGACCAAGCGCGTTGCATTCGGTAGGGCATTAATTTTTTTCTGCAATTTTTGGTTTAGCTCATCTTGGGTGTCAGCACTATCGGTGTTGGTGAAAATTAGGGATGGGCAAACCGTTGCGGTAATTGGTACGACATTTAGCGCATAGCTGGTATTAATTAAAGCCATACAACTGAGAAGTGCTAAAGTTAATTTTTTCATGATTGATCTTTCATAAATGTTTTTGCGTCGGAAGTTTATCATTGATTGTTACCATAAGGATATGTTTTCGTAATCAAATGCGGGAACTTTGTAGGCGCTGCTTGAATATAATTGATAGTTATATTAACTGGTTTCGGTTTTATCACTATCAAATAGCCAATCCAATTGATTAAAACTAGTTATTGGATTGAAGATCCGCTATTTTCCTTACGATGATGTAATCAGATGAGACTAATTTAGACATTAAGGTCGTACAGGTATTTCATAGCGAAGTGGTGGATAGTAATATTTACTAAACATTGTAGACTCTACGATATCAATGACGCTAGGTAAAAAAAGTAATATCGCACCTACCGCAACTAGCGCGACAGGTGTTCCAATTGGTGGCTGTGTTGGTTGATCACTAACAATTCCATGAATAATTTCTTTGAAACTTGGTGTACCCATGATTTCAATATCGCCAATGGTATAAGCTTGTCGTGAGGACATAATCTTGCCATTTGCATTCGAGGCTCCAGTTACTGCTACCACTACATCCGTACTTAATCCATTTTGTATCGAGTAAAAAGTACTTTCGCTAATGTTGCTGGTTAAGATGCCATAATTAACTGCTACGGTATAGGTATTAACTTCAGCTGGAGAAGCTCCTTTAACGGTATAAATAACTGGTGTTTTAAAATTAAGCTGCGATTGACCATTTTGCGTAGGGATACCATTGGCAAGTATCTCTGTTGTATTTGCCGATAGCGTAAATATTGGAACTAACTGAGTGACATCGGTTGATTCAGGCAATTGAACTGAAATGTTGTAATTGGTCGTTGGGCTATTGCTGCCATAGCTAGTTATGATGCCAGGCGTTCCATTAATCGCAAAACTGGTGATGGTTGGAGGACTAGCTGGCACTGAGTTACCTGAGTTACAGGCAAATAAACCGCTAGTTATTAAGATGCTGGTCATTAAAAAAATCCATTGTTTCTGTATTTTAAATGTTTTCATGTTGCGCTATTCACTAAAGGTTAACGTGGTTAATTAAGTTAGGCAATATTTTCTCATGAGTAACCACCTGATTTTGTGGCTTTTCTAGAAAGTTGTTATTATATTAAGTTACCATGCTTAATGCTAATCAGCTGACTTTATCCTTAATTTGAATGATCAACGATAATTTGCCATTTATTTGCATGTTTTTCAAAAATTAGCGAAGTTACACCAGAATATTCTTTGCTTTCAGTTTTGAGCTGCCAACGACCATAGAGAAAGGCATGATTTTCATCTAAAGCACGAATTTCATCAATTTTAATATTGAGTTTGCCCATGCCTTGTCGGTTGGTGCTATATTTCTTTTGATAATGATCATATGAATTTTGCCAACCATGAATAAATTTATCGCCAGAAATAAATAAAGTTTTATCACTCTTCACATAACCCGCCATAAAACATTTTAGATCGGCAGCATTCCAACATTGGACTGAATCATACATTGCCTGAGTTACGCCAGTTTGAATTGATTCTGTTTGGGTCTGGTTTAGATTGTCTGCATGGACAGCAAGGCTCAGTGTGCTAGTTAAGAGCATTAATATTTTTTTCATGGTATTCCTTGAAATTAAATGGCTAAGTTAGAACTATGGACTAATATTTGTCAGGTTGTAATTATAACATTGACTAACATTCCGGATTAAACGCTTTAGTTAAAATAATTCAAGCTGTTGTGAATTTACTTTTTCAGCATATTTAAAAGTTACCCCGAGACCCAATAAGCGAATGGCTTGTGAATTACGTTGCTGGCAAATTTGCAGCAAGTGTGCAAAATGGGGGTAACTCAATTCTTGATAAGCACTTTCGGCGCTAGTAGCTTTAAAATCCTTAAATTTGAGCTTGAGGAAAATGCTTTTGATTTCAGCGTGAAGATTAGCTTGGTTTAAGCGGCGCATAAATTCATCAAATAAGCGCTGTAGTTCAAGCTGGAGTTGCTCAACTTGTTGAATATCTTGATTAAAGGTGGTTTCGACACTCAGTGATTTGCGCTGTTGATGTGGATTAACTGGACGGTTATCAATTCCTTGCGCTTGATAATACAGCGCCGTGCCAAATTTGCCAAACCAAGCACAGAGTTGGGCTTGCGAGTAGGCTTGCAAATCACGACAGGTCTGAATGCCTCGTTGTTCCAACCTGTGCGCCATAACCTTACCGACTCCAAAAATCTTATTTACGGGCAGTTGATTGACAAATTCCATAACCCTTTCAGGTGGAATTACGCATAATCCATTCGGTTTTTGCCAACCACTCGCCACCTTGGCAATAAATTTATTTACCGAGACTCCAGCCGATGCGGTTAGTTGTTCTTGCTGCCAAATTTGTTGGCGAATTCGTTCGGCGATACGGGTCGCACTCCCGTGTTCGAGCTGGGATGCGCTGACATCTAAATACGCCTCATCTAAAGAAAGCGGCTCAACCAAATCAGTGTACTCGCGAAAAATGGCTTGGATGCGTTGTGAGACTTGTTTGTACAAAGTCATGTTGACGGGTAATAACACCAAAGTTGGGCATAATTTCATGGCGTGCGCCGAGGACATGGCGGAATGTAAGCCAAATTTACGCGCGGCATAATTGCATGTGCAAAGCACGCCACGTTGATTTGGGATACCACCAACCGCAACGGGTAAATTGGCTAAAGTGGGGTTTTCACGCATTTCAATGGCTGCATAAAAGCAATCCATATCAATATGAATTATTTTGCGCGCTGGAGTTGGTTTAGTCGTCATGGCGTAATTTTAACATGCTAAAATCTGGGCTGGAGTAAGCAAATAATTAATTGAGAAAGTTTAAGATGAGACCCGTAATTAAAGCGATATTTTGGGATTTAGATGGAACGCTGGTTGATAGTGAATTAATTCATGAACAGGCGGCATTTTTTGCGACTCGTGAATTGGGTTTTGTGAGTGCGCTTGAGGTAATTCCAGCAGGCTTAGAGAACTCGGCGGTGTTTGAGTTAATGATCGGGCAAGCGCTGAGTTTAGATAATCAAGCGCTATTTGCGCGCTGGGAGCAATTAGCGATTGAGTACGCGTTAGCGCGAATTAGCCCGCAACAACAAATTAAACAATCGCTGGAGTTATTTAATCATTTTGCCAAATTGGGCTTGACGCAAGCGGTAGTATCCAATTCAACTGCGCCGATTGTACGCCATAGTTTGCAACAATTGGGGATTTTGGAGGGCTGTAGCCAGATTTTTAGTCGTGATAGCGTCGAATTCGGCAAACCTCATCCGCAGTTATATCTAAATGCACTTGAATTTCATCAACTTTTACCGAGCGAGTGCTTAAGTTTTGAAGATAGTCGTTCGGGAATTATGGCCGCCCAAGCTTGTGGAATTAACGTAATTGGGATTGGTAAAAATACACGCCAATATGCGCCGCAGTTAGTTTGCGATTTAAACCACGAGAGTTGGCTTAAATTAATTCAAGAGTCATTTAATTGTGCTTAAGAGCAGATTTATCAATAACCATTTAACTCGTTCTGGAATTGAGTGGATTAGATGATAGTTAGAAATATCATGCGGCTGTTTCAGCTTGGTCTCACGCGAGATGAGCGCAAAGTCATTTTTATTGCTTCATTGGGGAGCATGTTAGACTTCTATGATTTTATTATTTTTGGTTTTCTATCTATTTTTATTATTCAGAATGTTCTGCAAGATCACCATGCGAGTGAATTGTCCTTTAGTTTGATTTTTACCATTTTTATAGTCGGTTATTTAGTTAATCCTATTGGCATGAAAATTTATAGTCTGCTCGCGAAGCGTTGTCACTTAGCCTGGAGTCTTTCATTAATTAGTTTAATGTTGGTGTTAGCGAATCTTTACTTTGCATTGATTTCAGCGAATAGTGGTTTTGCATGGTTGCATAGCCTGTTCGCAATTGCATTGATTCGTGTGATGCAAGGCTTGGCAAGTGGCGCATTTATACAAATGGAACTCAATTATTTGAATGATAAACTTGCGCATAAAATTGATCTAGCTTTGTTTGGGATTATGGCTGGGATTGAGTTAGGGCAATTGCTGGGGGTTTCGATCTATCGGTTGACCAATGTGTTATTTTCAGCGCAGCAAATGGAACAATTTGCGTGGCGGATACCGTTTGTGGTGGGGGTGGTGTTTACTTTAATTGCATACTTGATACGTTTGGCGGTAATTTTTAGCCTCAAATCCATACAACCAGCTAAGCGTCCTCAAATGTATTATCATATTTATACGAGGTTTCCATTACAAAGTCAGTTGGCAATAATAATTTCAGGTCTAACTGGTTCAACTGTTTTTATTTTCTTGATTTTTATACCCTATGGTATGTATTATCATCTGCATTATAGCGTGTATTTGATTAGTCATTATATTTTCATGGCGAATTTATTGAGTTTGCTAATAAACTTTGGTTTAAATAAGCTGGTGAAATTTCATAATGTCGTGTTGATTACTTGGCTAGCAACAATGGCTTTGGTGCCGAGTATGTTATTTTGGGGCTGGGCATTTATAAATAAGCAATATGGTTTAGCGAGTATTTTGCCGATCGCTGTTTTAGCTAGTCTTTTTTCGGGTTTAGTTCCACGACTACTTTATGGCTTATTTCCTGAGGTGAGCCGAGCCTTAGGAGTAGCTTCATGTCATCGTGTGGGATTTATCTTTTTTGGTGGGGTGGCACCACTAATTACAATTGCGTTAGGTAAGGTTGTCCACCACCTTTTTCCAATTAGTAACCATAACGTCTTATTTTCTAGTTCGGTAATTATTTACGTAATTTTTATGGCATTATTAACGCTGTATGCGTTAGTTCAAATTAAGCGTTTAGTTGATTATAAGCTGCTGAGTAAATTAGATTATCAATCTAGAGAATTTAAGGTGTGAGGTGGGTAAATATTCGCCTTTTTCTTGGTTTGAATTAAATTTTTGGTGTTAACATATAAGCTATATCTTAAATTATCCATAAAACCATTAAAAGATAATTTCAGGAGCGTTCCTGATCGGATACGTTTCTTTTATATTAATCTTTTTTAATCGTGCCTCGCGAAATACAAACGATAGTTTAATCGATTTATTTGCATTTCGCACTTGAACTCATGCATAATGAAATTTAAGCCGAATTTGCTCGGGGTTTCTAATTTGCAGGTGAGCCTTTGGCGCAGCCAATCCAATATCTTCAACACTAATGATCAATAAGCGTTTCCACAGATAGTCTTCTAACGACTCAGAAGTTAGATACATCTCATAGGAAATTGCTAAAGCACTTTAGGCATTACTGCGCCGGATGCTTTTTTGCAAACCTGAAATCAACTCATCTGCGGCAAGCCAATGTTTACTAACCACTGTTTGCTAAGCATCATAATAATCACTCATGATAGTTCTTTCAACGACAAAATTATTGCATTATTTGTTTAACATTAGAAATATAAATTAATACACTGATGAGAGAAAAAATTAGTGAAACTACTACCAAACTAGCCAATGGAAAGACTGGAAATAGTGTCACTAACCAAATTGCGAATGATGCGGCAATGAAACTAATACTAATATTTAGTCCCAACGCATTTGCACCTTGTTGTTGAAAATGATTCATCAAACGGACTTGCACAATTGGGTTGATTATCGCATTAGCAACGCGCATAAACAATACACCAATGGTTACCATAAAGACTAAAAACAAATGCTGATTAAAAAACGTAGGTATCAACATAATAATTGCACCAATCATGGTCGAATAAATACCTACAGCTATCATTTGTTGAGGAGTTTTATGCTGTTTATTCATGTGCATCATCCATGTATTACCCACAAAATAAGCCGCAGCTAATCCGATATACAGATAAGAATAAGAAGTTGGGGCAAAATGCCAGTGATTGATATATAAATAACTCGACACACCAATAAAAGCAAAGTAGGTTCCAAAACCTGCTGTATAAATAATGGTTAGCACCCAAAACATTCGGCTTTGCATAATATTTTTATATTGTGTGACATAGCTAGTCAAATTACTGAATTTTGGCAGAGGAGAAACATTGGTCTCTGGCAATATTTTCCAACAATAACTCAATAATGCAAGGCCGACAACACCGCTAAAAGTAAAGCAACTCCGCCAACCGAAATATTTAGCTAAATACGCACCTAAAATCGGTGCGATGGCGGGAGAAATCATTAAACCGATTAATAAAATTCCATTGCTACGAATTTGATCCCGTTCATCCATACAATCTTTTAGAATTAATCGCGAAACTATCATTACTACCGCAGTACCAAAGGCTTGCAATAACCTCAAAAATATAATTGCATAAATTGATGGAGTAAAAACGATAACAAAAGAAGCGATGACAAAACAGGCAACACCGTAGAGTGAAACTTTTCGCCGACCAAAACGATTACTAATTTCACCGACAAATAATACCCCAAAAGCGATCCCCAGATTATACACCGATATAGTCATATTTACGGTAGCAGGCGTAGAATGAAAATCACTAACCATTTGTGGCAATGAAGAAATATTAATATCAGTAGCGGCAGCAGTCAACAACACTAGTGCCGTCATTACAAATAAAAGTTGTCGCTTTAATTTATCACTAAGATAGACCATTACACCACCTATAAATCTTTATTTTGCAGCCTGAGCGCGTTTAGCTTTGAGATCCATTGGTAAAATGCAACTATAGACAAAACGATTGACTGGAACATCAATATCATATCTTTTGGCTAAATGAACCACCGAGCCATTTTGGTATTCAATTTCTGATGGGCGCCCCTCAATTACATCAATAGCTAACGAAGAAGTTGAATCAGCTGGAAAATGTTCAAATGCTGCCATGTTTTTTTCAACAATATCATCTTCTAAATTGACTCCAACTTTTTTAGACACCGCATAAATTTCAGCCAATAAATCAACCATCATTGCCCGAGTTTCTGGTAATTCACGTAATTCACCAAAATTAGTTCTGGTTACTCCTAATAATCCGCTGATACAAATCCCAATAAATTTACGCCAAATTTCGGCGATAATGTCATCGGCAATGATATTAACGATTCCTGCATTGTCAAACAAAGTTTTTAATTCGGCAATTCGCGGAGTTTTTGCATTGTCCAGCTCACCAAAAATTATCGTGGTATCGCCCTTATGTGCTCCACTATGATTAATTACCCCTGGTGTTTCAATCCGACTCATGATTTTACATAAACCACCGATTAAATTATATGGTGCAATATGCTCTTTCAATTCCTCAACTGCCATAACCCCATTCCCAAATGGTACCACAATGGTTTCATCACCCACAATATGGTGAAGCTGCTTAGCAATATTTTTAATTTGATGGGTTTTTAGAGAAATTATTACTAAATCAACTTTACCAATGGTCGCCAAATTATCTGTAGCTTGGGCTGGATTAATATGGAAATCACCATGGACGCTCTTTACTTTTAAACCGTTTTGTTGCATTGCCAATAAATGCGGCCCCGCATCAACAAATGTCACGTCATTCCCTGCTTGTGCCAAGCGTCCACCAAAATATCCACCAACGCCACCTGCACCAATTACTGCTATTTTCACAAAACTTCCTTTTTAACAAAAACAAATAATTTTTAAATAAAATCATCAACCAATATTTTAGCGATTTTTAGATACTTTAACAGTATTTATTATATGCATTACGGCGCAAATCCCAATTGAAATAACCGAAACAGTTACCAAACTAATAAATGGTTGGTCTGGATATAGCGTTACCAGCCAAATAGCTAGAGAGTCAGTTGAAAAACTAACACACATATTCAAACCTAGCGCATGGGCACTGCTTTTATTAGATTTGTTCATTCGCACTACCTGCGTGGTAGGATTAATAATTTCGTTTGCAGTACGCATTAATAACCTGAGTTCAAGTGCGAAATGCACAAATTAATACCTTGGGTAGTTTCTTTGCCATGCTTAAATTATCCATAAAATCACTAAAGGGTAACTGCAAGAGGGTTTCTAATCGGATACGTTTCTTTTATATTAATCTTTTTTAATAGTGCCTCGCGAAATACAACTGATAGTTTAATCGATTTATTTGCGTTTCGGACTTTGACTCATACATAATGAAATTTAAAGTTATCAACAAAATATGTATCGCATACTAGAAGATTATTTACTCTGCTTGTGGCGTGTTTTGTAATTAACTGATTTGAAATAATTAATTCAGGATGGTTGTGTTATGATGACCTAGCTGAAACTAATTATTTGGATGTTTATTAGCTAAAAATGGCATAATTCGCCGCTGAAATATTTTAAAATCAAAAAATACATTCATAAGGGAAAGTAAATCATGAAAAAAATTCTGGCTTTGGTAATGGCGCTGTCAGCAATTAGCGCCTATGCTGGTAGTCCATATGTAGACGCGAATGTTGGTGTGATGACCAATAATAGCGATTTAGCTTTGAATCTTGATGCGGGTTATATGTTTAATAAGTATTTAGGTCTTGAGGGTGGTTATACTGGTAGTAATAATTATAGCTTATTTGATGGCGTGGCTAAAGGCGTGCTTCCTTTAGGAATCGTAGATCTCTATGGTAAATTAGGTCTAGGTTTTTCATCATGGGATGGCGGTTCTACGAATACTGGCTTATTATATGGAGTTGGAGTTGCCTTTCCAATTGCTCCGATGTTCCAATTACATATTGAAGATTATGCTATCTCGGGTAATGGCAATCCTAATTTCTTGATGTTTGGTGGTCAATTTACCTTCTAATTTATACAGGGTTAATTATGTATCTTCGGGATGTGCAGACTACCTGTTTTACTGGTATATGTTAGAATCTGGTTGTGTTTAAATTTAAGATAAAGTTATTCCTATGATTAAAGTGATTACAATTGATGGTCCAGCCTCCTCAGGCAAGGGCACAGTAGCTAAAATTTTGGCGGCTCAATTAGGTTTTGCCTATTTGGAGTCTGGAGCTATTTATCGCGCCTTAGGTTGGTGGGTAAATAAACATTATCCAGAACAAGACGTAAGTGAACAGCAAGTAGTGGATTTAATCGCCAGTATGCAGCTGGAATTTAAGGCTGGTTTGATTTGGTTAAATAATGAGGACGTTACGGAACAATTGCGTGCCGAGTCGATCGGGATGCTAGCCTCTAAATATAGTTCAATTGCTGAAGTTCGTGCGCGGTTATTGCAGTTTCAACGTGATTTTGCGACAGCGCCAGGTTTGGTTACCGATGGTCGTGATATGGGGAGCGTGGTTTTTCCGAATGCCAATTTAAAGGTGTTTTTAACCGCGAGTGCCGAAAAAAGAGCAGAAAGACGTTATAAGCAGTTGCATCAATTTGATAAAGCTGTTACAATGGGGGCTATTTTGCAAGATATCATTACTCGTGATGAACAGGACTCCCTGCGGAGTGTTGCTCCTTTGAGCTATGATTCTTCATATAGGGTGCTAGATAATTCGGAGTTAAGCATTGATGAAACGATTAGTTTGATTAAAGCTTGGCTGTAAGATTATCTGGAATCATAAAATGGGTGCATCGCAATCGCGGATGCGTTAGTTTAATTTTTATTTTTTTAGTGGTAAGATATTGTGGAAAGTTTTGCAAATCTTTTTGAACAACATTCACTGCAATTAGAAATGCGTGAAGGTGAAGTTGTCGATGCAATCGTTGTTGCGGTTGATCATAAATATGTGACTGTTACGGCAGGTCTAAAATCTGAAGCATCTATTTCAGTAAATGAATTTAAAGATGATAAAGGTGAAGTTGAAGTTAAAGTTGGTGACGTAGTTAAAGTTGCTATTGAAGCTATCGAAGATGGCTATGGCGAAACGCGTTTATCACGTGATAAAGCCCGTCGTATTGCGGCATGGGAAGAATTAGAAGGCGCGTTAACTCGCGGAGATGTATTAAATGGTATGGTTTATGGTCGCGTTAAAGGCGGTCTTGGTGTTATGTACAAAAACGTACGCCTATTCTTACCAGGTTCATTGATTGATACACGTACTGTGCGTGATTTTGCACCGTATGATAATAAAGAAGTTGAATTCAAAGTAATTAAAGTAGATCGTCGTCGCAATAACATCGTTATTTCACGTAAAGCTGTTTTAGTTGAAAAAACTGGTGAAGATAGCAAAGCTATTATCGAAAAAATGCAAGAAGGTAATGTGGTTCAGGGTATTGTTAAAAATATCACGGATTACGGCGCATTCGTTGATCTCGGTGGAATTGATGGTTTATTATACATCACTGATTTATCATGGAAACGTGTTAAACATCCATCAGAAGTATTATCTGTAGGTCAAGAAATTGAAGCTAAAGTATTGAAATTCGATCAAGAAAAACATCGTGTTTCTTTAGGTTTAAAACAATTATCGAATGATCCATGGGTAGGAATTGCTGAACGCTTCCCAGCTGGTACTCGTTTACACGGTAAAGTGTCAAACTTGACTGACTACGGTGCGTTTGTTGAATTAGAACCAGGTATCGAAGGTTTAGTTCACGTATCTGAAATGGATTGGACTAACAAAAACGTTAATCCATCTAAATTAGTTAAATACGGCGATGAAATTCACGTACAAATTCTTGAAATTGATGCAGACAAACGTCGTATTAGCCTAGGTATGAAACAATGCCAAGCTAATCCATGGACTGATTTTGCAGATAAATTCCACAAAGGTGATCGTGTAGCTGGTCAAATTCGTTCAATTACTGACTTCGGACTATTTATTGGTCTTGATGGCGGAATTGACGGTTTAGTTCACGTATCAGATATTTCTTGGACTTTATCTGGTGATGCGGCAATTCGTAATTACAAAAAAGGTCAAGATGTTGAAGCGGTAATTATTTCTGTTGATGTTGAGAAAGAGCGGATTGCTTTAGGTATCAAACAACTTGATAATGATCCGTATGCTATGTTCTTGAATAATAATGATAAAGGCGCAGTTGTAACTGGAACAGTTAAAGAAGTTTCTGCTGAACATGCTACTTTAGAATTAGTTGATGGGATTGAAGCTGTATTAGCTGCCCGTGAAGCTTCGAATGAACGCGTTGATGATTTAACTAAAGTGTTAAACGTTGGTGACAAACTTGAAGTGATGATCACTAACATTGATCGTAAATCACGTGTAATTAATGTGTCAGTTCGTGCTAAAGATTCAAGAGAAGAAGCCGATGCAGTGAAAAAAGTTAGACAAGCCGAAAAATCTTCTGGTACGACTAATTTAGGTTCATTGTTGCAGGATAAATTGTCACAAGGATAATCATGAATCGCTCAGACATTATTAAAAGAATCTCTGAGCTTTATCCGAAGCTAAGCCGAAAAGAAGTTGAACTAATTGTAAAAGAATTATTTGGTTCAATGGCTTCAAGCATCGCAACGGGTAAGCGCATAGAGATACGCGGTTTTGGTTGTTTTTCATTGAAACATCGTGCGGCGGGTAAAGTTCGTAATCCACGTCACGGAGTAGCAGTTGAGTCAGGTGAGCGCCATGTGGTGTATTTCCGGGCTGGAAAAGAACTAAGAGAGCGGGTAGATATCTTTAATAAATAAAGATATCTCAAAATCCACCATTTAATGGTGGATTTTTTGCATTACTATAGTATAATCTAGACGGTTTATATTTTAGCTGATGTGCTTAATTGAAAGATTGTAACGTGATGAAAAAAGACGGATTTACCATCATCGAGCTATTAATGGCGGTGGCGATTATTGGTATTTTAGCGGCAATTGCTATTCCCGCCTACACCTCATATATTGCGCGAGCAAAAATTAGTGAAGGCTATAGTTATGCGAGCTTTTATACGGTGGCAACTGCTGAATATTATCAGGAACATGGGGCTTTTCCAAATAGTTTAAACCAATTAAACATTAATGGGCAAGATCAAAGTTCACGTTATGTCAAAAAAATCTGTTTACAAAATTCAGGTGCTTTTCAGGCAATCTTCGGTGGTGATCCGATGAATGGAGCTCTGCAGTATGTTCCAGAGGTTACCGCTGGTGGTGCAATCCGCTGGTCATGTTATGGAATTGAAATACCGACTAAATACATTCCCACCCACTGTCAAAATACCGACATTGTCTATAATAAAAATGGCTTATTAATTATTAATCGTGTGGTTGATGGTACGGCAACCTTATTGGCTTATGGCTACCCATGCCCAGAATATAATTCTACCAGTACTGCTTCGGTGTTAACTGACGCTGGCATTGATTTTGTACAAAATATGTATGTGTATATGCGTGATAATTTTGGTTATAATCCCGATAAAGTGGCTCTGGTTTATAATAGTTACTCGCAATATTTTAAGGATATGCAAGAGTCGTGGAAAATTCAAAATCCAACCGATAATCCATATCAAGATTTACATTGCGGTGTCGGTTATAGTCCTGGGTATAATTATGGTATTATGATAGAAGTTGGCAATGTGTCAACCGCTGGAGTATGCCCAGCCTCGGCTCCAATTATTTGGAATTGTCAAAAAATGGTTACTAAAAATGGCGTCACTGCTTTTGAAGTCGATCCAACTTCGCGCTGGACCTGTGGACCCCGTAAAGAGGATGGACTGATTCATTAGTGTTTTTGCAACTTTAATCAGTAAGGTTGGGCGCTGGTTAATTTTATTTTGTTGATGTGAGTTTTGATTATGTTAGATTATAATGATTTATTTTTGTTTATTGAAGTCGCTAAATGTGGTAGCTTTTCGGTCGCATCAAAAGTACTCAATCTATCACAGCCGCAATTAAGCCGGCGGATTCAAAAATTAGAAAAATCCCTCGGGGTAAATTTGTTTCGTCGCTTAGCCAGTTCGGTTGAGTTAACCGATCGCGGGGAAGACCTTTATCAGAAATTAAGTTTACAAAAATGGTTGTTGGATAGCGACATTCATAATTATATTTTAAATCTGAGTCAATCACCAGGCGCATTAAAAATCGTCTTGCCTGCAGTCTTTGCGTATCATGTTATTACGCCACATTTGCCTGCATTTATTCAGCAGCACCCAGAGCTTAAATTGCAAATTAAATATAGCCATAGCGCGGTAAATATTTATGAATCTGGAGCTGACTTTATGGTCTCATCGAGCATTCCTAAGCAAAAAGCCTTATTAATCAAAACTATTTGTAACTGTAGCTGTGGATTTTATACCACGCCGACCTATTTGGCCAAATATGGTAATCCAGAGAGTCCAGATCAATTAGCCAAGTATTTGGTGGTGAGTTATATTTCGAGTGATGGTCATACACCAGATGATTTAGTTTTTACACATAATACTGAACAGCGCAAATTTGTGGTTTCAAATCGAACGCAGTTATTAATTAATGATGACTTACAGGCCGAGGCAATGTTAAACTCTAACCAAATTATTGTTGGTGGCTATGATTTTTGTTTTAGTAAGGGTATTGTTGGCGGGGAGTATATTAAATTATTTGAAGATTATTCTTTTTTGAGCGTACCATTTTATCAAATAACGCCACCGCATAAAAAAGATGCGCGAGTGACGTTATTTGCTGAATTTATTTCAGATTGTATCAAACAAGCAAAGCTTATTTAACATATTTTAAACGTGCAGTAAAATGACGTAAAATTGGCGGTTCATATTCAAAATCTAAACCTTTAACTTGTTTAACGTCTTTTAATACATCCTTAAATGTTTCCACGATGTAATCCATGTGATCATTGGTATAAACGCGACGTGGAATTGTCAAACGCAATAATTCAAATCCTGACGCTTTTTGTTCACCAGTTTTAGGGTCTCGACCAAGTAATAACGAGCCAATTTCAACGCCACGAATTCCACCCTCAATGTACAGAGCATTAGCTAAGGCATGTGCTGGGAATTGATGACTTGGAATATGTGGTAGTAAGCGTGCAGCATCCACAAAGACAGCATGCCCACCCGTTGGGTTTTGAATCGGCACACCAGCGGCGATTAAGCCGTCGCCTAAATATTCAACTTGACCAATGCGATAGTTTAAATATTCTTCATTCATACCTTCATATAAACCAATTGCAAGTGCTTCCATATCGCGACCACAGAGACCACCATAAGTAATGAAACCTTCATAAGGAATACAACGAACTTGTACCGCTTTGAATAGATCATCACGTTCTTTAACGCAGCATAAACCACCCATGTTAACCAATGGATCTTTTTTTGCTGACATCGTTAAAACATCGCCACATTTGTAAATTTCTTTAATAATCGCAGGAATGCTCCAATCTTGATATCCAGCTTCACGTTGTTTGATAAACCATGCGTTTTCACAATAGCGAGCAGAATCAATCACTACAGGGATGTCATGTTTTTTTGCCATGGCAGCGGCTGCTTGGATATTTTCCATTGATACTGGTTGACCACCAACACTGTTACAGGTCACGGTTACAATAATTGCAACTACGTTATCTGCGCCGTATTCTTGAATTGTGCTTTCGAGTTTAGCTAAATCAAAATTACCTTTAAATGGATGATAGGCTTGAGTGTCCATTGCTTCAGGCATTACGACGTTAATTGCTTTTGCACCACTAAGTTCAACGTGAGCGGCGGTAGTATCAAAATGGTAATTTGAGATAAAAACTGGGTTAGTTACGTTTTTAACTTGTTTACGACGATCCATTAAGGCAGGGAATAGAATTTGTTCTGCACCACGACCTTGATGAGTAGGAACAACATGTTGGTATGCAAAAATATCATGTACGGCGGCTTCAAGTTTGTAAAAACTGCGGCTACCTGCATAGGCTTCATCACCTAACATCATGCCAGACCATTGACGATCGCTCATTGCACCAGTACCAGAATCAGTTAGTAAATCAATGTAAACATCTTCACTGCGTAAGAGGAATGGATTATTTCCTGCTTCAGCTAAAGCTTGAATTCGATATTCTTTAGTGGTTTGTTTGATTGATTCAACCATTTTAATCCGAAATGGTTCAGGGATACGTTTAGACATATTTAATACTCCAAAAAAATAAAATTAGAAAGACCAAAATTGAATTAATATTACACCCAGACCAATAATAAACGCTAGGTTTAAAATTAGCTGATTATGTAAAATACTTGATGAAAAATCATGCCCAGCTTTAATCATCTGTTTGATAATTAAGACAGGGATGAGAACAAACAGAATTGTCGCACCAACTCCAGCATAGCTTAATGCCATGATGAAAATATTCGGATTAATAATTACAATTAATAGTGGGATAATGAAAGTTAGCGCAATTGGTAACAGCGTATTATAGACATGATTATGGGTTTTACGACCAAGCAGATCTTGAACAAAATGATATAAAGATAACGAAGTTCCTAAGAATGAGGTTGTGACCGAGATCGTTGCTACAAAATTAATTGCTGCGACAATTAAACTGCTGGATGTATTTGCTGAGATTATGTCTAATAAATCACCAACATTAGCATCATTACCTTTACTAAACAGTAAATCAAAACTATTGGCACCATGGGCTGGAATATTACCGATAATTGCAATTACCCAGAAGACATAGAGCAATAATGGAATTAAACTGCCGATGATAATCACACGGCGTAAAGCGACCTTATCATTTTTTAAATAACCGCGAACAGATGGGATAATGTTATGCAAGATAAAGGCGGTAATAATTGCAGGAAAAGATGAAATAAACGCGGTTCCTGCACCATGAATTTTTAAATTTACAAAACTCAAGTTATTAAATAATAATAAGATGGCTAAAAGAAAAACGCCGAGTTTTAAACTAAGTAAGATGCGATTTACATAATCAACGGTTTTAGTTCCGAGAACTACACAGACTCCAAAAATTAGCACAAAAACAGTTGAAGTTGACCAAGCTGAAATATGTAGCATGCTTTGAAAAGTCGAACCAGCCGCTGAGATATACGCCATTGCAATCGTTGAAAGAGTGCACCAAAAAATTACGGTGAGAAATAATTTGCCCGATTTACCGAGAAATTTCCCCGCCATAGTTGCAAAACTAACCCCCTCACCCAGAGTTGAGTTTGCCTCGCACACCAGCAATGCGGTATAAAGCATGAGTGCCCAAGCAAATAATAACAGCAATGTACCCAAGGCGACACCAACATGGGAAATTAAAATTGGCAGGGCTAGGACACCTGCGCCGATTTCAGTACCAACAATCAGAAAAATACTTCCAATTTGGCGATTAACAGAACTACTAATCATCACATCTCCAGTTTATGTAAGTTATAGTTGTATTTGATTGTGTGTAAAATTTGCTACAATTTAACTGTATGAAGCCGATATGGATACAGCTTTTTGTAAATATTTTACTCAGAGTTGTATTATACAAAAATAAATTTGAGAATAACACTAGCACAAATGCATACCGCGTATGCGTATTTGGACTAATTGATATTTAGATTAAGTAGATTAGTTGGATAGCGAAATTAGGTGTTGAGATTAACCTGAAATAACATTAATAGAAAGAGTGTTAAAATTAGATACATTGTCGTGTGGTAGTTTTATTTTTGTAGTTGACACTGTTGCAAAGTAGAGGTTTTAGTATAGTTGTGCTTTGCAACAGCGAACTAAGAGATGTTATCTTTTTATTGTACAATTACTTTGACATTGTTTTTTATTGTAAGGTAAGAACATTAGTAACTGATGTTACGCAGCAAGCGCCAGACTTTCAAATTCGGCGAACTGCAATTTA
>ERZ724506.16-NODE-16-length-92505-cov-171.789292_pt1 | contig 92505 bp, 83 predicted proteins | sample MGYA00376039_ERZ724506 | MGnify/ENA primary metagenome ERZ724506 (study PRJEB28724, sample SAMN07190887) | wastewater metagenome | isolation source: effluent of sewage treatment plant in Hong Hong | place: USA: Christiansburg, Virginia | collected 2016-03-01 ... | reverse complement strand
TTTTGCGGCAGAACGTTATTATGCCACAACCACCCTACCACGTCAAATCTTTCTATACGTTTTATTTCAATAACCAATCAAAATTTTAGAATAAAAACACTTATTCATTGATTAAATCAAATAGATACGACATAATTAAAATTATTATTTTAATTGCTACTTTTTTAGATTTAAATACTAAAAACTTAAAAATAACTAACGCCGAGCTAGTTAAATAGCCCTAAATCCAACTTAAGCACCTTAATTTGAGATTCTTCAACGCTATTTAACAAAAAACCAACGTTGAATTATGAGTTATCCACTTGCATTATTAACTTTGAGAAGATATATCATACTCAGCCAAAATCAGTTGTTTCATACAACGGCAAATTTTATAATCCATAGACCAAATTTATAAAACTTTAACCACAGGAGTGAAAATCAAATAATCCAACTAATTTATCAACCAAGCGCCAATGTATTAGAGCTATCTATTGAAAACGGCTCATTCATACATCAATCAAGGATATCTTATCTTGCACAACATGAATTTTATTCTTTATTCATATCTGTTTAGATTTAATCGCTTGTAAACAGCTACTAATTTCAGGATATAAAAATACATAGTTTTCATCAATTAATTTTTGCGGCTTTACAATCAAGCTATTCAAAAATAACTCTTGCCCCATTTGCCCAAAAATAAGTTTAATTACCCATGTTGGTAATTTCAACCAATTGGGTCGCTGCCATAATCTCGATATTTGCTTACATAATTCTTGATTAGTCACCAACTGCGGAGCTACTAAATTATAAACTCCACAACTCTGCGCAAGCAACCTAGTCTCAAGTATATTCAATAAGTCCGGCAAAGCAATCCACGGAAAATATTGCTGCCCTGTTCCAAGTTGACCACCAACATACTTAAGAAATGGAGCCAACATTTTTGGAAATGCACCACCTGTTGCAGATAGCACCACACCAAACCTAGCAATCAAATACGGACCAGTATACTTCTGTACCTCTAGCTCCCATTGCTTTGTAAGTTCTTGTGAAAAATTAGCATAATTTTTATAATCGATCAAATTAAATTCAGTATTTTCTTGATCTGGTTGATAAATCCCAACTGCGCTAGCGGATAGCAAATATATTTGCGGCTGATATCGATTAAGCAAAGCAACTAAACGGCGTGTCGTATCAATTCTACTTTGAATTAAACACTCTTTCCGTGAACTACTCCATCGTTTATCACCAATATTAGCACCAGCTAGATTAATCACATAGTCAATAGTTTTGAGTAACTCTGGCTGCAACTCAAGCTGCTCTAGAGTTAAATGCGAAAATTGCGGATGATGACTAAGATTGATAAAATTATATTTGTGCATAAATTGTTGCTTGAATTGACTCGCAATAAAACCATTCGCACCGACAATTAAAATAGTTTTCATGATTATTTCCTACCTAACACAACTTGCACTATTAACTAATCAATCCAGCGTAACTGCGCATAAGATTTAAGGTCACACCATAAACCAACATTAGCTAACCATTAAAAAACCACATCTCCGACATAACCGATTAATTCATGAATGAGCTTTTTGGTCTGTATCACAGCACTCTGTTCAGGAATAAAATTTTGCCACCACAGCGGTTTAGTTGAGTACAAATCCCACGCTGGATACTCATTACACTCTATCCCATATTTATTAAATAACGCAACCGAACGCCACATATGCGAGGCTTGGGTAACCAAGATTACCCGATTAAATCTTAACTCAGCTAATTTCTGCGCGGTGTAGCGCGCATTTTCATCAGTATCCATGGAGCGATTCTCGACAGAAATTTCATTTACTAATGCATAATGTTCCTGAAGATAATGTTGCATCGAGCTAGCTTCACTAAAATATTGATTAGTAAATCCACCAGACAAAATCAAGGGTAACCGTGGGTTATTCTTTGCAACTACGGCAGCAGATTCAACATTAAGTAACGTGAACCCTACGGGAAAACCATGTAACTCACCAAATTCATCAATTTCAATTCCTGAACCAGCGCCAAGTACCACTATCGCCTGGGCTTGATAATTGTGGCTAATCATTAAATTATCAAAACTAGGATAAATAAATCGACTAAGTAATCCAGCCATGAATGGTGTAAACTGCAAATAGACCAAAATCAGCGCACAACTCAAACAACTAATTAACCATGCCCGACTTCTAAATTTAATTAAACCCAAGAGCGCAATCCAAACCCCATTCACGGGCGGTAAAAATAAACTTTGAATCAAATGATGTAAGGCGAGCGTACCCATGTTAGCGCTCCACATCATAAACATAACCATAAATTTCGTGTAACACGGCTGAAGTTGTCACCATTGCGCTAGCAGTTGGCACAAACCACAGTAACGGCAATTTATAAAAACCTAAAGAATAAAACCCAGTTGGCGCGGGAACAACTTTAATTCCACTTAATTCAAATAATGCACTAGCGCGACGCATATGACTGGCTGAACTCACCAACACGACGTTTGAAATCGCATATTGTTGTAATAAGCGTGCCGTATATTTAGCATTTTCACGAGTAGTCTTAGAATCTGGTTCTAAATAAATGGGATTTTCCACATCAAACTCATTAATTAAGGCGCGCTTCATTAAACTAGCTTCGGAATCTTTGCTATCAATTGCCCCGCCTGAAACAAAAATTGGCAAATCTGGATTAATTTTAGCTAAATATGCCGCATAGCGAATCCTGACAAAAGTATCTGAATTGGACATTGCATTGGTATTATATTCATCTGCACTGTTACTAACGCCACCACCCAATAAAACAATTGCCCCGACTTTGCTTAAATCACTAATTCTCATCGGCGTTGGTGCAATAATTTGATTTAGTTTGTAGGCGATATATGGCGTGGCTTGTAGATACAAAGTAAAACAACCGAATAAAATAATAATCGTTCTTTTTGTGCGCTGCAGCTTGAATAAAACCACGCCAAGTAATATAATTAGCAGCGAATTTAGTGGCGGCAATAAAAAGCTCTGCAATAAGCGATGAATGAAAATAGTAATCATAAGCTTGACTAAACCTGTATAATAATTAATCTTCGTAATATTTAACCGTATTTTAACTTAAAGGGGACTCGAATGGCGAAAATCGCATTAGTAACTGGTGGAATGGGTGGCTTAGGAACAGCAATGTGTAAAGCTTTAGCTAATTCTGGGCACACTGTTGTGTCAACTTATATTGGTGATAGCGCTTTAGCTGACGCATGGTTAGCTAAAACTAAAGCTGAAGGTTTTGATTTTAAAGCCGTTGAATGTGATGTGGCTAATTGGGACTCAGCGGTTGCAGCGGTTGCAAAAGTTCAAGCAGAACATGGACCTGTTGATGTTTTAGTAAATAACGCTGGAATTACTCGCGATGCAACATTCAAAAAAATGACACCTGATCACTGGCATGCAGTGTTAAGAACTAACTTAGATAGCGTATTTAATATGACTAAACAAGTTTTAGATGGCATGGTTGAACGTGGTACTGGACGCGTGATTAATATTTCTTCAATTAATGGCCAAAAAGGTCAATTTGGTCAAGCCAATTACTCAGCGGCTAAATCTGGTGTGCACGGTTTCACTATGGCAATTGCACAAGAAGTTGCGCGTAAAGGCGTAACAATCAATACAATTGCACCAGGTTATATCGGAACAGACATGGTTATGGCAGTGCCTGAAGAAGTTCGTGCTAAAATTATTGCACAAATTCCAGTTGGTCGCTTAGGTACACCTGAAGAAATTGGTGGCTTAGTAGCTTACCTAGCTTCAGATTTAGCTGGCTACATTACTGGTGCTGAATACGCAATTAATGGCGGTCAACACATGATGTAATAATCCATGCGGATTATTTAAAAAGGTAGCTCATGGGCTACCTTTTTTTTACAATTTAAGCATCTCGCGCGCATGACTTAAGGTCGTTTCGGTAATATTTAGCCCACCCAGCATCCGTGCAATCTCACTAACTCGCTGCGTATCTTGAATATAATTAATTTGCGATTGAGTGTGCCCTAATCGAGTTTGCTTACTTACCTGAAGATGCAAATCACCACAACACGCCGTTTGTGGTTGATGCGTAATACAAATTACCTGTTTCGCAACGCCTAACTCTTTCAATAAAGTACCAACTACTTCAGCCACACCACCGCCAATGCCAACATCAATTTCATCAAAAACAATAACTTCTGGTGGATTATTAATACTCAAGGTAACATATAACGCCAAGGCTACCCTAGATAATTCACCACCCGAGGCAACTTTCGTTAGTGGCTGTAAACTCATGCCCTGATTAAAGCAAACTTGATATTGAATATTGTCAATCCCTACTAAGCTCCATTGCTCACTGGCTTGAATTAAAACCTTAAACTCTCCGCTAATTGCCAATTGATGAAGTAATTTAGTCACTTTGTCACTTAATTCACTCGCTACTTTAGTCCGTTTGGCTGAAATTTGTTGTGCTAAATCTAAATACTCGGTTTTAGCAGCAAGCAATTCACGCGCAATTAATTCTAAATCCGTATCTTGAACTAGATTTGCCAGTTCAAGTTTCCACTGCGCTAGACGCGCTAAAATTTCTTCAGGTTGAATGCGATATTTACGCGCCAAAGTATAAATTTCATCAATCCGCGCATCAACTTGTGCCAACAATTCTGGATCTTGTTCAATTTTATGTGCAACTAGCTGCAACTCATGATCTAATTCGCCAATTTCGGCTTCAATGCTATTTGCCAATTGGGTAATTTGCGCATAATTTGGCAAGAATTCACTAATTTTATCAAGACGACTATTCATGGTTGCGGCTAAATCCGCCAAAGAACTTTGTTCACCATTAACTAAATTTAACGCAAAATCTAACTCTTGTAATACCAAACTCGCATTCGCTAAATTTTTTTGCTGAACCTGTAACTCTTCCCATTCATCAGCTTGCAGACCTAAATTAGTTAAATCTTGAATTTTTTCACTCAAAATTTCTTGTTTAAGCAATAAATCTTGACTAAATTCTTCTGCTGAGTTTAACTTATTTTGCAATGAATTTACCAGGCGATATTTATCACCTAGTTCAACCACTAAAGTGCTAACTCCAGCAAATTCATCCAGCAACACGCGTTGATTCTCGGCTTTCAATAATGCAATTGACGCATGTTGAGTATGAATATCTAGCAACATTTCACCGAGTTCTTTGAGCACACCCAGCGTGACGGGCAAACTATTAATATAGGCTTTGGAACGACCATTACGATCAATCACGCGCCGACAAATAATAGTATTTTCTTCACTACTATCTAAAAATTCTTTAGTCTGCAACCAAGTTAAAATTTTGCCATTATCAACTTGGAAGGTTGCGCTAAACGAAGCTTGATTTTGCCCGTTACGAATAATATCGGCACTGGCTTTGGCACCAAAAATCAACATTAGCGCATCAATGGTAATCGATTTACCGCTTCCAGTTTCACCAGTAATCACCGTTAAACCGTTAAAAAAATCTAGTTCCAATTCATCAATTAAAAGAAAATCTTTTATTTGTAAATTCGCAAGCATAACATCACCTTATTGCAACAAAGAATATTAAGAAACCCGTTTTGACCAATCCAATTTACTTCGCAAGGTATTATAATAATTATAATCCAGTGGATGCAACAGCCGTAATGGGCGCTTAAATTTACTAATAATCACCCGATCATATTGATTTAAATCAAAGTATTGTTGCCCGTCATAATGCAACACTGTAGTATTATCGCTAATTAAATTCAGCTCAATGATTACATCATCACTAATTACAATTGGACGATTTGACATCGACTGCGGACAAATTGGTACGATGGCAAAAACTTTAGAGTGCGGATGCAGAATTGGCCCACCAGCCGCTAATGAATACGCGGTTGAACCAGTGGGTGTAGCAAAAATTACCCCATCGGATTTCTGAGTCTGGACAAATTCCGCATTTATGCTCATTTCAAATTCGGTCATCATCCCAATGCCACCACGTGACAGCACAATATCATTCAATGCCAAAGATTGATTAACTAATGTATCACCACGCAGAACTTCTGCCGATAACAGCGTACGCTCTTCCTCAACATATTCATGGCGCAAAATCATCGCGCTAATAACTTCCAGCATTTGTTCAACCGCAATATCGGTCATGAATCCCAATTTACCTTGATTAATCCCAACCACGGGAATGCCATAATTCACAATCGCCCGACCGACCGAAAGCATTGTTCCATCACCGCCAATACTAATCGCTAAATCAATCTCATCGATCCACTCTTCAAGCGCTCCATAACGATGGGCTGGACAAAAAAGTTCTGCAGCAATGCTGGAATCGATATAAGTGTGACAACCAATCTCGGTCAAACACGCCGCCAATTTAGTCACCTGTTCAATCAAATGCGCAGAATTACGTCGCCCAATAATTGCAATATTTGTGAAATTACGCATTATATAACTCTCTTATAATTTGAGCATAGCTAAAAGCTACGCCTATCGGTGGCAATATTATAACCGCAATTTCAACGAAATTCAGTAAAACTTATTTACTGTAGTAACAATTAAACCTTAAAGTAGATCTTCTGCCGATGAGATATAACGTAATAGATTTAATTGGACAAACTAAAGCTTTAACACGAAGCATATTTGGTAAAAGTAACACTAAAAACCAAATTCCCAAAATTGAAAGAATAACTTGTAGTTCCATGATTTGACCTTTTATATTAGTTAAGACATTATTTTAGATAAATCTAATATAATTGTCAAATCTTTATTTAAGTTTTTACTAATATGCACCCAAAAGCAAGTACTTCTTAATTTTGGCTAACTGATAGTTTATTTTTCAAACACCACCACCGCGCTACTTAAACTCCGTTCATCACTCAGGCTCAAATGATAACTAATAATTCCGCGTTGTTCAACCCAGTGCTGCAACTCAACGGCTAACACAAAATATGGTCGTCCCAATTCATCATTCAACACGCTAATATTGCTTAACATAACAGGAGCCCGCAAGCCAGTGCCACAAGCCTTAGCAAAAGCTTCTTTGGCGGCAAAACGTTTAGCGACAAATTTTACTTTGTCAGAGCGCTCAGCACATAAAAGCAATTCAGCTGGGGTCAAGATGCGCTGTAAAGCGCGTAAACCATGTGCGGCAATTAACTCAGCGATGCGTTGATTTTCGACAATATCATGTCCAATTGAATAAATCATGATAGAAAATACGAAATCATTTTAATTAGAATTATCGCCACCAGAATAATCGTTGATAGGTCAATCAACATCCACACCCGTGGACGATTTAAGCGTTCCGCAAAAGTCCGTGACACCAAAGTTAAGCCAAATAACCAAATAAAATCCCCAAGCAATGCGCCAATAATAAACGCAGTATGATGCCAACCAGTATAATGAGTTGAAGCACCGCCAATAACTACGATGGTATCAATAAACACCAATGGATTGAGCCAAGTTAACCCCAACGCGCGTAAAATAGCGGTTTTTTTATTGACAATCACATTATTAAATTTAACATTATGCGGTTTATTAATATCTCGAACTTTTAGCCATAAATAATAACTGAGAAAGATGATTCCGACAACATTAACCAACAGAATAAATAATTTGGAACTAGCTAATGCTAATCCGATACAACCAATTAAAATTAGAGCGGCATCGGCAAAAAAACAGGTAGTTGCTACCCAATATTCATGATTCCGTCGAATCGCATGACTCATGGTATTAAAATTTTGCGGACCAATCCCTGCAATAATCCCAATTACCAACAGCGCGCCACCAAAGACAGAGCTCAAAAACTCAAACATCCAAAACTCCTCTTGAGTAAAAATTCACACCGACTAAATGACTCACTACTTTAGCGAATAAAGTACCTTCAAGCTAATAAAACATCACCAAAACCACGATGGCTAAATTAATTTAAGGCTTCATTACAAGCAGATAATTGAAGTGGAGCGAAAGAATGAGACTATGTAGGCGTTATTTTAACAAATAACCGAGTGGGCTGATTAGATATTGGAATTAATTAAATTTCATTACTTAATTTAGAGAATTTGATCGCTCGGTTTAAGTGACAACACCGCAACAAACACGAGCATAGAATTGACGCTCATGCCTGATGCAACAGCTCGTTGAAACTAATAACTGAAAATTTAGAATGTCATAATGCTGCCAATTAATTCTGCAGTTGGATATTTAAAATCACCGAATAACTGTGACACTTCACCGCCATAAATAGAATTTTGGGCATTAGGCAATGAGAGTGCTTTAGCTAATTGTGTAAAATCAATTTTCTTCATATCAATCCAAAAGATACTTGGCGCGGTCGCCGAATCAAAATAGTAAACTAGATTTTGATGATCTGAAATAGTACGCCACAAGGTTGAAGAAAGATTGGGTTTATCTGGATCTTGTACCCCTAACGGAACACCAGCTGATCGAATCACCCCAAGAACACTGGCTAGCGCCTGTTGATGATAGGATTGATTTGGCAACGCGGTTGTGTAATTTTTCACTAACGTGCGCGGAATTGCATTTAGAAAAAACGAGGTTCTCACAAATCTATCGGCAGCTGAAATTGAACCAGGTAAGAAAGTTAAACCATTAATATTTTTCCAATAATTACATAGCGCCAATTGCTCTTCAAAAATTGGCGAATTGGTCATCACGGTGTATTCTCTATCATGGTGAATACACAATTTTCCAGCGACATATTCAAAAATTGCAGAATCACCAGACGCATCTGATAACGCTAAGTGCATCGTAGCGCCACGACCATTTGGTAATACTCCTGCTAAAATATTAAGTGGTGTAGATTGAAAAAACGACACGGCTTCAGCCACAGTTGCAAATAAATCTAATGAAAATTGTGTCCATTGAACCATACATAAATCTTGCGCTTGTGGATTATGACCATATTGCGATTCCGCCAAATACAGTAAATTAGCAACTAAACCTTTTTCATTCATTCCATCGGCAACCCCAGCATTATAGCCGTAAGTAGTCACGCTTCCATACTTACTCGTCCATGAAAGAGGATTATTACCTGCATAGCTGGTGTATTGCGTGTTTCGGGGTAAAATAACAATATTGCTTGCCATATCTTCATTCCAATCCATACCCCTACCTGTAATGACTAGATCCTCTGAGCCTTGATATAAAATTCTTGTACACATAATTGATACACCTTCAAAATATTTAATAAATTAATATCTTCTAGCTTAACCATGAATAATATAACAGAATTTAGTCTATTGTCTATACCTACTATAATCTAATTAAGAAATAGCCTGTTAAATAAGCTCGATAATAATTTTAACTATCATCCAGAGCAAAAAACTAGCACCCGCAAACCTGGCTTAAAAGTGAAGCTGATAGTTATACTAAGTTTCAAAGCTCATGGCAATTAACTAAGATCCTCCGCAAGCGTCAAGAAAAAGCACCTAGGATTCCTGATTATACTTGTGTTAATTCGCAAGGTGACAAAATCGCCATTGAATATGAGCGCTGCATTATCAAGCAAGTGATTTATTATACTAATAATGGTTTTGCGGATAAGCTCAAGCAGTTGTTTCAAAGCGTTGAGCTTGTTTATCGGAAAGTTAGGACTGAGAAATGTTGAGCTGAGTAATTGAGCTATTTTATTTTTTACAGCTGGGTCTTAACTTAAAATCATGATTTGGATAAAATAAAGTTAATGAAAACTGCATTGCCTCTTTACAATGCGAACTACGCGGCTTTTTTTGTATCTATTGAAAATATTAGAAAGTTACTCTATAACGTAAAATTAAATCGCATTAAATCATAAAAATCATGTTACAATAATTTCAGTAAAAATATATAATATTTCTGAAAATATCAAACGAGTTAAAATCATGCAATCCATTGATAATAAATTATTTAATATAATAAAAGGAACTGGCAAAGGTTATGTATTTTCTGGCGCTGATTTTATCGATAAATTCGCGGGAGATAATATTGATAAAGCACTCTCTACATTAGCCAAAGAAAATAAGATTCGTCGTATAATGCGTGGCATTTATGACTTCCCCAAGTACAGTGAGCTTTTAGGTCAATATCTCAGCCCTGAAATAGATAAGGTAGCACATGCTCTTGCTCGTAAATTCAAATGGCGCATTGAACCATCGGGAGATACCGCACTTTATTTACTTGGTTTATCAACTCAAGTACCAGCCAGATATGCTTATTTTAGTGATGGACCAAAGCGCGAATATGACATTCTAGGTAATCAACTGGAATTTAAAAAAATCGCACTTAAAAATATTGGGTTTAAATACGCAGAAAGTGCTTTATTAGTTCAGGCAATCAAAAGCTTTGGTAAAGATAATATCTCAGCTGAAATTATTGTTAAGCTTAAACAAAAAATCGATAGTAAATTATACCATAAGATAATAAAAGATACCAAAACGGTTACGGATTGGGTGTATAGCATAATTAAACAAGTTTGTCAGGAGTAGGATATGGATCGCATTGCCTCATTTAATAAATCTCAGCTCCGTGAGCTATTTAATGAAACAGCCATAAAAAAGCAAGTAACTCCAGCTATTGCAGAAAAAGATTTTTGGGTTACATGGGTACTGAGTAAAATATTTGCTGATGGGTACTTATCTAAAATCCTGATGTTCAAAGGCGGTACTAGCTTATCCAAGGTATTCAAGATAATTGAGCGATTTTCTGAAGATATTGATTTAATTTTAGACTGGAATACTGTAACGCAAGATAATCCATTGCTAGCACGGAGTAATAGCCAGCAAAATAAATTTAATCAATCGCTCAATGATAGCGCCCATGAATTTATGCAAGATCAAATTTTGCCGAGGCTCAATACGCTATTGCAGCCTATTTGCCATTGTGAGTTAGACCATACAAGCAAATTAGTTATTCAGGTTAACTATCCAGCAGTTTTTAATGATTTGTACTTGCGACCGCAAATTTTATTAGAAATTGGCCCGCTAGCGGCATGGCTACCATTTGGAGAATATACGATAACTTCATTTGCAGCAGAGATCTTTCCTCAATTATTTACACATGCAACATGTAAGGTTAAAGCTATTGTTGCTGAGCGCACATTCTGGGAGAAAGTAACCATATTACATCATGAGGCTAACCGTCCCGTTGAGAGTAAATTGCCGTTACGTTATTCACGCCATTATTACGATTTAGCAATGTTGGCATCTTCATCAATAAAGAACAATGCATTAGATGACATAAGCTTGTTAAGGGATGTGGTTGAGTTCAAACAGAAATTTTATCCGCGTAACTGGGCTAAATATGAGGAGTGTTTGACTGGTAATTTAAAGTTAATTCCACCAGAATATCGTCTAAAAGTGCTTCAAGATGATTATAAGCAAATGCGCGCAATGATCTTTGGCAGCTATCCAGATTTTAGCGAGATCCTCGATAAATTGCAGCGACTTGAGAATGAAATCAATTTGTTATCGTAGATATCCCAAAAAATGTTAATAAACCGTGAGTAATTACGCTAACGGCTTTACTATATATAAGCTATTCGGCTGAAATAATTGAGTATTCTATTTTATTACTTTTGGACCACAATACAATATTGAATTTTTATTAATTGCATGACATTTCATAAAATAACTATTTGGCTTATTTTTTAAATATTGATCAAAAAATAATACTAAGTATTGGTTAATTTCTTTACTAAGCTGCAGACCATTTATCTTATTACTATACATGAAATTTGAAATATCTAGTGGAGCTTGCCCATAAGCTCTGTACCATAAATCAATAAGCGCATTTCCATAATAAGTGGTAGAGATATCCGTAAATGCACGATGTGTGCTGTACGTAACATTACTTTCACTTGGACTCATTAAAGCTAAATATTGATTTTGTGTTAATAAATTGAATTGATTACTAGCATCAATCGTTTTACCAAACTCTTTATCGTTAGCGGCTCTAAGAAACAGAGTTGGAATGTTTGGTTGATAAACATACAAAGATTTATCATTGCTAGATCCAATATCCAAACTAGCATAGGCTTTTAATTGTGTATTACTTTCAAGAGAGGCTTCATATATTGAAGATGACCCCATTGAATGACCAAATCCACCTATTTCATCAAAATTAATATTAGCGGTAATATTATTTAATGATATATCAGTTTTTAGCTTATTCAGCACAAACGAATAATCACTTTTAGCTAATGCTAAATTTGAATGAGTTGGCGCAACAATTAATGCCACATCTGACGCAGACATTTTACCATTATCTGATTTTGGAACGTGTATATCCAATGTCGGATTATCTTGGCTAATCATTACTTGATTATAAGCCGAATCTATAGCGACAACTATATAACCATGGCTCACTATATTTGCAATAAAATTTTGATAACTATAAGCGTTAAATCCAAGACCTGGTTGGAATATTAACATAGGATATTTACCTTTTGCAACTTCCCCATCTGTAAATATATAGCTTTTCTCTTTTTGCATTAAACTCAGCGTTTTTTGTGCATAATTTAAATTTTTTGATTCGATTACATTGTTTAATATGTCATTGTTTAAACTAATAATGTCATGTGACCAGTAAGATGAATATGATTGTGAATTATTTACAGCTGGATAATAAATATATGCTCTAAGCATGTGGCAATGCATTGGATTGTTTTTATAAAACTGACTTTCTGAATTTTGATAAAAATAATCAGGACAAATCATTGTGTTTTGCCACTGGTATTCTTTAACACTAACGTTAAATTGTCCAGTAGGTTTTATTAGCAAGTTCTTTATTGGTAAGGCTACAGACAACATTGGTAAAAATAACAATAAGGATATTTTATTCATAATCTCTCTAACAACCATATATAATACAACATGCAATATCTATTCTGATTATATCAAATCTCAAGTCACTCGACGGAAATAATTAGCCACTATTGGCTAAGTGTGGAATTTGCACTCAGTCATACTAAAATCGTTAATGCAAATGAGAATAAATAATTAAACCTAATTGTGAAATGTAACGTGAATAAGAGTAATGAGAGAATATGACTTACTCGGATCAATGTAGCAAAACATTTATTCCTAAACAAGATTAAATGAGCAGAAATAATTGGAGAGGATATTGAATTATGGTAAATTTATTATCAGAATGAAAATAGTATGAAAGGAAATTTGTTGTATTTGGAATTTTTTAATAAGATATTGTTTTGAATTGGTTGCGGGGGCTGGATTTGAACCAACGACCTTCGGGTTATGAGCCCGACGAGCTACCAAGCTGCTCCACCCCGCGTTTGTTGAGATCGTTATTATGCCGCACAACACTATCATCTGTCAAGCTAATTAGTCATCCTTTTAAGATTAAGTACCATTTACACACTGCATTTAGCTAATTTAATTAGATTAAACCTAGTCATATCAACGCTAAAATCAAAATTGCTTATTTCACACATTTATTAATTAATTTTGCATTGCACCATCAATTATGACGCTAAGTACAAAGCTTCAGCGTATAATCATGTTATCAAATAAGGTTATTTTTAATTATGTTACTATTTTTGGAGATTTTATATGGCTATTCCTACCCCACACATAGAAGTTAAAGAATTAGGTATTATTGCTGAAACAGTTCTGATGCCTGGTGATCCGTTACGTGCAAAATTTATTGCTGATACTTTTCTAACTGATGTAGTTCAGTTTAATAATGTGCGCAATATGTTTGGTTACACGGGTAATTACAAAGGTAAAAAAGTTTCGGTAATGGGCAGCGGTATGGGTATGGCAAGTATTGGCATTTACTCATATGAGTTATATGCATTTTATGGTGTTAACGATATTATCCGGATTGGTTCGGCTGGTTCTTACGATAAAGATGTTAAAGTTTATGATGTAATTTTAGCTAAAGATGCGTGGAGCGAATCATCGTATGCCAAAGCACAAAATGGTTTTGAAGGTGATGTGATTGAACCATCGGCAGAACTTAATGCCGAAATTATGGCAACTGCAGCGCGCATTGGTACAACCGTAAAAGAAACTCGGATTCACTCATCGGATGTTTTCTATCGGGCAAAATTTGATATTTATAAAGAAATTCATGCTGACCATGGTTGCGCTTGCGTTGAGATGGAATCGTTTGCGTTATTTGCAAATGCTAAAGTATTAAATAAACGTGCCGCTTGTGTTTTGACTATTTCAGATTCATTAGTTACTCACGAAGCAACCTCAAGTGAAGAGCGCCAAAACGCATTCACCAAAATGATGGAACTAGTCTTAGAAAACATTAAATAAATCCTATCAACTCAATAAAAGATGCTTTTTTAGCATCTTTTATTTTATCTAGACATCCTCAAGATAGTGGCTCAAATCAGTCTCAATATGCGATAATTGCGCCATAAACCGAACAAAAATACGCTCTACGTTGTTGCAGCATTTAGCAAAGGATCATCAATGAGTCAATTTATTCCATTCAATACCATCGACATTAATTACCTAACTACCCAACTCGAGCAAAAAATCACTAACGTGCATAACATTGTCGCCGCAATCGAAGCCTCACCAATTAGTACTTGGCAAACCGTGGTTGCACCAATCCATGCCAGTTTGTATGAACTTAATTTCACGTGGGGAATTGCGGAACATTTACAGAGCGTTAAAGATAGCCCAGAATTACGCGAGCTACATGAAAAATATCAACCGATCATCACCAATTTATATGTTAATTTGGGACAAAATCAACGCCTTTACCAACATACTAAAGCAGTAAAAGATCAAGAATATTCAAATTTAAATGCAGAGCAACAAAAAGTTCTCGATAATGATTTGCGTGATTTTCGTTTAAGCGGGATTACCCTTGAGAACGAAAAGCAACAAGAGTATAAACAAATTCAAACTAAAACTTCAGAATTGAAAACTAAATTTGATCATAACGTCCTAGATGCCACCGATAGTTATGCCAAATACGTAACCCTAGATGAATTAGCTGGTGTTCATGCCGATAGTATCGCCATGTATAAAGCGCAAGCGGAGCAAGCTCAGGCTGATGGTTACAAAATCACCCTGCACATGCCAAATTATTTACCGATTATGCAATATGCAAGCAATCGTGAACTGCGCCGTGAACTTTATCAGGCTTATGTAACCCGTGCCAGCGAGCTTAGCATGGATGGAAAATTTGATAATTCGCCGATCATTCGCCAAATTTTAGAATTACGCAGCCAAAAAGCGCGCTTATTGGATTTTAAAACTTATGCCAATTACTCGCTATATACCAAAATGGCAGAAACACCTGAACAAGTGCTGGATTTCTTATATCAACTCGCGCATAAATCACGGGTCTATGCCGAACACGATTTAAATGAATTACGCGCTTTTGCACAACAATTGGATGGCATCAGCGAACTTCAGGCTTGGGATTTAGCCTACTACAGCGAAAAACTGCAAGAGCAAAAATATAGCTACTCCAGCAATGAACTTAAACAATATTTCCCACTGCCTAAAGCTTTTGTCGGATTATTTGGCTTAATTAAACAACTTTATCAAGTTGAATTTGTCGCCAATCCAACGATGCCAAACTGGCATGCAGATGTCAGTAGCTATGATGTCATGCAACAAGGTAAATTAATTGGGCATATTTATTTTGATCTGTATGCACGTGAAGGTAAACAATCTGGTGCGTGGATGAATTCAGCACAAAATAGGAATATGGACAACGGTGAAGCACGTCTACCAATCGCGTATATAATTTGTAATTTTACCAAGCCAATTGGAACTAAACCAAGTTTACTTAGTTTTGATGACGTGCAAACTCTCTTCCATGAAATGGGACATGGTCTGCACCATCTACTCACCACCATTGATAATTCGGCAATTGCAGGTATTAATGGCGTGGAATGGGATGCGGTTGAGTTACCCTCACAATTCATGGAATATTTTACATGGGATTATGCGATTCTCCGTACAATTACCGCGCATGTTGATACGGGAGCCGAATTACCTGAGGAATTATTTGCCAAAGTGTTGGCAGCACGCCATTATCAATCTGGTTTGCAGATGCTCCGCCAACTCGAATTTGCCATTTTTGATCTGAAATTGCATGGTGAGTACAATTCTAACACCGCAAATTACCTCCAACTTTTGAATCAAGTTCGTCAGGAAATTTCAGTATTACAACCGCCAGAATATAATCGTTTTGCGAATAGTTTTGGGCATATTTTTGCTGGCGGATACGCTGCGGGTTATTACAGTTATAAATGGGCGGAAGTTTTAGCGTGTGATGTGTTTAGTCGCTTTGATGGCAAATCTGGTGCAGAGTTATCGGCATTAGGTGAGCAATTTTGCCAAACGATTTTAAGTCAAGGTAGCCTACGTCCAATGATGGAAAACTTTAAAACCTTGATGGGCCGTGAACCACAAATTGAAGCCTTAATCAAATATTCAGGGATGAATTAATCCAACTCGGGCGAACTTAAACTAAAAGCTAGACTTATCGTCTAGCTTTTAGTTATATCTAATTCAACCACGCGAGTATCTATCGCGCTGAATCATTCTGTCTTTAGCCTAATAAATGTTGAATCGCCGCGCGTTCTTCACATAATTCTTGATAGGTAATATCAATGTATTTACGACTAAATTCACTAATGGCATAATTTTTAACTACGCTATATTCGCCATCTTTACAAGTACATGGATAACCAAAGATTACACCTTCAGCAATGCCATAGCTACCATCCGATGGAACACCCATAGTCACAACTTCACCAGCAGCAGTGCCTAATACCCAACTGCGCATATGATCAATTGCCGCATTGGCCGCTGATGCTGCCGATGAAGAACCGCGAGCTTCAATAATTGCCGCCCCACGTTTTTGCACGGTCGGAATAAAGTCATTTACCAGCCAATTTTCATCAACTAAAGCACTAGCTTGAGCACCATTAACCGTAGCACTAAAAATATCTGGATATTGAGTTGAAGAATGATTACCCCACGCAACAATATCTTTTACTTGGCTTGAATGAGCGCCGACTTTACTGGCTAATTGGCTCATTGCACGATTATGATCCAAGCGCATCATTGAAGTTATATTGCGTGGATTTAAACCGTGGGCATTTTTTGATAAGATTAATGCATTGGTATTCGCTGGATTGCCAACTACCAACACTTTTACATTTTTATTCGCAACAGCAGCCAACGCTTGACCTTGAGCAATAAAAATTGTTCCATTAACTTCAAGCAAATCTTTGCGCTCCATGCCTTTAGTACGTGGACGTGAACCAACTAATAACGCATAATCGGCATCTTTAAAGGCAACCATCGGATCACTGCTCGCAACAATTCCATGTACTAATGGGAAAGCACAGTCATCTAACTCCATCATGACACCTTTTAAAGCACCCATCGCAGCATCAATTTCTAATAACTGCAGAATAACGGGTTGATCTTTGCCTAACATGTCACCGCTGGCGATACGAAATAATAAACTATAACTAATTTGACCTGCTGCGCCTGTAACCGCAACTCGAACTGGTGATTTTGAAATCATAATTTAACTCCTAAAGTTTTTGATTTACATTGCATTAGCATGATTGTAATTGATTAATTAAACATCGACTATAGATAATATATCTATTGCGTTATATATTATGCTTTAACTAGCGCAGTTTCAAGCGAATTAGCATAAACCCTGCCAGAAAAGTTAAGCTAATTCCAAACAATTGCACGCCATTTAAATGTTGATTAAAAAACACAATGTCACTAATAATCGCAACAATTGGATCAAGATAACTGAGTACCGCAATTTGCGTTACACTGGCTTTTTTAATTCCGCGATAATAGAGAAAATATGCCAGCGGCGTATGGACTAGACCAATAATTAGCAAACACCACCAACCACTTAGCGCGGTAACACTAAAGCTTGCCAGCGGCGCGGTCATGAGCGTCCCAATTAACAATTGAATAAAAATAATCACGAAAATATCCGCATGAATATTCCGCATCATGAGAGTTACCAAGGAATACAAAATCGCGGCAAACAGCGCACAACTTACTCCCAGCAACATATTGGGCACGGCAAAAGAATCCAAACGTATCGTTAACGCCACGCCAAGGCAAGCTAGCAAAATGAGTATAACTTTGCGCCAACTAAAGCGTTCAAATTTGCACATGAAGCCCAGTAACAACAAAATAATTGGTTGCAAATAATACGCCATATTACCAATCGTGATTGAGGCTAATTGAAATGATTTAAATAAAAACAGCCAATTGGCAACCGCAAAAATTCCCGCCAAACTAATAATCAAGGTACTTCGATTAAAACTAATTCGGCGCCCAGATTTCAATAAATACAGCCCAATACTTAGCGCGCCAATCAAACAGCGGAAAAAAGTCAAATCAATTGCCGATACTTTTGACCATAACACGAACATTCCCAAAGTGCCCCAAATCAGCATACTTGCAGTTATTTCCAGCATTTTATTAATCCTTCGCCAATAAAATTAGATTAGTAACTATTTACCCGCAATTAAATCACACTCTTTGAAAACAAATGAATTTATTTAGCGCTGCTTGACAGAACACATCAACTAGGTTACAATTCACAGTGTACTAATATACTAACACACCAAGACAAACGGAGTACCACAATGGTTACCTTACAGAATATAAATTTTACTTACCGACACCACGCGGTGTTTAACGCTTTAAATCTACAGCTTCAAGCTGGCTGTATCTATGGTTTGCTGGGTAAAAATGGCGCAGGTAAATCGACATTATTAAACCTAATTAGCGGCAGTATTTTCCCGCAAACTGGCACAGTTCAAGTATTACAACAAGATGCAACTGAGCGCAAGAAAGAAACCTTACAAGAAATATTTTTACTCAACGAGGACAATCTTGATTATTCAATCACCGCGCGCGAATATTTAAAAATTTATGCCGGTTTTTACCCACGTTTTGATCTAGCTAAATTTTACAATATTGCCGATGAATGGCAAATTCGCTATCAAGATAAACTCGCTAATCTTTCGCACGGCGAACGAAAAAAATTCTTAATTGCCTTTGCTCTAGCCAGTAACTGTCGCCTAATTTTGCTTGATGAACCAACCAACGGTTTGGACATTCCCGCCAAAAGTACCTTTCGCAGTTTGATTGCGAATGCTATTAATGAAGAGACGTGCATTGTGATATCCAGCCATCAAGTCCGCGATTTGGAGGGGTTAATTGATCCAGTCATAATTTTAGAAAATGGAAAAATCATCTTAAATGCTAGCATCGAACAAATTGAAGATAAACTCTATTTTGGTCTAACCCAAACAACGCCAGAGCATCCACAACTACTCTACAGCATGCCAATTCCAGCTGGCTTTGCCTACGTTGCTGCACGACAAGCTGACGCTGAATATGGCGCAAAAGCTGATTTAGAATTATTATTTAATGCCACGATCAGTCAAACTCAAGCTATTCATCAACTATTTGGAGCACAACATGCAAACTAAGACCGTCAAGATGTTGATTAAGCGTGAACTAACTGAAAAACGTCAGAGCTTAATTTGGCTGAGTTTATTAACCACGCTAATTTTATTTTTTACTTTTCCCAAACAACTTTTCACTGCCAATTTGCAGGATGGACATGGCTTTATTCGCTTCTTATTCGTGAGTGTTGGCGCTTATTTGGCTGGTTCAACTTTTTGGGAATTTAGCTCGGCTGCCAAAGCACGCAGCTATTTATTAATTCCAGCCACGGCGCTTGAAAAAATTACAGCAAAAATTAGCGTCTATATTTTTGGCTGGTGGTTGCTGTTTATTCTTGCGTGGCTAATTGCGGGTACACTGGCGAATCTTGCCTTTAGCATCCTAACGGGCACATTTACCCTGCACAGCCTCTTTAACTCGCTGTTTAGTATCTTTAAAATACTCTTGCCTACCTTGCCCGCAATTTTTTTACTGCAAAGTCTGGGCCTTTTTGCGAATTGCTATTTTAAAAAGTCCGCGCTGTTTAAATTAGCCGTGGCTTTATTGGGATTAGGATTGTTGATTGCAAGCTTAACTCTCGCCGAAGTCTCATTGTTGGTGAAATACTTTGGGTTGGCACAAATGAGTAGCGCTACCCTCCTCCCCCAAGGTTTAAATTTCAAATTAATCAGTGGCCTGGCTAATCTAGGCAGCATCATTATTGGAGTAATTGCGTGTTTACTCAGTTGGCTCCGTTTACGCGAAACAGAGGCGCGCTAAATGGATTTCAATAATCAAAAGCCGATTTTCTTGCAAATTTATGATCTGATTCTCGAACGAATCTTAAATCATGAGTTAATCGAAAACTCACGGATTGCTTCGGTGCGTGAAATGGCGAGTGAGATGTTGGTTAATCCCAATACCGTGCAGCGCGCCTACAGCGAACTCCAAGCAAAGGGAATTCTCATTCAACAGCGCGGAATTGGTTACTTTGTAGCAGCCGCGGCACAAACCTTAGCCCTAAACATTCGCAAGGACGAGTTCATTCGCGTACAATTGCCAATTTTTTTGCATCAAATGCAAACGCTCGGAATTAGTTGGGAAGAGCTCCAACTACTTAGTCGCAATCCAGCGCTTTAATTCAATTAATTCAGGAACTAATATCATGAAAAAATACACCAATAAAATTCTCGCCGCACTCCTTATTCTGTTGACCATAATTGTCCTCAGCGTGCCAATTAGCATCTGGATCAAAGCCTCATTAATTAAGCCAACGCCAGCGCTGAACCCGCAACAACTTAGCCGCACAGATCTCAATTATAAGAATTTTACATCGCTCAATATCCGCGGGGCTTGGCAAGTGCAAATTTTACCAGGTGCCTTTAAAATTGAACTAAATGACCCGCAAAACACACAATATCTAAGCTTAAACCAACAGACGTTAACCCTCGATAATTCAAAATTAGCGCCCAATCACCCACGAGCAAGCATATTAATTAATTTGCCAACACTAAACGGACTCAATATTTCTGGCACCAATTATGTGAACGTAAGCAATTTTAAATCAACTGATATGAACAAGCTTAAATTGGATTTAGCAGGAGCATCGATATTAAATTTCAACAATGCTGACTAACCAAATGTCAATATTGATATGTCAGGCTCTTCAACGCTTAAATTTAAAACTCGAGCTTAGAGCGCGTTAATTTAGAATTGAGCGGTGTTTTAACGCTGGAATTAGATCAACTTATGCATGGTAAATTAAGTTCTGAGTTAGATCAATTTGATGCGCCAATTTCTAGTTCGGGAGGTATTTATGCAAAAATAGCCGCTTTAGACAAGTGATAAACTTAAGTTCAAACAAATCAAGTTGGAGCAATTCATTAATTGAATCAGATATTTTTATCAAGAGCGACAATGAATTATTTTCTAGCAACATTCCAAGACTAACCTTCAATGATACCCAAGTTCATGGTAATATCAGCTTTACGCAAACTAAAGGTTTGGTCATTTTAAATGGCAACTCCAAAATCACGGGTAAAGTGCTTAATGCTGAAATCCAGCCAGCACAGAATTAAAATAAGGGAGCATTCATGTATAAACGCATCGCTTTAGTTCTAATTAGCTTAATTAGTTCAAGCCTCTTTGCAGATAATTTGGCGACACAAGAGCAAATCGAGTTACAAAACTCACTAAGTTCAAGTGTCAATACGGCCGTTGATAACTACCAATACCCAGCATTAAATTCAAATACTAACTCGGGTAATATAATTGGCAATGGATTAGATAGCAGTAACTCGAAAATTGATACAGCCCTGAGCGGCATAAACTCGCAAGAACAAAATAGCAAACTGCAAGGCAATCAATCCGAACTTCATGAACTCAATGAAGCCTCAAGTAAAAATAATGCCCCAGTCTTTGTAAGTGGCAGTAATTCAACAACAATTCAACAGGCGCTCATGATAAACCAAGAAAATCAATTATCAAAAATTAATGACTCGCAACAAGCTTTGAATACTCAACAAATGAATGATATTCAAACCAGCAATAAGCAAGCCAGTAAAAAAGCAGATTTAAACTTAAGAACCGAATTAAACATTGCCGATGTTGCCTTAAATTATTGTGTCAAAGATAGCAAAGATTGCATCAAAGACCTGCAAAAAAAGAAACCCTAAGCAGGCTAATTTAAATTAGCCCACACTCTAATTATTTAGTTAAATTAGCGGTAATATCATTGCTAGGATAATTAATTTTATCGATAGCAATTGCAAAAGGCTTAGACTGAGCAAAGACCTGATTTAAATCAATTTTCACATACGTTAAGCGATGGTTATAATCTGAGAAATAGAATTGATTATGGCTAATATCTTTAAGCGCAACCCATTGGGTATAATCAGGAATGACTTTATCACCCTCACTAGCCGTAATCGCACCTTTAGGAATATCCACATTATTGAGAATATGCCCAGTTAACTCAACTGCACCAGCAGCACTTTCAGGTAAAGTTGCAAAACGTTTTAAATAAGCCGTTCTTACAAACCGCGATGGTGGCGTATAATCACCAGGCAAACCAATTGCTCCGCCGCCTTGACCAAATTGCGTAACATTTCCTTGGCTCGTTTGCACGTGTGCGGTTGAGTTATTTGATAAATTCAAATAATTACGAATGTTAATCATGTGCCAATCATAATTCGGCGAATTAGTTAATACTCCCGCTGTGGTATCAAACAGACGCATTTCGCCATTAATAAATTCAATTACTACCGTTGCACCAGATTTATCACTAATCAAGAAATGAATGGTTGGTTCAATTGGTAAATTTTTAATTTCAGGCGACCAAACTTTATATTTTGGTAATTCGGCTTTTACTTCGGCAACCGTCGCGTAATTACTCAACACAAACTGTGTAAATTCAAGCACCGAGAGATATTTTTTATCGGCTTTGCTAACCGTTTGATATTGTGTAAATCCAGGCAAAAAATTTCCGCTTAAGCCAAGTCCTGCCGAATTTTGCCCCTCTAACATTGCATTATTTTCCAATGCCGTTCCAACACCAAAAATAGCATATTTACTAGTTAACTTAATCGGTGCATGTCCAGATTTAGCTGGTGCAGATAATTCAAATGAAGTTCCTTTAGGATAATATAATAATTGCCAGTTCATGTCAAAAGCCCACTCCATAGTTCTTCCAGCAACCATACTCCCATCTTTAGCTTGCACATCAACAGCAGTACACGCAAAGCTATTACTTAAAAAGCTACTTAACGCCAAAGTAAGAATTAATTTTTTCATAATGTCCCCTTAATAATAAAAAGTTAAGCTCTTCAAATGATTTAACCTGATTATAATACACTCCGTGATTTTATGTAACATTCCCTAATTGTTCAAACACAATAACTAACAACTTAAAGCATAATCAACCGCAGCTGCCGCATGAATTTTGGCAGTCGGATAAAGCTTCACCGCACAATCATCAGCTTGAATTAAAAGTTCAATTTCGGTACAGCCTAAGATAATCCCATCAGCACCATCCCGTTCAAGTTTGGCAATAATTTCTAAATATTTAGCCTTAGAAGAGTCCAAAATTATGCCTTGGCATAACTCGTTATAAATAACCTTATGAATAAATTCACGATCAGGCTCATCAGGAGTGATTACTTCTAAACCAAATAATTCAACTAGACGTCCTTTATAAAAATCTTGCTCCATGGTAAATTTAGTTCCCAGTAAAGCAACTTTATGAATTTTATCCTGTTGAATTTGTTTCGCCGTAGCATCCGCGATATGCAACAACGGTAAATTGGTTACTTCAGTGATAAAGTTGGCTAATTTATGCATGGTATTGGTAGCAATTAAAAGCACATCTGCGCCAGCTTTTTCAAGTGAAATTGCCGCATTTGCCATAATTTTACCAGCCTCATCCCAGCGTTCTAAATGTTGTAACTCTTCAACTTCAGCAAAATCCACAGAATACAAAATTACTTTCGCAGAATGTAACCCACCTAAGCGTTCTTTTACTCGTTGGTTAATTACTCGATAATATTCCAACGATGATTCCCAACTCATTCCACCAATTAAACCAATTGTTTGCATACTAACTCCATTAATTTAAAACATAATCTATAAAATTAAACTACCTACGCCAAAAACTAAATCATTCATAATAATATTCTCCTTACGACGCTAATTTTGCGCTAAAACCGTATCACATAATTTAAGCACGGCAGGTGCGATTAACTCGCGGTGGGTTTGCCAATTAATAAACTTAACTTCTGAGATTTCGGCTTGTGGTTGCAGCGTAGCAATTGCTTGAGCCGTAAAACAAACTAACTCAACACTATTATCCACACCATAAGCCGGTCCAATTACTGTAGTTAAATAACTAAGTTCATTAATATTTAACACAAGTCCCAACTCTTCGCTCAATTCGCGAATTAATGCCTCTACTGGCGCTTCGTCAGCTTCTATTTTGCCACCCGGCAAATACCATTTTTGATTATCGCGCACCCGAACTAATAAAATTTCAGCGGATGAATTTGCTACAACTAGACAGGCACAACGGATCATTCTGTTAACTCCATAATTAAACTTTTAGACAATCTAAAATTAACTCAATAAACGAAATATACTTGATTCCAGAATGTTGATTTAAGCCGATTTGGCAACTCCGATTAAAGGTAACCCCAATTTCACACTCGCTAACCTGAGCCGCCAGACCTGATAAACTACTCGCATTAAGTTCAGGAGTAGTAAATCCTTTATCACCCGCAAAGCCACAACATTTTATTCCCTCGGGAATAACGATTTCATACGCACACAGGCGCAAAATTGCCATAAATTCTGGATTAAAACAATGTTTAGCCGTGCTACAATCAATGTGCAGTGCCAGCCGTTGATAACGATGAACCAATTTACTACGCACCAATCGTTCTACCAAGAACTGATTAACATCCATAATTGGTAAATCAAATTGTTTAGCAAAACCCGCGCAAGAACTATTATCCATTAAAACCAGCTGTGCGCCTTCGATGGCATGAGTTAATTCACTTTGTACCCGCAATTGTTGCAATTGATTAGCCGCCGAATGATACATTTGCCCACAACATAAATTCTCTACATTCGCAGGATAGCTGACTGCATAGCCCATTCGCTCTAAAAGTGCTTGCAGTGGATAACTGCCATAACCATGTTCTGACGCAAAAATTCGATTTGGACAGCTTGGGATTAGCAGCACATTGCCAGGTGTATTACTCCGCGTTGAAATTAATTTAGCGGTTTGGACTTTGGGCATACTTTGCAAATAAACGGGAATGGACTTAATCCGAGCATGCAAAACTTGAGTTACACCTTGCAGATTTTTCCGTCCAATGATGCCCGCGGCTAAATTTGCCAATTTCAATTTGCGCCGTGCCTGTGTAATTTCAAGCGCATGTTTAAGTTGATATGATTTCTGCGGCTTCAGGCTTAAAATATATGCCCCAGTGTCGATATCCACGGGACACGCCACTTGACACATGCCAGTGGTAGCACAAGTTTCAATGCCATAATAGTGGAATTTTTTTAGCCACTGCGTGCGTTGCACTCCGCTTAATTGACTAATGCGCCGCGCAACTGCATTGCGCTGGCGTGGCGTTAAGCTTAGTTTACGCGATGGACAAACTGGCTCACAAAAACCACACTCCATACATTTATCAATTTGCGGATCCAGTGCAGGTAATTCTTTGAGGTGTTGCATATGTAAGGTGTTATCCCGAGTTAATTTAACTTCTGGATTCAAAATATTTTGCGGATCAAAGAGCTCTTTAATTCGCCACATGATGTCCCAAGATTGTTGTCCCCACTCAAGTAACGCAAAAGGCGCAATATTGCGTCCGCTACCGTGCTCAGCTTTCAATGAACCATGATATTTCTCGGCAACTAGCGTGGTAAATTCATGCATAAATTGATCATAGGCCTGCAATTCAGCGGCAATAGTAAAATTTGGCGTCAACACAAAGTGAATATTCCCTGCCAACACATGTCCAAAAATAGCCGCATTCGCATAACCATAGCGTTCAAACATTGCCCGTAAATCAGCAATTAACGCGGGTAATAACTTAATTTCTACCGCAACATCTTCAATTAAGACACTCGAACCAATTGGACGTTGCCCAGCAATGGTTGGTAAAACCCCTTTACGTGCTTGCCATAACGTTGCGGCAAGTTTAGGATCTTGAGTAAAACCAGTTTGCTGCAAAATTGAACTCCGCTCTATAACCGCTTCAACTTGAGCTAATTTAACAGCTAATTCATCTGCACTGGCTGCGGCTAATTCGATCATAATTGCACCACTCGCAGCATCAACCTCTATCAAATAAGGCTGTAATTCGCGAATATGTGCAACCGAACGTAAGGAATTTGCATCTAATAGTTCAATCGCTGAGATATTAAACTGCGCAATATTTAGTGTTAAATCACATAAACTCTGCAGACTGCCATAAACTAGATTCAAGGCTTTAAATTGTTCATCGGCAACGGTATTTAATGTAACTTGCGAAACAAAAGCCAGCGTGCCTTCCGAACCAATTAATAAGCGCTGAATAATTTGAATGGGATCTTCATAATCGAGAAAGGCATTTAGACTATAACCACTGGTGTTTTTAATCGCAAATTTTTTACGAATAAAGGCGCTTAATTCATGGTCATTAATTATCTGATGCCGAATATGGCGAATATTATTAATTAACTCTTGATTATCCTGAATGAATTTAGTCACTTGCCGCTGATCACGACTATCTAAAACATCGCCATTGGCAAAAACTGCGCGCAAATGCGCCAACGTTGCATAGCTATTTTGACTAGTTCCACAACACATACCACTGGAATTATTCGCGACAATTCCACCAATTTTGGCGGCACTAATTGAACCAGGATCGGGACCAATTTTACGTTTATACGGCAACAGATAATTATTGGCTTGCGCACCAATTATACCTGGCTCAAGGCTAATTTGACTGCCATCAGCATGAATCGTATACTTCAACCAACTCGCATTCGATAACAGCACCAAAACCTGATCAGTAACCGCCTGCCCTGATAAACTCGTACCCGCTGCCCGAAAGGTTAGTTTTGCCCCATGCAAACTCGCTAACTTAATAACCTCAATAACTTCACGCTCGCTATGCACCACGACCACCACTTTTGGCACCATGCGATACATACTCGCATCGGTTGAATACGCATAACAAAGCATTTCATCTTGAATAATTTGCTCACCAGCTAACTTAGTTTTTAATTCAATTATAAATTGTTCCATTTTCTTCCATACACTCAAAATTAGTTTGTCATCTCATTGACCGCAACTAGTCATAAAATCAAAGTATAAATTATAACTTAGCTAGTCACTGCACACTAAGCTATAAAAATTACGCTGGATAATTTGCATGAGTCAGATGCTTAAGTCTATGTTTAAAATTCAGATTTTTTAGTGGTAGAAATTATATCTATTGCCGTTAGTTTTGAGTGCCATTATAATCACACTATCAAAAATAAATTTAAGGACGCCAAATGTATATCCAAAACCGTAAGTTAATCATCATTAGTTTATTCATCGCCAATTTAGCTTTAATTGCGCTACCGTGGTACTTTGCTGCGCTAGCAATTATCTTAGCCTTGATTAATTTATTTAAATCTTGGGATTTTCTATTTAGCTCATTGATCATCGCAACCGCCTTAATCAGCGCAATCATCGGTAGCATCATGCCACCGATTAGCTTGAATTTGCTGCACCTCAGCCAATTTGCGATCAACATTGATAATTTAGAAATGGCATTAACCATAATGTTAGTCCCATTAGGTATCAATTTACTCTTCATCGCAGCGTTTGAAACACCAGCAGCACAGACCACGAATAATTAAATTAATCTAGCCATGTCATCAAATCCAGTTTACATCTTTTGGGAGCTTAACTATGAGCGCATTATTTTTTATCCTACTACTCGTCACTTTTATTGCTATATTTAAGAAGAGATATCAAACTTCACTCAAGTTATACGGACTGTTTGTTGTGCTATGGATAGCATTTTTCATTCCGCATTTAATTAGAACTATTAACATCCAACTTTAGGAATCAAAATTATGACTAAGAAAATTTTAACGGCACTGGATTTACTAGCCTTAAGCGCAATTTGTATCATTTCATATTTGGCGCTGATTTTACAAATCATAGATAGCGAATTGCCTTGTGCTCTTTGCGTAATGCAAAGAATGGGATTTTATGCAATTAGTTTTGGTTTAATATTAAACCTTTGCCAAGAACGTGACACTAAACATTATATGCTAATTATTTTGGCCGCATTGCTCACTTCATTTATGGGGCTAATTCAAGTTTTATTGCACATTGTTCCAGGTACTGGCGGCTATGGTGATCCAGTTTTTGGAATGCACATGTATACGTGGACATTTGTATTATGTATGCTATTTATTTTTTATGCCATAATTGCTGGATTGCTTACACCTAAAACTCAAAATACCCAAAATAATGCACCGATACCAAACTCAATCAAGATAATTAGCGGTGTATTAATAATTTCATTAATTCTCAATATAATCAGTGCATTTTTTGAATGTGGCCCATACTTGTGTCCATCAGACCCTCAAAGCTATTGGTTACTTAACCTGCTCTAGGATTTTAAATTCCAATTGTAAGCAAGTATTGTTATTTTCACAAAGCGAGCAATCTAGTTAACCCATAAATAAATTACCGCCAACATGATACAGTTGGCGGTAATTTATTCTTGCTTACAAGATCTCAAAGAAAGAGCCGTTAAACTCTATATTAATTTCCCGAATCCAATAAAGTTCGACACAAAAGGACGCTATGGAGACAAGGATGCAATATTAGATTCTTTCAGGCTTCTTATATTTTATTTCTAACCAAATTTATCTATCAAAACGACAACTCCATTAGGAAAATTAGTTGAAAATTTATATAATATAAACTATAATAATGGGTTAATCCAGACATCTGCAACCGCTATTGAATTGCAGATTTTTATTTAAAACTATTAAAGATAAATTAAATGAACAATAACAACTCAAATAACACGCGTAATCCAAATCGTCCACGTAATAACAATACAGCAAACCCAAGCAGAAACACCCGTCGTCCACAGAATGATTATGATCAAGATGAACGTCCAACTAGTCCACGCCAACGGAGTAACAGCGATGACCGCCAAACTAATTACGAGGCAAATGAACGTGATGATTATCCACAACGTGCACCACGTCGATCAGCTGCACCACGCAACAGAAGTCATGAGGAGTATGACAATCGCCCACAACGTGACTATTATGATGATGACTACGCACCACAGCAAGCTAAATCAAATAAAACATTACTAATTAGTCTTGCCGCCGTTGCTGCGGTAGCTATTGCAACAGGAATAGCCTTTATGTTAACCAAAAGCAGCACAGCGCAAATTATTTCAGTTAACCCCAACTTCATAACTACCCAACAAGCTTACCAAGATTGTCACAAAGTTGGCACAACCTCATATGTTGCCAATAGGAAAAATGGCACCGAAGGTGCATTAATTGGGGGCGCAACTGGCGCAGTAGCTGGTGGTGTGATTGGTAACCAAGTGCATGGCGGTGGTGGTGGCACAGCTGTTGGCGCAATTGCTGGTGGAGTTGGTGGCGCACTAATTGGGCGTGAAATTCAACGCTCAAATCAACCCAATTACGTTGCCAAGCATGGCTCATCTACCCAATGTGCAACGGCATACAAACCCGTACAAACCCAAGTTGGCTACAGTGTGCAATATATGTACAAAAATGAAATGGCAAATATTGTCACACAAACGGCTCCAGCTATTGGTAGCACTCTTCCACTGGAGCAATTACAAGCTATGGCCGTGCCTGCTGCACAGCTTAACCAAAGTAATACGCAGACTAATTAATCATTTGTCAAACCTAATCCTAAACCAGAATACTATTCTACTGCATCAACAGGAATATACCGATCTACCGCATGATCTGTATATTCCACCTGAAGCGCTCAAGGTATTCTTGGATATGTTTGAGGGTCCGCTCGATTTGTTGTTATATCTGATTCGCAAGCAAAATTTGGATATTTTGCAAATTCCGATTGCTAAAATCACCAATCAATATGTAACCTACATCCATGCAATGCAAGTCTTGAATATTGAATTAGCCAGTGAATATTTACTCATGGCGGCAGTTTTACTCGAAATTAAATCACGAATTTTACTCCCGCGCCCAATTAATAGCTCGAATGAAGAAGATGATGATGGGCTCGATCCACGCCAAGAATTAATTCGTCGCTTAGTTGAATATGAACAAATAAAACAAGCCAGTTTAAATTTGAATGCGATGCCGCAGGCCTATCGTGATTATTTGTGGGTGGATGTGATGATTGAAGAAACTGAAGCCGAATTACCGACATTACGCCCGCAAGATCTGCAAAAAGCATGGCATACTTTGCTGTTACGCAGCCTTAAAGTGCAAAGCGAACACCATATAAAAAAGCAAGAACTATCGGTACGTGAACAAATGAGTCAAATTTTACGCTTGCTGCGTGAAGCTGGCAAAACTAATTTCTACGCCTTATTTCCACTCCAACTGGGGGTACAATATATCGTGGTAAATTTTATCGCTATTTTAGAATTGGGTAAAGAAGGCATGATTAGCATCATTCAAGATGAACAACGCAATATTTTTGTGGATTTAGTGTAAGCTATGCAACAACTCTCGCACATCAAAAACGTAATTGAAGCCTGCTTACTCAGCGCCAGTGATATTATCGATCATGAGCAATTAGCCGCAGTCTTTGATCATCAAATTAGCCATGAGCGTATCCGCTTAATCATTGATGAAATTAGTGCCGATTATAATCAACGCGGAATTGAACTCCTGAAAGTAGCCAGTGGTTATCGCTTTCGTTCCAAACCCGAATATCAGAGTTATTTAAATAAACTTTATGCTACCAAACCCGCACGTTATTCGCGGGCAGTGATGGAGACGCTGGCTATTATCGCTTATCGCCAGCCAGTTACCCGTGGTGAAATTGAAAATTTACGTGGGGTTGCGGTAAATAGCCTAATTATTCAAACCTTATTTGAACGCGGCTGGATTGAGGTAATCGGGCATAAACAATTACCTGGGCGTCCAGAATTACTTGCCACCACGCATAAATTTTTAGATGATTTGGGCGTTCAAGCACTGGATGAATTGCCACCCTTACCCAATTTACAAGAATCACTTATTCGTAATCAAAATCATGATCTAATTGAAGAATATGACCATCAAAAGGACAAAAATAATGACAACACCAAATAACCCACCCTCAGCTCTCGAAGAATTAATGGAATTTCCTTGTGACTTCAATTTAAAAGTCATGGGCTATAATCAACCCGAATTAGTCAGCGAAGTGTGTGCGATTATCGCCGCTAATTGCAGCGATTTTGACCCCGAAGGTAATGTCACCACGCGGGCAAGTAGCTCAGCTAAATACGTAGCATTAACCGTAATGATGCGTGCGGAATCCAAAGCTCAATTGGACGTAATTTATCAAGCACTTCACAATCATCCACTGGTAAAAATAACCTTATGATGACTCCAGCTAACATAAAATCAATTGGCAAAATTGACTACTACGCCTGTTGGGAGCAAATGAAGCAATTTACCGAATCGCGCGATAGTTCTACGCCTGACGAACTGTGGCTGGTCGAACATGATCCAGTTTTCACCCTTGGTTTGGCGGGCAAAGAAGAACACATCTTAATTAAAGAGCATTCGATTCCAATTATCCGCAGCGATCGTGGTGGGCAAGTCACCTATCATGGACCACAACAAATTGTGATTTATATTTTGATTGACATCAAGCGCTTAGAGTTCTCGATTCGGGAATTAGTCACGCGAATTGAAAATGGTGTAATTAGTTATTTGGCAGAACTTGGCATCGTTGCCAATGGCGATCGTGATGCACCTGGGGTGTATGTTGCAGGCAAAAAAATTGCATCACTGGGGCTAAAGATTCGCAAAGGCTGTAGTTATCATGGTTTAAGTTTTAATTTTAATTTAGATAAAACCCCATTTAGCTATATCAATCCTTGTGGTTATGCAGGCTTACAGGTGGTAAATTTAAGTGAATTAATCTCGGGTGATGTAGAATTAAATTTTGCGACAAGTGCACAGCGTTTGGCAGAGTGTCTAAATAGACAAATTTACACCTAAACTATAGCGCTCGAATTAACGGCTCAAGTTTTTACGCACCCAATTAACTCATCAAATCTCGCAGCGTTAAGGGCTTATGTTAAAATCAAACCTTGAAATAAATTCCTTAGAAAGATTTACCCATGCAAAAAGGCTCTTTAACCTTAATTAGTCTCCTAATTAGCGCTATCCTCCTTAGCGGCTGCGCAACCATCATCGGTGGCTTTTCATCCACGGCCGAAGCTAGTGGTGACGGAATGGGACCAGCCACTCTTAGCGAAAGCAACACCACTTTACAAAATGACAAATTTGAAGCGCTCACCATTGGCGCCAATCTAACTGCAACTAAATTAGTTATTGGCACTGACCTAAAAGTAACTGGCAACGCGAATCTGACTAAAGTAACCATTAAAGATGATACTAGCGTAGGTGGCGATCTGATTTGCGATGATGCGACCTTCAAAAGCTCCGTCAATGTCCACGGAAACTTGACTAGTTCAGATAGTTATTTTGGGGAAGGAATTGAATTTGCTGGAACAACTTTACAGTTGAACAAAGGCAGCAAAGTTGTCGGTGAAATTATTAATTCCAATTCACAAGCTGTCACACTGATCATTGATCATTCGGTAGTCAAAGGCAATATTGGCTTTGCGAATGCGGCAAGCCGAGTAATTTTGCGCAATGGTGGCACCCTGAAAGGTAAATTACTCAATGGTAAATTAGAGCAAGAATAGTTTAAAATATTTCATGCTGGGATTAATCCCACGTTTATGACGCACATGAAAAAAGCAGCCACGTAGGCTGCTTTTTTCGATCCAGAAAAGTTATTATTTAACTTTTCTAACCAATTTTTCTTTAATCCGTGCAGATTTACCTGAACGATCACGTAAATAGTATAATTTAGCGCGACGTACATCACCACGACGTTTAACTTCAATCGAGTCAACCAATGGTGAATATGTTTGGAATGTTCTTTCAACACCTTCACCAGCCGATACTTTACGTACGATGAAAGCAGAATTTAAACCGCGGTTACGTTTAGCAATTACCACACCTTCAAAGGCCTGTAAACGCTCACGTGTTCCCTCTTTTACTTTAACTTGAACTACAACTGTATCACCTGGTGCAAACGCAGGGATAGTTTTATTTAAACGTGCAATTTCTTCTTGCTCTAACATTTGAATGATATTCATTATTTTTTTCCTATAATCTTGTTCCTACTTAACATTTCATCAAGTAGCCGAGATTGTTCTTTTGTTAACTGTCTGCCATCTAAAAGCTCTGGACGCCGTTGATAGGTTCGCCATAAACTTTGTTGCAAACGCCATTTTCTAATTTGTTCATGATTACCCGAGCATAATACCTCAGGAACTTCAGCACCACAATAATCACGCGGAACAGTATAATGCGGACAATCCAACAATCCATCCATAAATGAATCATTAGTTACCGATTCCTGACTATTCATGGCTCCGGGAATTTGCCGTACAATTGCATCAATTAAGAGCATTGCGGGTAATTCACCGCCTGAGACCACAAAGTCACCCAATGAAAGCTCCACATCAACATTCCGTTGAATAAATCTTTCATCAATTCCTTCGTAGCGTCCACAAACAAAAATCACGCCTTGATCTAAAGCTAATTGATTAATTACTTCCTGATCAACGCGCTTACCTTGCGGTGACAAATACACCACCAAAGGTTGCTTAACTCCATGTTGCGCTTGATTTAATTTAGCCTGAGCTAAAGATAATTCGAGCGGCGCGATTTTCATGACCATCCCAGGTCCACCACCAAAAGTCTTATCATCAATGCGACGATAATTATCGGTAGTAAAATCACGTGGATTTAGCGTATCTAACTGAAACAAATTATTGGCTAATGCCCGAGCAACTATACCATTTTGGCTAACTGCCGCAAACATCTCTGGAAAAATGGAAATGACACTAAAGATCAATAGTCCAAGCCCCAGTCCAAGGTAATTTGTTTATTTGCCATATCGACATTAATAACATATTGTGCAACAAAAGGCACCAAACGCTCTTGATCCGCGTCCCGAATCACCAGAACATCGCTTGCACCAGTTTGCATTAGATCTTTAACAATCCCTAACGCTTCACCTTGCAAATTAATCACGTTTAAGCCGATTAAATCCACCCAATAAAATTCATCTTCGTCTAATTCTGGAAACTGTTCCCGACTAACTGCAACGGTAGCACCTTTCAGTGCGAATGCTGCATCGCGATCAGCAACACCAGCTAATTTGGCATGAAAGAAGCCATCGCGAGCGAAGCTTTTTTCAACTGTTTGGCTAACTACTTTACCATCAGGCAGCTTAAGATAAATATTTTCATAATCATCCAGCGAATCATCGTATTCAGTAGTAACTTTAATTTTGACCCAACCCTGAATGCCAAACGGACCTGTAATATAGCCCATGTCAATCAAGTTGTTAGGTATCATAACTTAGGCTGCTAAGTTTTTAATTAATTTTTGAACTGCAGGAGATACTTGCGCACCAACTGAAGACCAATAATCAACACGAGTAGTATCAATACGTACTGCCTCAACGTTTGCAGCTGCAACTGGATTGTAAAAACCAACCTTCTCAATGAAACGACCATCACGGCGCGCACGAGAATCAGCAACTACAACACTGTAATAAGGGCGGTGCTTATTACCACCACGAGCTAAACGAATAACTACCATTGTGTTATTTCCCTATAAAAATTAAACAATAAAGCACGTGATTTTACAATAGAAAACAACCACCTGTCAAGTAGCCAATTTGACTAACGCCCGCAATCTTGCTATAATACACTATCATATAACTCAATTAAAGTAATTCACGATGCCACAACAGCTTAAATTCTTACCTCTAATTACAGCCTTAACTCTAATTGGCTGCGCTAGTACTAATCCAAATAACCCAACCGCGCAAGCTTATTTATCGAGTGCAACGAATAACTTACGTGCCAACCAGCCACGCGTAGCCTTAGAGTCAACCGCTCAAGCACTTAAATTGAACTCAAATAATTATCAAGCTTACTACCTGCAAGCCCAAGCCTATCAACAACTCGGTGAAAGCTTCAATGCAACCACTAATTACCAACAAGCCCTAAAATTAAATTCCAGCAATGTTGAAGTTATTACCAGTTACGCTAATTTTTTGTGCGCCAATCAAGATTATGTTAGCGCCGAAACCCAATATGCCAAGGCTTATCAATTGGGTCAACAATATAATGTTGGCTGGGAACAAACGGCCAGTGATCATGGTGATTGTTTAAGCCAGCAAAATAAGTTAAACCTTGCCATCGAGAGTTATCAAATAGCGATTAATGGCGCGAATAAACCCGCTAGTGCCTATCTTGGTTTGAGTTATGTCTATATTATGCAACAAGATTTCATTCATGCAACCTACTCAATTAGTCAATATCCAGGTGAAGACACCCCTCAATCGTTACGCCTAAAAATTGCAGCCTATGATGGATTAGCCAAAAACCCAAATGTAAATGCCAAAAATAAGTCCATTCTCAAAACTAAAACCGGGGCTTTCAAGAGCCAACTGGCTAAACTAGAACGCTCCAATGGCAACAATATAGTCTCAAAAACCACACCAAGCGCAGTGCTTAGCAACTCAAGCGCAGATAACATTGTAATTAGCAATACTCCACCAACTAGCCAAGCTCCAGTAGCCGTTAAACTAGTCAGTCCAGCGCAAAAAACGCCGTCAATATCAAATAAAACCTTGACTGCGCAAAAAGCAGTAGCAACAGCAAGTAAAACAACTACCGCTAAAAAGCCCACAGCCAAGCCCAAAACTTTTGCCAGCCGGATTCAAAAGAATACTCATGGTCGCCATTATATTGTAGTGGAAGCTGGGGATACGCTGTTTAAGCTCGCCCAACAAAGCCAGCGCTCGGAAGCCAAATTAACTCAACTCAACAAACTTAAAACTAAAAATGTGCCGTTAGACACTCGCCTATATTTGGACTAATTAATGCGTAAACTTTATTTATTCGCGGTCTTCTTCGTACTGTATGAATTTACTACCTATTCTGCCAATGACATGATCATGCCTGGCATGCTCGCGGTAGTCAATGAATTTCATGCACCGCTAAGCTATGTTGCTGCATCACTCAGCCTATATATGCTTGGCGAATGTGCGATTCAACTCTGGCTTGGACCACTCGCCGAACGTTATGGTAAACGCCAAATTATTCTACTCGGTAGTTTTTCATTCATTATTTTCACGATTATTATCGCAGCTAGCAGTAATATTTCTCAATTCATGCTTGGGCGCTGGCTCCAAGGTAGCGGCATGGCATTTATTGCGATGGGCTATGCTATCATCCATGAGAAATTTGATGATAAATCAGCGGTCAAGGTTATCGCAATCATGGGCAATGTTACCATCATGGCTCCATTAATCGGCCCATTAATTGGCGGCGTTATCGTAAGTTATGCGAGCTGGCATTATATCTTTGCGTTAACTGGGATTCTGGGTTTCATCGCCTTGTGTGGTCTGTATCGCTATACCCCGACAAGCACGCCACAACTAAAAAAATTAGAATTAAAACCAATTTTAAAACATTATGTTGAAATTGCCAAAAGTAAAAATTACGCGCTAGGCGTAAGTTGTACCTTGATGGGCGCAATGCCGTTATTAATTTGGATTGGCTTAGCCCCTAATTTAATCCTCCATCATTTACAGTTGAGTTATAAAAGCTATATCATTTACCAAATCATTGCGCTGGGTGGATTAGCTCTCTCGAGTATCTTGATGCAATTTCTCGCAGGACGCTGGCAGTTCCATCAACTGATCCGCCGTGGCTGTTATCTAGCTTTTGCTGGAGTGCTGTTTAGCTTTATTTTTAGCTCCTCAATTGAATTAATTGCGCTGGGTCTCTTTTTCTATAGCATTGGACTCGGTTTCACCAATGGGAGCATTATTCGGATTATTATGAGTAATACCAAGCTTTCACAAAGCATGGCAGCCTCACTCATGACATTTAGCCAAACGCTATTTTTCGCACTCGGCATCCAATTCAGTGATGCATTATGTAAACAATTTGATTATTCTGGCTTTAGTTTCACTTTATGTTGCTTAATTAGTGCTAGCATTAGCCTAATTTTAACCCGTAAATTTGCCGCCCGCATGACCGAGCGCAAATGGCAATAAAGGTAACCTCTAGCACTAAGTTATGCTATAATTTGACGGCTTAAATAACACAAACTTGCATTACTTTAAATTAATTCAGTTATTGCAAGCTTAGTTCAATTTCAATAAGGATACCATCGATGCAAAAAATTAAAGTAGCCAATCCAGTTGTCGAACTCGACGGCGATGAGATGACGCGTATTATCTGGAAATTTATTAAAGAAAAATTAATTCTACCTTACTTGGATTTAGATATCAAATATTATGATTTAAGTATGGAAAATCGCGATCTAACCGACGATAAAGTTACGGTTGATTCAGCACATGCAATCAGAAAATATAATGTGGGTATTAAATGCGCAACCATCACTCCCGATGAAGCGCGTGTAACAGAATTTAACCTCAAAAAAATGTGGAAATCACCAAATGGTACCGTGCGTAATATTTTAGATGGCACAGTTTTCCGCGAACCAATTATTTGCAAAAATGTACCACGTTTAGTGCCAAATTGGACTGCTCCAATCGTAATTGGACGTCACGCTCATGCCGATCAATACAAAGCCGTTGATTTTGTAACTAAAGGTAAAGGTAAATTAACTATTACCTACACCCCTGAAAATGGCACGCCTGAAACGCATGAAGTTTATGATTATCAAGGTGATGGCGTAGCAATGGCAATGTATAATACCGATGAATCAATTCGCGGTTTTGCCCATGCTTGCTTCAATATGGCGTTAACTAAAAAATGGCCACTTTATTTATCAACTAAAAATACCATCCTAAAACAATATGATGGTCGTTTTAAAGATATTTTCCAAGAAATTTATGTGGCAGACTATCAAGCTAAATTTAGCGCAGCAGGAATTACTTATGAACATCGCTTAATTGATGATATGGTTGCCTCAGCCCTTAAATGGAATGGTAATTTTGTGTGGGCATGTAAAAACTACGATGGTGATGTTCAATCAGATACCGTTGCCCAAGGTTTTGGTTCATTAGGTTTAATGACTTCAGTTTTAGTTACTCCAGATGGTAAAACGATGGAAGCCGAAGCCGCACATGGTACGGTAACTCGTCATTACCGCGATCATCAAGCGGGCAAAAAAACCTCAACTAATCCAATTGCATCGATTTTTGCATGGTCACGTGGTTTAGCTCACCGTGGTAAATTAGATAATAATGCCGAATTAATTGATTTCTGTACTAAGCTCGAACAAGTTTGTGTGGAAACTGTTGAATCAGGTAAAATGACCAAAGATTTAGCCGTTTGCATTCATGGCAATAAAGTTGCCGCCGATCAGTATTTAAATACTGAGGACTTCCTCGAAGCGTTGAATGTCAATCTAAAAGCCAAATTAGGTTTTTAATTTTCAATCCCACTTCGGTGGGATTTTTTATTAGCTCTTCCTGGCTTAACCCGAATTCAGTTATGCATATAATTACAGAACAATAGCTTCAATATGTTATAATCCGCCTCTTTTTATTTGGATAGTACGATGAACAATCGCAGAAACTTAATACTTTTTGCCGTTTTTTTCATAATTTATGAATTTAACGCCTATATCTCAAACGATATGATTATGCCAGGCATGATCAAAGTAGTAACAGAATTTAATAGCCCAGTCGAGAATATTGCTAAATCACTCTCATTATTTATCATTGGCGGCAGCAGCTTACAAATTTTTCTTGGTCCATTGTGTGACCGTTACGGTAAACGCAATATTTTATTAATTGGGAACGTATTTTTCTTAATCGCCAGTGGCGTAATTCCATTTGTTTTAAACATCGATCAATTTTTAGCCGCACGCTTCTTCCAAGGCTTTGGTTTATGCTTCATTTTCATTGGTTATGCCATGATTCACGAATCATTTGATGATAAATCAGCAGTTAAACTCTGCTCTTTAGTCTCAAATATCAGCATATTTGCACCCTTAGTTGGGCCAGTCATTGGCAGTGCGATTATTTTAGCGGCGAATTGGCGCTATGTCTTTATTATTACTGCAATTTTAGCCATCACTTCATTGATTGGTTTAGCTAAAAACATGCCGAATAATAAACCGAGCCGCAAAGCCATGACGCTCAAAGAGATTTTACAGACTTACCTGAAAATTATCCGCACTCGCCCATTATTACAAGGTGGCTTAATTATCGCCGTATCCTCATTACCATTAATTACATGGATCGGTTTAGCACCAATTTTGGTTATGAAAACCATGGGCAAAAGCTTTGGTTATTATATCGTTTACCAAACCTTGGTTTTCGGCGGCTTCATCGTAAGTAGTATCAGTATTCAATTCATGGCTGGACGAATTAGTTTTTATAAATTAATTACCCGCGGTTCACTAATTGCAATTTGTGGATTAGCCATTTCATTAATTTTTAGTTCAATTCACATCGTGTTCATTTTAGGCTTATTCCTTGCCTCATTCGGAATTGGGATCTTTAATGGTTCAATTTTTAGAATTGCGATTACCTCAACAGGACAATCCAATAGCATGAGCGCTGCTACTCTTAATATTATTCAATCCACCGTATTGGCGGGTGGACTTGAAGTTCTAAATGTTTTATGCAGCAAATTTGGCTATAGCCTATTTGGTTTTGCCTTATTAAACCTTGGCGCTGGAATAATTTTACTCGGGTTGTGCTTAAATTTTGCCAAATTAGTTAAATTACGCGCTTGGCAATAATCACTACCTATACGACCTAAGTGTAACTCCGCTATGAGTTTAACTTCACTTTAAAATAATAAAACCTGATTGAAAATTCCAATCAGGTTTTATTTATACAACCATTCTGCGATTAGGCACTAGCTTTTAATTCAAGCTTAGCTTTTATTAGCATCCAAATATTATAAACCAGTACCACTAACAAAATCCATTTTAACATCGTTGCATCAATTTTAGAAATAATTGGTGCCGCAACCAATACAGCAAGACATCCCGTTACAGCCATAATTATTGCACTTAGTGAATAAAATTGACGGTTCTTAATCATCGGCACGGCGGTCATTGGCATTTGTACCGCACTCGCTGTTGTCATAATTGGATATGCGACAGCTGGCGATAAACCCAACAAAAAGATCACTACCAACACAATTGAATAATAGCCCACCCCAAAAGCAGGTAAACATCCTGCTAAAAACATCACGACAGCCAACACAATTAATTCAATCCCGCGCACTTGGCTCAATTCACCACCGACATTCAACATATTCATTTTGCTCAAAATCAAAATAATGGCAGTGATCACAAAAGTTATTAGCATTACATTATAAATCGCATTTTTAGTTACGTATTTAACAAAGTATCCAGACACGACGCCACCCAGCGCGATTGCAACACAAGATACAATTAAAGTCAAACTATCAATCTTAACCAATTGTAAAAAAAGCACCGATTGCAGCATGGTTGGTAAAGTGGCTTGAACCACCAACGTTCCGTTGTAACGCTTATTATCGGGGAGCAGGCCAAACAAATTCCGCAAAGCAAAATAACTCGAAAAACTACCAATGCCAAAAGTATCGAAGAAATTGGCAACAAAGCCACTCACAACGGTTTGTAATTTGGCTTTCAAAGTCAATTGCTCTTGACCATATTTGAAATTTAACAAAAAATACGTAAACGTCGAACAGACTAAAACAATTACAAAAATTTTAATAATTAGAAGCTGATTCACAATAACTTTCTCCCTCGTTAATGTCCGCTAATCTTTAAACTTATCACCAAACTCAAAGCACCATAGGCTCCAAGCGACCGCATAATTATAGCACAGCAAAACCACATTGCAAATAAGTTAATTAAACTAATTCTCCACAAAAATTCAGCCAACTGAGCTTAAACAACTAAATCCTTGGCTAATGTAGCCAGCCTTGATGCATTCTCATTCAGCATTTGAGTCGCAAATTGTTGAACTTTAGCCATATTCTCATCCGAGACATCACCACTAGCTAATTTATGGTCACATTTGGCATCCAAATAAACAAAGTCAACCTCTAAATATGATTCACCAGCTTCCTTAATATATTCAAGTACCAGATCGGTAGAAAATTTACTGCTAATTATCGGCGAATTCAATAAATATTGCAATAAACCATACGCGCCAAATTCCGCCATATGTGAATGACGATAGTGCATGCCATCATCCCCGCCATTGGCAATTTGCACAATCCGAAGTTTTTTATTCGGAAACATCAACCACGTATTTAATAAAATCACTTCGGCAGGATTGTTAATTACCACCCCGGGATCAATAAAGACTTTCTTTTTATTGCCCACCAAAAAAGCTTGTGGCAAAAATAACAACGGCGGATTCGAGGCGCCATGAATTAAATCGAGTAATAAATAATTGGTATAATGCTGATTCCCTTTTGGCTCCCAATTCCGAATGATTCGCAGTGCATTCTCGACTAAATCATAAACTGGCACTAATAAATTAGTCGCCAAATCAGCTAAGGTCGCCTCACCAAAATAACCGCGTAAAACTTTAAGCTTGCCCTCAGGTAAATAATGTGGACCAAATAAACCAAAGACAGTCAGAAATTTATGATACCACGGAGCTGAGAACATTTGCCGAATATTGCTCACATAATCGCGCGCAATATCTGCTGCCGAAAAGCGTCGCCCTGCGGCATCATCCGCCAATGCCATAATGGCACAGTTAATCGCACCAGTTGAGGTACCAGCCATAAAGTCAAATAACTCACCAGTTTTTTTACCCGTTAGGCGTTCTAATTCAGCTAAAACCTGTAACGGAATCAAACCGCGCACACCACCACCAGTTAAAACTAAAATATTAATCGTTTCAGCCGCGGCATAGCGTTCACGGATTTGTTGTACGGATTTAAGTTGCAAATTATCTTGAAGATGTTGGGTGCGATCGAGTGTCGTAAAATATTTTGCGGTCATCCGCTTAAAATAAGCATAGACCGCAAGAAAATAGATTGCCACTAACGTCAGTAGCAGAATGAGAATAAGCATCAATTGATTGAACCAGTCAGTCCACCACTTAATACAGCTTGTTTTGCCGAATCAACCAAACCAACCCCAAATTTTTTCGATAATTTATCCAAGGTATCTTGTGCTGGCGTAAAATCAACCACGTTCTCAGATTTAAATTGTTCGCGCGCAACGCTACTCACCGTACCATAGCCATCAATTAAGCCCAATTTTTGCGCATCTTGACCCAGCCAATAGCGCCCACTAAATAAATCAGGATCTTGAGCTAATTTACTACCACGTCCACGTTTTACCGCGTCGATAAATTGCTGATGAACTTCATCCAACATTTTTTGTTGCATCTGCGTTTGATCTTTATTTTCTGCAACAAAAGGAAAGCCCATCGCCTTATTTTTACCTGAAATTATCAAGCGACTTTCCAAACCCAGTTTTTTCATCGCTTCGGTGGCGCCAAATCCCGTGTAAATCACGCCAATTGAACCAACGATACTAGCTGGACTAGCATAAATTTTATCCGCTGCCGCCGCTGCATAATAACATCCCGATGCGCAGACTTCTTCAACCACAAAATCAATTGGTTTAGTTGGATATAGTTTACGCAAGCGGGTTAATTCATTATTTAAAATATCTGAATACACGGGTGAACCACCTGGTGAATTGGCACGAATTAAAACCACCACCGTCTTTTTATCTTTAAGTGCTTTGGTCACACCTTCAATCACATTGGCATAGTTTTTACTATCGCCATCAATTGCGCCTTTAAAATCTACTACCGCCACTTGTGGACCGGTTTTAGTTTCATCACCGTCCTCACTACTGCCATAGCTCAACCAAAAGCCCCAAGCTACGCCAATCACAATTAGTAATCTAAAAAAAATACGCCAGCGCCGTGCACGGCGTTGTTCTTTAATCGTTTCGAGTAAAACTTTTTGAATCGTATCTTGTTCCCAATTATTCATGTCATCTTCCTTCAAAGGTGTAATTTTTACAGCAAGTATTATAGTATAAAACCTGAATTGCTAGAAATATTTACATTTTAAAAACCAGCACCCTCAGCCAAGCAAAATTTAATTAACACTCAATAATTATGACAGAACTATCGTATAATAAATTCGCCAAAAACCAAGAATCTACTTATAACTTACTAGGTTAATGCTGCACTGCTACTTGAAAAATATTAACCAATGCTTTACCATTCGCAATTGAATTCAAAACCTGCAAAATAACTCAATAATACTGTTTGCAATAATGTGCCTAATTGATGGAACCTTAAGTAAACATACTCAGATGAAAAAAGATAACATGGTACAAAAAATACCTATCTTCAGGGTTTAGCCAATACTATCATTCTTAAAGGAACATTATCTGATGAAGAAAATTTCAACTCTACAATTAATTTTATTATCAACTGGCGGCATGATTGGCAGTGGCTGGTTATTTTCACCTTATTATGGTTTTCAAACCGCTGGTACAGGGGTTTTACTGTCATGGACGCTCACGGCATTACTTACCCTAATTATCGGCTTGGCTTTTGCTGAAGTCGCCACAATTTTACCGATCGTAGGCGGTGTAATGCGCTTTATGGGTGTAACTCATTCTCGTCCATTAGGTTTTATTTTTATTTCACTCGCATGGATTAGTTATATTGTTTACCTACCCTTAGAAGCGCAATCAGCAATCCAATATTTAGGTTTCTGGTTTCCCGATTTAGTTCACCAAAACGCAACAGGAGTAGTTTTATCTGGTTATGGCTTAATCGTTGCCTTAGGCATCATGCTCTTTTTGACCTGGTTTAACACCAAACAATTAGCCAAGGTAACTAAAGTTAATTCCATCGTCAGCATGTGGAAAATCTTTATTCCCTTATCCATCGCAATTGGCATGATTATTATTTACGGTAATCATAACCATGTACTAAATAACCATGCCTTGCCTAAATTATCCTTTGAGCCAATTTTACTGGCTATTACAAGCTCTGGTTTAGCTTTTGCCTTTGCTGGTTTTCAAAATGGCTTAATTTTAGCCAATAGTGCCGCCAACCCACGCCGAGCAATCCCACTTTCTATCATTGCACCGGTCGTAATCGGGTGGGTCTTATATAGCTCGTTATCATTAATGTTTATGCTCTGTCTGCCTGGCGAAAAAGCTTCATTAATCACTAGCGTCGCACCTCTCCTTGGGTTATTAAGCTTATTTGGCTTGCATTATATTTACACCATTTTATTTATTGATGCAATTATTGCCCCACTTGGCACAGCGAATGTTTATACTACGGTTACAGGCAAGATTCTATTTGGGCTTGGACGCGAATTTTTCCCTAAATCAATCATCGTTAAAATTAACAAAAACTCAGCACCCTATATTGCCTTATGGATCAATATGATTCTTGGTGCATGTTTTTTACTGCCCTTTCCAACTTGGACTCAACTAGTTAATTTTTTATCCTCGTTGACGTTACTAAGCTGCCTCTCTGGCCCCCTGGCATTAATGATACTCCGCGACAAATTTCCCGAATTAGAGCGCAAATTCAAATTACCTTTCCCCAATGTGTTTGGCTACCTCGGTTTTGCCGCCTGTAGTTTCTTTGTCTATTGGTCAGGTACCGACAATTTATTTTACTTAGTTCTATTAATTTTACTCTGCTGCCTCGCTTACTGGTTAATCTTTGAGCGCTCTCAACCACTTTTAGCTTTCAAGAAAAGCTGGTATTTCACCGCCTACGTAATTGGTTTATTCATAATCTCGTATTGCCACAAAGCGCACCTGATTGATTTCCCAATTGATAACTATCTAGTTTTTGGATTAAGTGTAATTTTTACTAAAATATTTTTAGTCAATCAAGATAGCCGTGAAGGCATTGCCGTGAACATCGAAAAATTAAAAACCGAGTTACGCGGTGAAGAGTAACTTAGACTTAAATTAAGCAAAAGGTCTAATTTCATACTAAAGCTAATTTTTAAACTATAGCAACATAAGGTATCAAAGGAGTCATCATGAAAGTATTAGTAATGGGCGGCGGTGTAATTGGCGTTACTACCGCATGGTATTTAGCGAAAGCTGGCTGTGAGGTAACGGTTATTGAACGTCAAAATGAAACTGCATTAGAAACTAGTTTTGCCAACTGTGGGCAAATTTCACCAGGTTATGCTACCCCATGGGCGGCACCAGGAATTCCACTCAAAGGATTAAAATGGCTCTTTCAAGCCGACGCTCCGTTAAAAATATCTCCTGATGGCAGTTTATTTCAGCTGGCATGGATTGCGCAAATGTTATCTAATTGCAACAATAACAGCTATGCAATTAACAAAGGACGCATGTTACGCTTATCTGAATATAGTCGCGATCAATTTATTGCCCTGCGCCAAGAATTAAAGCTTAGCTATGACGACCGTCAAGGTGGCACACTGCAATTATTCCGCACTCAAAAACAACTTGATGGAATGGCTAAAGATATTGAAGTATTGGAAGAATGTGGCGTACGCTATCGTGCTTTAGATCCGAATGGCTGTGCCGAAGTTGAACCAGCACTCGCCAAGACTAAGCATAATTTAAGCGGTGGTCTGCAATTACCCAACGATGAAACCGGCGATTGCAATATGTTTACCCAAAAATTAACCGAGCATTGCAAGGCGTTGGGGGTGAAATTCATCATGGGTAAAACTATTACCAAGATTGAGAAACAAAATAATCAAATTAATCGCGTGTTTTTAGGTATCGAAGAACTAACCGCCGATCATTACGTGATGGCACTTGGTTGTTTTTCGCGCCAAATGCTCTTAAGTCTTGGGATTGAGATTCCAGTTTACCCAGTTAAGGGGTACTCAATGACGATCCCTATTGTAGATCCAGCTTCTGCTCCAGTTTCAACCATCTTAGATGAAAGCTATAAAGTCGCAATTACGCGCTTTGATGATCGAATCCGCCTTGGTGGAATGGCCGAGTTATCCGGATATAATCTAACCCTCAATCCACGCCGACGACAAACCCTCGAAAAAGTTATCAATGACTTATTCCCCGATGGTGGTAATCTACAACAAGCCTCATTCTGGACTGGCTTACGCCCAATGACGCCTGATAGCACCCCAATTGTCGGAGTTAGTTCAATTAAAAATCTATCACTGAATACAGGACACGGAACACTAGGATGGACCATGTGCTTGGGTTCAGCCAAAATTCTCGCCGCTGAAATTTTGGGCGCGCAGCCTGAAATTATTATCGATGGCTTAAATGTGGCACGCTATACGAAATAACAACTGTCTTTTTTAAAGTTTGAAAATCATGCATCCAACCATAATTAAAGTAAATTCTCATCAATTTATTAAAAATTTAATTGCCATTCGTGCCCAAATTGGGGCTAAGCTCAAACTCTGTTTGCCTGTTAAAGCCAATGGCTACGGGCATGGTTTACTTGAAATTGCGTTAAGCGCCGAACCGTATGTGGACTATCTCGCGGTATCCTGTCTTGGAGAGGGTAAAAGTCTCATTCAAAATAACATTCGTAAACCAATTTTGGTACTCGGGACTTTTGATGATGAGCAAATTCCCGAATTAGTTGCCAATCGACTGGAAGTGACAATTGCCTCGTTAGAAAAAGCCGAGCTGCTGTCTCAATTTTGCACACAACTAAACACCAACTGCCGCGTACACATTGGTGTTGACACGGGTATGAATCGGGTTGGTGTTGGTATGGCAAACGCCACCGCATTAATTGATTTTGTGCTCGCCCAACCCAAAATTGAATTAATCGGCGTTTATTCACATTTCGCTGCCAGTGATGGCCTAGACCCATTTTTAACCGAACAACAAATTGAATTATTTAGCCAAATTGCGGAATATGTCCGCTCACGCAAACCTGAAGTAATCTGTCATTTAGCCAATTCTGGTGGAGTTGCCTATTATCCCAAAAGTTATTTTGACATGGTGCGCCCCGGCTTAATGAGTTATGGCTACTTCCCTGCGCACGCCATTGAAACTGGACCACTGGCATTAATTGCACCCTGTTTTAACTTAATTACGCGCATAGCATATTTCAAAACTGTGCCCCAAGGTCAAGGCATTAGTTATAGTCACCGCTATCACACCGGAGAAATCACCAATATTGCAACCATGCCAATTGGTTATGGCGATGGTTATCGACGAGGCCTATCCAATCTGGGGCAAGTTTTAATTCATGGTAAAAAATATCCAATTGTCGGCAGTGTCTGTATGGACATGTTGATGGTGGATTTAGGCCCCGATGATCGTGCTGAAGTTGGTGATGAAGTGGTTTTAATTGGACGCCAAGGTGATCAAGAAATTTTACTAAATGAATTGGCCGAAAAATTAAATACCATCAATTATGAAATATTGGTTGGATTCAATGATCGAATTCCGCGAGTCTTAATTAAATGATCGTTATATTTATAGATGTTTTATAATCACTGCCCAGCAACTAAATATTATAAAGAATTATATGTTAGATTTACATTATGAACGCCGCATTTTACTCGCACTAGTCTATGTTTTTGCCATGGCGTTTTGTGTCGTTGGGGTGTTTTTAATGAGCACCTTTGATGATCAATCTTTTTTTGATTTAACCTTAAAGTTCATCATTACCGCACTGATTCCCTTAGTCTTATTTTATAAAGTTGACAGTTTCTACGTTAAATATACCCACAGCAACAACTTTGTTCAGCAACATTTAGAATGGATTGCCCATAACTATGTTTTATATTTATTGGTTTTCATTTTAAATAATTGGGTTATTAATCCACTTATTCAACAATTAGGCTGGGGATTTAATTACATCTTTATTGCCTTGATGCTTTGGCTTGGCTATCGCTACCTCCAAGGTTTAAACAGTATTTTTGCGAATAAGCCCGCACCCAAAAGTAAAATTATCGCACCTAGACTCAGGAAAATTTTTCAAATTATCCGCGCACGTACAATCTAAACCACACAATTCAATTCTAATTTATGCAAAAATAAGAATTATATATCCATAAATAGCTCTTCCAATTTCGCTATAACATCTCTATAATCACGTACTTTCAAAATGATACCTGCATAAAACCTACTTATTAGATATTATAAGAAATATTTGCACCACATTCATACAGCTAATTCATCTACGCTCATTACTACACGCCAATACAAGCAGATGGCAAGTATTTCACTTTTGAAATTACAGCTAAAATATGAACTTAGTCGTAATCTTTAACACACATAAAAGACCACCTCAGGAGATCCATTATTTTACGCTAAACAAAACAACTTTGAATTAGACACTTAAATCATTAATCACACAAAGCAGAATTAACAGGAATTTTACATGAATAACAAATTAACCAAATTAATACTAGTACTTACAACAATTAATCTTGCTGCATGTAATAGTGGTGGAACAAATACGGGGATGGCAAATAGTACGACAAATACTGATAACACTCAACAAAATAGCACCGAAAATAAAGAACTAAATTGGCACTTTTCGTGGTCAACTCCATTTGCCTCGCTTGCTCAAAAAGGGCTCGGATGGTCGATTGTCATCCAAAATGATAGTGATTATACCTATCTTGCTCAAGCAATAACTGGCAGTTCTAAAATAAATGGTACGGATACGTGGGAAGAGGATACCGAATTAGATAGCGCCAATGAAATTGCTCCACATACAACTAAAGTTATTTATGCGGAATCCTTCACCAATGGACCAAAAAGCTTTAAATTAACCACGACCTCTGGACCAGTTCACGAGCAAATAATTACACTCCACAAAGATCTACTTGAGGCTAATAGCAATGATTTCTATATGACTAATGATACCTATCACACCCGTGGTGAAGCCGTTTTTAATCATGGCGCTAAACGCTCCATGGCAACTGGTGCAACGGCTGCCTTTATTGTTGCTGACCTCATTGGCTTACTAGGTGGTGCCGCGATTGGTGAAGAGATCGGTAATGACATAGCTACTCGTGCTGCATCTATCGCTGCTCGAGATGATTTAATTAGTGCTAATCTATTTATCCAAAAAGCCAATCTTGACTATATAAATATGATAAATAAAGAAACATTAGGCTGGGAAGATCGGATGACAAAAATAGAAGATAAAATCACGAATCAAGATCGCGTAAATTATTTAACCCAACGATTACAAAGCCAATACCCCAAGATGACGGATAAACAGCTAAAATTATTAGTTAGCAACTATTATATCAATAGAATCTCATATGCCATCGTTAATATGCGGCAGGATCTTGAAGATGCACGCGTATTCGCTAAAACTTACCGAAGAGCGATTGGTACGAGAACAAGGCCACAAATCCAAGTCAACGATAATGCAAATGATGCACTAACACAAGCAATTGTTCGTAACAATGACGTCTTTAAACTCAATGATTTAATTGGAGCAGTTGGCTATGTTGCATCACCACAAACAATTGCAATTTATCGAAGCATTGGCGGATTATTTGGTGCTGGAGCGATATTTGGTATTAGCAGTACTTTAGATATCGCAGGTAAAGATAGGGTTCTTACTTCGCTTCAAATTGACAACAGCGGAATTGGCAATGTTGGGCAAATGAACGATGCACCAGTTAGCGATTATTTAGTGACCTGTAATAACTTAGGCACTGAAAGCGATGTAACTGTTGCACTATGTAAAAACACAGCAAATGAAACACAGTTGTCAATGCTAAATGTAAAATTGAATTTACATTTACAAGAAGGAATTGTAAATAATAATGGGGTTATTCAAGGTGCTGACCAATATCATGATTATTGCTCATATGGTTATAACGTAAACGGCGTAATTAGTGCAGTATGTAAAGAAAACTCAAATGCAGAAGCTCAATTACAACAATTAGATTATGCTCATGATTGTGCTGATGGTGCAGAAGTACGCTTTGAAAATAATCGTCTAATTTGTTCTAAAAATCGTTACCAATATTTAGATAGTTGTACTCCAGTTGAGGTGCAACAACCTGTTGATGATATAGTAACAACAGCACAATGTAAAGGAAACAATGGTGTACTCCGTGAAGGTTACTCTAGCTTAGATCCAAAGTTATGTGCGAATGGATCAGATATTATAAATCGGGATGGAACCTTAATATGTGCACAATATAAACCTGAGATACCACAAGGTTCGTATTTAAATACGTGTCGTGTAGATTTTTTTGATCAAGTAACCACATACCCTTACTCTAGCACATTGGCGGCAAGCTGTGAAGATAATACAGGCTATGTTAGTCATATAACGCTAGATTATTTAAATGAATGTGTCGCTGGCAGTTCGGTTTCGCTGAGCTCAAAAGGGTTTTTACGTTGTGACCGCTATAAACATTATTTAACTACCGATGAGGTTGTTAATTTACATACTCAAGGACAAGACATGGAGTTACAACGACTATACGATCTAGGTAAAATTAATTAATAACTGATGTTACGCAGCAAGCTCCAAACTTTCAAATTCAGCGAACTGCGATTTAGTCATACAAGTATTCTGTTTAAAACTCTTATGGTCTATATTTCGACCTTAGCAATGGTCATGATGATAACAATTAATGCATTCTCATCTATTTAATAATCAATAGTTAATTAATCAAAGTCATATTTTAGCTTAAATTCAATGATGGTTTAAGTTGGTAAAACACATTTTAAAATGATAAAGAATTCAATGAAAAAATATATAGCATTAAAACTCATTCTAGCACTACGACTGGGGTTGTCTTTGCTATTTTTCTGTGAGAGTCTAGATGGCTTAATGAATTTATGCATTGATTTATTTTGTCTTGAAGAATGTGATAATCCTGCGTTGTTTGAAATCAACAATTTAGTCGATGCACTGTCTATAATTGTGTGTAAAATTTGGATCACCTTTGAATCCAATCCAGAATTTATCTGGAATTCAATTTGGTTATTATCTATTTACTGCTATCTACGTCGTAAAAATACTTATAAATTATTGGGCATAGCACGCAGTAAATTAAGCCATCAAAAATATAAAGCTTATCTTAGCTCTTCAAAGTTACTGAATTTATTTAGACATGTAATTCAGGAAGAGTCCTCATTTTGTCTTCCTTTTATTTAGAGTCATAGTTTCCTCCACATATACCCTGCAATATTCATTATCTGTAGTTTGGTTTAGCTTAGCTTATACGCATAGGTTAGAGTATGTAACTATTGGATTAGATGAAGTTACGGCGGTGATTTGAAAAATATAAAATTATTAATTAATTAGTATGGCAGCCTATATCCATAAGAATTACACATGGCATATGTTAATTGCAGACATTGCATTAAAAAACATTCCCTGAGTATGCGCTGAAGGCTATGCGTTTGACCATAAAAGATTAAATTGGTGGTATAAAACTAGATTAGTGTTTTATAGCACATAAAAGGAAAAACAAATGAAAACAAAAAACTTATCTTTATTATTAGCAACTTTACTTGGCGCTAGTTTAACAGCATGTAATTCTGGAGCAGGTAGTCCAACTGGTACATCATCCAACCAAATCAACAATGCTGAATCCGCAACCACGCAACAGGTGAACGTGGGTGCTGCTGGTAACAACATCGGATTTGTGGGAACAGACAAGGGAGAGTTGGAGTATTACCGTAATGACAAATTTATCAAAATATTGCATAAATTTGAAGACAAAGTCACTAAAGTGTTCATACCTGATAATCGAAGAGGAGGAGTAACTTTGACATTTTATGTTGCTACCGAAGGAGATCATCTCTTTGGGGGTGAAGTTTATCTAAATAGATGTGTTCTTGATGTGGGTATGATTCGAGCAACCTGTAACCGGATTGATACATATTATGACACATCAGAAGATACTAATCTGTCTAGCAGTATGTTCTTTGATGAGCAGGGAAATGGCTATTTCATGCTCGATCCGACTGTGGGGAACCACACGCTTCCTACAGACGACAACGCCAAGTATTCAAGATTAGGAAAATATGTCAACAATACTCCTGTTTGGACTAAATACATAAAAGAAGTAGACCTTAATGATTATTTTGCTCTGCGAGGCCCTCAAATACTTGAAGATGATAATGGCGTTATTAAAATAACTCATGGGAGTGAGTTTAGTAGTGGTGTTGCTAGCGTTGATACAAACAGTAATGATCTGAAAGCATCACCTGTTATAGATGATACCGTTAACCTATTTGGAATAATATCATTATATAAAGATTATAATGGATTTTCTATATATGGTGGAAATCTATATAGGGTCATAAATGGATATCGTGTTGGTGCATCATTACATGAATTTGAAGATAGCGTAGAAGGGATTAGTACAACTTATTTTTCAGTCTATGTTGTAACAAACGGCAAAGAATTGAAAAAATGTAATTACGATGGTAATTGTACAACCATAGATAAATTTACAAATACTCCTAAGGCTGTTGCTTTTCAAACTTTCTAGATAATTTATGTTATGGAACATGTGGTTGCTACATTTATTCATGTAATAGAGAAACCGCATTTGCAAACTCGGGAGAGCAAATCACTCTCCCTTATTTAGAGAATAGTTATATATTGCTGTTGCACTTGACATTTATAAAGCTTGAGTAAAGAGATGCTTTCAAAATCTCGCTTGAAAAGTGAAAGTGACAATCAAATAATCAATTTGATTGATGAAGCAAGTCGAAAACTTAACCAACATTTGCGGAGTTCGCGATAAAAGTGCGATGGGAATAAAAGCCATAATATCCGTGGCAAGAAAGTTGATATAACAGATCTCTTATACATTGAAGTATAACTGGTGTTTTACGAATACAGAAAACACAGAAAATAAATTAAAATTTTTTAAATTTGGTTGATATTACAGTGTGTTGGTAATATCAAGATTACTTTAAAACGTCAGATTTGGTAAATTAAATTTGACACATTAACATAGGATAAATATGACAACAAAAAACTTATCTTTACTATTAGCAACTTTACTTGGCGCTAGTTTAACAGCATGTAATTCTGGAGCAGGTAGTCCAATTAGTAAATCGACAAACCAAGTCAATAACACTGAATCCGTAACCACGCAAGAGATAATAGTTGGTGCTACTGATAAAAATATTGGATTTGTTGGAACAGACAATGGAGATTTGGAGTATTACGATAATGATAAATTTATCAAAATAGTACATAAATTTGAAGACAAAGTCTCTAAACTGTATATAGCTAACGTTCAAACAGATAATATAACAGTTTATGTCGCTACCCATTCTGAAAATCATGAACTTTATATAAATAAATGTGTTCTTGAGACAGCTACGACTGCAACAACATGTAACCGGATTGATACATATGATGACGTAGGAGCGGATACTCCGCCCTATAGCAGTATGTTCTTTGATCTCTATGGAAATGGCTATGTCATGCTCGGTACGACTAAATCGTACTTTGTAGATACAGACAACAATAAATATTCAAGATTAGGAAAATATATCAGCAATACTCTTGTTTGGACTAAATACATAAAAGAGACATTCCTTAGCGATAATAAGGCTCTTGAATCCCCTCAAATACTAAAAGATGATAATGGCGTTATTCAAATAGCTCATTATCATGGTGTTGCTAGCGTTGATACAAACAGTAATGATCTAAAAGCATCATCTGTTATACAGGATACGTATGGCGTATTTGGAATAAAATCATTAGATCAATATTATAATGGATTTTCTTTGTCTTATAACAATATATATAGGATCATAGATGGACATCGTGTTAGTGCATCATTACATAAGTTTATAGATGAAGTCTCAGAGATGAGTACAACTAATGATTCAGTCTATGTTGTAACAAAAGGCAAAGAATTGAAGAAATGTAATTACGATGGTAATTGCGCAACCATAGATAAATTTCACGATATTCCTAAGGCTGTTGCGTTTCAAAATTTCTAGACACATAAGTACTGTTAAAATATCTCAAATTGAAGAGTTTTTAAAACAAATTAATCGTATCGATAAAGTAGCGTTTAAGGCGACAGTAAATAGTTTGTTCTTGCAGAACATGCTGCAAAAAGTAATAACGTTAGAAAATATTTACGTGGTAAATACGTTACAGTTTAAGCTAATCTCAAAATCAGTCAAGAAAACTGATAAAAATGACGCTAAGTTATTAGCTGAATACTTGAGTAAGTAATCCAGAAAAATAAATTAAAAATTTTTAAATTTGGTTTATATTACAGTGTGTTGACACATTAACATAGGATATACATGTTGAAAAAAAATAAATTTATAATAACTCTAGTTTGTTGTACAAGCTTGTTTGCTTGTAATGGTACAGGCTCAGCAAATTCAAGCAATCCAAATAGTGGTGGCACAAATCAATCATTAGATTTTTCTTGGACATGTCCTACATGTGCTTTAACTCAGAAAAATCTTGGTTGGTCGATAGTAATTCAGAATGATAGTGATTACCCGTATACGGTACAAGCAGTTCCAGATAGCTCACTGTTTAATGGTCATTACTCATGGGAAAATAATACTGAACTAGATAGTGAAACAAAAGTGCCAGCACATGACGTACGAGTTATTTATGGAGAATCAATTTCTGATCCAGCACAAAAGAGTTTTAGAATAACAAATACTCAAGGCACCACAATAGAACAAATAATTACGCTACATAAGGATGACTCCCATGATAACTACCAAATCACGAATGATACATATAAAACTAGTGGTTTAGCGATATTCAATCATGGTGCAACTAAATCTATGGCAACTGGAGCGACAAAAGCTTTTATTGTTGCTGATGTAGTTGGATTGTTAGGTGGTGCTGCAATTAGTGAGGATATTGGTAGTGATGTAGCTAAGCGTGAAGCATTTTATAACGCCGAGCGTGATTTGCTTAATATATATAAATTTATCGGTAAGACTAGCGAAGAGTATACTGCGATAAATACTGGCAAAGCAACCGCCACAATTATCGATAATGAACGTACCGTATTTTTAAAGAACGCATTAATGTTAGCACACCCGACGATGACAGACGAACAAGCTGGGCTACTCGTTGATCATTATTGTATCCAAGATATACGCAAAGCTATGGTATATTTTAGGATGGAAACAAGAGAAGCTTTTCTGAATAATTATAATTATTTTGCTGGTAAGGTGCCAATTGGTGAAACGGGTAGATTAGCTAATGACCTTGATGCTGCAAATGTAAAATTTTTTGCGGCAATAACCAAAAATAGTAGTAATGCTCAGCTAGATGCATTAATCGGTGCAATCGGATATGTTGCTTCGCCTCAAACAATTGCAATTTATAGAGCAATTGGAGGGTTATTTGGTGCTGGTGCGGTATTTGGTGTTTCAAATACTTTAAGTATCGCAGATAAGGATCGCGTACTTGCTCCAATTGAGATTGATGAAACTGGTGTTGCTCAAGTTGGACAAATGAATAATACTCCAGCAGGTCGCTATCTTGTAACGTGTAATAATTTAGGTTCTGAGAGTAATGTAGCGCTTGCATTATGTAATGACAAAAATCACCATCAAAAATTATCGATGCTTGATGTGAGCATGAATTTACGCCCACAAGAGGAAATTGTAAATAATAATGGGGTTATTCAAGGTGCTGACCAATATCATGATTATTGCTCATATGGTTATAACGTAAACGGCGTAATTAGTGCAGTATGTAAAGAAAACTCAAATGCAGAAGCTCAATTACAACAATTAGATTATGCTCATGATTGTGCTGATGGTGCAGAAGTACGCTTTGAAAATAATCGTCTAATTTGTTCTAAAAATCGTTACCAATATTTAGATAGTTGTACTCCAGTTGAGGTGCAACAACCTGTTGATGATATAGTAACAACAGCACAATGTAAAGGAAACAATGGTGTACTCCGTGAAGGTTACTCTAGCTTAGATCCAAAGTTATGTGCGAATGGATCAGATATTATAAATCGGGATGGAACCTTAATATGTGCACAATATAAACCTGAGATACCACAAGGTTCGTATTTAAATACGTGTCGTGTAGATTTTTTTGATCAAGTAACCACATACCCTTACTCTAGCACATTGGCGGCAAGCTGTGAAGATAATACAGGCTATGTTAGTCATATAACGCTAGATTATTTAAATGAATGTGTCGCTGGCAGTTCGGTTTCGCTGAGCTCAAAAGGGTTTTTACGTTGTGACCGCTATAAACATTATTTAACTACCGATGAGGTTGTTAATTTACATACTCAAGGACAAGACATGGAGTTACAACGACTATACGATCTAGGTAAAATTAATTACTAGTTGCAGCGAATTAGACTTAAATCGAGCAATATATACAGAGTGAGATAACCATCTTCCAACTAAAACTCACCGATATCACTTATTGCTCATTAAACTCTTTCTATCCGCAAATAATCTTCCTAATTCAATTAGTAAACTTCAAGAATAGCCAAATTTATGAAGGGTTTTGCGCTATAATTATGCTTATTTTATGATAAGCGTAATTATAAAGGTCAACTCTAAATATGCAAGCATCAAAAACACTCATCAACGATACCTCAGGAAATCTTAAGCTAATTATTGCAACCACCATTGGGAGCATCTTTGAAATCTTTGATTTTATCGCCTTTGTGTTTTTATCACCGATTTTAGCCGAATTATTTTTCCCCAAAGAGCTCGCCAGTAAAGCCATTTGGTTCACCTATCTAACTATTGCAATTAGCTATTTATTGCGTCCAATTGGCGGAATTATTTTAGGACACCTTGGCGATAAATATGGGCGCAAAACCGTGTTTAGCATCTCAATTCTCCTCATGTCAATACCTTCATTATTGATTGGGATTATGCCAACTTACGCTAGTATCGGTTACTTTGCAACTGGAATTTTAATCTTTATGCGCATTTTACAAGGTTTTTCTGTTGGCGGTGAAGTCCCTGGTTCAATTACCTATATTGCCGAAAAATTCAAACATGCTAATTATTTTTTCGCCTGCGCATGGCTAACTTTTGGTGCAAATTTTGCGGTATCCATTGGCTCACAATCGATCCGACTCTTAACCGAATATACTTCCCATGAATTTATGCTCTCGATTGGCTGGCGCATTCCCTTTATTTTTGGAAGTCTGTTAACCATTATTGGCTTTTATATTCGCAAAAGCATTAGCGAAAGCGAAGCTTATCAACAAATTCAACGCCAAAAACAGCAAACTAAAATCCCACTGCTAGAGTTATTACACAGCTATCGTTATCCAGTTATCAGTGGCATTTTGCTCGCAATTATTGTCTCACTAACTACCTCAATTTTCCATGTTTTCTTGCCCAATTTATTTGTAACTTATTTTCATTTTGAATTAAGCCAAACCGCAGGAATTAGCTCAGCGGGTGCTATCACCATGGCTCTGGCTTCATTACTCTTTGCCTACCTCACTAAGTATATTAACCCGATCACAATCCTGCAGAGCAGCCTAATAATATTGGCTTTAATTTTTGCTGGAATTAGTTTTAACCTAATTAGTTTAGCTACGATTAATAATCTGTATCTGTGGGTAATTATAATTTCTTTCTTCCTAGCTGGAATCAATGGACTCTTTTTTGCCCTGCTCGCGGATTTATTTCCAACCCAAGTTCGTTACTCAGGTGTTGCGGTTTGTTATAATATTGCGTATATCTTTGGTGCAGGAATTACGCCATTATGGACTAGCTCAATCTTAGAAATAACCCATAGTTATCATTATATTAGCTTAGTCTGTTTATTAGTTGCCTCAATTTCGCTAATTAATAGTTTTAACATTAAAAAACTTACGCACTATCCCAATTAAACCAATATTTCGCTACATAGAAAGCTGCTATCATGACACTAATATTTCTAGAACCCATCTTCAAAGAGCGTATTTGGGGTGGCAATAAATTAAAAACTGATTTTGGCTACCCGATTTCAAGTAATTTAACTGGCGAATGCTGGGCAATTAGTGCACATGCGCAAGGTGAAACCCTAATTCGTGGTGGAAAATTTGCAGGAATGCCACTCTCACAACTCTGGAATGAATATCCAGAACTATTTGCCAACACCAAAAAACGCCCATTTCCATTAATGGTTAAAATTCTCGATGCCAATCAAGATTTGAGTGTTCAAGTCCATCCAGATGATAAATTTGCCCAATTAGTTGAAAATGAAATGGGTAAAGCCGAATGTTGGTATATTTTAGATGCGACGCGGGATGCACAAATAATTTATGGTCACACCGCCAAAACCAGCGAAGAATTTAAACAAAAAGTGGCTCAAAACCAATGGAGTCAATTATTAATTTCCCACAAAGTTAAACGTGGTGAATTTTTTGATGTCCCACCAGGAACAGTTCATGCCCTCGGAGCAGGAACCTTAGTGCTTGAAGTACAACAATCCTCGGATATGACTTATCGCTTATTTGATTATGAACGAACCGATGATCATGGCAATTTACGCGAGCTACATTTAGACAAGGCTTTTGCCGTAATTAAAGCTCCCCATCATGCAAAAACCGCGCCAAACGAATCACGTAAGATTGGACCAAATGCACATTTCACCTCAATTGCCAATAATCAATATTTCCAAACTGCAAAAGTTGAAGTTACGGGTGATTTGGAATTAACTCTCAGTGCGGCATATTTATTGGTAAGTGTAATTGATGGTTTTGCCAACATGAATGGAGTTGAAATAAAAAAAGGCGATCACTTTATTGTGCCAAATACCTTGCGCAAATTAAGCATCGTTGGTTATGTGACTTTGATTGTCGCTAATGAAACCCCAGCTAGATAAAATATTTACTGAGCTATGTATTCTTAATAAACCATCATTTACAGTTTATCTACTTCTGTTTCACTTCACATAGTAAAATCCAAAGTCATCAATCTAATTTGTAGATCTCTTATGAGAATAGCCCACAAAGTGGGCTATTCTCATTTAAAATAACGTATCACACGCTATAGAATAGTTTTATTTTATTTTTTGTGTTTACTATTCAACTCATGAACTAAAACACCAGTAAAACCACTGTTGGAACCACCCATCACTATTTGATCTGTAGTAGGTTCACTGTCAATAGTAAGATATTTAATATCTTTTGGTGATAAAGTTTTTGTCATCCACTCACCATTTGGCGAAGGAATCACAAATTTTAATGTCATAGTTACATTATTTGATATTTCCTCATGCAACTGACCTGCCTTATTTTGAGCTTGGAAATAATCTGGCGCAATCGCTATTTGACAAGACAATGTCGCCTGATTACTATTCCAGTCACAAACATTAGGACGATAATAAGAGTTATTAATTATGCTAAAGATATTTGTGGTTAAATCTTTCTTCATACTACCATTAAACTCTTCATTTGCATTGAACCATATAGCTTCACTACCATAGCCAAGTCCTTTTGAATATGCCTTAGGGAAATAAAGTGTAAACATATCTTCATCTACATTTTTCATCATTTGATATTTAATATTATCTATCAAATAGATGAATTTATTTGGTTCTGGAGATACTGCCGCATCGTATAATATCTTAACTCTAAATTGTCCATCAGCATCTTTTACTAAAGAATATGTAACCAATATAGTACCATTAGGCGTTGCAATTGTAGTTAGTTCTGGCTTATTTTTCCACTCACAAGACTGTGGCAGAAGTATACTACAATTCAATTTAGCAACTAATTGTTCTCGAGGTTGACCTTGTGAATTATCCAATAACTCTATGTCAATAGGAAATATCACCTTACTACCATAATCATCAATGTACACTTTATCTTGATTATAACGATCTGCAAATCTAAAATCTTTAACAACTGTCCCTAATTGTACATGTTCTAAAAATGGAATTCTTTGAACAAACTCAGTGGTCAGACGACTATATGGAGTAGATTTATTTCTTGTAAATATATCCATAGCCGCACCTGTTGCAGTTGTTTCAACAATAAGTTTTGACTGAGGTGCTGAACGAGTCATACTAACTTTGTCTGATTTTAACGCTCCTGTATCAAGATTTCTAGTAGGAATTTCAAAATATCTTGCGTGTTCTACTTTATCACTAGCATACCCACCAGCATATAGATGAGAGAAATAATCTTCCCAACCTGCAATGTCCCAAGTATAGTGCGCATACGGCTCAAAAGTCCGATGTCCAAATGAACTCTCCCAAGTAGAACTGCCTAAATAACCATAATTTGCAACATATTCTTTAAAAGTCCTATTAAAGTCCTGGCCAGAGAATTCTGAGAAACTCCAAAAGCCACCACTCTCATAAAGTTTATGCGCTTCTAAGTAAGGATATATAAAAGGATTTTCATCATCCCTACTATGAAATATACCTAATTCAATAGAGCCTGATTTTTGCTTTGTTACATTACCCTGTGCATCTCTAATAATTGGCATCCCTGTAAAAATATTATAATCATATGAATTGGCTAAAAACATATTACCATATGATAGATAGAAAGGAAATGTCTGAGATTTTTGTGTTCCATCAACATCTTTAAATTTAAAAGTTAAAAATCCACCTTTATCTACAGCATTGCTACCACTACAATTAAAATTCTCATTACAACTAATAAATAAGTTCAATGTCGAAACCTCTCCACTATCCCATTTTTTAGCTATATCCAAATTACCAAACTGTAGTACACTTGTTGTCCCATCTTTATTGATAATACTCGAATTATATATACCCCAAGATGATAACTTAGACTTAACCTTGTCTTTATCAATGATTGAGTATTCTACGTTACTTGCATAAATCGGTGTATCAATACTTTTTGCCATACCAATATTTTTTACACGAATTGGTCTCACATAATTAGCTACAGTTGCAAGATATTTGTCAGGAACCTGAGAAATAACTTTTTTATGAATATCTAAATTTAAAACAAGATATGTTTCAAGATCCATTAAATCGCTGTTTACACTACCTGCTAGTGTTGGCACACTACAGAACCCCTCAATTCCTGCGAGTTTTGAAACTTCTTTTCCATTTTTGAAAGCGCGTCCATGACGAGCAAGAGTAAATTCATCGCTATAAGATTCTTGCCCTATAGAATGTGTTACATGATACGTAACAAAAGGTATATTATCAAAGAACCCAGGCTCAATCATGGCATCCATAAGGTACCTCTCATATTGAGTAGCATGCCGAATATAAGCCGACCAAGATGAGTGATTTACACACAAATCAACGCGTTGTGATTGGCCTGGAAACAGATCTATCTTACTTTCTGTAGAATCTAAAAAATGAACACCATCTTTAAGATTACTTAAAATTTCAGTATCTACCGACATATTTGATTGCGCATATGGATTGGTAAACATCACTCCAAGATTTCTTGAGTTCTTGCCATAAATATTTTCACATCGTGTATCTAACTCAGGTGATAGAGAACGGATAACATCGTAATGCTTAAATCTCCCAGCTTTGCATTTTATATCCTTCTTCCAGTCATACGCAGCATATTCATGTGACAGTTTTTCATCAAGAGTAACTTTATCTACGTTTTTATTACCTACACCATAGAATAAAAAAGAATCTCCACCTTTAGTATCCAAGGATACTGATGGAATTGTGTCTTTCATATTGGCTATTGGCATTACATTTTTATCTGTATCAAGCTCAAATACGGCATGAAAATCTTTATCATGCTGCTTATAAATATTTACTTTCAGAGTATCTGGGATCATTGGCGAGACCCCATTATTACAATCCTTACCATCCAAAGCAACACTATAATGATAATTTATATTAGCGTCATAAATTTTTTGTTTAGTTTCGCCGTGTCCAGCAACATAATATGGAATTTCACACGAGTCATCATTACTATCACAATTTATGCTGTCATCAAAAATTATATCGTATTGATTATTATAAACCGAATCAAAGTGTGCACTACATAACTTAGAATCTGGTTTTTTATCAATATATACAATACCAGGTTGATATTGTTGAAACCACACTTGCGAACCAGAAGCTCCTGTAGTATAACTTAAAACAACTGACTCAGGAAAAGTTAAATCAAAATATTGATTGCTCGTTGTTCCTAATTTCAATCGATTTGCTTTTACTTCTTCTGCTTGGATATCACCAAATGTACTTAATGGAGATGTACGCAGATGATTTAGTGATCTTGTTTTAAAGGATTGGGCGCTATTGCTACTTGCATCATCATGATCACTACCACTACCAACACATCCAACAATCGATGTTGATAGAGCACCAAACAAGCTTATATACAAAATTTTATTCATTTTATAAACCTTTAATAATTTATTTTACTTATAGTGTGCAAGGGTATATTATATTTATCTTCTACACTATGTAAAATCGTTAATTTTATATTAAGATATAGTCTCTAATAAGTAACCATTTACCTTTTATAAGACTATCTTTTTTCATTCCGAGATTATACGTAATCATACAATCTCATTTTGTCCACTTTTGTTTCAGCACCCACTAAACAATGATAACTTATTGATATAAATTAATTTACAAGTATAAATAGTCTTTTTTAGAATAGGATTAAAAATATAAAGTCGTTAATATTAACGACTTTATATTTTTAAGATTAGAACGTAATTCGTTCTAGATTTGAACTGGGATAGATTGAATATCTACTCCATTAGAAGAAATTGTCATACGATATAGTCCTGAACGAACAGCACTTAAATTATCTAACATCATTTTGCAATAACCACCACCAGGTAGAGTGCCATTTGTTACTAATTTATTATCAGCAGTATAACACTTAAAGTCTACTTTAGCCTTCGCAGGAAGGTCTCCTCGAGAGAATGTCACACTCTCAATAGCATTTTTACCCAAATTCATAAACTTACCTTCGATTTCATCATCACCAAATGGTACAGTTAAAACAGAAGGTGTCAACACCGTCTTAACTCCATATGTAAATGGCACTATAGCAGACGTTCCACCAGTCACTACATCTTTAATATCTAGTACACCAGTAAAGGTTGCGTCTTTATCTAATTTAGCAGCTTCAAAAGTTACTTTACAAGAATTATTTTGCGGCAAATTACTACAGCCATTAGAAGATAACAACATTTGACGATCTTCACTCAAGCGAGATGGAGTTTGTGCTGTAAATATTTGATAACCATTATCAACATTAAAGATTGTACTCGTAACATTTGTCATTGGCACTGCAGAAGTATTTTTAACGCCCAATACTAATTTATCACCATACTGTAAACTAATTGCATTATAGATCTTCAAACCATTTTTATTCACATATGACAAACCATGAGTCAATGCGTCGTGGTTGGCTGATAAGGTATGTTGAGTACCACCAACACTATTACTCATTGATACAATACTTAAATCTGGTGCAGATCCTTTATAACCACTAAATTTATACCCAGCTTGACGAGCAGCTTCCTCCCCATACAATATTGGCAATGATGAGCGCGCTGCAAATTGTTCTGCAGTTCCGACACGAAGATACAATGCAGCATCCAAATAATGATTTGTTTTAAGTGTATTCATATTTGGCATACGATCACCAAGATAGCCATCATTCTTTAACCAACTAACATTTTCTGGTCTTTTTGCATCAGGAGCTTCAGTTGGTTTTGGATTAAATAGCGTATCCAACATGTCCATACTTACCATAATACTTGGCGCATCCGTCGTATTTTTACTACTTGCAAATCCCACTACCTGAGCTGCTGTTGAAGAGTAGATATTTGGCGTTACCGATTTAGAAGTCTGCAATCCTAATTCAGGGTACTTAGCAACATCCGCAGCACTAACTGGTTCAAGATGTACTTGACGATACGTCAACACTGGATCAGTATCACTACCTGCAAGTACTCGAGAGGCATTCGCAAGCGGAGTTGTGCCATTATCTTGTAATGATGAGTTGGTCGCTAAATACCACACATTCATGCCGGCATTCGCCACGGCCATAACACCTAAACTATTAGACGCAGTTCTCAAAAATGCAGCATCAGAAGCTGCTTCAGCCGAAAATCGCCATAATTGGTGATTGTCAGCCGCGTCTGATGCTAATTGTTGAGCCCACGCTGACGCTTTCTCATTCAACTTTGCAGATTGACCTTTTGCAGCTGCATAAGCTTTTTTTGTCCAATTAGGATCTTTAAGATTAAATCCTTCATCGTGTGCCCAAGAGCGGAACATCCCTCGGACTTTAGCGGCTCTAGCTCTAGCTTCATGAGCCAAAGCACTTAGAGTCCCATCATGATAAGTAAGCGTACTGTTAAATTTTTTCAAATTCCCTGCATAAAATGCAAATCCCCCAAAAACGCCCTCAACAATTGATGCAACTGTCATAACAGTAGCTTTAAAAGGTTGTTCAACATAAATATTCTGTAATCCACTACTCTTAGTTGCATCCACACCTTGACTATCTCTTAATGCATTCTCAATTGCATTTGCCGATGATGTTTTTACCTCTGAGACTAGTTTAAAATAGACATCATCACCTGTTTCGGGATCTTTGTATTTAAAGAACATATTATGATTGCCTGTATCCACACCATCTTGTGAAAGCTGCCACGCTCCATTTTTGAAATCCATTAGTGCACTTTTTACAGCTGATGGTGCCAACGAATTACCATCTTCTGGATATTCACCAGGAGCTATTGAATCTATTTTTTTGTTAAAATACGCTTTCTCCGAGTCAGGAATTAACATGCTCAATTTACCAGCTTCAGCATCTGGGTCACCTGTAAATGCATTCACATCATTTTCAATATAAAAACCTAAAAGACCATTACCATTATCTGGCTCATAAGTAACTGAACCACCAACAGAATCTTTCGAAACATATTTGAGCACATTCCCAATCGGGTAGTTACTAACATTATCAAGTGCTACTGAGTTAGATTTTGCACTTACCGCTGCAGGACTAGTTGAATTACTCGACCCTACATTATTACACCCCGTAATAGCCACCGCACCAATTAAACTCAGAGAAATTAATAATTGTTTCTTTTTCATAATATTTCCTTACAAAAATAAATATTTCTATATTTTATTAAATTATTTGTTACATTCACAGTCTCTAATAAGTAACTATTTACCTTTTATAAGACTGTCTTTTTTTCATTCCGAGATTATACGTAATCATACAATCTCATTTTGTCCACTTTTGTTTCACTGCACACAAATTTTGCAGCAACGCTAGATAGTGAGCAATAATAAACATGCGGAATTGTATATTGTTTTAAAAATCAAAATTGTCCACTTTTGTTTCACTGCACACAAATTTTGCAGCAGCGCTATACTAAGCAGAAGATTAAGCGTTTATATGGCTGTGCATATGATTTAGGCTGCCATACTAATTAATAATTTTATATTTTTCAAATCACCGCCGTAACTTCATCTAATCCAATAGTTACATACTCTAACCTATGCGTATAAGCTAAGCTAAACCAAACTACAGATAATGAATATTGCAGGGTATATGTGGAGGAAACTATGACTCTAAATAAAAGGAAGACAAAATGAGGACTCTTCCTGAATTACATGTCTAAATAAATTCAGTAATTTTGAAGAGCTAAGATAAGCTTTATATTTTTGATGGCTTAATTTACTGTGTGCTATGCCCAATAATTTATAAATATTTTGACGACGTAGATAGCAGTAAATATATAATAACCAAATTGAACTCCAGATAGATTCTGGATTGGATTCAAAGGCGATCCAAATTTTACACACAATGACAGACAGCGCATCGACTAAATTGTTTATTTCAAACAACACAGGATCATCACATTCTTCAAGACAAAATAAATCAATGCATAAATCCATTAAGCCATCTAGACTCTCACAGAAAAATAGCACAGACAATCCCAGCAGTAGTGCTAGAATGAGTTTTAATGCTATATATTTTTTCATTGAATTCTTTATCATTTTAAAATGTGTTTTACCAACTTAAACCATAAGTGAATTTAAGCTAAAATATGACTTCGATTAATTAACTATTGATTGATTATTAAATAACCTTCGGAGGCTTTACTAGCAAGGAATAACGTAGCAGAATCAGCAAGCTTGACACCTGGAAGTAAATCTTGCTGATTCAGATGATGCCGATCTAAACTACTACGGGATGTAATAACATAAACGCCATGTTTAACTAAGTAGGCGACATCCCCAGAATAATTATAATTGACTCCATGATTAAGTTCTCTATGATTAAGATTCGCTGTTTTTACCGCTAAAGGATAAGCTTTATCGTGTATAACTACATAAATATCACATACCGCATGATATTTTTCACAAGTTTGAATCATGTTTTTAGCATAACTCAAGCCCATTGTATTGGAGTTGTTATATACACCCGCATCACGTTCCAAATTAAATACCAGCTTATAATGCTTATGAGCACTAACTAAATCATCACTATTCATCTTGTCATAAGCGGATGCAGTACCCTGAGCAAAAGCTACAGATGAAAACAAGCTCAATAGAGTAGCTAATTTAAATAACTTTTTCATTAATAAAATATTCCTTTTAAGATTTACTTATCGTTTCAATTCTCAAGTGCAAGTTCTAACTTTTGTAAACTAACCTAGATCATTAAAAAAACAAAGAATTGTCTAAACTAGTCTTCTGACGAATTCTATCTGACAACCAGCTAAAAATTTTGACTTTAATGGCATGAAGGAGACATGAAGATCACTCACTTATAACCTAACCTTAAGTCTGAAATTAATGCTTTAAACCCTATACTTTTCACGCTAAAGACATTAAATAAAAAATGTTACCCTAAACTCCATAATCAATAATTACTCGTCAATTTTTAACTAGGGAGCGATTGTAACTTATTTTAAACCACAAAAATGTCCCATTTTTCGGACATTTTAAAGTAAAAACGATGTGCTATATCTCAGAACACCATAAAAACAACACGAATCAGCACAAAATAAATCAAAAAATAACAAGATGTTGGCTGTGCGATATAAATGCATAAAATCAATTTTTAGCAGCGCACACCGTTTTCAAATAAACAATCTGTTAAATCATTTATTTTAAAATTAGTGTTGCAAATTACAACAATTTAACCACCTTAATCTAACTACACTTTATCCTAGTAAGGTTATTTAAATAACAAATTAAGCCTGATGATCATCCTGTTAACATTAATAAATATATATTACTAGCCACTTAAATAGCTACCACCAAAACTAACCACCCACTTAAAATTACATCATTAAAATTACCGAGCAATTTCAATTCTGTAGTATACTGACGCCCTTAATTGTATTTTATAGATGGAAAATGGATAATAATAGCGCACTGAATTTAATAATTAATTATCATAAACAAATTAAAGATGACATTTTTTATATTATTTGTGACTTAAATTATAATGTCCTAGTTGAAGATGGAAGTTCTGCAGCTTTAGCGAATATTGAAGGTAAAACATTTTTAGGTAAAAAACTAGTTCCCGAACTGTCCAAAGCCATTTGGCGAACCAGGCTTGTCGAACAGATACTTAAAAGCTGCATCGCGAGTAAAAAATCTTCAGAATGGTTATCGCTAAGATTTTCACGCCAACAAGAATACTGGCTAATCCAGCTTAATTACATACCACTGATAAACTTTTCTACAGGTGAGGTTATTGGAATTAAAGTGTCTGCGTCACCAATTAAGTATCCACTTTATCTATATCCAATCGAATCAATTATAACGGCTGGAAAAGGCAACTATAAACTAGACGAAGTTAATAATGGTGAATTTTTATCAAGCACAGAACAAGAAGTTCTCTTTCTAACTTATCATACCGCAAATTATGAAGAAATCGCATATCTGATGAGTTTAGCTCATAATGAGGTATTTAATAAAACCAAAATTTCCAGAATAAATAGTAAACTTCTTGAAAAATATGAATGTGCAAACATTGAAGAGTTAAAAGTAATTACTTATCAAAAAGGGCTACATATAAAGTTCCCTGTCTCTTTGGTTGGAGAATTCATGTTTCCTGTCAAAACATTCAACACTACTGAAAATAAATGAAGCCAGAACAAATTCAGCAAATTATCAAAGATTACCATCACGAAATAATTAGCGATATCCCAGTTGCTATTATTGATATGGACTATAAAATATTTGAAATTAATCAACCAGCGCTCTCTATCTTCAATTTAAAACTTGAGAATGTCCTAGGCAAAAACCTGATTGAATTAAGTGATCAACGTTGGCAAAGTAAACTTCGTTCGATTTTAGATGAATGTGTTTCCTACAATCAAGATAAGTTAGTCTTATCATTACGGTTTACTCGTCCATCAAAATATAGATTATTGCTCTTCAAATATACACCAGTTATATCTAAAGATAGTGGAAATATTGTCAGTATAAAAATAGTCGCATCAATACCAAGCTTTAAAATAAATGCGTATGTCATATATAAAATAATATCTAACGCATTTACGCAAACAGAGCTAAAAGCAGAACTACCTAATAACAACGTTATTACGCCCCAAGAGGTTGAACCAGCTGTATTATTTCTTTTAAATAACGATTTAGATTATAATGAGATTGCTTCACTTCTAACTATGGTCTATTGCAAAAAATATACTAAGCATTTAATTGCTAAATTAGTGTCACGGAAGTTATATGAGAAATTTGATGTCACCAACCTAATGGCTCTGAAGCAAAAATATAGAAAATCAAAACTTAGCCGAGTAATTCCCAAATTTATATTCCAAGAATTTTCTTACCCTATAGAACTCTTATAAGGTGACTCGCCGCGATTCTGATTTAACCATTATTTCCTATTGTTGCGCGGCTATTCTCGCCTGAATGGCAGCCGAAAGACTACTGCTATTAATGCACGAACATAAGCCGCCGCTATTATTACACGAATTGTTAGTGCCCTTAATTACATTCGCATCTTGATCGATACAAATACAGCCTAAGCTAGCTTGAACCGTACCACATAACGGTTGCCCCAACAAAATAAAACCATTACCACTATCCATGCTGCCCGATTTAAGCGAAATATAATATAGTGCAATCCCTGATTCTGGTGCAATCACATAAGGTAAACTTGGGAATGTCGTCCCAGCACTATCGCTGGTGTAGCGCCCATTCAGCCCATACCATTTTTCCATAAATTGTGAATCTTTTAGCATAACTTGAGCTGCAGTATCCAAATTCACTTTCTGATTACGCTCCCGAATCGAGGGTACAGCCAGCAACATCAGTACCGCCATTACACCGAGTGCGACCAATAATTCAATGAGCGTAAAGCCTAATTTAGCTTTCATTTCAATTCTCACATTCATCATTAACGGATCCAGCGCGTAGAAATGCGCATAATTCGCTGCGTCAAATTAGTTGCCACATCACCACTAAAACGCAAATCACTATCATAATTATTAATTAAAATTAATTCTTGCAAGGTAACCTTAGTATCTCCATTTTTACCAAATGCCACGACGGTAATTCGATAAATCCGCGGGGAATAAATCATCACCGAATTGCTCGTGGTATCCACCTTGTACAACGTAAATTTAGCGGCATTATTCTGAGTTAGCGTATCAGATTCATAAAGCGGTGAGCCACTTAGCGCATAATTACCATGAAAGTCCAAACTGATTGGTTCAACAATCATCCGTGGATCTGTGCATAAACTACTATCACCAGTCACATAGCGCCAACTATAGCGATAGGTGCTGTCATCAATCATGGGAATGTTAGTTGCAGTATAACTTGTACAAGGTTTAACCACTCCAGTGCTACTTAGTGTCCATGGCTGCCACGCTTGATCTGAATTACTGTTATTTGCCACCATCGCCGTTCCATAACCAATTGCTTTATAACAAACTCCTTTATAAGCATTTCCATTATTACAGGTTTGCCCAAGACTAGTTAAATCCACCGAGCCAGCCATATTTTTAAGAACCGTAAGCCGCCGAACCATAATATTCGCACTACTACTCAAATTACAGCAACTAGCCGTGGGCGACTCCAGATTTTTAGTCGTATCATTACTAGCACTAATTCCAGCTAAGGAGTACTGCCCTGCATCAAAATAATAGACCCGCGATTCCGCAGCAAACATAGCAGCTTTAGCGTAAGTTTCAGCCAGTTTAATATCTGCATAATTATGGGTGGATTTTTGTTGATTCACCACAATTTGACTCAATACGTAAATCATTAACACCATAATTGAAACGCAGAGTAAAACAATGGCTAAAATCATCCCATTTTGAGATTTAGATTTCATCAGCGCCACCCAACCGTTTCAGTCATTGATTCAGAAACTTGATCATTGCTCATTCTGGATGAAGCACCACTCCCAACTAAATTAAGATTAACCGCAACAATTTTTTGCCATAGATTATAACAATGTGTAGCGCCAGAAGTATTCATATTTGCGCTTGAGCAATAACTAAAGCGTGATGCTTGGTCATTCAGCGCTTTATTTAGGATAACTGAATTATCCACTATATAAGTAAGTGTTAATTTACTCACACTACTCGAAACAAGCATTGGCACGGATAAACTACCATCTGATTGTATGGTTCGTACATATAGTCCAGCCGCATAATTAGCATTATTAGCTAAAACAAAATAATAGCGCGTATAAAAATTAACCAACTGTAAACTAAACATATCAGGCTCATACGCAGTGTAATTATAAGTTGGTGCCGTGCCTGCAATATACGACTCAATTTGAAGACTTACCCCGCCTGCAACAGGGCAGCCTGAACTAGTTGGAAAACTAAGGAGTAAATCTCCACCGAGTAAATTAGCATCCGACGTCGTAAACACACTAGAATTAGCAAACTTAAGTAAATACGCACGATTAGCACTGGTTAACATATAGCTCGAAGCATTTGATTCAATGCCTGAATTAATGAAATAAGCCCGATTCAAATAACGCGACGAACTCGTTAAACATTTATTAATTGTACAGGTATAGCTACTATCACAACCCAAGCCATTCCGATCGCGGGGATCTAAATAAGCTACTTTACTTCCACCATATTGAATACGTAAAATCTCAGAACCACTTGCTAATGCAGGATAACCACCAGGTATAATACCATCGACATCGCTGGTAAAGCTTTTTATACCCACCCCAGTTGATTCAAAATTACACCACGCCGAATTAGCACAACTTGGTGTAGTCACACTTGAAACCGCATAGGTCGAAATGGCGCTTTGATTATGAAAACTAAAACTGCCAAAAACACCCGCATTATTCACATCATTTTTGAGTAATTGCATGGCTAAACGTAAATCTTGATTAATATTCAATATCTTATTATTAAAGATAAACGTGCTATAGAGTTGGCTAAACGAGCTGGTGATCAGTGCAAGCACCCCTGATGCAACGGTTAATGCCACCAATAATTCAATTAAATTAAACCCCGCATTTTTTTTCATCGCCCAGGCACCCGTAACATCACGTAATTATTATTACTTACCAAAGTACTTGACTCAACATCATAATTATGTAGTTGCCAAACTATTTTAATCACCAGTTGTGTACCGCTACCATTACAATTCGGACTACTCATGCTCGGCACACCAAGTGCGGAATCCTTACACACAATGGCTTTAATATTAGCACTCGGCAAATTAGCTTTAGTCGTTAAATTGGTTTTCCAAGTATTTAATAGATAATTAGCCAACTCGCTATCATTACAACCATCAGCAGCGACACTACAATCTTTTGTTGGTACGGCTGCGCTTACATAACTAGTTTCAATATACGCTGAATTAGATGTAGTACTCGAGTAGCCCGGCATTAAACCTAAACCTGTATTACTACCCGATGCTACGATAAAATTTTCATGCGCATACATTTGATTCACCAAATTATCCGCGTATTGCAGCATTAATTGTTTTGTAATCGTTTGCTGACTAGTTGCCAAGGAGACTAGTTGTAATTTATAAATTGCCATCCCTAAACCACTCACTATCGCAACTGCCACCATGACCTCAATTAATGAAAAGCCTGCTGACTTGAAAGATTTTAACATCCTGCAACTCCAACTTTACAAAAACTGCTATTCCCAAATTTGTTTAACTTAACTTTGGAAACTAAACTCGCTCCATTTATACTTTGTGTAATCGTAAACACCCATGATTCATTACCACTAGCATCGCTAAGCGTAGAATCAGGGTTGATTCTTAATATTGCGCTAGGCGCACTCACCGTGGCGGGACTTAAGGTTTCCGTTTCAAAACGTGCGGCTTTTACACGCTCACCAGTGTTGTAGCTACTACTGCTATCACTATCAATATAACTTAACGCACCATCACTCCAATTATTCACATTTACGCCATTTTGACAACCATATAAAGTTTTATTCGAGGTATAATTGGCACCGCAAATGGTTATAATTATGCCGCGACGCAGCGCTTCAGCACGTGAATACTGAATCACATCCTGTAGCTGCGCAGCGATTACTTCACTGCGGCGTTGCTGAGTATAGCTTGAAAAGGCTGGAATAGCTAAGCGGCTCAAAACTACCACAATAGCCATAACTACAACCAACTCCCAGATGGTGAAGCCCTTATTTAATCGCATAATTTCACCATAAATCAATAAAAAAATGGAGGTATAAATTTACCTCCATTTTAGCATAACCAAAAGTTAATTATTATTTAACTTGAACTTTGTGTTTAGCTTTAATACCATCAAAGAAAGCTTTGGTGCGTTCCATTTGAATTTGTTGTTTAATTTGGTCTTTTACTTTGTCAAAAGCTGGGAATGCAGCTCCGCCAGTTTTAATACCATTTAAACGAATGATATGATAACCAAATTGAGATTTAACTGGAGTCGTTGTATATTGACCTTGTTTTAAAGTTTTGATTGCAGCAGTAAACTCAGGTACATAGTTAGAACCATCAGACCAACCTAATTCACCACCATTAGCTTTTGAACCTGGATCAATTGAATATTTTTTAGCTAGGTCTGCAAATTTAGCACCTTTTTTCAACTGAGCTTCAATATCATTAGCTGTTTTTTGATCTTTAACTAAAATATGTGAAACATCAAACTGTTGTTGCTTGGCAGCATCCGCTTTCATTTGATCATACTTAGCTTTTACTTGAGCATCGGTAATTGGTTGCGCATTAGCTTTTTCTTGCATAATTTGAGCATAAATCATTGGCTTAATTTCAGTTAATTTAGCTTGATAGGCTGGAGTTTTATCAATTCCTTGTGCATTACCTTCAGCTAAAATAGCTTGTTGCATACCAATTGATTGTAGCATCTCTTGTTTAAATTGTGGGTTAGCCATTTGCTGAGCAGCCATTGGATTTTTTTTCAATTGTGCCATTGCTTGATCAATAACTTTTTGATCAACTGCTTTACCATCTACAAATACAGTATCAGCACTAGCAACACCAACCAACGCTGAAGACAACAATAAAACTTGAACTAATTTTTTCATAACTATCCTTAAATTAAATTTAAAACCAACTGCGGCATTATACAACAAAACTTTTAACGCAGCAAATATTTTTACAAAACATAGTGCGATAGGTCCTCAGACTTAGCAGTTTCACCAAGTATTCCAGTTACATAGACTTCATCCACTAAAATCTCAGTTTGTTCACCGTGATCAAATAACGGCTCTTCTAATAAGCGTTCAATAACTGTATATAGCCGTCGTGCACCAATATTTTGGGTTTTCTCATTGACATTAAAAGCAATTTCTGCTATCTTAGAAATTCCATCACTAGTAAAATTCAAATTAACCCCATCAGTTGCTAATAAGGCTTGATATTGTTCAGTCAAACTTGCATCCGTCTCAGTTAAAATTCGTTTAAAATCATCTACGGTTAAAGATTTTAATTCCACACGAATTGGAAAACGCCCTTGCAATTCAGGTAATAAATCTGAAGGCTTGGCAACATGAAACGCACCAGATGCCACAAATAAAATATGTTCGGTTTTAACCATACCATATTTAGTTGACACGGTGGTTCCCTCTACTAAAGGTAATAAATCGCGTTGAACACCTGAACGTGAAACATCTGCACTACTTTGACCACTGCGCACCGCAACTTTATCAATTTCATCAAGAAAAACAATCCCATTTTCTTCCACATTCTGCAAAGCGGATTGGCGCAAATCATCTTCATTAACCAATTTACCAGCTTCTTCATCCAAAACTAATTTATAGGCAGCCGCAACTTTAAGTTTACGTTTGCGTTTTTTGCCCTCACCTGCACCATCAAACATCCCCTGCAATTGATTAGTTAGCTCTTCCATTCCTGGCGGTCCCATTAAAACTGCAGGAGCTTTAGCTTGAGTTACTTCAACTTCAATCTCTTTATCATCTAATTTACCCTTAAGTAGCATATCACGGAAACGTTCGCGAGTAGCATTTTCAGGCGTAGCCTCGGTAGTAACCGCCTCACCAAAAGTATCACGAGCAGGTGGTAACAGCACATCTAAAATACGATTTTCAGCGGCAACTTTAGCCTTATCCCGATTTTTTTCACGTTCAAATTCACGTGCATCTTTTACTGCAACCTCCACCAAGTCACGAATAATTGAATCAACATCCTTGCCAACATAACCAACTTCAGTAAACTTAGTGGCTTCAACCTTAATAAATGGCGCTCCAGCTAATTTGGCTAAACGACGAGCAATTTCTGTTTTACCTACGCCTGTTGGACCGATCATAAGAATATTTTTTGGCGTAATTTCACTTCTTAGGGGCTCAGCCACCATTTGACGGCGCACACGATTACGCAATGCAATCGCCACTGCTTTTTTGGCATCATGTTGACCTATAATATGTTTGTCTAGTTCCGCAACAATTTGACGAGGAGTTAAGTTCATTAGAAAACCTTATTAAAATTTATTTTAATCAGTATATATGGTTATTTGCTTCGTTTTCAAGTCTGCTTATAAATAAAGGTGGTACTTATTCCCACCTTTATTTATACTATTTAGATTAGTTTACATGAATAATCATCGAGATTTAGAGCAATCAATTCAGCTCGGTAACCTTTAGCTACTTTGCCAATTTCTTGCTCCAAGCCCATCAATTTAGCTGGAGTTAAGGTTGCCATCATTAACGTTTGTTCTAAACTAACCCCACATTCATTAACACAATTACGCACGGCTTCATTCATGGTTAGATACGCTCCACCAAGTGTTCCAGCATCATCCACACAGCGTCCATCGCGCACATAGAGATGTTTACCCGCAAAATCAAATTCAGTCATATCGGTTCCGGTTGGTGTAACCGCATCCGTAACTAAATACATCGTAGTTGGTTTTAATTTTGCCATTAGTTGAACATTGGCTTTATCCACATGGAGTAAATCAACAATCAGTCCCAAGTAGCTAGAATTAGCCAACACTGCACCAATCACACCAGGGTTTCTGCCAGTTAGCCCACTCATAGCATTAAACATGTGCGTAACGGTAGTGGCACCATTATCAAATGCCATCTGTGCTTGTGCAAAACTTGCATTGGTATGCCCAACCGAAACGATCACACCATGTTTAACCAAATAAGAAATTTGTTCGGGTTTAAAATTTTCAGGTGCTAACGTTAACTTAATCGGAAAATATTTCGTGTAACTCGCAATCTCAATTAACATGGCGTCAGTAGGCAAGGTTACAAATTCCAACGGATGAATCCCACGCTTTTCTTTGGATAAAAAAGGTCCCTCTAAATGTAAACCAATTACCCCACGCGTATTACCATATTGCTTAAACCACTCTTTGGTAACTTCAAGCGCAGCTCGAACATCATTCAAATCTGAGGTAATTAAGGTTGGTAAATATGAGGTTGTTCCAAAGCGTAAATTAGTCTGATGCATAGTTTCTAAAGACGCAAAGCTGATTGAATCATTAAATAACACGCCACCATTACCATTTAATTGCAAATCAATTAGCCCGGCACTAATTACGCTATTGCCAAAGTCTTCAATTTGAGTCGCATCATAAACCTTATCTTTATCAATTAAATCAATAATTACGCCATCCGCAATTAAAACGGCCTTATTACTTAATAAATTTACACCATCAAAAACTGCCTTTGCAGTAATTACCCGCATTGCTTGTGTCATACCATGCCTTTTAAATAGATTGTATATTTACATTTGTATAAGCATAAATGTAATGGCTGTGGATTTAATCAACTTCTAAATCACAACCATTACAGAAATAAAACAAATTAACTCTTCATTGCTGCATCATGTGCTGCATAATCATCATACATATTCTCAAAATACTTAATCGTCTTAACACGCAATTCATACGTGGCTAATTCATCACATAAAATTAAAGTTTTACGATGATATTGCAAAGCTGTAATCGGGCACATACTTGACACCGAGCCCTCAATTGCTTGGAACACAGCTGGTGCTTTAGCGAGCCCTTTAACCATAATTAGAACTTCTTCTGCTTGCATCACGGTATCAATTCCAATAGTTAAAGCCAAGCGCGGAGTTTTATTAATGTCGCCATCAAAGAAACGTGAATTTGCAATTACCGTTGACATGTTTAAATCTTTACTACGTGTTTTAGACGCCAAAGAAGAACCTGGCTCATTAAAGGCCAAATGTCCATCTTCACCAACGCCACCCAGTTGTAAATGAATTCCACCCACAGCAGCAATTGCCGCTTCATATTGCTCACATTCTAAATCTAAATCAACAGCATTACCATTTAAAATATGAATATTTTTAGCTTGAATATTGATATGATCGAAGAAATAATGGTGCATATAATAGTGATATGACTCAGGATGACTTTCTGCCAAACCAACATATTCATCCATATTAAACGTTACCACATGTTCAAAGCTAACTTCACCAGCTTTATTTAATCGAATCAATTCATTATACATATCCAGTGGTGTTGAGCCAGTTGGCAGACCTAATACGAATGGTTTATCCGCAGTTGGTTTGGAAGCATTAATTTTATTGGCTACGTAGTGTGCCGCCCATTTACCTAAATTGTGTTTTGAAATTAATAAACGCATGACATCTCCCTAGATTAAATTATTAAGATATAATTGATGTAACTCCGCCAGTAACCGCTTTGACGAGACCGGATACAAAGTTTTAAGCTCTTGTGCAAATAAAGAAATTCGTAATTCTTCGATTTTATATTTGAACGCATACAATTCAGAGCTCACAACTTTGTGCTTCTGTTCCAATTCTTCCACATAATTATACCATTTATTATAAATAAAATTTACTTCCTCTGATATAACTTTATCTCGTGAAGTAGATTTTGAATAACGCTCCATCCGACTAAGCATAGCTTGCAAATAACGCGGATAATTCACCAAAAACTGCCATTTAGTATAATTTAGAAACTCAGGATAAATTAGATCATCTAACTGCAAGATAATTTCATCCTCCAAAGCATGACCCACCATTTTTAATGTGACTTGCGGATAAAACTTAGCAATCCGCTCCAAACATTGATTAAACTCGCCACTCCAAATGGTAACATTATGCTTAGCACGTATCACCATCTGTTCAAAATTAAACAAACTATTTGGTAAACCATCTTCAATCGCAGCTAAAATTGCCTGATTAAGAATATATTGAGAACAGGCTAACACTAAAGCATCTTTGGTATAAAAATCAATCAGAGCAAAACTGATAACTGGAAAATTAGTCGCCTTCTTCGTAGATAAATATTTTTGCTGTTCTTTGAGTTGAAGTTTAATTAAACTAATTAAGCCACGCCGTGAGCTTAATTTGGCCTTAGCCAAATCTGCTACGACCCCAAAACTTACACTAGTGTCTTTTTCAACAATTAAGCTTAGATAACCGACTAGCTGAGTTCCTCCTGCATTCAATTTTACCTCATTCAACAACTGGTTCATTTCAGGAATATAACCAGATAAATTATTAATTTGTTGCTTGCTGGTATGTTGAACTACGATTTCACTTAACATTGGTGCCAATTCGAGCTTAATTAAGGCTAAATCATCGCCTGAAGCGATCACACGTTTTTTGTCCATAATTCGGAAATGACAACGTAATTGTGTAGGTAACTTTAATTCAACTAAATCTAAATAATTAAGCGCTAAATTTTTCTTCACACGAGCATAATCAACCAATTGCACCAATAAATTTTGTTGCGGATCAGCTTGCTCTAAAAACTCCGTAATCGAATCTTGGAGTGGATTAAATTGCACGCGCTGGGACTTGAGTAAAGATTTAATTAGGTAAGCTAATTTATCACGAATCATGCCTGGCACCAACCAAGCAAATGGTTCGTTCTCAATCAAACTTAATTTAGCTAAATCAACAAACACCACGACACCATCTTCAGGACTATCATGATCAAAAACATATTTTAAACGTAAAGTTTGTCCATTAATAATCAGTTGGTCTGGATATAATTCCAACGATTGTTGCGTAGAAGTCAGTCGCTCAATAAACTCTGCCTGCTTAATTTTTAATACGTCAGGTTTCACTAATAAAAATTGCTCTAAACTCGGCAAATCAACTACTTCAGGCGTTAAATGACTAGCATAAAAGCTATATAACTCATCATCCATTAAAGCCAATGAGGTGCGCAATTTATCTTCCAGTTTTTCCAGCTCACGAATCACCTGTAAATTATGTTCAATAAAAGCATATTTCTTACTCAATTGATTCGCCACTAAACCTTCACGTATCAAGATTTCTTGCGCAAGCTTTGGATCAACCAGACCAAATGAAACACGTTGCTGATGAATTTGTAAACCATACAATAATGCCGATTTATTCGCAACAACTTCGCCGCGCTTTATATCCCAATGTTGATTACTATAGGTATATTTGAATAAATGATTAGCAATTCCATTTAACCATAATGGTTCAAAATGTGCACAATGCCGTGCGTACAAACGCGTGGTTTCAACGAGACTCGCGGCGACCATCCATTTATTATTATCTACATTTAGTGACGGATGTAAATAGAATTTACGCCCATTCGTGCCCAAATAATAATTATCTACCAAATCTTTTTGACCAATATTAACTACAAAGCCACTAAGAATCGCACTATGCAGCCGCGTATAATCCGCGGCTTGAGAATTTTCTTTGTAGCCTAAACCCAGCATAGTTTCTTTGAGTTGACGATGTAACTCATGCCATTCACGCAAGCGTAATAGCGAGACAAATTGCTTATGACAAATTTCAAGCAATTTTTTATTCGATTTCTTGTGTTCCAATTGTTCGTGATACCAACGCCATAAATTTAACATTTGATTAAATTCAGATTGTTTATCAGCCCAAATAGCATGTCGCTCACGAGCTAATTGTTGGTGTTCCAGCGGAAAATCACGCGGGTCTTGAATTGCAAGAAACGCCACCACCACTAATGCTTCGGCTAAACAGGCAAATTTTTCACCTGCCGCCAGTAAAATACGTGCTAATTGCACATCAATGGGAATTTGAGCTAATTTACGCCCAAGTAACGTAATTTGATTCTCTTCATTAATTGCCCCAACCTGAAACAAAGTTCTAAATCCATCATTAAACGCTTTCGGCTCAGGCTGATCCAAAAAAGGAAAATTATTCGGTTCACCCAAGTTCAAACTTAATAATCGTAAAATTACATTGGCTAGATTACTGCGTAGTAATTCTGGCTCCGTAAACTCACTGCGTAAATTAAACTCTTGTTCACTAAACAAGCGCACACACATGCCATGGCTAACCCGCCCAGCACGCCCAGCACGTTGACGACTCGAGGCTTGGCTAATCGTTTCAATCTGTAACTGTTCAACCCGATTACGTAAACTGTAGCGTTTAACTCGCGCAATTCCACTATCAATGACAAATTTAATTCCTGGAATGGTTAACGAGGTTTCAGCAATATTCGTGGCTAAAATAATTTTAATTCGCCCACTATCGGCAAAAATTAGACTTTGCTCATCGTTATTTTGTCGTGAAAAAAGTGGCAACAGTTCATAATTATGTAATTCGGTTTTACGTAAGAAATTTAAACATTGTTTAATTTCACGTTCACCAGGTAAAAACACCAGACCATTACCGCGCTCAACACTTAATGCAGCACTAATGGCTTGATAAATCGCTTGATTCAAATTTGCATCGTCATCATCTTCCAACAAAGGTTGATAAATAATATCCACTGGATGCGTTTTCCCACTTACGTTTACAATTGGAGCACCCGCAAAAAACTTTGCCAATTTTTCATTTTCAAGCGTTGCTGAGGTAATAATAATTTTTAAGTCTGGGCGTGATTTAATCAGTTGCTGCAAATACCCCAAGATAAAATCAATATTCAAGCTACGTTCATGCACCTCATCAATAATTAGTGCTGAATATTGCAGAAGTAGCTTATCAGTTTGGATCTCTTGCAATAAAATTCCATCAGTCATCAATTTAATCGCCGTAGAGCTACTGGTGCGATCATGAAAACGCATCTTATAACCCACCAAATTAAATTCACTTTGCGGCGTTTGTCCAAGTTCCTGACCAATCCGCGCAGCAAGCGAGCGTGCTGCTATCCGTCTCGGCTGAGTATGTCCAATTATACCGCTAGCAGCATAACCAAGTTCCAGCAGAATTTTGGGTAATTGCGTAGTCTTACCTGAACCAGTTTCACCACAGATTAATGTAATTTGATTATTTTGAATAACCTGTTTGATTTGATTAACTTCACGGCTAACTGGAAGTTCACTCGGATAATGAACTTTAGTTAATTTAATTAACTCCTGACGTTTGATTAGATCGTTTAAATGCAGTTCAATCGAACTAGCTAATTTATTTGAGCGTGGTATATTTTGAGCGAGTTTATTAATCTGATTTAGCCATAATCGACTATAGGTACATGGCGTACGCTGAATTTTTTCAATAATTTGTTGTTTTAGCATAAGTATCAATATTATTTTTAATCTAAAGTAGTATCATTTTTATTATAACGTGCAAATAAAAAACTTCACCCTAAAGTGAAGTTTTACTAATTACGTATTTTGTTGCAACCATACAATTAACTCAGCATCATATTTATTAGTTAATTGATTAACTCCATCAACTAATCCTGCTGGACCCACCGCGCTCGGTACACGTTGATTAAAAATACTACTTGAGATAACTTTATTATTCTCTAAGTCAATGAGTTCAGATGCAATTACCATATGGACACTCGCAGTATTGTCATCTTGATTCACATCTTGCCGCAAGCTGACTAACATTGAAACTAAGCGATAATTAGCATCAGCGATTGCTAAACTCGTCGCAATATTCTTAAACGAACAAGCCATTAATATCTTCTTCGTCACCGCTTGGGTTAACAAATCACTAGGCAATGCTGCCCATTGACTATAACTATAGGTATTTAACTCATATTTACTCGATGAATAGAACATTTTGGTTGTATCATATGGCACATTAGTGCGCATCGGTGAAATATAAATTACTTTTTGACTGTGATAAGTGTTATTACATACCGGCACGCTTTCAGTCGCCGCCGTATCATAAATCATGTACGATACCGTTGGACGTTGCTTAACTGGACCAAATGAACAAGCAACTAAAGATAATACACTTGCAACCATCAATAATTTTAATTTTATATTTTTCATCTTCATTTATTCTCCAGGACCTGCTGGGCGTGGAGCTGAACCACGAACGATAGCAGAAGGGTTTTGGTTAATTGTTTTCAACAGTTCATTAAATTGTGCCGTTGCTAGATTTATATTTCCAATACTTTGATTAAGATTTGGTAATGTAACGGAATTAAAATTACGTAAAGTTTCATTCTGGACTGTATTTAAGACTTTATCCAATGATGCACTATTTTGTTGCAGTGATTTAGATAATTCAGCTAAATGTTGTGTATTATCATTAACATTACCTAAAACTTGTCCTACCATCACAATTGAGCTTGCTATACTATCAGATTGACTCGCTACAGCAGCACTAACTTTATCTAGGTTAGCCAAAACATTTTCAACATGTTTGAGGTTTTTCGCATTTAAAAGTGCTTTAATTTGCACCGATATATCATCAACGTTATCGGTTATCCCTTGAGCTTGTTCAGACAAACTCGATAAAAAAGATAACTTTGCTGGAATTTGTGGATATGGCTCGCTATTATGCGTCGGAACCACGCTAAAGGCAACTTTAGGCGTTAACATTAAAGCCACATATGACATTCCAGTTACACCCTGTGCCTTAATTGTTGCATAAGTCGCAGTCGTAATAGTAACACCTTGATTAACATTAATATCAACATAAATATTACGCGGATCTTTATTATCTAACTCAATCGCTTTCACCTGACCAACCACCACGCCATTATATTTAACCATAGAATTCGTCGTAATCCCATCAATAGACTCGCTAAATGTAATTCGATAAACATCATAAGCCTTTCGATTGGAAGCAGAAAACCACAATAGTATTCCAACTATCATGGCTATCCCAACTAGGACAAAAGTACCCACGATTAAGTACTGTTTGTTATTTCTCATTCAACACACCTTTCCTGTTGTTTAGAATAATATCCTTTAGAAACTACTCCACGTTCACCATTGAAATACTGATACAAATCTGGAATATCAGGACGATTTGAAGCATTTAATACACTATCATGCAGAGTAACTTTTTTATTGCTTAAATAGACTATTTCATGGCTCGTACGCCAAATTGAATCTAAATCATGTGTAATCATAATTACGGTTAAACCTAATTGGTCATGCAAATTCAACATTAATTCATCAAAAGACGCCGCGCTATTAGGATCAAGCCCAGCAGTTGGTTCATCCAGAAATAATACTTTTGGATCTAAAGCTAAGGTACGCGCCAACGCAACCCGCTTTTGCATACCTGGGCTAATCTCTTTGGGATATTTGTTATATGCCACTTCATTTAATCCAGTTAAGCGCAATTTTTGATAAGCCAACTCGCGCACCGTTTGATAAGAAAAATCCGTGTATTCTAAAATTGGAAACATTACATTTTCTAATACCGTATTCGAATTATACAATGCTCCCTGTTGAAACATCATCGCCATCTGGCTCAAAACTCTTTTGGTATATGGATCTTCTAAGTTATATTTTGAGATTTCTTCACCCATGAGATGAATTTCCCCAGCACTAATTGGTTGTAACATTAAAATTTCACGAATTAAGGTAGTTTTACCACAACCACTCGCACCAATAATAGTCACAATTCGATTAGGATAAATCGTTAAATCTAAATCTTTATGAATCCATTCACCATTAAATTGAGTGCCTAATTTCTTAATTTCAATAATTGGTTGCCCAACATTATCGCGCATAATTAAACTCCCAAGGCTTTGAACAAGATTGCAAATAAAGCATCAATAAAGATAATCATACAAATTGAAATTACCACGCTACGTGTCGTTTGAATTCCAATACTATCCGCATTCGCTTTGACATGGAAACCACAAAAACTGCCAACCATCCCAATAATCCAAGCAAAAAAGAAGCTTTTGACAATTCCAACCCAGAAATTATTAATTGAAACACTTGATTGTAATTGAACTAAAAATAGCTTAGGCTCAATTCCTAATAACGGTCCAGAAAACACCATCCCACCTAACATACTACTTACATCAGCTAACATGGTTAAAATCGGCAAGGCTATCACTAACCCAATAACCTGAGGAACAACCAAGCGCCGCATTGGTGAAATTCCCATTGTCTGCAAAGCATCAATTTCTTCTTGAACCTTCATCGTACCAATAGTTGCAGCAATTGCTGAACCGGTCCGACCAGCTACAATAATCGCGGTTAATAATGGTGTAACTTCACGTAATAGAGAAATACCCAAAAAATTTACCACATAAATATTTGCACCATAAGTCACAAATTGCGGTGCCATTTGATAGGTTAAATTAACCCCAATCAAAAAGCACAATAGCGAACTAATCAGGACACCCTTTATCCCCGCGGTTGAAATAGTGTCAACTATCCCTCGCACATATAATGGATAATCGCGTTTAAATAATGTTGCAACCGTGGTACATAACTGTCCAAAAAAAGCGGTTAATTGTAGGCAGGTTCGCCATAAATCCAGTGCACTTTCACCAACCCTAGATAGAAAGCTTGACTTAGGTAGTTCATTTAAGGTGTTATTCGCACATAATTCAAAATGTTGAGTTAAATCATAGAGCTTTTGATCTTCTTCAACTAACAAAACTTGACTAACTTTAGCACTCTTCGAACTCATGATATTGATCATTTTATGAACAAAATGAAACCCAGTTGTATCAATCTCCACAATTTTGCGACCATCAATTAGCCACTCACAAGCCTCAAGATTAGCAAATTGAGCAAGAATATTTTCATTAATACTAATCCAACCCCAACTACCGCTCAGAAAGATGGTTTTTGTGGCTTGATCAATATTCACAACTGCTAGGTTAAGTTTTGCCGTACCCTTTGCATTCATTTTTTTATACATACGTCTTCACTTTTATGCAATTAATCACAAATTATTACTCTTTAGAATCTGCGGAAAGTTCATTCGATTGATTATTCACATTCTTTCTATAGCCAATTCTAAATATCCAACAAGCATAACTAACAATGGTGTAGAACGCAAAGAAACCGTAGATAACCAGCTCAGGATAATAAAACAGTAAGATCATAAACCCCAAAAATAATAACAACGCCCGAAACGGAGCGGTTTGGTGAAAATGAATTTCTTTAAAACTATAAAATTTGACATTACTAACCATCGATAAACCAGCTATCAAGGTTACTATTAACCCTAACTGAATCATTATGCTGTTATGAAGATGATATTCAGCACACAAATAAACATAACCAACGACTAAAGCTGCTGCGGATGGAGATGGCATACCCTGAAAGAATTTCTTATCTGTAACACCAATCATGACATTAAAGCGCGCTAATCTTAACCCAGCACAGGCACAATATACAAAAGACACCAGCCAACCTAATTTACCAAAGCTATGCAAGCCCCAGTTAAAAACGATCATGGCTGGTGCAGCACCAAATGCAACCATGTCCGCCAAACTATCTAACTCAGCGCCAAATGGTGAGGACGTATGCGTCATTCGCGCAACCCGTCCATCTAAGCTATCCAATATCATTGAAAATAATATTGCTAATCCAGCATGATAAAAATCACCACCAATTGATTGCACCATTGCATAAAAACCGCAAAACATTGAGCTTAAGGTAATCATGCTCGGTACTAAATAAATCGGCGAGCCTTTCGCACGCTGAGTATTAGAATAAGCCATCTTAATCAATCCTTGCGAGGATAGTCTCAGTCGCTTTAACTTTCTGTCCAATACTGACTAATGGCGTAGCATTCAATGGTAAATATACATCAACACGTGAACCAAAACGGATAAATCCATAACGCTCACCACGTTTTAACCACTCACCTGGTTTGGTATAACACAGAATTCTTCGCGCAATTAAGCCTGCTACCTGAACGAAAGTAATTCGTTGACCGTTACTCATGCGTAAAATCACAGCATTACGCTCATTTTCTGTCGAAGCTTTATCAAAATCAGCATTTACAAATTTACCTGCAAAATACTGCACATCTAAAACCTCACCATCAGCTGGTGCGCGATTAGAATGCACATTAAAGACATTCATAAATACACTAATTTTTAAGGCTTGGACATCTTGATAAACATCGTGCGCTTGTTCAATACAAATGATTTTTCCATCGGCTGGTGACAAAATCACATTAGCATCTTCTGGAATAGTCCGTGGCGGATCACGAAAAAATTGCACCACAAAAGCAGCAATTAAAATAAACGGTAAGGCTGCAATCAAATTAGTCAACCATAAAATTAGCAAGGCCAAGCCAACGCTAATTGCAATAAACGGCCAACCTTCTTTAGCAAATGACGGATGAGGATAATGTTTCAATCTAAACTCCCTAAATAAAAATTAATCTTGAATATTTTTTATTATATCATTAATATCGCTTACTTTGCTGGAATTATCCACCGCGGCGGCTGGTGCTGCTGCGGCAGTAACTGGAGCACTTGCCTCGGAAGCACCAACAGGAATCGCAACTGGCTCACTTGCATTGACGACTTCTGGATTGTCAGCATCCAGTGTACCTGAGGCATCATGACGTCCAATAATACTGCCTTGATAGTAATATTCTGTATCACCTTTCCACGTTCCACCAGCTTCACTAACAATTCCAGTTGGCATCGGCAGTTGACGTTCAGGGTACTTAGCCAGCGCCACGCGCATAAAGTCTAGCCAAATTGGCAAAGCTAACGTTGCACCATATTGACGACCCAAACTTTTTGGCTTATCATAGCCAACCCATGCAACCGTAACTAAATCAGGCGTATAACCATCAAACCACACATCTTTTGCATCATTGGTAGTTCCAGTTTTACCTGCAACATCACTCCGATGCAGATCACGCCAAGCACGCGCCCCTGTTCCATATTTAGCCACATCTTTTAAAATACTATTCATGATGAACGCATTTTTTGGATCAATCACAGGTTGTTGTTGCGTAATATTACTTGGCGCAGTTTGCGCTAATATCCGACCATTCGCATCGGTAATTTTTTCGATAAAGTAGGGTTGAACTAAATACCCACCATTGGCAAACACTGCATACGCCTGTGCCATCTGCATGGGGGTAACTTCATTTGCACCTAAGGCCATGGTTAAATATGGCTGAAATTGAGACTCAGAAAAGCCAAACTTACTAACATAGTTAATCGCATATTGTGGTGTGATATCATTCAATATCTTAACTGTTATCATATTTCGTGATAAAGTTAACCCTTGACGCAATGAAATTGGTCCAAGAAATTTACCATCATCATTTCTAGGACACCATTGACCACCATCATTACCACCAGAATAGCAAGCAGGACTGTCATCAATTACAGTTTCAGTCGTATAACCTTTGTCTAATGCCGAAGAATAAATAAATGGTTTAAAACTAGAGCCTGGTTGGCGACTTGCTTGCATAACATGATTAAAATTATTATTGGTGTAATCAAATCCTCCCATTAAGGCTTGAATTGAACCATTGGTGGGATTAATTGAAACTAATGCACCTTGAACCTGAGGTATTTGCGAAATTTGCCACTGGTTATTATTTTGATAAACTCGAATTACCGAGCCAGGTAAAATCTTTTTATCACCGCCAGCATTAAGATATTTGCGCACCCAATCCAGTTGTTTTCCACTAAATTGAACATGCTGACCATTGCGCAAAATCGCATCAATCGCATCGTTATTTACCGTCAATACAATCGCGGCTAATAAATCACCATAATCGGTAATCCCATCAAATTGCCCCATCGCAGTTTGATCTAACGTAGCATCAGCAGAACTAGCGGCTAAATCAACCCGTGGTTCAGCCCCTTGATAACCATTTGAAGCATCATAATTTAATAAACCTTTGCGTAATGCCATATACGCGGCTTGTTGTAATTTACTATCAATGGTGGTATAAACTTTAAAACCCTGCGTATAAATAGCATCGCCGTACGTCGGATAAAGATACTGGCGCGCCATTTCAGCAATATAGCTGCCAGAATCAGTCGCATCTTTAACTGAGCCTTTTATCACCACAATTTTTTGCGCGATAGCTTGATCATACTGTTCTTGATTAATATAACCGTGTTTTAACATTCGCCCTAGAACATACGCTTCGCGCTCTGCTGAACGTTTTGGATTAACCACAGGATTATACGCCGATGGAGCTTTAGGTAATCCTGCCAAAACAGCATACTCAGCAATAGTTAACTGATCAATTGGACGCCCAAAATAAGTTTGTGCAGCCTCGGCAAAACCATATGCGCGTTGTCCTAGGTAAATTTGATTTAGGTAGAGTGATAGAATTTGATCTTTACTTAATGAATGTTCAATTTTATAGGATAACAAAATTTCATTAAATTTACGTGTAAAGGTTTTTTGCGTAGTGAGAAAAAAATTACGCGCAACCTGCATCGTAATTGTACTAGCTCCAGATTGGAGGCGACCAGAACTAAGATTTCCAATTGCCGCACGGAATATGCCCAAAACATCAATTCCGCCATGCTCATAAAAACGCTCGTCCTCGGCTGATAATACCGCGTCAATGAGAAGTTTAGGCGTATTGGGAATATCCAAATAAATCCGATGCTCTTGTCCAAATTGACCAAGTAAAACACCATCTGAAGAGTAAACTTGTAATGGTAATTTTGGCTGATAATTACGCAACTCATCCATGCTCGGAAGTTTTGGCACGGTTACAACAATCATCATAGCTAAGATTGCCGCCCCAGCCAGAGCTAAGCCCAAAATAAGCCAAATTACTTTAAGCCAAATTCGTCCAGTTTTTTTTTGTGGTTCCATAGAAGTATAATCATTCAAAAATTGCTTATTTTTGCACTAATTTTATAATTCTTAATTATGCGATTTTTTAAGCAGGTCAGAAATAAAAAGCACCAAGATTAACTTAGGTCGTTAATTATACTATAAGTTAATCGCGATGCTTAAATTAAGCTAATTATTCCCATTCAATGGTCGCAGGCGGTTTGCCTGAAATATCATAAACCACTCGGTTAACCCCCTTAACCTCGTTGATAATTCGGTTAGCAACCTTCGTAATAAACTCAAAAGGCAGATTTGCAACATTTGCAGTCATAAAATCGCTAGTTTCAACCGCGCGTAAGGATACTGCATAATCATAAGTTCGCCCATCGCCCATAACCCCAACAGTTTTTACTGGCAAAAAGACCACAAAAGCCTGAGCCACTTTATGGTATAAATCATTTGCATAGAGTTCTTCAATGAAGATATTATCCGCGTGTTGAAGCAATGTAACGTATTCAGGCTTTATTTCGCCCAAAATCCGCACGCCCAAACCAGGTCCAGGAAATGGATGGCGATAAATTAACTTCGGTGCAATCCCTAATGACACTCCTAAGCTACGGACTTCGTCTTTAAATAATTCACGTAATGGTTCAAGCAATTGTAAATTTAACGATTCAGGTAAACCACCAACATTATGATGTGATTTAATATTATGCGCTTTATTAGTTTTACTTCCAGCAGATTCAATCACATCAGGATAAATCGTACCTTGTGCCAACCATTTAGCATTGCTTAATTTTGCGGCTTCACGTTGAAAAATATCCACAAATAATTTACCAATAATTTTGCGTTTTTGCTCGGGCTCACTAACTCCAGCCAGGGCTAAATAAAATTCATCTTTCGCATCAACTTTAATGATGTTTAGATCTAGATTTTCCGCATAATTTTGCATAACTTGGTCGGCTTCATTTAAACGCAGTAAACCTGTATCAACAAAAATACAAATTAGTTGCTCACCAATCGCCTTATGAATTAAAACCCCAGCAACACTACTATCAACACCACCAGACAAAGCCAAAATAACTTGATCGCTGCCAACTTTTTGACGAATATTGGCAATTGCTTCATCGGCATAACTAGGCATAGTCCACGTTGGCGCACAATGACAGACATTGCGTACAAAATGTTCCAACATCCGCGTACCTTGCTTCGTATGCGTCACTTCTGGATGAAATTGTACCGCATAAATATTGCGTTGTGGATGATACATCGCCGCAATTGGACAACTCTCAGTTTGAGCAATAACTTCAAACCCAGCAGGCAAACGCACCACTTTATCGCCATGGCTCATCCAAACTTGCAGAAAATTACCATTATCGCCAATACCATCACTTAGCCCAGCAAATAAAGGACTTTCTAAACCATGGATTTCAGCATAGCCAAATTCACGTTTGCCTGAGCTAGCAACTTCACCACCCAATTGTTTTGCAATCGTTTGCATACCATAACAAATTCCAAAAATCGGCACATTTAGTTCAAAAATCATTGGCGAAACACTTGGAGTATCTTGTTCATAAACAGAATTGGGACCACCTGAGAGAATAATTCCTTTAGGGGCAAATTCACGGATAAATTCATCACTCACATCATAAGAATGAATTTCACAATAAACATTAAATTCGCGCACACGACGTGCAATTAGTTGTGTTACCTGTGAACCAAAATCTAAAATTAAGATTTTATCGTTATGAATATTCATTGTAGTATTTCCTGATTTAGTATTGATTTTAATTTAACAATATTTTCTTCTTGACTGTCAGCAAAATTTATAAAAATCACTAACAACCTTTAGTTCATTCTTCATGCAACCGATTTAGCTACAATAAACTAAAGTTCCCTCATCCTCGCCTAAAACAATCCGCTTTAAGCTACCCGCTTTAAAAATACTACAAACTTTAATATTCAAATTATTCTCACGACAAAGCGCAAACGCAGCCATGTCCATTACGCCAAGATTATTTGTAATTGCATCATTAAAGGATAATGAATCATACTTAACTGCATTGGGATCTTTCTTAGGATCCGCCGAATATACTCCATCAACTTTAGTGGCTTTAATTAATAAATCAGCGTTCATTTCAAGTCCACGTAACGCCGCACCACTATCGGTAGTGAAATAAGGACTCCCAGTGCCGCCAACAAAAATCACCACTTCACCATTATCAATTCTCTTCAACATGCTATCACGATTATAACCTTTAATAAAGCTCCCAATTGGAAACGCAGAAAATATTTTAGCTTTGATGCCATGCGAGTTAAATGAATCACGTAACAAAATTCCATTCATGACTGTCGCCAACATTCCCATGGTATCGGCATTCACACGTTGAATACCTAATTTATCACTCCCGGCCACACCACGGAAAAAATTACCACCACCAATGACAAGACCAACTTTAACCCCAAGAGCAACAACTTCTTTGACTTGCTTTAAAATAAACTCAACCGTCTCAGGATGTACCGAATCACTTGAATCGCCCATTAAAGACTCGCCAGATAATTTCAATAAAATACGTTGGTATTTAAGCATTATGTTCCCTTGTTACAAATATAAAACAGCTGGATTATAGCACAAATTAACCGCTCATGAAATGGCATAACCTATTAAATCCACATAAATATGTTGCGCTGCGCCTATGAATTTAAAGACTGAAGCCGTATAATTATAAACTGTAAAATAACTGCACTTCTATAAAGGTTAATAATTGTGGATAATTTCAAGAAACTACTCCTCTCATCTTTCATGGTGGCTGGTGCTGCGATTGGCTCAGGCGTGTTAGCGTTACCAATTTTAGCGGCTGGACCAGGACTACTTAACACACTAATTTTTATTACGTTAACTTTCATTATGGCTTATTGGATGGCGAATATGAGCATTGATGTTTATGCGCGCTATGATGATCATAATGTAAATGCGGCAACTTTAGCCGTAGATTTTTTTGGAAAAAAAGGTTATTGGATTACCACCGTTTTAAACGTGCTTTCAATGGGCGCGCTCGCGGCGGCTTATGTTAATGCAGGTGGAGACTTATTGGTAAAAACGGTACTCCCGTTAATTGGAATTAACCTGCCATCCCAAATCGGTATGATTATTTTCTTTGTGGCTTTTATGCCGGCTTTTATCGTTGGACTCGGTATGATTAGCCGCATGAATGGTGTGATTTTTACGGTTAAATTTATTTGCTTAATTTCAGGAATTTTATTAGGCTTAAATTTAATTAAACCAGATATTTTTGAATTCATTCCATCAGGCGTAAAATATCTCGGTGCTGGCGCTTCAACTATGTTTTGCATTTGGTATATGCACTGCGTCTTGCCACTCGTACTTAAGATTAATGATTGGAATCCAGCACGAGCTAAAAAAGCCGTTTTAGTAGGCATGGTGATTCCAGCTCTAGCCTATGCTGGTTGGATGTTATTAATTTTCTCACTGGTATCACGTCAAGAATTTTTGAAACTAGAAACAATTGGTGATATCATGCATTATGCATTAACTAAGCCAGGTGTACCAACTACTATATCAACATTAGTTGGCATCTTTGCGGCAATCACGGTGTTAACCGCATTTTTGTCAATCGGTTTTGCATTAGTTGCCTTTGTAATTGATGCTCTAAAATGGAAAGATACCGCCAAATCACGCCTAATTTCAACTTTAATCTCATTTGTAATCCCTGTTATTATTGCATTGTCATTCCCGAAAGCCTTTGTGATAATTTATCAACAATCTAATATGTTTCAAATTGCCTCGGCGTTAATTCCTGTTGCAGCGGCTTACGCGTACAATAAAAAGCGCAACTTAACCATTACGCCGCAGATTGTCATGTTAATTTTGGGATCACTGATTATCCTATCACAAATCCTTGATGATTTATCCATCCTACCAACCTTTCACTAATTGTAATCGGGTAAGACCGCCCTCACGGGCGGGACTTCCCACACCACCGTACGTGCGT